>WLWI01000104.1_pt1 | contig 120689 bp, 119 predicted proteins | sample 6701501 | NCBI WGS metagenome assembly WLWI01 (sample SAMN12718690, study PRJNA515312) | sponge metagenome | isolation source: marine sponge | host: Mycale hentscheli | place: New Zealand: South Island, Marlborough, Capsize Point | collected 2014-11-01 | reverse complement strand
AATCAGAATAAACCAAAAGGAAACAACCAATCGCCAACGTCTGATGCACAAACAACAAATCCGCAAAAACCACAGACCCGCCGCCCGCGCATCCCTTCCAATTCTTATTCACAATAGTCTAGAACTAAACGCCAAAGCGACGTTTTGCACGCGAATCCCTCGCGGGAGAAGCGCAACCTTCTAAGGTTAACGAATTTGTTTTACCGCCGCAATAGCAAATGCCGCATTGTGCGCCGGTGATGGTGGATATAAGGGATAGATTCCAGCTTGTCGACCCCCATGCGGAAAAAAACGAATCGGATAATGGCTGTGCCTGCCGATCCTTACATTAATCCCAACGCGCGCAACTCGGCGACGAGTTCTGGCGGCATGTCCTCGCCCGTTTCTCGGGTGCCAAGGTCCGCCGGTGCGTCAACGTTTTCCAAATAACGCCATCCCTGAAAAGGCCGCCTTGGCATATGATCCGTGGGCACTAAAGTCGGGTCGAGAATAATGCGGCAGCGACGTCCCTTGTCGTCGCCGGTCAATATTTCGAAATCACGCAAACGCTGACGTACCCGGATGACGCCCTTGATCACCCAGTAGATTGATCCGCCGTCGAGCAATTCCTCGGAACGGCGCGGCATGTGCCGCGTCTGATGCCAAAGCTTGTCGCCGTGGCCGGCACTTTCAATTTCACGACGGCGCCGCCGTTGCACCGATTTTAGATGATCGATGTCATCGATACCGACGCTAAGCTTAAGCATGTGCAGGGGCATGAGTGTGAAAACGAAAGTAGTGAGTACGATATTTTGGAGAGCTCAAAATTGCCCGGTCAATTGCTTCCGAACAAGGGCATCGAGGCTGTCAATCAAGGCGCGGGAAACAGTATCGCCTTCGCCCGACATGGCGCTAGAGATAATTGCGTTTGCCGCATCGAGATGCGCGCGCAACACGGTGATATCGTCCGCTTGAAACGAATGATCGCGGCTTTCGATGAAATGACATAGCGAGCCGCCGATTTCGGAGATGAGCGGATATCCAAAGCTGCCGCCTTGGCCGCGCATATCATGGGCGAAGGTGAAAATTTGTTTAATGTCCAAAGCTGCCGGATCGTCGCCGGCGTGTTCGACATGTGTGCGGTTTTCGGAAAGTTCGTTTTTTATGCGATCGACAAACTCAATTCCCAACGCCGCCACGGCCATTTCGGCCCGGGCAAGTACCTCCGGGTCGATCGCGGGCATGCCGCCTGTCTCTCTTTTGACCCTATCCGCCACGGCACTTCGTAACGCTGCATAGCAGCCGTCCAGCATCGGTTTTCCGATGTGAGTTTCGCTCACGCATCGGCCATGGCGAGCAGCTCGTCGCCTTCCATTACCTGGTCGCCCGCTGCAAACCGTACGGTCGAGACGATGCCATCGGCCGGCGCCGCGATAACATGTTCCATTTTCATGGCTTCCAGGACGATCAGGCTTTGGCCGGCCTTGACCTTTTCGCCGTCGGCGACATGCACCGCGACGACGCGGCCGGGCATCGGTGCGGTCAGCTTGCCGCCAAGGGCCTGTGCCGCCGCCGCTTCCATGGGATCGACACGGCCCAGATGGTGATTCTGTCCGTGAACGATAATCTGCATGGACGTGCCGTCGCCAACCACCGTCGCGGCTATGCGGACCCCATCGATCTCAGCAAGCAGCAATCCATTCTCGGTGACGGTTCCGCGAACCACTGCCGTCGTATCCGTAAGGTCGATCCGATAGCCGTCATTCTCCGGCCGGGCGCGCAAGACCTGTTCTATGTCGCCATCGAGAAAGCGAAGTTCGATGTCGCCGCATCCGTTCGCGCGCCAGGCATCGCCGAAAAACCAAGGCGAATGCGGATCGTTCGATATCGCGGTCGCTTGTGTAGCGTCTGATCTGAGCCGCAGCAGTTCCGATAATCCCGCCAAGGCGAGGATCTCGTTGGACGCAGGCGTTGTTTCCGGCACCAGGTCGGCGAGATGGGTTTCGATGAAACCGGTTTCCAGTTCCGCTGCGGCAAAGGAGGGATGCGCGGCGATCGCCGAAAGGAAGCTCAAATTTGTGTTCAGACCGGCGACTTTCGTTTCGGCAAGCGCACCCCGCATCCGGCGCAGTGCGGCCGCCCGGTCGCTGTCCCAGGTGATGACCTTCGCGATCATCGGGTCGTAATACATTGAAACAGCATCGCCCTCGCGAATGCCGGTATCGATCCGTACATTCGCGGAGTCGGCCGGAAAGCGCAGATGATCGAGCTGTCCGGTTTGCGGCATGAAGTTCCGCGCCGGGTTCTCCGCATACAGGCGGACCTCGACGGCATGGCCGGTTGCGATGATGTCGTCCTGGCCAACAGGCAGAGGATCTCCGGCGGCGACTTGCAGTTGCCATGCAACGAGGTCGACACCGGTAATCATTTCCGTGACCGGGTGTTCGACCTGAAGACGCGTATTCATCTCCATGAAATAGAAACTGTCCGGCTGATCGGCCCGTGCGCCCTCGACGATAAATTCGACAGTGCCGGCACCCTGGTATCCGATCGCCTTTGCCGCCGCCAGGGCAGCAGCACCCATCGCATCGCGTACGGCGGTGTTGATGCCGGGGGCAGGGGCTTCCTCGACGACCTTCTGATGCCGGCGCTGAATCGAACAGTCCCGTTCGAACAGATGGACGGCGTTCCCGTGCGCGTCGGCGAAAACCTGCATTTCGATGTGGCGTGGCCGGGTGACGAACTTCTCGATCAGCATCGTGTCGTCGCCGAAGGCGGATTTGGATTCGCGCATCGCGCCTTCCAGCGCCTTTTCGAACTCTGCCGCCGAATCGACCCGCCGCATGCCACGCCCGCCGCCGCCGGCCGACGCCTTGATCAAAACGGGATAACCGATCTTGCTTGCCGTTTCTGCCAGGAAAGCCGGGTCCTGGTTGTCCCCGTGGTAGCCCGGCACGAGCGGGACGCCGGCGCCCCCCATGATCGTCTTGGCGTTGCTCTTCGACCCCATGGCGCGAATCGCCTCGGGGGGTGGGCCGACGAAGACAGCACCGGCTGCGGCAACGGCCTCGGCAAAGTCCGCATTTTCGGACAGGAACCCGTATCCGGGGTGGACGGCATCGGCGCTGCTATTGCGAATCGCCTCGATCAAGCGGTTCTTATCTAGATAGCTGGCTTGCGCCGGTGCGGGGCCGATGTGATAGGCGGTGTCAGCCAGAGCGACGTGACGCGACTGCGCGTCGGCGTCCGAATAGACGGCGACGGTGCGGATACCGAGCCGCCGCGCCGTGAGAATGACCCGGCAGGCGATTTCGCCACGATTGGCGATGAGAAGCGTATCGAACATGGCTCCGTTCTTAGCGCACACCGAGCCGGCGGGCCATAGGCAAAGGTGTTTTCCGAGCGCTGTCGCGTCGCTGATTGCTATTCGATCTGTCGAGAAGGCGGCGAAAGGAAGCGGTTTTCGTGCAAAAGAAAAATAGAACAAAAAAAGAACTTGCGTATGAGAACAAATGAGGTACAGTGGCGATCTGTTTACAACCTGCTGATGCTGTGGGATATGGAAAGGGTTGGTTATGTCGAAGTCCGCTTTACATCTCGTTGAAAAGGAAATCATGGATAAGACGAAGGCGTTGGACGCCGCGCTTACGCAGATTGAGCGATCCTTCGGCAAGGGATCTATTATGAAACTTGGCCAGGAACAGGCCGTTGAAATCGACTCGGTTTCGACGGGCTCGCTAGGCCTGGATATTGCGCTTGGTATCGGCGGGCTGCCGCGCGGGCGCGTCGTCGAAATCTACGGACCGGAAAGTTCGGGCAAGACGACACTGTCATTGCATGTTGTTGCGGAGGCCCAGAAAGCCGGCGGTACGTGCGCCTTTGTCGACGCCGAACACGCACTCGATCCGGCCTATGCGCGCAAGCTCGGGGTCGACCTCGACGAACTGCTGATCTCGCAGCCGGACACCGGCGAGCAGGCGCTTGAAATCACCGATACGCTGGTTCGATCAGGTGCGATCGACGTGCTCGTGGTTGATTCTGTCGCTGCCTTGGTGCCGCGCGCGGAGCTGGAAGGGGAGATGGGGGACACCCATGTCGGCCTGCAGGCGCGTTTGATGAGCCAGGCGTTGCGTAAACTCACCTCGTCGATTGCCCGTTCGCAGTGCATGGTCATTTTCATCAATCAGATTAGGATGAAGATCGGTGTCATGTTCGGCAATCCGGAAACGACGAGCGGCGGCAACGCCTTAAAATTCTACTCCAGCGTCCGGCTCGATATTCGCCGCATCGGTGCCATCAAGGACCGCGACGAGGTGGTCGGCAATCAAACCCGCGTGAAGGTCGTGAAGAACAAGGTGGCGCCGCCCTTCAAGGTCGTCGAATTCGATATCATGTATGGCGAGGGCATTTCCAAGACCGGCGAATTGCTCGATCACGGCGTGAATGCGGGCATCGTCGAAAAGTCTGGTTCCTGGTTCTCTTACGACAGTCAGCGGATCGGGCAGGGGCGGGAAAACGCAAAGCGCTTCCTGCTTGAAAACCTAGAGATATCCGAAGCGATCGAGCGGCGTATTCGCGAGAATGCGGGACTGCTTGCGGAAACCATGCTGAAGGGCGGCTCGGAAGAAACGGCTAAAGAAGACGAAACGGACGATCTGAACCCGCAGAAGGATGCGGTTGGCTGACGAGGCTCCTGATAACTGGGATGGCTTCAGCGAAGCTGTCCCAGGGCCGCCGTGAAGCCCTTCAGCGAAAGCGGTACCCGCATCGGTTTGCGGACACCGTTTTGAAACGCGACTTCGGCTATGCTGCCACTCTTGAATAAGCCGAGCAATTTGTCGTCAATACCGAACCGCACCCGGCATCCTTTCCGGCCGCAGATTTCCAGCGCCATCTCGTAAACCTGCCCTTTGTCGATTTGCAGGGTCAGGCCCGGCGGCAGATAGATGCCGAGCGGCAGGACGAAGACCCCGACAGGCGTGTCGGCGCCGTCCATGTAGCCGAAAACGGCTTGCAGGACGGGCTGGCGGGTTTCCTTCACCACCACGTTTTGAAACATTTGGCAGCCTGAGGGCGCCCCAGTGGGCGTATTGCAGCGAACGCGCCAGTCGCCGAAGATTTTGGCATGTGGATTTTGCGCCCCTGCGGGCGCCGCGGCGAACGGCAATATGACCGAACAACAGACCAGAGCTGCGCTGATGCTACGCCGAAGCCAGCTTGAAGACATGATGGTTCTGCGAACTCCGTTGGTGGGATCCGAGGCTTTCGTCAAACGGCCGGTACCTTACTTGAATTATGACGCAATCTTCCAGTCCGAGGTAGGCAGATTGCAGATTACGGTGTCTTTTTCGGGGCAGTTCCCGGGTGGACAGGAATAGGAAGCGCGGGCTAAAACCCGTTCGCTTCGCTTGCAGCCGCAGAAAACGGGTCGGACCGCTCCGGTTGCGTATCTAAAGAGGGCCAATTCATGCAGAGCGCCAATGACATAAGGACGGCGTTTCAGGATTATTTCAGAAGCCACGGCCATGAGGTCGTGGCGTCGTCGCCGCTCGTGCCGCGCAATGACCCGACGCTCCTCTTTACCAACGCCGGCATGGTGCAGTTCAAGAACGTTTTTACGGGTGCGGAGCAGCGGCCTTACAATCAAGCCGTAACGTCTCAGAAATGCGTGCGCGCCGGCGGCAAGCACAACGATTTGGAGAATGTCGGCTATACGGTCCGTCACAATACGTTCTTCGAGATGCTGGGCAATTTCTCGTTCGGCGACTATTTCAAGGACGTGGCGATCGAGCTGGCGTGGAATCTGGTCACCCGGGAATTTGGCCTCCCGATAGAAAAGCTCCTGGTTACCGTCTACTCAGAAGATGATGAAGCGTTCGGGCTGTGGCAGAAAATTGCCGGTCTACCCGAGAGCAAGATTATCCGCATCCCGACGTCGGATAATTTCTGGGCGATGGGCGATACCGGACCGTGCGGTCCTTGCTCCGAGATTTTCTACGACCACGGCCCGGATATTCCAGGCGGTCCGCCGGGAAGTCCGGACGAAGATGGCGATCGGTTCATCGAAATCTGGAACCTCGTCTTCATGCAATACGAGCAGCTCACCGCGGACGAGCGAGTCGATCTGCCGCGCCCGTCGATCGATACCGGTATGGGGCTGGAGCGTCTCACCGCGACGATGCAGGGCACCAATGACAGCTTCGCGATCGATCTGTTTCGATCCCTGATCGAAGCGTCGGCGCATAATACGAATTCCGACCCGGACGGCGAGAGCGCGGTATCGCACCGGGTCATCGCCGACCATTTGCGCTCGTCGAGCTTCCTGATTGCGGACGGCGTTCTGCCGTCGAACGAGGGGCGTGGCTACGTCCTGCGACGGATCATGCGCCGCGCGATGCGTCACGTGCATCTGCTAGGCAGCGAGGAGCCGATGCTATGGCGGCTGGTGCCGATTCTGGTGCAGTCAATGGGGCAGGCGTTTCCGGAACTGGGCCGCGCGGAAGCGCTGATTACCGAGACGCTGCGACTTGAGGAGAGTCGTTTCAACAGCACATTGGCGCGCGGCATGCGTTTGCTCGACGAGGCCAGTGACAAGCTGGGGGAGGGCGGAACGTTGCCTGGTGACGTTGCGTTCCGGCTTTACGATACGTACGGGTTCCCGTTTGACCTCACACAAGACGTTCTGCGCGGCCGCGGCAAGGGCGTGGACAGCGACGGGTTCGAGGCGTGCATGGCACGTCAGCGCGAGGACGCGCGCAAGGCCTGGACCGGTTCGGGGGAAGCGGCGACCGAAACCGTCTGGTTCGACTTGCGAGAGACGGTGGGGGCTACCGAATTCCTGGGCTATGCAACGGAACGCGCGGAGGGGGTCGTTACGGCAATTGTTACCGACGGCGCGCCTGTGGAACTTGTGGAAGCTGGGGCCGATGCCGCAGTGATCGTAAGCCAAACGCCCTTCTACGGAGAGTCCGGTGGCCAGGTTGGCGACACGGGCATTCTTTTTGCCGCCGGTGGCATGGAGTTCGCCGTTAGCGACACCCAAAAGAAACTCGATGACATGCACATTCATCTCGGAACGGTCCGGAAAGGTACGCTGCAGGTCGGAGACGCCGTTGAGCTTCACGTGGAGGGCGGACGGCGCACACAATTGCGTGCCAACCATTCAGTCACCCATCTTATGCATGAAGCCCTACGCCGCGCGCTTGGCGATCATGTGACGCAAAAGGGCTCGCTTGTCGCGTCGGATTATTTGCGTTTCGATTTCAGTCACCCCAAACCGGTATCCGATGCGGAACTGACCGTGGTTGAGTCGGCGGTGAACGAGCGGATTCGAGGCAACTCGGAAGTCTCAACAAGATTGATGACGCCCGACGACGCCGTCGAGGCGGGCGCCCTGGCGCTGTTCGGCGAGAAGTATGGCGATGAGGTTCGTGTTGTCGCGATGGGCGAGGGCCCGGCAAACGTGTACTCGGTCGAGCTATGCGGGGGCACGCATGTCTCGCGCACCGGCGATATCGGTTATTTTCGAATCACCGGTGAAAGTGCGGTCGCGGCGGGCGTGCGCCGGATCGAAGCGGTGACCGGGGCCGCTGCCGTGGAGCAGGCGAAACAGCAGGCGGCCAAATTGCGGGAAGCTGCGGCGGCACTCAAGGCCGCGCCGAACGATCTTCCGGAACGCATTGCGGGCCTTGTCGAGGAGCGGCGCCGGCTGGAGCGCGAGGTGTCCGAGCTTCGCCGGCAGGTTGCCATGGGCGGCGGCGGACAAGCGGATGAAGCACCGAAAGCGAAGGATGTTGGCGGGGTTGCGTTGACGGCCCGGACGCTCGATGGCGTTCCGGCCAAGGAGCTGAAGCCGCTTGTCGATTCGCTGAAATCTCAAATCGGTTCCGGCGTCGTCGCTGTGGTGTCCGTTATAGAAGGCAAGGCGTCCCTGGTGGTTGGCGTCACGGACGATTTGACGGCTCAGGTCAGTGCCGTCGATCTCGTGCGGGCCGGCTCGGCTGCTGTTGGCGGCAAAGGCGGCGGCGGCAGGCCGGACATGGCGCAGGCCGGCGGCCCGGAAGGGGCCGCGGCGGACAAGGCGATTGCTGCGATTGAAGCGGCTTTGGCCGACCGGGGTTGATCGGTCCGGTCCCGCCGCCTAGTCTTCCGCCGAAATTTTACTGGAGCAGGAAAATAGTATGCGCTTCGAAGGCACAGACAGCTATGTCGCTACGGAAGATCTCATGGTCGCGGTCAACGCCGCGGTCGTATTGGAACGGCCGCTTCTGGTAAAGGGGGAGCCCGGCACCGGCAAGACCATTCTTGCCCAGGAAGTGGCGCAGTCGCTGAACATGCCGCTTATCGAATGGCACGTGAAATCGACCACCACGGCACAGCAAGGACTTTACGAATATGATGCGGTGCGCCGACTGCGCGACAGCCAGCTCGGCGACGAGAGTGTCAAGGACATCTCCAACTACATCTTGCAGGGCAAGCTCTGGGAAGCCTTCGATGCAGACGAGCGGCCTGTTTTATTGATTGATGAGATCGACAAAGCCGATATCGAATTCCCGAACGATTTGCTCCTCGAACTCGACCGGATGGAATTCTTCGTTTACGAGACCCGGAAAATCGTGAAGGCAAGCAATCGGCCGGTCGTCATCATCACCTCGAACAATGAAAAGGAACTGCCGGATGCCTTCCTGCGCCGGTGTTTCTTTCATTACATCGCGTTCCCAGAGCGCGATACGATGAAGAAGATTATCGACGTTCACTATCCGGACATACAGGCTGAATTGGTACGTGAGGCGCTGAACCTGTTCTACGATGTGCGCGACGTTCCGGGACTGAAGAAGCGTCCGTCGACGTCCGAGTTGCTGGACTGGATCAAGCTTCTAATGGCCGAGGATATTCCGCCCGACGTGTTGCGCAGCAAGGATACGACGAAACTCATTCCGCCTTTGTATGGTGCGCTATTGAAGAACGAGCAGGACGTCCAACTGTTCGAGCGCCTCGCCTTCATGGCGCGCCGCGAGCAGAGCGGGAGTTAAGCGTATCCGTTGTTCATGTGACGGTGTCGAAGATCGGGGTTGATCGATGTTTTTGAACCTATTTACCGAACTGCGCACCGCCGGCCTTCCGGTGTCCCTCAAAGAATATCTGACGCTGATGGGCGCGATGAAAGCGCGTGTGATCGACCCGAGTGTCGATGAGTTTTACTATTTGAGTCGGGCGACACTGGTGAAGGACGAACGGCATCTCGACCGGTTCGACCGGGTCTTCGGGCATGTGTTCAAGGGGCTGGAAGCGCCGGAAGGGGACATGCCGGTCGAGCTTCCTGAAGAATGGCTGCGCAAGATTACCGAGAAGCTCCTGACCGATGAAGAAAAGGCGCAAATCGAAGCGCTCGGCGGGTGGGAGAAACTGATGGAGACGCTTCGTCAGCGATTGGCCGAACAGGAGAAACGCCATCAAGGCGGCAGTAAGTGGATCGGTACCGCTGGAACCTCTCCGTTCGGCGCTTACGGTTACAACCCGGAAGGAATTCGTATCGGCCAGGAGGAGTCGCGTCACCGCCGGGCAGTGAAGGTTTGGGACAGGCGGGACTTCCGCAATTTGGACGATACGATCGAACTCGGCACGCGGAATATCAAAATGGCGCTGCGCCGGTTGCGCAACTTTGCGCGCGATGGAGCGGCAACGGAACTCGACCTGTCGGGTACCATCAAGGCGACGGCGCATAATGGCGGTTATCTCGACATCAAGATGGTCCCGGAGCGCAAGAATGCGATCAAGGTGCTGCTGTTCCTCGACATCGGCGGCTCGATGGACGACCACGTCAAGATTTGCGAGGAGCTGTTCTCCGCGACACGCACGGAATTCAAGAACCTCGAATTCTTCTACTTTCACAATTGCCCGTATGAGACGGTCTGGAAGGACAATCGCCGCCGCCACAATGAGCGGATCGATACGTGGGAAGTCCTGCGGACCTATCCGTCGGACTACAAGCTGATCTTTGTCGGCGATGCGACGATGAGCCCCTACGAGATCACCTACCCCGGCGGCAGTGTGGAGCATTGGAACGAGGAGGCTGGTGCTGTCTGGATGCAGCGGCTGCTAATGACCTATAAACATGCTGTCTGGCTCAATCCGCAACCGTCGCGAAGCTGGAGCTACACACCGTCCATCGAAGTGTTGTCTCAATTGATGGAAGACCGGATGTATCCGCTGACGTTGGAAGGTCTGGACTCGGCCATGCGAGAGCTCACGCACTAATGCTGTTGTGGGGCAGCGGGCGACGGCTCCTGATTTTGGGGGCATTGTGCGTCCTGACTGCCGCCTGTGCGGACTTGCCACCGACAAAAACGGCGAACCCACTAAACGTTTCTCCCGACCGGAGCGATATCGTCTCGGTTTGCTACGATGACGGTGATCATGGTCGGGCTGAAATCGAGGCGGTTGCCTTGGAAGCGTGCGGCAAAGGAGCAACGGCCGTGACGCCTTGGCAGGTCGACAAATACTTGAACGACTGCCCGATGCTGAAGAAGTCTCGCATTAGTTTCATGTGCGTGTCGCCAGGCGGCTAAAATGTCACGCGCCTGACGCCTCTTAATCGTTTGTCGGGAGAATTTGTCCAAACAACGTTTCGGCGCTCCGGCTGGTCATTGCCCGAGGCGCTGCAGCGCGTTAATCTGCCGCCCGCCCCGGTTCGTCATGGCAGGCGACGGACCCGACCTACGCAATTTATAGAAAGACACCAATATGCTAGATCTCATGAAAATCGTGCGGACCGAGGCTGACGGCGGCGACCTGGCCGGCCTTCTCGGTGAACTGTTCGAGCCAACGGATGTCCGGCCGACCGGATACCCCGACGCCGTTATCTGGCAGGGTGGAAACCACGACGGGAAGGTAAATCCGATCGCGCATTCGCTGACCGATGCCTATGCGTTGTTGGGTACGATCGCGGCGATCGATGTCCTCGGCCTTCCTTACTACGGCGTTCCGATGTGGTCGCAGTACCGGCACGATACCAAGCTCGAATGCCTGAGTTGGTTCGGAAACATGCCCGCGACGTCGATCAAATGGTCCACGGCCGGTGACGCCTACGTCAATGATGGCAAAGGCGGCAGGGTCGTCGTGATGGGCAAGTCCGGCAATGCGCCGCTGCGGACACAGGCAGGCGTGTTCTGCAACGTCCGCCCTTATGGGCCGATTACCGCGGTGCGTTGCATGCCGTGCCTTCCCTATTCCCAGGACAAGGCCGTGTTCAACGTCGATCCGAAGAGCGGTATCGTTCATTCGGAAATGAACACGCCAGGGGTTCAGATGGCCTATGCGAACCGGCTGTTCCTGAAGATGGTCAATGATAGCGGTAAGCTCGGCCGAGTGGCGTTCAAGCCGACTCAGGCGATGGAAGACGGCATTAATGCCGGGCTTCTGTCATGGCTGCTGCAAGGAACGAAATTCTCGGTTGGCCGGAAGTGGGCGGTCGACGGCTACGTGGAGCACAAAGAAAATGTCGACCGCATCATTGCCTTGCTGCCGTCGGATTTCAAAGAAGGAATGCAGTCCTGGAGCGGTCAGATCGAACAGCACATTGCCGACACCAACTATGGCTTGCTGCTTTGGGATTTGATCGAAAAACAGGATTGTATCGTGCTGGCGACCGACCTCGACGGTGACCGTTTGACCGATTTGCTGGCCGACGTTTCCGACCCGCTACGGCGCTTTGGACAGCTCGTCCTCGACCATGTCGGCGCGGACTCCAAAATGGACAACCTTTGGGGTGAGATGGGCTATACGACCGGCAACGGCCGGGATATGACGTCGGTCATGTATCGTATGGAGGGACCGCCGATTCATGAGCAAACGTTGGGGTCCGCCGATGCGATGCTGCTGCGTCTGCTGGATGGCGACGAGTCGATGGGCGGAACCAAGCGGCCCTACGATCCCCGTATTCACTTCGTCCTGATCCGCGACGCCTATCTCGATGCGAACCCGGACAACAAGGAACTTCGCGCGTGGCTGGAAGCGGCGCTCGATACGTTCGATAAAGTGTATGCGGGCGAGCGGCCCGGCTTTATCGAGGGCTATAAGAAGTTGAAGGACACGATCAAACCGTGGGGAACGTGATCTGCTGACGGTCGATCGTTAGAGCCATTTCGACTCGAGTGAAAACCGCTCTGGCGGCATCGCCTCGAGCATCGGTAAAACCTCGGCCACTGTTGGTGCGATGGTGAACAAGTTCCGGTACTCGGCACGAACGTAGTTCTCCGTGATCTGAGACTCGATTAACGCGGCAAGCGGTTTCCAATAGCCGTCGATATCGATAATGACGATTGGCTTGTCGTGCAGTTCGAGTTGCTTCCACGTCAGGATCTCGAACGTCTCGTCGAGCGTGCCGAGCCCGCCCGGCAGAATCGCAAAGGCATCCGACAGTGTTGCCATCTTAAGTTTCCGGTCATGCATGTTGTCGGTAACGATCAACTCGCTGCACTCGGAGTGCCCGACTTCGCGCTGTTCCAGAAATTTTGGGATCACGCCGATGACTTCGCCGTTATTTTCGAGCGCGGCGTCGGCAACCACGCCCATGAGGCCGACCCGGCCGCCGCCGAAGACAAGGCGGATGCCGGCCTTTGCCAGGGTCGCTCCTAACGCGTGGGCGGCATTGCGGTGGGTCTCGCGAACCCCGCTCGATGATCCGCAGTAGACACAGAGTGATCTGATATTCGTCATGGTCGCGATTCCCACTTTGTGCGAAGCCGTGGCTTTACTTAGGCGACCCGGGGCGATCACGCAAATCGCAATCGGCTGGACCACTGAAGGGTGTTTGTCGTGGAAATTCGTTTTAAGATGATCAAGACACCTTCATCCTTGTTACCGTCTATCCAGGAGTGCAGCCTTGATGCGAAATCGCCGTGGAGCAGAGAAAGCGGGTGCAGGATTTGGTTGGCGTTCCGTGCTTCGGGTAGGCCTTTGGTTTGTCCCGTTCCTCTATCCTGTGGGGGCTGCCGCAGAGGATCACGAGGTGGCGCGCGGCGCCTACGTGTTCAAGGCGGCGGGGTGTGCCGGATGCCATACCAGCGTGAAGCCGAAGGGCAAGTTTCTCGCAGGTGGACGGCGTATGGAGACGCCGTTCGGCGACTTTTATACGCCGAACATTACGCCGGATAAGACCCATGGCATTGGCGAGTGGCGCTTTGCCGATTTCGTTGCCGCCATGCGGGAGGGCAAAACAAGAGACGGTTCGGTTTACTATCCCGCGTTTCCCTATTCGTCCTATACCGGTATGACCGATGACGATCTGCGGGATCTTTGGGCCTATCTGCGGTCCGTGCCTGCCGTTTCGGAGCCGAACCGCGATCACGACCTAATCTTTCCGTTCAATCTTCGGTTCTCCGTGGAATTCTGGCGCTGGCTGTATTTCGATTCGGGGCGCTTCGTACCTGATCCGCAAAAGTCGCCGGAATGGAATCGGGGCGCGTATCTGACGCATGCCCTTGGTCATTGTGGCGAATGCCACACCCCACGCAATCTCATCGGAGGCCTCGATAAGACGCGCGAGTTTGCGGGTAATAAAAACGCTCCGGACGGCAAGCGCGTTTCCAACATCACACCGCATCCGAAGAAGGGCATTGGCAGTTGGAGCAAAAAGGACATTGTGTCATTGCTGCAGGATGGCAGCCTTCCCGATGGCGACTTCGTTGGGGGCGCAATGACCGAAGTCGTCGAAAACGGTACAAGCCATCTGACGGATGAGGACCTACGGGCGATTGCCGAATATCTGAAGGCCCTTCCGCCCGATGAGGGGCCGTCCTGAGCGTGTGCTGCATTGCACTGGCCGCGGCTGCGTATTACGTAGTAAACTGTAGGCGAGCGGTTCGTCTGCGCCGTGGTGGCACGACACAAAATTGAGGCGTCTTGAGACGGTTTCTGATCATCGGCGTTTTGGGATTGGTGGTGATTGCGGTTGCCATTGGTTTGAATTTTTGGCTGAACGGCGAAACGGTCAACGTCGCTGAAACTTCCGCGACATCGCCAAATATTCCGCCGCCGCCCAGCGCGTCCGCGCGGGGCTCTGGAATTCCAGTGCCGGCGCCACCTCCGGTCGCTGCCTATCGCCGGGGCGAGGGGCCTGCGCCGACGGTTCCGGCACGGACGGAAGCAGACAAACCTAGCGGACCAATCAAGCCGGCATTCGACGTCGTCCGAATCAATCCGGAAGGGGATACCGTCATCGCCGGTCGCGCCGCGCCGGGGGCGGAGGTGCGTGTTTACGATAGCGGTAAGCTAATCGGGACCGTCACCGCAGACGAGCGTGGCGAATGGGTGTATCTGCCGACGGAGCCGCTTCCCGAAGGAAAACGTGAGCTTAGTCTTTCTGCGACGAATCCGGACGGTACAGCCTTCGAGTCGGAAGCTGTTGTTGTCCTGTCTGTTCCGTCGCGCACCCCCCCTACACCGGGCGTTGTTGCTGAAAAAGGCGCCACCACGGTCAAGGGACCGCTTGCCGTCCTCGTTCAACGTGACGGAAGCCGACCCAGCCGCGTTCTGCAAAAACCGACGGAAGAGGGCGGCGTACGAAAAGGCAGTCTTTCTGTTGAAGTCGTCGATTACAACGATGCCGGAAATATCAGCATCGGCGGCAAGGGTAAGCCGGGTACCAACGTCCGGGTCTATTTGAACAATAAGCTGGTAGGGCAGGCGACCACGACGGAAGAAGGCGAGTGGCGTGTCGAGCCGGATCAGACGGTGCTGCCGGGAATATACAAGCTTCGCGTCGATGCGATTTCCGGAGGGCAGGTTGTCGCGCGCGTGGAGATACCGTTCTCCCGGGCCGAGCGTGTCGCAGGATTGAATGGCGAGGCACTTGTTATCGTTCAGCCCGGCAACAGTCTTTGGCGAATCGCTCGCCGCACGATGGGGAGCGGGACGAATTTCACATTGATCTACGCTGCCAACCGGGCCCAGATCCTCGACCCGGACCTGATTTACCCGGGACAGGTCTTTGCGCTGCCGCAAACCAATTGACGGCCACGGATATCTACATTTTGGTAAGGAGTTAAGAAGGTAGTGCAGGATGTGCTGAAGACCGTAATGGTTCCGATCCATCGCGAAGGATGGCCGTTTATCGGCGCCTTTTTCGTGGCGGCAATCTTGCTTGGATGGTTTTGGACGCCGCTGCTTGTACCTGGGTTTATCCTGACAGCCTGGTGTGTCTACTTTTTTCGCGATCCGGAACGCGTGACACCAACGCGTGCGGACCTCGTGGTGAGCCCGGCGGACGGGGTCGTGCAGATGATCGAACGGGTTGCGCCGCCGGTCGAACTAGAAATGGGCGATCAGCAACTGACCCGCGTCAGCATATTCATGAATGTTTTTAACGTTCACGTTAATCGGATCCCGATCGACGGGACTATCACGCGCCTTGCCTACCGTCCCGGAAAATTTGTGAACGCATCGCTCGACAAGGCGAGTGAAGACAATGAACGTCAGACGGTGTGCATGGTCACGGCGGATGGCCGCACTGTTGCATTCGTGCAGATCGCGGGGCTGGTCGCGCGCCGGATATTGTGTACGCTAACCATTGACCAGAACGTCCGGGCCGGCGAGCGGTTTGGTATGATCCGTTTCGGCAGCCGGGTTGATGTCTACCTGCCCGACGGCGTTTCGCCTTTGGTATGCGTCGGGCAGACAAGTGTTGCGGGAGAGACGGTTTTGGCTGATTTGACGACCAATACCTCGGCAGCGGAGGGGGATATACGCTGATGTTACGATCCCGCCGTCGAAGACGCCTGCGCGGACCGCGTCGAATACCACGGCTCAAGGGATTGACCATTGGTAAGTTGATCCCGAACATCATTACGGTTTCCGCGGCGTGTGCAGGACTTACGGCCATTCGCTTTGCGGTCGAGCAGCATTGGAATTTTGCCGTGGCCGCGATCATTCTGGCGGCGATACTGGATGCGTTGGATGGCCGTATGGCCCGTATACTGAATGCATCTAGTGACTTTGGTGCGCAGCTTGATTCCCTGTCGGATATCGTAAGTTTCGGTGTCGCGCCGGCGCTTGTTCTGTACTTCTGGTCGCTGCAGGCGGCGGGCGGAGTCGGCTGGGCCGTCGCACTGTTTTTTATCGTTTGCTGCGGTTTGCGGTTGGCAAGATTCAACAGCATGCTCGGCAAGCTGCCGCCATACGCCTACAACTATTTTACCGGGGTTCCCGCACCGGCTGGCGCATTGATGTCGCTGTTGCCGATCGTCGTTGATCTAGCGTTCGGGGTAGAGGCCGCCTCTCACCCGATCGTTGCTGGCGGTTGGGCCATCGTGATGGCCAGCCTGATGGTCAGCCGGGTGCCGACTTTTTCGTTTAAGCGTTTAAAGGTGCCGCAGCCCTACGTGTTGCCCCTCCTCGTCGTGATCGCTTTGATGTTCGCTGGGTTCGCCGGCCGTCCCTGGATGGTTCTGACGCTGGTTGCGATCTTGTATCTGTCGACCTTTCCCTTTTCGATCCGTTCGTTTCATCGGTTGAAGGAGGAAGCCGAGCGGCTTCACGACGACGCCGACGATCCGCCGTTGGATACAGACGATGACGATAGCGATGATACGACTTCGGATTCGCCCCCGCCCGGTCTTCGGTCAGTTTGAAGTAGCTGCGGTTCAACGCATAAAGTATCGAGAATACGCATTGATCTGAATCAATGCGGAAGTCCCGACTGGTTTCCTATTTTTCTTCATCCCGTGTGATTGAGTTTTGGCAGCATCACACAAACGCGAAGGGAAGTAGCGGGATGACCGACGGAGAAATTATGTATCTGGCGCTTTGCAGTGTTGCAGCGTTGGCGTTTGTTCTCGCCTTGGCGTATGCCACGACGGTCGCAAGTGGAGGACCTCAATCAGGCCCTTCCAAATGAGATTCAGGTAGCCTCAAGATTCCGTATTGGCGGCTGGCCCGTATTCAGTTGGCGTTGCTCCAGCCAAGGCAAGGGATGCAGCGAAATCCTCTGCTGTCACTAAGGGAATTGCCTTGCAATACTTCGCGAGACCGTATGCGTCGGTAAGATGCAAATTTGCCGCAAGCGCCTTCTTGTCCGGCATCTCGTAGATAAACACCATATCGTACTCGCCATAGCTGCCGTACTGAGCGATCGGCTTGCCGCCGAAATCGGCAATCGCCTTTTTGTGCACGGTTGCGCGGTTCTGTAAATCCGCATTGGTGATCATGCCGGCTTTCTGATCGTTGTGATACTTGACAAGAAATAAGACGATCTCGCTCACGGGGCGCTCCTTTCGATGTGGTTTGCTCGCCGGGAAGTCTGGCCATCCGCGGTATTGCCGCAAGTGAAATCGTTCCCAACGGTGGAAGAGCGAGGTATATCGATTCGTTCGCGGGGCATTTAACCGATCTTTAATGATGCGGTGCGAAGTTGATGTGGAGGGGAAGAATCCTTGCCTATTTCGGAAATAACATACTGAAATAACAACAAAAAGTGGTAAAAAGTCGACCCGATGTCACAGAATGTGAACCTATCGTCGATAACGATCTCAGTACCGTGCCTGAGAACAGGTGTTACCAATGGCTGAGAAGCGTTTGCTGGTCGTGGACGATCTGCCCGAAATTGGGGAAGTGATCCGCAACGTTGCCGGAAAACTAGGTTATGAAGTTCGGGTGACATCTCATGCCGAGGAGTTCAAGCGGGACTTTGATAGCTTCAACCCGACGACCGTCGTGCTTGATATCGTCATGCCCGATGTTGATGGGATCGAACTGATCAGCTGGCTGAACGATCGCGGATGCCATGCGAAGGTACTTGTCGCGTCGGCGTTCAATCCACGTTACGCAAAAATGGCGGAAACGATTGGGACCGCCAGGGGACTCGAAATTTCGTTCATCGAAAAACCGTTCCGCGTGGCGGAGCTGCGCGACTCGCTAGCTGGCTAGAACGGCTCAATCTGCCCCGGGTTTTACTCGGCAGCAACGCCCTTAATCGGTTTCGCAAGGACTTCTTCCGTATGTTCGCCGTGGCGTGGCGCCGGGCGGCGAACACGACCCGGCGTGTCCGATAGCTTGATGGGTACTCCGAGGACGCGCGTTGCACCGGCAGCAGGGTGATCAAGGTCGACGACCATGTCCCGCGCCAAGGTCTGCGGGTCCGAAAACATTTCTTTGTGGTCCATGACGGGGCCGGCGGGAACGCCCTGCGCGTCAAGCTGATCGAACCATTCTTTGGTTGTCTTTTGAATAAGCCGTTTCTCAAGAATTTCGACAAGCTCCTCGTTATTCTTGACGCGATCCGCTTTCTGCACGAAGCGTGGATCGTCAATCAATTCCTCGCAGCCAACGACCTTGCAGGTAAGGCTCCAAAAGCGTTGTGCCGCTGCGCCAATGGCAATGTGACCGTCGGCCGTTGCGAATATCTGGTAGGGCGCGCTGCCCCGATGCCGTTGACCGAGCCGTTCCGGTGTCTGGCCTGTCGCGAAAAAGGAGGCAGGCTCATAAAAACCTAGGGCGATACCTGTTTCGAACAACGACACATCGACCTGCTGGCCGCGCCCGGATCTTTCGCGCGCGGCGAGCGCTGTGAGTACACCGATTGCGCCATTCATGCCCGCGCAGATATCGGTAACGGGAATGGGCAGACGGTGGGGAGGGCCGTCCTCATCGCCGCAGATTGCAGCCAAACCGGTCATCGCCTGGCTGATTAGGTCGAAACCGCCGCGCGAGGCGTAGGGTCCGGTCTGCCCGAAACCGGAAATCGAGCAATAGATCAAACGCGGATTCAAAGCACTCATGGCGTCGTATCCGACACCGATACGGTCCGCCGTTCCGGGTTTGAAATTTTCGACCAGGACGTCGGCATCGGCGACAAGGCGTTTGAAGTCCGCCAGGCCTTCTTCCGTCTTGAGGTCCATGATCACGCTGCGCTTATTGCGGTTCGCCGTCATGAAGGGCGCGCTTTCACCGCCCAAAAACGGTGGCGTAAGCCGCATGTCATCGCCGACATTTGGGCGCTCGATCTTGATCACGTCGGCGCCCTGGTCGGCCAGGATCATCGCACAGTAGGGACCCGATAGGTTGGAGGTGAGATCCAGGACCTTTAGATGGGAAAGCGCCATAATTATCGATCAATTGCGCGTCATAGGCGTGACGCGTTCTTGAACCCTTTTGTTGCTTGCGGTAGGTAACGGATAAATTAGGAAAGCATAAAATTATAATGACAGCAAATATCGTCAGAGCCGTTCCGCCGGTGCCCGAAATTGTGTCAAAGCCGACCCAGCTACGGCGTCTTCTCGACCCCAGTGAACTCTCCTTCATCATGGAAGCACATAACGGCCTGTCCGCGCGCATCGTTGAAGAGTCGGGGTTCCAGGGGATTTGGGCCTCAGGCCTATCGATCTCCGCGGCGCTTGGCGTCCGCGACAACAACGAAGCGTCCTGGACGCAAGTTCTCGAAGTGTTGGAGTTTATGTCCGATGCGACATCGATCCCGATCCTGGTCGATGGCGACACCGGTTACGGCAACTTCAACAACATGCGCCGTCTGGTTACCAAGCTATCGCAGCGCGGCGTTGCCGGTGTCTGTATCGAGGACAAGCTGTTCCCGAAGACCAACAGCTTCATCGGTCATGCGCAGCCGCTCGCCGATGTCGAGGAGTTCTGCGGCAAGATCAAGGCTGGCAAGGATAGTCAGCTCGACGACGATTTCTCGGTTATCGCGCGCATCGAGGCGTTGATTTCCGGTTGGGGGCTGGACGAGGCACTGCGCCGCGCGGAGGCTTACCATGAGGCCGGTGCGGATGCGGTTTTGATCCACTCCAAACAGTCAACGCCCGATGAAGTGCTGGCTTTTACGCGGGAATGGGCGAACCGGTGCCCGGTGGTGATCGTCCCGACAATCTACTACGACACGCCGACCGATGTGTTCCGCGAGCACGAGATTGCGCTGGTTATTTGGGCCAATCACAACATGCGTGCGGCGATGAAGGCGATGCAGGATGTTAGCGAGGAGATCTTCGAGACCGAAAGCCTTGTCGGTGTGGAAAAACGCGTGCCCAGCGTCCGTGAAGTTTTTCGCATTGCCGGAAATGACGAGCTGGCAGAAGCCGAAGCACGTTATTTGCCGCAGCGCGGTGCTGAGTATCGAGCCGTCGTTCTGGCGGCGTCGCGCGGTGCCGCCTTGGGCTCGCTGACCGACGACAAGCCGAAATGCATGATAGACGTGCGCGGACAGCCGATATTGCGTCGTCAGATCGGGATGCTAAATGCGGCCGGTGTGCGCGATGTAACCGTCGTGCGCGGCTACAAGAAGGAGGCTATCGACCTGCCGTCGATCGAAACGGTCGACAATGACGATTATGCAAACACCGGCGAACTTCACTCGCTTTACTGTGCCCGAGAGGCGCTCGGACAGGCCTGTCTCGTGTCTTATGGCGACATTCTGTTCCGCGACCATATGCTCGACGCGTTGCTGCGGGCGGACGGCGATATCGTCATTGTCGCGGACGCCTTATGGCGGGAGCGGGAACAGTCCGAAGAAGGGCTGGTGCGCGACCTCGTTGTCGGAGACCGCGCGTTTTCGACCGATTATCTGGACGATGCACCGGTCCGTCTGCAGGGCGCAGGCCGCGCGGTTGAGGTGGACGATGCGACCGGAGAATGGGTTGGCTTGCTGAAATTGAGCGATGCCGGCTCCACGACGGTTAAGGCGGCGCTGGAAGCGATGCAGCAGGACGGCAGTCTTGAGCGCGGCGATGTGCCGGCGTTGCTCAGCCGCCTCGCGGCGGATGGCCATGAGGTGCGCGTGCAATACATTACCGGGCAGTGGCTCGATATCGACGATGCGCTGGATCTGGCGCGGGCGCGGAACCTGTTGTGATCCGTGCCGACGCGTTTCTCGACCCTGCTGCAGAGGCCGGGTTCGATTTCTACACCGGCGTGCCCTGTTCCTTTCTGACGCCGGTAATAAACCGCGTGATTACCCGTCGCGACATCGCCTACGTCCCCGCGGCAAGCGAGGGAGAGGCGACGGCGATCGCCGCGGGGGCTTGGCTGGCCGGGCGCAAGACGGTGCTGATCTGTCAGAATTCGGGTCTCGGCAATGCGGTCAATCCGCTGACGTCACTCAACCGGCCATTCCGCATTCCGACCTTGATGATCGTCACCTGGCGTGGACAGCCGGGCTTGAAGGACGAACCGCAACACGAGCTGATGGGCCGCATCACGGCGGATATACTGGATGTCATCGAGGTGCCGCATGCGGCCTTCCCGAACGATCAGGACGCGGTTGCGGGAGCGTTAGAGGCGGCGCAGGCGGCGATGGCGGATAGCGATCTTCCCTACGCCTTTATCATGGCGAAGGGCTCGGTCGGTTCCGAAGAACTCGATGAAACGCCGGCGGTGGCGACACCCGGCGAAAAGCTGATCGATTTGAGCCGTGGTGGAACAAGGCTGACCCGCTTCGACGCGCTGGAAAAGCTGCTGGAGATCATCCCCGAAGCAGCGGCAGTCGTCGCGACAACGGGTAAATGCGGACGCGAACTGTTCACGATCGCCGACCGCGAGCAACATATCTATCAGGTCGGGTCGATGGGCTGTGCCAGTGCCATGGGGCTTGGGGTCGCGCTGAACGTATCCCGCCCGGTCGTTGTTCTGGACGGGGATGGCGCGGCGCTGATGAAGATGGGCAATTTGGCGACAATCGGCGCGCAGGCGCCGCGCAACCTGGTGCATATCGTGCTGGACAACGGCGTGCATGATTCCACCGGCGGACAGGCGACGGTATCCGCTGGGGTCGATTTCGCCCGTATCGCGCTTGCCTGCGGCTATGCCAGTGCAGCGGCCGTTGATGATGTTGCGGGTTTTGGCGAGGCGCTCGGTCCGGTCTTTGCGTCGGACGGCCCGCATTTGATTCATCTCCGCATTCAGCCGGGCAGCTTGAAGGAACTCGGCCGCCCGACCGTATCACCGGAGGCCGTGGCGCGGCGCTTTAAGGACTTTCTCGCGCGTTAAACGATCTTGCGACCTTTCAGCCCGGCGATCCGGGCCGCATCGTAGCCGAGCTCCGCTAACAACGCGTCGGTATCTTCGCCCAGTTCCGGCCCCGGTCGTGCCGGTGTGGGTTCGCCCATGTCGAACGGGGCGTCGAGCACACGGAACTCCGTACCGTCCTGATGGCGCAAGGTCTGGATCTTGCCGTTTTCCGTAACGAACGGGTTATCCATCGCCTGAGCGACATCGAGGATTGGCGCGGCGGGGACGGTGCCGGCGAAGGCTTCGAGCCATTCGGCCGTTGTCTTCGCCGAAAGCTGTTTGTCGAGCAGTTCCTGAATCTCGGTGCGCCGTTCGAGGCGGTCCTTGAATGTCAGGAACCGAGGATCGGTACCCCATTCCGGCTTGCCGATCTCTTCGCACAACACGGGCCAGAACTTCTCCTTGTTGCACATCAGGAAGATCCAGCCGTCCTTGGTCTTGTATTGTGCGCAAGGCGTCAGGGATGGATGACCGGACCGCGCTTCGCGGCCCTGATTATGCCCCGTGTTCAGATACCAGGTTGCCGGATAGGACACGTTGGACAGCGCGAGGTCGAACAGGTTGACGTCGATGTCCCGCCCGATGCCGGTCGCGCGGGCGTTGAGGGTTGCGGAGACGGTGGCGTAGGCCATCGCGAGGCCAGTCATGAGATCGACGATCGAGAGACCGAAGCGCGTGGGGTTGCCATCTGGCTCGCCGGTCAGGGCGAAATAACCTGCTTCCGCCTGCATCAGATAATCGTAGCCCGGCCACTTCTGCCGCGGTCCATCACGGCCGTAAGCCGTCAGGAATGCGCAGACGATGCGTGGGTTGATCGCGCCCAGCGTCTCGTAAGTCAGCCCCAGCTTAGCCGGCACGTCACCGCGCAGGTTGCAGGTTAGTGCATCCGCCGTAGGCACCAGCTCGTGCAAGATCGCTTGCCCTTCCTCGGACCCCAGATCCAGGGTCAGGCTGCGCTTGTTTCTATTGATGCTTTGATAGAACAAACTTGCAGAAGTGCTTGATCCATCGTCAATAAAATGCGGTCCAACAGAGCGACCCATATCGCCGCCATCGTTCGGGTTTTCGATCTTGATGACTTCCGCACCCAGGTCGGCGAGATACTGCGTGCCCCAGGGCCCGGCGCCGTATTGCTCGACGGAAAGGACCCTGACGCCTTCGAGCGGTAACATCGGTTAGATCGGGTTCCGGGCGAAGAGCTGGCGCGCGATGATGATGCGCTGCAGCTCGTTCGTCCCTTCACCAATGGTGAGCAGCGGGGCGTCGCGATAGAAGCGCTCGACCGGGAATTCTTTCGAATAGCCGTAGCCGCCATGCACGCGCATCGAGTCCATCGAATTGGTCAGCGCGGCCTCAGTCGCGAACAGCTTCGCCATACCGGCTTCCATGTCGCAGCGCTCGCCCTTGTCGTAGGAGTCGGCCGCGCGGTAGGTCAGCAGCCGCGCTGCCTCGGTGCGCGTTACCATGTCGGCGACGTTGAGCTGGATCGCCTGATGCTCGGCGATGGGTTTGCCGAAGGTGCTGCGCTGCTGGGCGTATTTCACCGCTTCGTCGAGCGAGGCCTGCGCGACGCCGACGCCGCGCGCCGCGACGTTGATCCGGCCCAATTCCAGCCCGCCCATGATCTGTTTGAAACCTTGACCCTCGACACCGCCGATGATGTTCTCTTTGGGGACGTAGCAATCCTCGAACAGAAGCTCGGCGGAATCGATGCCCTTGTAGCCGAGCTTCTCGAGCTTGCGCGAATGTTTGAAGCCGTCGCCTTTTTCGACAAGGAATAAGGTGATGCCGCGATGCCGCGGTTCGGCATCCGGATCGGTCTTGGTCAGCACTGCGAAACAATGACCGTGAATGCCGTTCGAGATCCAGGTCTTGGTGCCGTTGATGCGGTAGCCGTCGCCATCCTTGGTCGCCCGCGTCCGGATGGCCTGCAGGTCGGTGCCGCAGTTCGGTTCGGTCAACGCGATGCCGCCGCGCATTTCACCGGAGGCGAACTTCGGCAACCACTTTTTCTTTTGTTCTTCGGTGCCGTAGCGCTGCACGCAGGACGACATGATCAGGTGAGAATTGAAGATCCCGGACAGTGACATCCATACCCTGGATACGGTCTCCACGATCTTCGCATAGGTGCTGCAGGACAGGCCGAGCCCGCCATACTGCTCCTCGATGATCGAGCCGAAGAGGCCGAGTTCACTCATCTTGGCGACGATCTCTGCTGGCCAGGTATCGCTGTGCTCCAGGTCCATGGCGTAGGGCACGACATCGCGCTCAAGGAACTGTTCGACGCTGTCGAGGATCAGCCGTTCGTCTTCGCTCGAGGTTTGCATAATCTTATCTCCGCCTAAAGGTCGTCGACGCCATGGCCGCGCTTGGGAACCAGCATGGTGCGCTCATACGTCATGAAGACCGTGCCGTCCGCCTTGGTGCCTTTCGTGCGGATTTTGACGACGCCTTGCGTTGGCCGCGACGCCGACTCACGCTTGTCCAGCACCTCGCTCTCCGCATAGATCGTATCGCCATGGAAGACCGGCGCGGTCAGTTTGATATCGGTCCAGCCAAGATTGGCGATCGCCTTCTGGCTGGTGTCGCTGACACTCATGCCGGCGACAATCGACAGGGTTAATGCGCTGTTGACCAGCGGCTTGCCGAACTCGCTCTTCGACGCGTACTCGGCGTCGAAATGAAGTGGATGCGTGTTCATCGTCAACAACGTAAACCACGCATTATCCGCCTCGGAAATCGTCCTTCCTGGCCGGTGTTCATAAGTGTCGCCGACGTTGAAATCCTCAAAATACCGGCCGATTTCCTCGCGATAGCGGTTCGGCGCGATCTCTTTGCCTTGATAGACCATGGCTACCCATTCATAGCGTTTACGAAGTCGATCTGGCGCGCACTTTTTGCGGGCGACCGAAATGATTTGTATGGACTAAGTATAAGCGCATCACAGTGCGGTCAACGGTTCCCGTCACGCAGTGCGTGGAGCTGTTGTCGTCAACTCACTCCCCACGCTGGTTTGAGCGGGATTATCCTGCCGCTCGCCGTTCCTTGCGGTCGAGGTGGCGGTAATACTCCCCGACAATCGGCAAAAACCAAGGTTTGCCGCTATAGAAAGGTACCGGGACCCCGGGAAACTCGATACCGACATAGGCGCTATCGGATTTGCCGTTCTGGAGAATGCGGCGTGCGACCTGGTTGCCGAGATACGTCATCATGGCAACGCCGCTGCCATTGCAGCCCGTGCAATAGTGCAGTCCGTCTTCCTGTCCCATATGCGGCAGGGCATCCGTGGTCATGGCGACGAACCCGGACCAGGAATGGGTGATCTTGACGCCTTTCAATTGCGGCCACCGGTCGGTCATCATGCCGTGCAGCAGGGTGGCGCTGACATCGGGCGGGACGTTCTGAAACCGCGCCCGCCCGCCATACATGACCCGCCGGTCGCCGGGCAGTAGCCGGTAATAACTGGTCACACGCGGCGTTTCGGAAATCGTCCGGCCGTTCGGGATTAGTTCCAGCGCCAGATCTGCGGGTAGTTCCTCCGTCACGATGATCTGACTGGAGATCGGGACGATCCGCTTGCGCAGTTTCGGCGTTAACGCGCCGGTATAGCCATTGGTGGCAATAATTACCTGTTCCGCGCGACAATCGCCCTTGTCGGTTTTTAGTGTGAAACTGCCTACTAAGCCCTCTATGGCGGTTACATTCGTATGCGCGCATAGCGTTACGCCGGCACGATGGCAGGCTTCCAGCAATCCCTTGTGAAACAGCGCCGGATGCAATTTGCCCGCACGGTTGATCGCCAGCCCGCCGTGATAGAAGTCGCTCCCAATTTCAGATCTTTGCGACTCGTACGGGACCACCGTTGCATCCATCTGCAGCGTTTCATTTAAAAACGCGGCTTTTTTGACCAGCGTCGAATAATGGGCTTGCGAATAGGCGCCGACAAAGCGGCCGCGCTGTTCGAAATGGCATTCGATCCCTTCGCGCTCGACCAGTTCGCCGACGAACTCAAAGGCGGCCATGCTTTCGCGCAACAGGCTGTTTACGAGCATCTTGTGGTCCTCGCCGCGCGCGTCCTGCCCCGGTGCGCCGGAGATGCCTTTGCCTAGATTGATGCCGGCACTAACACCGCCGCCATTGCGGGTGCTGGCCCCTTCGCCGAACGCCAGCGCATCGACGACAGTAACCGAGCGGCCGCCGCGTGCCAGCTCCAGTGCCGCTGACAGGCCGGAATAACCGCTGCCGACGATGAAGATTTCGGTGGCCGACGGTAGGTCAGTCGAATGCGCCGTTCCGGGACGCGCTGCCTCCCACCAAAAGGGTTCCGACTTGTAGTCGGGGTGAAACAGTGATCGATCGATCTTCATGCCCAATTATCCTTTTCATGGCCGTTCGCAGGCGGCCAACAGCGGTCACTCCTCGAACGAAGCTTCATCGTGGCGTTGGAAGCCGGCTTGCCTCGCGATGCCACCTGAATTCTAAAACTATCTGTCATAGTTTTTAAGAAGCCGGTCGACCATCTCGCCGGCCAAGCCGGTGTAGTTGGCCGGGTCGCAGAGCGCCTTGATCTCTTCATTCGATAGCGCCGCGGTAATGTCTGGCATGCCGATGAGTACATCATGGAGTGACGCTCCCGTCGACATCGCCTCGCGGCAGGCGTCGTAGACGACATCGTGCGCAACCTGGCGGCCCATATGCGGCGCCAAGCCCATCATGACCGCCTCGGACACGATCATGCCGCTCGTAATGTCGAGGTTGCGGCGCATCCGGTTGGTGTCCACTTCGAGCCCGTCCAGGGTTTGGCGGGCTTGGGAGAGCGCGCCGGCGCTGAGAATGAAGGCCTGCGGCAAGGCCAGCCACTCGACGTGCCACGCCCCCGACGCGCGTTCATGATCCTGCAGCATGCCGTCCAGCATCATCGGAACGTAGTGCTGCATCGCTCTGGCTGCGACGACCATCAATTCGGACGATACCGGATTACGCTTCTGCGGCATGGTACTACTGGCGCCGCGGCCGTGCTTGAACGGCTCGAATACTTCCGCGACTTCCGTTTGCATCATCATCATGACATCGGTGCCGATTTTGCCCAGCGTGCCGGTGAGAAGGCCAAGATAGCTGATGATTTCGGCGACGTTGTCACGCATGACGTGCCAAGTGATTTCCGGCCGGCCGAGGCCGAGCTCGTCGGCGAGCGCTTCCTGCACCTTGAGCCCGTCCGCGCCGAGCGAGGCCAGGGTGCCTGCCGCGCCACTGAATTGGACCAGAGTGGCGCGTGGCCTGATTTCCGCCAGCCGCTGCCGATGGCGCTCGATACCGGACAGCCAGACCGCCGCCTTGTAGCCGAACGTCACCGGCAGGGCGTGTTGCAGGTGGCTGCGGCCGGCAACCGGCGTATCGCGGTACTTCCGGGCGAGGGCCGCAATCAATTCGGCGACCGCGTCCAGATCGGTTTCGATAATCGCCAGCGCGTCCCGGATCTGCAGGGAAAGGGCGCTGTCCATGATGTCCTGCGTCGTCGCGCCCCAATGGCTGTATTCGCCGAGGCCGTCCTTGCACATCGACACGATGCCTTCGACCAGCGGCAGGATCGGATAGGACACCCGCTCGACACCGCGCTTGTACTGCTCGAAGTCGAAATGTTCGAATTTCGCCTTGGCGGTGATCTCCGTCGCGGCTTCTTCGGGAATGATCCCCAAGCGCGCTTGAACCCGCGCCAGCGCCGCTTCGACGTCGAGATAGCGCTGGATTAGCGTCTCGTCGGAAAACACGTGGCGCATCGCCGCCGTGCCAAATAGGTTGCCAAAGATCTCCGAATCGATCACCGAAGAGGCCATAGTTCACACCCGCTGCTGGTTCCGTTGTGGACTATGGTTACATTGACGACGAGGCGCTGGCAAAAAGGGAGTTCGTGGCTTCGCTGCAGAGCGGCCGGTAAGAAGTTTCGCAATGAAAAAAATACTATTCGCGGCGATGTTGATGCTGATGGCGGTTTGCCCCGCCGGCGCGCAAACGGTACTCCAATTCGCGCTTCCCACGCCGGAAGCGCATCCGCGCAACCAGGCCCTGATGCGCTGGGCCGATGCGGTCGCGGCGCGCTCGAAGCGGCAACTGATCGTCGCCTTGACGCATGGCGTGACCGACTATGAGGGCGCGCGTATTCCGGCGGCCGTTGCCGAAGGCGTGTACGACATGGCCGCGCCCGGCTGGTGGCATATGTCGCGGTACGTGCCGGATTTCGGTCTGCCGTCGCTGCCGATGTTCTACGGCCAAGACCGCGACACAATGCGGCAACTGTTCGATAGTGCGTTCGGCGAGGAATTGAACGACAAGTTGGAGGCGGCACTACGGGTCAGGGTCATCGGGCGGCCGCTCGATCTCGGCTTCGGACAAATTTATGTGGCAGGCAAGGCGGTCAAGACGTACGAAGATCTGCAAGGGCGAAACATCCGCGTTCCCGGCGGCGGCGCAGATCTCGCGCGGTATCTGGTCTTCGGCGCCACACCGCGGCGGATTTCGGTCCGCGATCTGGCGGACGCGTTACGCCGAAATCTCATCGGCGGCCTGTTGGCGACACATAATTTCGTAGCTGACGCCGCACTCTGGGAAGTTGGTATCCGCCATGCCTTCCTCGACAACCAGGTCTTCTACCAATACACCCCGATCATCAACCGCACCCGGTGGGAAGCGCTGTTCGATGAAGAACGGGCCTGGCTGACCGAGACCTGGGAGGTAACGATCGACGCCATGCGGCTCATGGCGGCGGAACGTCAGGCGCGGTCTCGGGCGCTTGCTATGCAGAACGGCGTTACCTTCATTGAGGCGTCCGAAGAACAGCGGAAAACGATGCGCGACCGTTTGCTGGAAGAACAGCCAGCCGTCGCCGCGGCCCTAAACATCGACCCCAAAGCCGTGGAGCGGGCGCGGGCAACGCTTACACAACGCGGGAAGCCGAAGTAGCGGGCCCGAAGGGACTGTTACGTTGGGTCAGCAGCGCCTGTTGCGGGCCGCGCCGAAGCAGTCTCTGTCTCTGCGGCGTTGCGGGAACAACTCCATGGTCATGCGCGTGATCATGCGGCGGAACCGCGTTTCTTCGGGTGTCGCCGGACCCGGCAGCACACCATGGCTGAGCGATAGCGGTGCCGTATCGCGGCAAAAATACATTCGGACGGTGATGGTCTCGGTCGGCGCCAGCGTCGGCGGCAGGCCGTTGCCGGCGCACGGCGCGTCGTACCAGTCGCTCTGCGCCTCGTCGGGGTTCAACGCGACCACGACATGATAGCGCGGGTTGTGCTGTCCCCGCGGCTGTTCGGTGAACACGGTCTTGGGCGTGAATGGCAGGGGTTGCCACCAGTTGACCGTTTGCATCGCCGCTAGGACCGCGTCATGCGTGACCCGTTGCGGCGCCATCCTGAAGGGATTGCCGGCGATAACGGTCCGGACCGCTTTGTTGGCCGCGGCGGCCTTGAACTCGGCCGGCCGATATGCGCGATCCTGAACGACCGAATAGACATCCGCCTCGCCGGTGCAACCGCCGAGGGCGAGCAGAATTAACAAAGCGAGGCTGGTGCTACGCTGCATGGGGCCAATATAACATAAACCGATGGGTTTTAACGAATGAAGGAGCCCGCCATGGATATGAAGGTATTGACCGACGCTGTGCAGAACGAGCTGCCCATCGCGTCCGAAGTGCTGCGGCTGGACGGCCACAAAATCGGGCTCGTCATCGTGGACGTTGTGAATGGCTTCGCGACGGTCGGCGCGGGCAATCTGGCGCCGCCGACGGACAATGCCCAGGTGACGCGCATGGTGGCGGAGAGCGACCGGCTGGCGCGTGTGTTTGCGGACAAGGGTTGGCCGGTCCTCGCCTTCCTCGACACGCACGAGCCGGGCAAGCCGGAGCCGCCCTATCCGCCGCATTGCGAGAAGGGGACGGGCGAGGAGGAGTTGGTGCCGGAACTGAAATGGCTGGAGACCGCGCCGGCTGCAACCTTGGTCCGCAAGGACTGCATCAACGGGTTCGTCGGTGCGATTGGCGCAGACGGCCGCAACACCGTCGTCGACTGGGTCAACGCGAAAGAGATTGAAGTCGTACTGGTCGTCGGTATTTGCACCGACATCTGCGTAATGGACTTCGTCCTGACGATGCTGTCGGCGCGCAATCACGGCCTAATGCCGAGCTGCCGCGATATCGTCGTGTACGATGCCGGCTGCGCCACCTACGACCTGCCCAAGGCGGTAGCGAAGCAGATCGGCCTGCCGGAGACAGCGAGCCATCCGCAGGATCTGACCCATCATATGGGGCTCTATTTCATGGCCGCGCGCGGCGCCCGTATCGCCGGTGATGTGATCTGACGATTGATGCGGGGCAGCACATTGAAGGTTTTGGCGTTTCTGCTGTTGGGGCTGGTCATCTTGGGTGGCGGCGGTTTTCTGTGGTTGCGCACCTCCTTGCCGGAGACGGCCGGCAGCATTGCCCTTGCCGGTCTGGAGCATCCCGTGTCGATCGTTCGCGATACGAATGCGGTGCCGCATATCTTTGCTGAGAGCACACACGACGCCTATTTCGCACTTGGCTTCGTGCATGCGCAGGACCGGCTATGGCAGATGGAATTCCTGCGCCGCCTCGGCGCGGGGCGGCTGGCGGAAATCCTCGGCGTGAAGGCGGTACGCACTGACAAATACATCCGCACGCTCGGCTTGCCGCACGCCGCCGACAACATCTACGCCCGCAGTGCGCCCACGGTTCGCGCCGTGTTCGATGCCTACGCCGCGGGAGTGAACGCCTGGCTGGCGAGCCGGAGTGGTGCTCTGCCGGTCGAATTTGCGTTGCTGCGCTATGAGCCGGAAGCATGGCGTCCCCAGGACCCGTTGCTCTGGAGCCGTCTCATGGCAATGCGGCTGGGCCGCAACCAGGGTGCGGAAACGGTGCGCCTGCGCGTCGCCGAAGCTCTCGCCGAAAACGGGCTGCCGGCGACATTGATCGAGGATTTGTGGCCGCGGGCGTCCGCCGGTGAACCGACGACGGTTGCCAGCGATCTTCTGCCGGTCAAGCCGCCGGCGCTGCAGGATAGCGGCTCGAATGGCTGGATTGTGCATGGCAGCCGGACAGCTACCGGGAAACCGATTCTGGCCAACGATCCGCATCTGCGCTTCGGCGCGCCGGTCCTGTGGTACCTCGCCCATATCGAAGCGCCAGGCCTGCGGCTGATCGGCGCGACCGTTCCCGGTGTCCCCGCCCTGATCCTGGGGCATAACGGCACGATTGCCTGGGGCATGACCAATGGCGGCGGCGATGTCGAAGATCTTTTCATCGAAACCGTCGATCCGGGCGATCCGGCCAAGTACCTGACACCGGAGGGCCCGCGTCCTTTTGAAACGCGCCACGAGGTCATCCGGGTCATGGATGACGACCCTGTTGAATTCATGGTGCGGGCGACCCGCCACGGGCCCGTCATGTCCGATCTGCTGAACAAGCCGCGCGGCGACGGCAAGGTTGTCGCTCTGGCGACGCCCGCGGCGCGCGGCGATGACAGCACCGTGGCGGCCGTGCTGGCGATAAACGCGGCGAAGAACTGGCGCGACTTCGAAGCGGCGGCGCAGCTGTTTCACACGCCCCATACCAATTTGTTCTTTGCCTCCGTGGACGGCGATATCGGCCTCGTTTCCGCGGGCCGTATCCCGGTGCGCAAAACCGGCGCCGGGTTTTCGCCTGTATCGGGCGCGGACGGGCGATATGACTGGACTGGCTATATTCCCGCACCGGATTTGCCGCGGCGATATAACCCGCCCGGGGGCGTGATTGTGAACGCCAACAACCGGATTGTCGGCGACGATTATCCCTATCTGATCGCCCGCAATTGGGGACCGCCCTATCGGGCCGAGCGCATCGCGGAGATCCTCGAACAACAGAAGAGCCATAACGTTGCCGCCAGCGAGGCGCTGCAGCGCGACGTGCTGTCGGCCGCCGCACGGCGGTTGTTGCCGCTCATGCTGGCCGCGCCGCCGCAGGACGACGGCGCCCGCGAGGCCCTGGCGCTGCTGTCCAACTGGACCCATGAGATGCGCCGCGGCCGTCCCGAACCGCTGATCTATGCCACATGGCTGCGCCATCTCGGCCAGGCCCTGATCGCCGATGAGATCGGTGGCCCGAAAGCGCGCGCCTTCCAGGGCCTGGTAAATCGCCCCGGCGCCCGTTTCATCGCCTTCGCGCTGACCGACGGCCAGCGCTGGTGCGACGACGTAACCACGGACGAAAAGGAAGACTGTGCCAATCGGCTCGCCCTTTCGCTGGAACGCGCGCTGGAGGAACTGAAAGCATCGCAGGGCGCGGACATGACCGCCTGGCGCTGGGGAGCGCCGCACCGAGCAACCTTCGCCCACCCGGTGCTTACCAATGTGACGGCTCTCGCATGGCTGTCCGACCTGAGCATCGAGTCGGACGGCGGGGACTACACGGTAAACCGCGGCATGACGGCGGGCGGGGGCAGGGTACCATCGGCCCATCTCGATGGCTCCGGCTACCGGGCGGTCTACGACCTGTCCGACTTGGAGAACAGCCGTTTCATGATCGCCACAGGCCAGTCCGGCAATCCGCTGTCGCCGCACTACGGCGACATGCTGGAACGCTGGCGGGACGGCAAGTACATCCGAATTCCCGGTAGCCGCGAGGCAATCGAAAACTCAGCTACGAAATTTCTGAAGCTCGAACCGAAGTAGCGTTCTACGCCGTCGCCAACGCCTGCGCTCGAGCCGTCACGGTGTATCGGGTTCGGATGCGGCGGGCGAGCGCTTCAGGCCAGCTCAAATCTTCGACGTAATCGAGGAAGTCGTGAAGGACCATGGAGAAGTGCGCTTCGTGCCCGGTGCGCAACACGGCAGGGATCTGAAATTCGAAGCCGATATCGGAGGGGGTGACATCCAGTCCGGCAAAGGTGCTGCGCCAGATTGGCAGAGCGTCCTTCAGTCTGGCTTCGAGGTCGGCGCCGCCCGTCGCATGGATTTCCGTCTTATAACCGGTTTCGGGGCCTTGCCGGACAACGATGCTGCACCCGTCGCCGCGGACGGTGGCCGTATGTAGGTCACCGCCACCCGCCGGTTCCTGCAGGCCCCATTCGGAGCGCTGGCGCACCGTGACGCCCTTAAAGCGATAATCGATCTGTCCGTTGCAGGCGAGTTGCAGCGCGCAATCAACGATGTGAGATTCAAGCGAGGGTGGAAATGCCTTGGCGCCGGTGCTTGCGGTGAAGGCGGGAAGGGGAACGCTCGTCGACCATCGTTCGGCGCTGTCGATGAGGACGTCCGTTTCGAAGTCGGCCGTATCTTGGGGATCGACCAGCCACTGCGTCTGGTCGACCATGTGCGACTGAATATCCACCATGCCATCGCCCTGTATACCGATATCGTAGTACCAGAGTGGCCGCCGCAACGGTTCGCCGTTGACGATCTTGCCAAGATGGTGGAGCGAGGTGATCTCGATGTCCGGATGATCGCCGTTTCCGGCAAAGCCGCCGAACACGCTTTCGGTTGCGACGACATGGCGGCGAAGCTGTGCGATGACGTCGTGACGGCTGGTCATGATGTCGATGGCCAGCGGCGGACCTGCCGTCGCCTTGTTCAGGAGCGGAATGGCGGCCGATGTCGTAATCCAGGGCTTGTCGACGAGCGTATGGAAGCCTGCCTCGTGCAGCGTGCTAATCGTCTCCAGCTTGCTGTTGTTGCGTCCGGCGACAATGACGATCTCGCCGGCGCGATCTTTAATCAGCCTGTCGAGCGCGTTGTCGCCGGCATGGATTTGCAGATCCCAGCTTGTCGGTGCTTCGGCGCGCTCGTTGAAGGATCTGACGAGGGCGGTGAAGGCATCGAGCTCAGGGCCTGGCGATGCGTAGACATGAACCGTCGGGTTTACGCGGGATGTCTGAGCGCGGAGCGTTAGCGCCGCGTGAAAGTGTCCCGGCTCGTAGAATAGGAGGGTGTGCATCGGTTCTTCCCCTGTCTCTCGTGCCGGCTTATCGCGGCGGATCCTGTTCGTCGCCAACGACCCGGACGACGCGGTTGGGTCCTGGTGTGGCGGCGCCGTTGGTCCGGGTAATCTCGATCCCGACGCTGACCACACCTTCGATGGCATCGAGCTTTTCGGTGCGGACGGTCGCTTCCACAACACGGTCGTCCGACAGGCACATATCCGCCACGCGGCTGGCTAGTGTCTCGACAAGGTTGACATGGCCGTCGTCGGCGAGCCGGCGGATGCCATCGACAATACTGGCATAACAGACGACCTGACGATATTTGTCGGCATCGAACTGCGCGGCTTCGCGGACCGACAGGTCGACATTAATGCGCACGCGCTGCGGTCCGTCATGCTCGTGGTCGTGAATGCCGATATTCCACGGCACGACAAGGTCCCGCACGAAGATGCGATAGAGGCCCGGTTTGGCCAAAGCGGCGGGCGCAAGGGGCGTGCCAGCGGTCGTCAAACCAGATATCCTCCCAGGGACGACTGAAACTACGAACTTGAGCATTATGGTGGTGTGCAGACGACCCGGCAACCGCATTCCCCGGCGCTTCCTTCCGGCAGCAGGTGCATGCGCCTAGAGGAGCGCTTCGCCTGGGGAACCCGCACCCATGTGATGGGAATCCTCAACGTCACACCGGACTCGTTCAGCGGCGATGGTCTCGCGGCGACGGCAGAAGATTTGACGGTACGGGCTGTGGCGCAGGCCGAATCGTTTGCCGCGGCGGGCGCGGATATTCTCGATATCGGTGGCGAAAGTACCCGCCCGGGATCGGAACCCGTGACCGCTGCGCAGGAATGCGCGCGCATCGTGCCGGTGGTTAAGGCAGTACGCGCGGCGCTGCCGGACATTGTGATTTCGATCGATACCTACCGCGCTGAGGTCGCCGACGCTGCGCTGCAAGTGGGCGGCGACATGATCAACGATGTATGGGGCTTGCGGGCCGATCCCGTGCTGGCGTCAGTCGTGGCGCAACGAAACGCACCGGTCGTGCTGATGCACAATCGCAGCAAACCGGAACAGGCCGAGGTCGATGCGCGGTTGGGGGGACAATATCTCGGAGCGGATTATGACGATCTGCTCGAAGACATATCGTTCGAGTTGATGGAGCTGGTTGAGGATGCGGAAGCGGTGGGCATCGCGCGCGATCAGATCGTGCTGGATCCCGGGCTGGGTTTTGGCAAGACGGTCGAACAGAACCTGGCACTGATCAACCACCTCGGCCATTTCACATCGCTAGGGTTCCCCGTACTGATCGGGGCCAGCCGGAAGTCGTTCATCGGTCACGTTCTCGACCTTCCCGTCGAAGAAAGAATGGAAGGAACAGCCGCGGCCGTGGCGATCGCGATAGCGCGCGGTGCCGATATCGTTCGGGTGCATGACGTGGTGGAAATGAGCCGCGTGGCGCGCATGACGGATGCGATATTGGATGCCGAACCCGAGGACGAGTTGGAATAGCCGGGATGGCTGAGGTCTACATCGCATTGGGCGGCAATCTCGGCGACCGGGCTGCGACGATGGTATCGGCGCTAGAGCGCTTGTCCAGGATCATGACGATTTCCCGCCGCTCAGAGACGTACGAGACAGCGCCGAAATACGTTGCCGATCAGCCGCCGTTCCTCAACATGGCGGTTTGCGGCAATACGGATCTGGCGCCGGAGCCGCTCCTCGACTCGCTAAAGTCGATCGAGACAGCACTTGGGCGTGTCGCCGGACAACGCTTCGGGCCACGGCCGATCGATCTCGACATTCTGTTTTATGACTCGGAACAGATCGACACGCCGCGTTTGACGGTGCCGCATCCGCGCTTACCGGAACGCCGTTTCGTCCTGCAGCCGCTTGCCGACATCGCGCCGGACCTTCGTCATCCCGTATCAGGCCTCACGGTCGCAGAGATGTTGGACGCGCTGCCCGCGGATGATGACGTGCGCCGGCTCTAAAAGCTGTCTTCGGCAATCGCAAGAACGGCCTGGTGGCCGTCGCGTATCGGAGCGACGAGCCCGACGGCTTGGGGCAGAATATTGTCGGCGTAAAACTGGGCCGACATCAGTTTGGCAGTGTAGAAGTCTGGATCGTCGGAATTGCTGTCGAGTGCTGCCTGCGCCGCCATCGTACTACGCGCCATCATCTCACCGCCCGCAACCGTGCCGAACAATTTCAAATACGGTGTCGCCCCGGCGAGCGCGCGTGCCATGTCTGCATCGCTTTCGTCGAGCAGCCAATCGGTCGTTTCGGCGAGCGCATCCGTAGCGGTCGAGAGATGGCCGCGCAGTGCCGAGGCCGTGGTACCGGATGCCGTGCCCAGTGCTTCGCAGAGGGCGCGTACTTCTTCGATGTAGGTTTTTGCCGCAGCCCCGCCATCGCGCAGAACTTTGCGGGCGACGAGATCTTGCGCCTGGATGCCGTTGGTGCCTTCGTAGATCGGCGCGATCCGGGAATCCCGCAGATGCTGGACGGCACCGGTTTCTTCCATATATCCGACACCGCCATGCACCTGGACGCCCATCGAGGCGATTTCGACGCCCAGGTCCGTGCACCACGCCTTGACCACCGGGGTGAGAAGATCGAGACGCGCCTGTGCCGCTTTGCGCGCGGCGGGGTCTAGCTCTCGGCGCGATTGATCGAGGGACGTTGCAGTGTCGTACACCAGAGCCCGCATCGCCTCGATCGACGATTTCATCGTCAACAGCATCCGCCGGACATCGGGGTGGCGGATGATTGCCAAGGGTTCGCCATCCGGCCCGGTGCCCTGGACCCGGTCACGCGCATAAGCGACGGCCTGCTGGTAGGCGCGCTCGGCAATCGACAGGCCGGACAGACCGACATTGATCCGTGCGTTGTTCATCATGGTGAACATGCAGTTCAGGCCCCGGTTCTCCTCGCCGACGAGATAGCCGATCGCGCCTTCATCGTCGCCATAGGACATCACGCAGGTCGGTGACGCCTTGATGCCGAGCTTGTGTTCCAGCGAGACGCAGCGCAGATCGTTGCGCTGGCCCAAAGAGCCATCAGCGTTTACCAGAAACTTTGGCACGATGAAAAGCGAGATGCCCTTCGAGCCCGCGGGCGCGTCCGGCGTCCGGGCCAGCACCATGTGCACGATATTGTCCGTCATATCGTGCTCGCCCCAGCTGATGAATATCTTCTGGCCGCGGATGCGGTAATGATCGCTTTCCGGTTCCGCGCGGCAGCGCAGGGCGCCGACATCCGACCCCGCGTGCGGTTCGGTCAGGTTCATCGTTCCCGTCCACTCGCCGGAGATCAGTTTTTCGAGATAGGTTGCTTTCTGTTCCGGCGTGCCGTGTTCCGACAACAGATCTACGGAACCCATCGTCAGCATGGGGCACAGCGACCACGCCGTATTGGCCGAGATCCACATTTCCTCGACGGCGATTCCGACCAGCCAGGGAAGCCCTTGGCCACCGAAATCCGGGTCGAACGGGATGCTGTTCCAACCGCCGTCGACAAACTGATGGTAGGCGTCCGCGAAACCGTCTGCCGTGCGAACGACACCGTTTTCGAGCGTGGCACCCTGCGTGTCGCCGGAAGCGTTGATCGGTGCGACCACGCCGCCGGCCAGTTTGCCGGCTTCCTCGAGTACCGCACCGACCAGTTCCGGGTTGGTATCCTCGCAGCCGGGCAGTTTCTGAACCGCGGGCAGCAGCCCGAGATCGTTCATGACGAAATGCATGTCCCGAGTGGGGGCGTTGTAAGCTGTCATCGGCCTCTGTCCTCTCGCGTCGCGGCTACAGCATCTTGCCGGGATTCATGATCCCATCGGGATCGAGCGCCTGCTTGAGCTTGCGCATCATGTCGAGTTCCAAGGCGCTCTTATAGCGCACCATGTCCTCGCGCTTCAGCCGGCCGACGCCATGCTCTGCGCTGAAAGATCCGCCGAACCCGACAACGATATCGTGAACCATTCGGGTTACGTTGCTCCATTCCGCCAGAAAGGCATCCTTATCCATTCCGACCGGCTGGGCGATGTTGTAGTGGATGTTACCGTCGCCGCAATGACCGAAGGCGACGGGGCGGGCGCCGGGAATCAAGTCTGTAACAGCGGTGTTAGCGTTTCGGATGAATTCCGGCACGCGGCTGACCGGCACCGACACATCGTTCTTGATGCTGCCCCCTTCAAAAGACTGTGCCTCGACGACGGCTTCGCGGATGCGCCAGAAATCGGCGCGTTGCGTGTCAGACTGGGCGACAACGGCATCGATGACCTCGCCCGCTTCGAAGGCGTCGGCCAGCATCGATTCCATGGCCTCCTGCATGCCGCTCTTTGTGCTAGCACCGGAAAATTCGATCAGCGCGTATTCGTCATATTCGCTGTCGAGCGGATGACGGACGCCATGGATGTATTGCACCGCCGAAGCCAGTGGCTGATGGCAAATCAGCTCGAAACTGGTGACGCGGTCGCCGCTGACGCTGCGGGAGCGGGCAAGCACCTCCAGAGCTGCATCGAGGTCGCGCAAGGCGACGAACGCCGTCTGTACGTCCTTTGGATTCGGGAACAGTTTGCAGACAGCGGCGGTAATGATCCCCAAGGTGCCTTCGCCGCCGATATAGAGTTGCTTGAGATCGTAGCCGGTATTGTCCTTGCGTAGCCGCTTGAGGCCGTTCCAGATACGGCCATCGGGCAAGACCACTTCGAGGCCCAACACGAGTTCCCTTGCGTTGCCATAACGCAACACGTTTACGCCGCCCGCGTTGGTCGAAAGATTGCCGCCTATCTGGCAGGTGCCTTCCGCGCCAAGACTGAGCGGGAACAGCCGGTCGACCGATAGGGCGGCGGTCTGTACGTCCGCCAAGATGCAGCCGGCTTCGACGGTGATCGTGTAATCCAGCGGATCGATATCGCGCACCCGGTTCATGCGGCCCAGGCTGAGCAGCACCGCCGCGCTGTCAGGAATACCAGCACCCACCAGACCTGTGTTGCCGCCTTGCGGGACAATCGCGATGTCGGCTTCGGCACAGGTTTTGACGACCGCGGCAACCTCGTCGGTCGAGGCAGGCCGGATAAGCATGGCGCAATCGCCGTGAAACAGGCCGCGCTGATCGGCCAGAAAGGGTGCAAGGGTATCCGGGTCGGTGCTCCACCCTTTTACGCCGACGATCGCCTTAATGCGCTCGAGCGCGGCGCTATGGCGGGTGTCTGAGTTTTCGATTGCGATTGCCATGAAATGTCACCGAATTGCGTCAGGCAAATGATGTAAGTCATTGAGGCTGTTGCGGCAAGCCGTGTCATCCCACGTCTTGGATCGTGATCTCAATCGCGTGGTGCCGCAGCCCGGCGCAACCGGTCGTTTATCGCGCGGCCGAGCCCTTCTTCGGGAATTGGCATGATGGCGATACCGGACCAGCGTGGGCGGTCCAGTTGGTGTAAATGGGCAAATAGGTTCGCGGCAGCCTCTGTTAAATCCTCAGCCTCGCTGAGGTTCAGATCGGCATTGGGCGAGGGGCCGAATCCCAGCAGAGCTTCGCCGGGCTGTGCAGATGGTGTGTTCAAGCGAACGGGGAGGCTTGGCGCATAGTGACTTGAAAGCATGCCTGGCGACTTTGGCGCTTCCGGGTCCGCGGTGGGGGACGCGAGGGCCTCGCCTATTATCGCTTCCAGTGCCTCTTGCGTGACGCCGCCCGGTCGCAACAGGGCGGGCGGAGAGACCGTAAGGTCAACGACGGTGGATTCAACGCCGAGCGAACAGGCGCCGCCATCAAGGATGAGGGCGACGCGGTCGCCCAGGTCCGCCTCCACATGGGCTGCTGTTGTCGGGCTGATCCGGCCAGACCGGTTCGCGCTCGGTGCGGCAACGGGAATACCGGCGGCCCGCAGCAGTTGGCGGGCGCCTTTGTGCGCGGGTACCCGTATGGCGACCGTTGGCAGTCCCGCACTGACCAGCAATGACAGGCGGCAGTCCTTGCGCCGTGGCAGTATGAAACTTATAGCGCCCGGCCAGAACTGCGCTGCCAGCGCTTCCGCCTGCGCCGAAAAATCCACGAACCGCTTTGCGCTTTCCGTATCGGCGCAATGGACGATCAGCGGATTGAAGCTCGGCCGTGCTTTCGCTTCGAATATTTTTGCGACGGCGGTATCGTTCGTCGCGTCCGCACCCAGCCCGTAAACGGTTTCGGTGGGAAAAGCGACGAGTTCGCCGCTGCGTAATGTCGCTGCCGCACGGGCGATAGTTTCATCTGTTATCGGCAAAAGGGACGGCATCGGTCCGCCGCGAACGGCCCTTGGTATTAATCGGGCAGCGGTATATCGGTCGCGTCGTCGAGATCGATGTCGAGGATCGCCATGTGGAAGTCGTAGGAAACTTCCTCATCTTCGTCGTCCCGATAAACGACGCCGATAAACTCATCTCCGAGCGACACTTCGCAAGAACCGTCCTTCTGCTCCTTGAGCGAGATCGTGTTGTTGCCGAATTTCCGGCGGAGATAACCTTCGACACGAAGGAGTTCTGATCGTTTCAATTGTCGTTCCTTAGATGATGGACGCCATCCACTAGCTTGGCCGGAACATAAACGCTTCCATGTACTGATGACAATGCAATGATTAGCTTCCGTCTCGGTGCATGGGCGGTATGCGCGCGAAGCGCTTCCCATGGGGGATACAAGCGTTTAGGTTCCGTCAGTTTCCGCGACGGAGAGGTTTCTTAATGGCGCGCTTTAGGATTGCGGTCATCCCAGGTGATGGGATTGGTAAAGAGGTGGTTCCCGAAGGAATCAAAGCGCTTGAAGCGGCAAGCCGGAAGCACGGCTTTGAACTGGCTTTCGATCATTATGACTGGAGCTGCGAGACCTACGCGGAAACCGGCCGAATGATGCCGGAAGACGGGCTGGAACAGCTTCGCGACCATGATTCTATTTTTCTGGGGGCAGTTGGTTTTCCTGGTGTCCCGGATCACATTTCCCTGTGGGGACTGCTGATTCCGATCCGCCGCGCGTTCCAGCAATATGTAAATCTGCGCCCTGTCCGCCTGTTGCCCGGCATTACGCCGCCCGTTCATGGCTACGTCGCCGGTGAGATCGATTTTTACGTCGTGCGTGAGAATAACGAAGGCGAATATTCCGAAGTTGGCGGCCGGATGTATGAAGGCACGTCGCAGGAAATGGCTATCCAGCAGAACATCTTCACGCGGAAGGGCGTCGATCGCATCATGCGCTACGCCTTCGATCTCGCGGCGAGCCGCCCCGGTAAGCATCTGACATCGGCGACGAAGTCCAACGGTATCGTGCACACGATGCCGTACTGGGACGAACGCTTTGCGTTATTATCCAGCGACTACCCGGACGTGAGCACCGACCAGTATCATATCGATATACTTTGCGCCCATTTCGTCCAGCACCCGGATTGGTTCGATGTGGTGGTGGGTAGCAACCTTTTCGGCGATATTCTGTCAGATTTGGGCCCCGGCGTAACCGGCACCATTGCCGTGGCACCATCTGCCAATATCAACCCGGAACGCGAATTCCCCTCGATGTTCGAACCGGTGCACGGTTCGGCGCCGGATATCGCTGGCAAAGGTATCGCAAACCCAATCGGGCAGATCTGGTCGGCCGCGATGATGTTGGAACATGTCGGCGCGCCGAAAGCCGGAGCTGCGATCTACGAGGCGATTGAAACGGTCCTGTCCAACCGCGGCGCACCGCTGACACCGGATATGGGCGGCAACGCGACGACCTCCGAGCTCGGCGACGCGATCGTAGAGGCGATCGGCTGATATTCTGACCTGGGTGGGTTTTGCAGAACCCGCTGAAAAACATGTATAGCCGCCTTTCCCCCAGCCTGCGCGGCATGCTGATGATGTTCATCGCATCCGTCAGCGCTGTGCTCATGCACGCGACGGTGCGTCATCTTTCGGCCGAACTTCGGCCCTTCGAACTTGCGTTCTTTCGAAACTTTTTGGCATTGGCGTTTTTACTGCCGATGTTGCTGCGGGCAGGACTGCAGCCGCTGCAATCGAAGCGCTGGCGCTTGCACCTGTTGTGTGGCGCGCTGACGACCCTTTCCATGCTGTCGTTCTTCACTGCGCTGAGCCTCTCGCCCCTAGCGCAAATAACGGCGCTTTCCTTCACGGAACCGTTGTTTGCGACATTATTGGCCATCGTGTTCCTGGGCGAGGTCGTGCGGGTGCGGCGCTGGATGGCGATCCTTGTCGGCTTCGCCGGCACGTTGATTATTTTGCGGCCCGGTTTCGTCGACATCGATCTGGGGGCGATACTGACGATCCTCGCCGCCGGCTGCTGGGGCGCGGCAATTGCAATGACCCGGGTCCTCGGGCGCACGGAATCGAGCCTGACCATTACCTTGTATATGGCGTTCGTTATGGCACCGCTTTCGCTGATCCCGGCAACCTTCGTATGGATCTGGCCAACAGGGGTTCAGCTCGCCGTGCTGCTGGCGATTGCCGGCTTTGGCACGCTGGCGCAGCTCTGTTTTTCCCAGTCGCTACGAGAAGCGGAAACCAGCGTGGTGATGCCTATAGATTTCTTCAAACTGATCTGGGCGGCGCTGCTCGGTTATTTTCTGTTTGCCGAGCGGCCGGATATCTTCACGTGGATCGGTGGCGGCATGATTTTCGCCAGTGCCACCTATATCGCCTACCGCGAGAGCAAGCTGAAAAAGGCGGTCATCGCCTATGGCGAAAAGGCCAGCTAGTTCGTAAACGGTTCTTTATCATGGCCAAATTTCGTTCGTTAACCAAAACTTGTCGATATTCGCGCGATAAACCGGTATAGCGCAGCGGAGCAGTCATGGAAATCGCAACGTTTCAAATGGCGGCGGTGTTCGCCTTGATCGTCGCTTCGCTCGCGCTTTATGCGACGGAGAAGCTTCCGCTCGAAGTCACCTCGCTTGGTGTCTTGTGCGGGTTGCTGGTGCTTTTCTACATTCTGCCGGTCGCCGGCGATGACGGTAAAAACCGGCTCGATGCCGTTCGGTTGTTCTCCGGGTTCGCCAATCCGGCATTGATCGCGGTCCTGGCCCTGCTCGTGGTGGGTGACGCGCTGGAACGCACGGGCGCGTTGGACAAAGGGGCGGTGCTGGTCCTCGCCGCCGGCCGGGGAAGCTCTACCGGCACGATGGTTTTGGCGCTTTCGGCGGTCCTCGTGGTGAGCGCCATCCTCAACAATATTCCGGTCGTCGTTATCTTCATCCCGATCATGCAGGCGATCGCGCTCCGACTCGGTCGCCGGCCGAGCCGGTTGATGATGCCGCTGAGTTTTGCGGCCATGCTGGGCGGCATGACGACGTTGATCGGTTCGTCGACGAATCTACTGGTTTCCAGCGGCCTGGTGCAGCTCGGTGAAGCGCCGTTCGGCTTCTTCGATTTCACGGTTCCGGGTATCGTGCTTGCGGTGGCGGGGCTCGTCTATCTGCTCACGGCGGCGCCATCTCTGTTGCCGGACCACGAGGACATGGCCGCGTCTCTGGCGCGGGACAGCCGGCGCTTCATTGCACAAATCACGATTACCAACGAGTCGCGGCTGAAGGGATCGGGTTTCGAAGGCGGCCGTCTCCCGGCTATCCCCGACGTCATGATCCTGATGGTGCAGCGGGGTGAGCACGCATTCCTGCCTCCGTTCGACGATATAACCCTGGAGGCGGACGACATCCTGATCGTCGCGGCGACGCGCGACGCGCTTGCCGAAATCGCCAAGGCCGACCCCGCGTCGCTTCACCCCAAATATCCCGACGAGCCGGAAGGCAGCGGGCGCTGGAATATCGGCGGCCAGGTGCTCGCGGAAACGATGGTCAAGCCCGGATCGAGCATGATCGGCCGGACGCTGGAGGAGATCAGCTTCCGCTATCAGTATGATTGCATCGTTGTCGGTATTCAGCGCCGCAGTCATCTCTTGCGCCGGCGGATGACGGAAATCCGGCTCGAAGCGGGGGACGAACTGCTGCTGCAAGGGCACCGGGAAGACATACAGGCCCTTCGCGGCAACCACGACGTGTTGCTGATGGAATGGTCGGCAGCGAACATTCCGGCGACGCACCATGCGAAGCGCGCGGGGGCGATCTTCTTTGCGGTTGTTGGACTAGCCGCCACCGGAATGATGCCCATCGCCATTGCCGCGACCACTGGTGCGGTTGCCATGGTCGCGACCGGGGTTATCAGCGTCCGCGATGCGATGCGTGCTCTCGACCGGCAACTTGTCTTCTTGATTGCCTCGGCGCTCGCCCTGGGTGCTGCCATGCAGGAAACCGGCGGCGCCGACTTCCTTGCCGAGTCGATGCTGCTGGTGCTTGGAGACGCGCCAATCCCCATCGTGCTGTCCGCGTTCTTCCTCTTGGTGGCCCTGCTATCGAACGTACTCAGCACCAAGGCGACGGCCGTGCTCTTCACGCCCATCGCCGTTGGCGTGGTGCATGCGGTCAACGCGCCGGTGGAGCCATTTGCGGTCGCCGTCGTTTTCGCGGCCAACTGTTCATTCGCGTCACCGGTCGGTTATCAGACCAATCTGCTGGTCATGGGGCCGGGCCATTATCGTTTTTTCGATTTTGTCCGCGCAGGCCTGCCGCTGATCGCCCTACTATGGATCGTGTTTAGCCTGTTCGGTCCCTGGTACTACGGGCTGTAAGAACTCATAGCGGCCAGATCCACAGGATCGCCGGGACGCTGACGACAACGATTAGTATTTCGAGCGGCAATCCCATGCGCCAATAGTCGCCGAACCGATATCCGGCCGGCCCCATCACAAGAACGTTTGATTGATGCCCGATCGGCGTCAGGAAGGCGCAGGAACTGCCGATCGCTACCGCCATCAGCAAAGGATCGGGGCTAACCCCGATACGCGTCGCCACGCCGAACGCCAAGGGCGCCATCAGCACTGCCGTTGCCGCATTGTTCATAACGTCGGACAGGATCATGGCGACCAGCAGGATGACGAGGACGACCGACCAAGGCGGCAAATGCTCAGCCATGATGGCAACGCCATTTGCGATGAGGTCGGTCGCACCGGATGCCTCGACCGCCAATCCGACAGGAACCATCGCGGCGAGCAGCACGATGATGGACCAGTCGACACTGGAGTACAGCTCCCGCAAGCTTACATTGCGCGCCAAGACCAGCGCGACGACCGCTGCCGTGAAGGCCACGGGGATCGGCAACAACCCAAAAACGCTTAATCCGATGGCCGCTGCGAATATGATCAGGGGCAGGGGGCTGGGCAGACGGTGCAGGGCCAGATCTCTTTCCGCTAGGGGCAGGCACCCAAGTGCCGATAACGATTCCGGAATGGCCTGCGCCTCGCCTTGCAGAAGCAGCACATCGCCAGCGCGCAGCGTGACCTTGCGCATGTCCTGGCGGATCGCTTGGCCTTGCCGGGCCAACGCCAGCAGGTTGAGCCCATGACGCCGGCCGAACATAGCCTGAGCGACGGTCCGGCGAACGAGCCGTGAGTTTGGTGTAACGACCGCTTCCACAAAATGAATATCGTCGGATTCCAACGCTTTTGGATCGAGTGTGGTGGATCCCGCGAGGCGCAGCCCCGTCTCATGGACAATCGTCTCGATCGCCTGCGCGCTGCCTTCCAGGAGCAGCCGGTCGTTGATCCTGACAGTGTCGTTTAGATTTGGCTTCAGGCGCCGACTGCTCTTGCGCTGGAGAGCGACGGCGATGATCTCACCTTCGCCGGCTGGGGCCAACAGGTCGCGGATCGACGTGCCGGACAGGCCGGAATTGCGCGGCACCACGACCTCGGTGATGTATCCCTCGATATGAAAGAGGCCACCGTTATCGTCGCCCTGACCTTCCCGGGCGGGGACGAGCCGCCAGCCGATGATAGCGACGAAAATCGCGCCAACGACAGCGACGATAATGCCGACCGGGGCAAAGTCGAACATGCTGAATGGTGCCTGACCCAAAGTTCCGCGGTAAGTCGCGATGATGATATTGGGTGGTGTGCCGATGAGCGTCACGAGGCCGCCGAGCAAGGATCCGAACGAGAGCGGCATAAGAAGCTCGGCCGGCGAACGGCCGGATCGTCGCGCGGTGTGTATGACGACGGGCAGCAGCAAGGCGAGCGCGCCGACATTGTTCATGAACGCGGACAGGACGCCGACGAGACTGACGACGGCGCCGGTTTGTAGTGACGGTCCACGATTGAATGTCTCCAGTCCGCGCGCCAGCCAACCGATAAGACCGGAATTCTGGATGGCGCGGGAGATGACCAATACCGCGGCGACAGTAATGACCGCCGGATGACCGAAACCGTCGAACGCTTGGCTCGGCGGAACGAGGCCGCCAATAACTACGGCGAGCAAGGCTAATAGGGCGACAACGTCATAGCGCCATCGGCCCCACATAAAGAGCGTCAATGTCGCCGCCAAAACGGCGAAAATGTAGATTTGCGCGAACGTCATGTGGAACCCAAGATTTTTGGCACGTTAGTAGCTGCGGGTCGGCGAGGCAACTTGTTCTGAATCAAGAGATTTTCGCCACAAATAAATATTGTTGCGGTGCAGCATAATCGTCGTTGACCGCTAGCGGCTCGCCGCTTAGTCTCCCGCCCGCTGCGCCGCCGGGGTGCGGGCGCAGGCAGAAACAAAAGGGATTGCGCCATGCCTATGCCAACGGTTCGTCCGAACAATCCGAATTTCTCCTCGGGACCGTGCACGAAACGGCCCGGCTGGTTGCCGGCAGCGCTCGCCGACGCCGCGGTTGGCCGTTCGCACCGCTCGCCTATCGGCAAGGTTAAACTCGCTGAGGTCATCGATCGCAGCAAGTCGATCCTGGGCATGCCGGATGATTACCGGCTCGGTATCGTACCGGCGTCCGATACCGGTGCCATGGAAATCGCGATGTGGTCGATGCTCGGCGCGCGTGGCGTCGATATGCTGGCCTGGGAATCCTTTGGCGCCGGCTGGATCAATGACATGACGAGCCAGTTGAAGCTGGACGACGTCCGCCGGCTCGAAGCCGATTATGGGCTGCTGCCCGATCTTGGCCAGGTCGATTGCGACCGTGATGTGGTTTTTACCTGGAATGGCACGACCAGCGGCGTGCGCGTGCCGGACGGGAACTGGATCGCTGATGACCGCGCCGGTTTGACGCTATGCGACGCGACCTCGGCCGTCTACGCGATGGCGTTGCCGTGGGAAAAACTCGACGTCGTTACATGGTCCTGGCAGAAGGTGCTGGGCGGTGAGGCGGCGCACGGCATGCTGGCGCTGTCGCCACGCGCCGTGGAGCGTCTGGAATCCTACAAACCCGCTCGGCCGCTACCGAAAATCTTCCGCCTGACCAAGGGCGGGAAGCTGAACGAAGGAATCTTCAAGGGCGCGACGATCAATACACCGTCGATGCTCGCAGTCGAAGATTGTCTCGACTCCCTGAAATGGGCAGAATCGGTTGGGGGTCTTCCGGGATTGATTGCGCGGTCCGCGGCGAACCTTGCAGCGATCGAAGAATGGGTCGACGCGACGGATTGGGTGCGGTTCCTGGCAAAAGATCCGGCGACCCGGTCTTGCACCTCGATCTGCCTTGAATTGCCGAACGACAATGCCGACATGCCGGCGCATATGGCGCAGCGTCTCGACGAATTGGGCATTGCCTTCGATATCGACGGTTATCGTGACGCGCCGCCGAGCCTCCGGATCTGGGGTGGAGCGACCGTTGAAACGGCCGATATAGCAGCGCTGCTTCCCTGGCTGGAATGGGCGCATAAAGAGGCCGCCTCATCCGCAGCCGCAGAATAAGCCGAGGACTTAAACGATGAGCAAAGTGCTGATATCGGACAAGCTTAGTCCGCAGGCCGCAACGATATTCGAGGACAACGGTATCGAGGTCGACGTAAAATCGGGCATGTCCGCTGATGAGTTGATTGCCTGCATCGGCGATTATGACGGACTTGCGGTTCGTTCCGCCACGAAGGTGACGCCTGATGTGCTCGCCGCGGCGGACCGTTTGAAGGTAGTTGGGCGCGCCGGCATCGGTGTTGACAATATCGATGTCGCGACAGCGACGGCAAATGGTGTCGTCGTAATGAATACGCCGTTCGGTAACGCGACGACGACGGCGGAACACGCCATCGCCATGATCTTCGCGCTGGCCCGTCAATTGCCGTCGGCGAACAGCTCGACCCAAGCCGGGAAGTGGGAAAAGTCCCGTTTCATGGGGCGCGAGATCGAAGGCAAGACGCTGGGCCTTATCGGCTGCGGTAATATCGGCTCGATCGTCGCCGACCGCGCGCACGGGTTGCGGATGAGGGTTGTCGTTCACGACCCCTATCTATCGCCGGAACGCGCCGCCGATATTGGCGTCGAAAAGCTGTCGCTGGATGATCTCTTCGCCCGTGCGGACTTTATCTCGCTGCATGCGCCGTTGACGGACAGCACGAAAGGCATCGTCGACGCCGCGGCGATTTCGCGCATGCGTCAAGGGGTGCAGATCATCAACTGCGCACGCGGCGGGCTTGTGGTCGAAGAAGATCTGGCAGCCGCGCTCGATTCCGGACATGTGGCAGGCGCTGCTTTCGATGTCTTCGTCGAAGAGCCGGCGCGCGAGAATGTGCTGTTTGGGCGCGATAACGTCGTCTGCACGCCGCATCTCGGCGCGGCGACGACCGAGGCGCAGGAAAAGGTGGCGCTCCAGGTCGCCCAGCAAATGTCCGATTATCTGCTAACCGGCGCGGTGACCAACGCGATCAATATGCCGTCGGTCGGCGCGGAAGAGGCGCCGAAGCTACAGCCATACATGGTGCTAGCCGAGCAGCTTGGCAGCTTCGGTGGACAACTGACGGAGACCGGCATCACGGCGGTGCAGATCGATTTCGAAGGGCATGTCGCGACCTTGAACACGCGGCCTTTGGCCGCGGCTGTTTTGGCCGGACTGCTGAAACCGATGCTGGACGCGGTCAATATGGTGAGCGCGCCGTCGATCGCCCGCGACCGCAACATCAGCGTCACGGAAACCAAGAACGAACAGCCGGGCGATTATGAAACGCTCATTCGCCTGACGGTGATTACCGAGCGGCAATCGCGAAGCGTCGCGGGTACGTTGTTCGGCGGCGATCGTGCGCGGGTCGTGGACGTCAAGGGTATCGGCATCGAAGCGGAACTTGCGCCACACATGCTGTACATCACCAACCACGATAAACCGGGTGTGATCGGTGATCTGGGCCGCACCCTGGGTGACGCCGGGATCAACATCGCCACCTTCCATCTTGGCCGGGCGGCTGAAGGCGGCGATGCAATCGCCCTGTTGCGGATCGACCAGCCGTTGGAGGCCAAGGTGCTTGAGACCGTTTGTAAGCTGCCCAATATCTTACAAGTGAAGCAACTTGCTTTTTAGGAGGCTCATGGCGGCTTCCGTAGTGGGCATGGTTGGTGCCACAGCGGCGATAGCAGCGGATTTAAACTGGCAAGCGGAAAGCGCCGGGAAACTGGACGGCCTTACCGATGTGCGGCACGACCGGCAAACCGGCCACGTCGTCGCGGTCGCGGGAGAAAAACGGTTCCGTCTCGCCATGGCGGACGGCCGCTTTACCTTGTCGCCGTTGCAGGCCGCCGGCAACGGCGTTGTGAATGCAGACCCGATCCCCGACGGCCGCGTCGCGTTCGGCAACGCAATGATTGCCGAAGCCTGGCTGGCCGAGCCGACCCTGCGATATCGGCACGGCGTTCTGGGTGACAGTGTCGAAGCCGAGGCATTGAAGGTCCGCCTGAGGGACGGCCGGGTTCTATCCCATTTTTTACCGGGCGATTCAGTCTACGAAGATCTGGAGCCGCGTATCATCGATCTTGATGGCGAGGAAATGATTCTCGTCGTCCGCTCCTATTTGAGCGGTGGTGCGGCAATCGCCGTCTACCGGATAAAGAACGATAGGATTGTGCCGGTCGGTGAATCCTACCCGATCGGCCTCAGCCATCGCTGGCTCAATCCGGTTGGCGCCGCCGATTTCGATGGCGATGGCCGAAGCGAAATCGCTGCCGTGGTAACCCCGCATCTGTCCGGCTTACTGACGATCTACCAGCGTGATGGAGATCTTTTCCAAAAAGATGGCGTTCGGAGTGGTTATTCGACCCACTTCATCGGGTCCACAATCCTGGCGATGAGTGTCGTTACGGATGCCGATGGCGACGGTGTTGCCGATATCGTTTTGCCGTCACTGGATCGCGATCGCTTGGCGGTTGTCAGCTTTACCGGTGGGAAAAGCCGTGAGCTGTTGTCGATGCCGCAGCCGGCCGCGATTGTGACCTCCATCATCACAGCCGATCTCGACGGACGTGGCGCGCCGGATATCGTCTTTGGGCTCGAAAACGGCGCCCTGGTCGTGATCCGGCGGTAGACTGCATCGCCGCTTGCCCCATGCGGCCAAACCCGGTACCAACGAAGTTCAGTACAAGACGATAAATTTCATATCGGCAATTCAATGACCAACGCTGGCACCAAGGCTTTGCTACCCGATGGATTGCGGGATGGCCTGCCCCCCGACGCGGCGCACGAGGCAGATATCGTGACCCGGCTCCTGTCCTCGTTCGACGGGTATGGCTATGCGCGCGTGACGCCGCCGTTGGTTGAGTTCGAGGACACACTTCTCGACGGCGCAGCGCGGTCTATTGCGAACGCGACCTTTCGGCTGATGGACCCGGTGAGCCAGCGCATGATGGGCGTGCGTGCCGACATGACCTTGCAAGTCGCGCGGATTGCGACGACCCGGCTCGCCAATGCGCCGAGGCCACTCCGTCTCGCCTATTCTGGGCAGGTATTGCGGGTGCGCGGCAGCCACCTCCGCCCAGAGCGGGAGTTCCGGCAGGCCGGGGCCGAATTGATCGGCGCCCCTGAGCCGGCGGCGGACGCCGAGGTTATTTCACTGGCAGCGGAAGCTCTGGGCAACGCGGGCGTTTCTGAAATCTCGGTCGATATCAATTTGCCGACCTTGGTGCCGGTCTTGTGCGAAACGCTGAAAATGACTGATTCGGCGGTAGCTGCCCTCCGCACCGCGCTCGACCGCAAAGATGCGGATGCAGTTGCGGGCACTGGTAAGGGGGCCGATTTGTTTGTCGCTCTGCTGGGCGCGTCCGGTCCCGCCGAAGACGCCTTGCGCGTTCTGGACTCGATGGCGTTGCCCAAAAGCGCGGCGGTCGAATGTGCCCGACTGGCGGAGGTCGTCGCGCTCGTTAAAGCGTCTCGGCCGGATGTCATGATTACTATCGATCCGGTGGAGCATCGAGGCTTTGAGTATCATTCCGGGTTGAGCTTTACGTTTTTTGCCCGCGGCGTGCGCGGGGAAGTCGGGCGCGGCGGACGGTATCTGGCCGGTACCCAGGAAGAATCGGCGACCGGGTTTACGCTGTTTCTCGACAGCGTTTTGCGCGCCGTTCCGGCACCAAATCAAACGGACCGCGTGTTTTTACCGCATGGCGTGCCGGCGGCGAAGGCGACGGGGATACGCGCCGAAGGATGGGTGACGCTCGTAGGATTGAGCGCCGTCAAGGACGACAGGAGCGAAGCGCGCAGGCTTGGGTGCACGCATATCTATCTCGATGGGCGGGTAACCGCGCTCGACGATGCTTAAGAGGATGTGACCGGTTATGACGAATGTTGTGGTTGTCGGCTCGCAGTGGGGCGATGAAGGCAAAGGTAAGATTGTCGATTGGCTGTCGGAACGCGCCGAAGTCGTGGCCCGTTTCCAGGGTGGGCACAATGCGGGACATACCCTCGTTATCGACGGGAAAACCTATAAGCTAAGCCTGCTTCCATCGGGTGTCGTGCGCCCGGATAAACTGTCGATCATCGGCAATGGCGTCGTCGTCGATCCCTGGGCTCTGCTCGAAGAGATCGAGCGGCTCGGGCAGGAAGGGGTTTCGATCGATCCGGAACGGTTGATCGTCGCCGAAAATGCGGCATTGATTCTTCCATTGCACAGCAACCTGGATCGTGTTCGCGAAGCGGCGCGGGGCAATGCCAAAATTGGGACGACCGGCCGCGGTATCGGTCCGGCGTACGAAGACAAAGTCGGCCGCCGTGCAATCCGCGTTTGCGACCTTGCGGATCGCGATGTGCTGGAGGACAAACTTCGTCATTTGCTGTTCCACCATAATGCGATTCTGCGCGGACTTGGCGAGGCGGAAGTCGAAGCGGGTGGCCTACTGGCCGATCTGCTCGAAATTGCACCGCGAATCCTGCCGTATATGGGAGCGGCATGGCAGGTTATCGACAAGGCGAATACGGAAGGCCGCCGCATTCTGTTCGAGGGCGCTCAGGGGGTCATGCTCGATATCGATCATGGGACCTATCCCTATGTCACGTCGTCGAACACGGTTGCCGGGCAGGCAGCGTCGGGATCAGGGTTTGCGTTGCGGGGATTAGGCTACGTTCTCGGTATCACCAAGGCCTATACGACACGAGTCGGTTCCGGCCCATTCCCGACCGAACTCGAAGACGAGGTCGGCTTGAGACTTGGCGAGCGTGGCCGCGAATTCGGGGTCGTCACCGGGCGACGGCGGCGCTGTGGGTGGTTCGATGCGGTCATGGTGCGGCAGGCCATCAAAGTGGCCGGTATCGATGGTATCGCGTTGACCAAACTCGACGTACTGGATGGCTTCGAGACCATGAAAATTTGCACGGGATACTCGATTTCCGGCGAGAATTACGACTACTTGCCAGCATCGATGGCAATGCAAGCGGCGGCAGAGCCGATTTACGAGGCGATGGAAGGCTGGGATCAGAGCACGGAAGGCGCCCGGTCCTGGGCCGAATTGCCGGCAACGGCCATCAAGTACATCCGGCGAATCGAAGAGCTTATCGAGGCCCCCGTAACATTGCTTTCGACCAGTCCCGAGCGGGACGACACGATAATGGTGCGAGATCCCTTCGCCTCTTGATACAGGCAACTCCTTGTATTTGAGGACGAGAATACCGTTTTACCTACTTGTTCTGCTCTGAGCGGCAAAAAAACGCCGAAGAACAGCGCCTCGAAAGTTTCCGTTAACCATTTCCTGTATATTGCTTTCGCTTAAGCTGCACGCTGCAAATGGTGTGCGATTCTGTCGACAGGAAATGTGGGCATGGCAGACGGCGCTAGCGCTAAGCGGGTCAAACTACGCGATCGGTACGAGATTGCCGTCGATGAACCATTGCCGGCTTTCGACAATCCGCCGGCCGTTGCCTACAAGGTGCAGCATGTCCGGGATGATCGGCGCGATCTTGTCGGATTGGTATGCGATCCGAAGATGCCGACGCGTTTCGATTTGATTGACCCGTTGAGCCGGATCGATACGCCATATCTCTTGAATATCCGAGACTGGGGAATCGTCGACTGGCCGCCGGAAGGGCGGCGGTGTCCGATTTTTATCTTCGAACGGCCGGAGGGTGCTCGGTTGATGTCCTCGCTCGACGATACGTTCGAGCCGATGCGCGAAGAATCGATCCTCGAACTCGTCGTGAACCCGATCTACCAGGTATTGCGGGATTTTCGCGAGCATCACATAACCCATCGTGCGATCCGCCCAACGAATTTGTATATGGGCGGTTCTGCCACCGGCCGGTTCGTACTGGGCGAATGTGTTTCCGCTGCGCCGGCGGTCGCTCAACCCTTCGCCTATGAAACTATTGAAAACTGTCTGAGCATGCCCGCGGGGCGGGGACCCGGTACGCTTGCCGACGATCTTTACGCGCTGGGCGTTACGATTCTGTCGCTCATGACGGGGAAGAGCCCATGTCAGGGTATGAGCGACGAGGAGATTCTGCAGACGAAGTTAAGCAAAGGGTCGTATGGCGCGCTCACACAACAATCCCGTATATCACTCACGGTCATGGAGGCGCTACGCGGACTGCTGAACGATGACCCAACCGAGCGCTGGACCGTAGACGATCTGGGTCTTTGGGCGAATGGCCGGCGCGGCAGCCCCATCCAGCAATCCGTTGAAGCACGGGCATCGCGGTCGTTCTCTTTCATGGATAAGGACCACTACACATGCCGGGAGTTGGCGCACACTATGGCGACCAACTGGGACATGGCGGTGGCGATAGTTCGCGATGGCACGGTCGACACCTGGCTGCGACGGGCGCTTGGAGATGACGCCAAGGTCGGTGCTATGAACGAAGCGAAGACGCTCGCTGGGGAGTTGGATACCGACGACAATGTCGTCGCCCGTTCCTGCATCGCTCTGGATCCAGCAGCACCGATTTGTTTTCGTGATTTCAGATCGAATATCGACGGCTTTGCGAATGTCCTCGCAATGCATGGAGAAAGCGGGACAACGCGAAATGCGTTCGCCCAGATCATGCAGTACAATTTGATTGCCTTTTGGGACGAATGCCAGCCGCGGCCCCGGGTTGACCTGGTTGGGTTGTACAGAGATTTGCGCCGCGCGCGTGAGGTCCTGAGCCGCACCAGCACGGGCGAAGGTATCGAGCGTGTCATTTATGACCTCAATGGCAACGTACCCTGCAAATCTCCGCTCGTCGAAGCCTACTACATTATTGAAATGGACCAGCTTCTGCCGGCGATGGAACTGATGGCGGGCAGCGGATCGGGCGCGCGCCATCTGGTCGACCGCCATATCGCAGCATTTATTGCCACGCATTTTACCAACCATCGCGGTAACGAATTACGCGATCTCGACAATCAGGCGGATCCGCATCTGCCGACGCTGGCCTCGGTCCGTCTGCTATCCTTGGTGCAGGAGAAATCCCGCAGAGTGATGCCGTATCCGAAGCTTTGTGCTCTCGCGGTGAAGGTTCTTGAACCGACGGTCAAACGGTTCCACAACCGTCAAACGCGGAAACGAATATTGAAAGCGATGGGTGACGCTGGTGAATCGGGCCGCTTGCTGGAGCTTCTCACGGTCGTCGATAATGTCGAAATCCTGAACACCGACGAACGCCGCTTTCACGAGGCGATGCGGGAATATAGCGAGGCGAGCCACCAGCTGATACAGCTCGAATCTGATATTCACAACCGCACAAATATCGCACGCGAGCTTGGCGCTCAGGCCTCGTCGTTTGTCTCCGGCGTCGTGACGACGATCGCGTTCATCGGCATTTTCGCCGTTTCGTTTCTGTCTTAGGAGCTCCTAGGTCCGGTATGGCGAAGAGTCCGGCAAAGAAAACCAAGAAATCCTCATCGGGCGGCATGCTTGCCTGGATAGTCGCGCCTGTCCTTGGAATCGCCGCCATGCCGACAATGCTTCTGCTGTTGATCGGCATGGCGCCGACGCTCGTCGCCTTTTTCATCGTCGATAGGCACCCGGCCAAATATACAACGCGCGCGGTTGGCTATTTGAATTTCTGCGGCTGCTTGCCCTATGCGATTGACCTGTGGCGTAGCGGTGGGGTCTGGGATTTCGAAACCCTTGCTGAGATCGTCAGCGATCCGTTTTCGCTGCTCGTGATGTACAGTATGGCGGCAGTCGGTTGGCTTATTCTGTTCGCCTCGCCGCCCGTCGTCGCGGCGTATCTCGCGGTGACGTCCGAAATGAAGGAAAAGACACTGAAGGCGCGCCAGAAGGAGTTGGTTGTCACATGGGGTAAGAACGTCCGGCTCGGCGCAATGGGCGCCGAACTGGACGATGATGACGACGACTCCGCCGAACTGGAAGAGCAGGCCGCAGCCGAGACCGCGCCTTCTTCCTAATTCGAAAGACGATCGTATCTACAGAGCCAATTTACGCATTTGCGGCAAGCCGTTGTTCCACGGCAGCGTTGCGGATCGCTTTCTGCAACTTTTCGAATGCTCTCACTTCGATCTGGCGAACCCGCTCCCGGCTGATTCCGTAAACCTGGCTCAGATCCTCAAGCGTCGTAGGCTCTTCGTTGAGACGCCGTTCGGTGAGGATGTGACGTTCCCGCTCTTTTAGCGTTCCCATCGCGTCCTGCAACAGCGCGCGCCGTTTTGTCAGTTCCTCGCTCTCGGCGAAGACGACTTCCTGGCTTTCCGAGTCGTCGACCAGCCAGTCCATCCATTCGCCTTCGTTCTCCGCGCGCAGCGGCGCGTTCAGCGAATGATCGCCGCCGGCAAGACGCCGGTTCATGGAGACGACGTCGTGTTCGGGTACGCTGAGTTCCTTGGCGATCGTTTTCACCGTTTCCGGCGCCAGATCGCCCTCATTGATGGCTTCGAGGCGGCCCTTCAGCTTGCGCAGATTGAAGAACAGCTTCTTCTGCGCCGCCGTCGTGCCGATTTTCACGAGTGACCAGGAATGTAGGATATATTCCTGGATCGAGGCCCGAATCCACCACATCGCGTAGGTTGCGAGGCGGAAGCCGCGTTCGGGGTCGAAGCGCTTTACCGCCTGCATCAAGCCGACATTGCCTTCCGAGATGAGCTCGTTCAGCGGCAGTCCGTATCCGCGATAGCCCATAGCAATTTTGGCGACGAGCCGGAGATGGCTGGTGACCATTTTGTGCGCCGCCTGCACATCGTCATGTTCCTTAAACGAGCGTGCGAGCATGTATTCTTCGTCTGCGGTGAGCATCGGAAAGGACCGAATTTCGCTCAGATAACGCTGAAGGTTGCCCTCTGGGCTTATCGTCAGGCTGGGAAGTGTGCTCATTTCGGCGAAGCTCCTATTCATACGTGCCGCAACGCTGCGGCCTTACGCATGATGTATAAATTCATAATGTGTCTTATTTATGGACGAGTGGCCGAAAATCAAGGTTTTCCACAAAAAGAGTGTAAATTTCAATTTGTTGATAACTGACGTAATTTTATTATTAATTCTTTAATATCACTGGGTAAATCAGCCTCAAGCCGAATCTTCTCATCCCGGGCCGGATGATCAAACCCTATCACGCTCGCGTGTAACGCCTGGCGCGGAAAATGCTGCACGAAGGCTCTTGCCCGCGGTGCAAGCCGGTTGAGCCGCGCGGCGCTGGCCCGGCCGTATAGCGGGTCGCCGATAAGCGCATGTCCGATATGGGTGCAATGTACGCGTATCTGATGCGTTCGGCCGGTTTCCAGGCGGCACTCGATAAGCGCCGCATGAAGGCCGAAGCGTTGCATGATAGTGTAATACGTGCGGGCCGGCTTGCCGTGCGGTGCGGCAACGACCGCCATTTTCTTCCGGTTGCGCGGATTACGCCCGATATTGCCTTCGATCGCGCCTTCGGCGACAGCGGGAGATCCCCAGATTACGGCCGCGTAAGCGCGCTCGATCGTGTGCTGGGCGAACTGCTCGGACAGACCGGCATGGGCGGCGTCGTTTTTTGCCACCACAACCAGGCCGCTCGTGTCTTTGTCGATGCGATGCACGATGCCAGGACGCCGGACGCCGCCGACCCCCGAGAGGCTGTCTCCGCAATGGGCCAGAAGCGCGTTGACGAGCGTCCCGTCGGAATGCCCTGGTGCCGGATGGACGACGAGCCCCGCCGGTTTGTTCAGGACGAGTACGTCGTCGTCCTCATAGCTGATATCGAGCGGGATGTCCTGTGCTTCGATATGCGCGGGACGCGCATCCGGGACCGTCGCCGTGAGGGTCGTGCCCAGTTTGACCCTGTAAGAGGGGTCCGTTATCGTCTCCGCGCCGGCCATGATGGCGCCGTCCTCGATCAGTGATTTCGCCCGTGTGCGTGACAGGGACGGAAAGCTTTGGGCGAGCAGACGGTCGATGCGGTCGCCGGCTTCGTCTTCGGAGACGGTATGAGTCAACACGGTTTGGGTCATGTCTCCGGATCGTCTGCTGCAAATTGCGTCGGAATGGAATTCTTAACATGCAAGCGCTCAAGGCCCTCGTCATATTCATGGGCGTTCTCATCTTCGCCGGGATGGGGTTGCTCGTCTATGGCTTGTTGACGCGGGTCGGCGTCGATGACGATGGCGAGCAGGCAACCGCCGTGATGGTGAAGCCCTTCGGATTGGTTGAGGCCACACTGCCGGCAGGCGCGACGGTTGCCGACGTTTCGGTTGAGACCGGACGGGCGACTGTTCAGGTGCGATTGCCGGATGGCGGCGTGGAACTGCACGTCTTCGATCTCGCGACGGGCGCAGCGCATGGCACGGTTCGGCTGAAGGTAACGCCATGACGGGTTGGAATTTCTGCAGCGACAACGTAGCCGGGGCGTCTCCGGCAATTCTCGAAGCTCTGACGAACGCCGGCGGCGGGTCGGTCATGCCGTATGGTGCCGATCCCCTGACCGCAACGGTGGAACAGACGCTCCGGGATATCTTCGAAACCGATTTGAGCGTGTATCTCGTCGCCACCGGAACGGCGGCCAATTCGCTGGCCCTGTCCGCGATGTGCCCGCCTTATGGTGCGATCTATTGCCACCCGGACAGCCACGTCAATGTCGATGAATGCGGCGCGCCGGAATTCTATACTGGCGGCGCGAAGCTAGTGACGATCGGCGGACCAGACGGCAAGCTGGATGCGGCCGCGCTCGAAACAGCGTTGAGTGCCGGTTGGGCCGGTGTCGAACATCACCCTCAGCCCGCCGCCGTCAGCCTGACCCAGGCGAGCGAGGCGGGGACCGTGTACGAGCCGGGTGCGATCGGCGCGATATCGGAAGTCTGCCGGGGGCATGGCTTGGGCCTGCATGTCGACGGCGCCCGGTTCGCCAATGCGCTGGTGACGCTGGGCTGTAGCCCCGCCGATGCAAGCTGGCGCGCGGGCGTCGACGCCCTTTCGTTTGGCGCGACGAAGAACGGCGCGCTCGCTGCGGAAGCGGTGCTGTTCTTCCGGCCGGGCCTGACCGATGGCTTCCGCTTTCGCCGCAAGCGCGCCGGCCACCTGTTCTCGAAAATGCGGTTTCTGTCGGCCCAACTCGACGCCTATCTGGCGGACGACCTTTGGATGAACAATGCGCAGCACGCCAACGCGATGGCGACACAGCTGGCGCAAGGGCTCGAGGGTCTCGACGGCGTGTCGTTCCTGCATCCGGTGCAGGCCAACGAGCTGTTTGTGACGCTGCCCGCCCACGTTCGCGAGGGCCTCGAGGCTGACGGGTTCAAATTCTACCCCTGGGTCGTGGGCGGCCCCGACTGCATCCGCCTTGTCACCGCCTTCGACACCGATCCGGTCGCCGTTGCCGGTTTCATAGAAAGCGCCCGCCGGCTCGCCGCCCGTCAAAACGGTTGATCGCCGCGCGGGTTACCTGTTAAAAGGCCCACCCGGCCACGTCCCCTTCGTCTAGTGGCCTAGGACGCTGGCCTCTCACGCCGGAAACAGGGGTTCGACTCCCCTAGGGGACGCCAATTTTCAGACTCTTCAGACATTCTTTAGACTCCGCCGAAATCTCACCGTTTTGTTGCCGCACTTCGTTACCGCATGATCTACATCAAGGTGCTTCGCGGCTAGCGGCGTAGATTGCGGCCTCCGCTCTGCTCGTCCAGGGGTGAGCAATGAAAAATCTCAGAATGGTCCTCATTCCGCTTGGCATCGCCCTTGCGGCGGCGGGGGGCTGGTATTGGTGGTATCAGCAGCAGAACCAGCTGCCGGACGACATCGCGTCCGGTAACGGCCGGATCGAGGCCGAGGAAATCCACGTCGCCGCCAAATATGCGGGCCGGGTGGCTGAAGTCTTTGTAGACGAAGGTGCCATGATCAAAGAAGGCCAGGTTCTCGCCCGCATGGATATCGCGGAGCTGGAGGCGAGTCTGGCGAAGGCGAGGGCCGACGTGGCACAGGCAGAGGAAGCCGTCGCCGAGGCGAAGGCCCAGATCGCGCAACGCGAGAGCGAGTTGAAATTTGCACAGCAGGAACTTGGCCGCGCAGCCTTCCTTGTTCAGAAGGGACACGTGTCCAAATCGCATTTGGATCAGCGGCAGACCGAGCGGGACACTGCCAAAGCTGTTTTGGCGGCGGCGCGGGCGCGCCTCGTCAGTACGCAACGGGCCGTGGAGTCCGCCGTTGCGGAGGCAAGACGAATTCGGACCCGTGTCGATGATTCGACTCTCACCGCGCCACGCAGCGGCCGAATTCAATACCGGCTGGCGGAGCCCGGAGAAGTGCTCGCGAGTGGTGGCCGGGTCGTCACGCTTCTCGATCTCAGCGATGTTTACATGACGATCTTTCTGCCGACTGCGCAGGTTGGCCGCGTGTTCCTTGGCACGGATGCCCGGATCATCCTCGATGCGGTGCCTGAGTTCGTCATTCCTGCGAAGGTATCGTTCGTTGCAGCCAACGCGCAATTCACGCCGCGGGAGGTGGAGACGCGGAGCGAACGCGAGAAGCTGATGTTCCGCGTCAAGGTCAAGATCGACCCCGCGCTTCTGATGGCTCACGTCGAGAAAGTGAAAACCGGTCTGCCGGGAGAGGCTTACGTTTTGCTGGGTCCGGATGCCGCGTGGCCGGAGTCACTCACGGTGAAACTGCCTCCGGTACAGCCTAGATGAGCGAGAGCGGGTCATTTATGGCCCGATTGGAGGGCGTTTCCCATGAATACGGGAAGACTGTCGCCCTTGATGCGATCACGCTCGACCTGGCGGCTGGTGGCATGACGGGCTTCATCGGCCCGGACGGCGTCGGCAAGTCGACCTTGCTCGCCCTGATCGCGGGCGCGCGGGAGATTCAGTCCGGCCGGGTAGAGGTGCTGGGCGGAGACATGGCAGACACCGCACACCGCCGCCGCGTGTGTCCTCGGATCGCGTACATGCCGCAGGGGCTTGGCAAGAACCTCTACATGGACCTCACGGTCTTTGAAAATCTGGAATTTTTCGGCCGCTTGTTCGGTCAAGGCCGAAAAGAGCGCCGATCGCGCATCGCCAACCTGCTGCGGAGCACGGGCCTCGATCCATTCCCCGACCGGCCCGCAGGCAAGCTGTCGGGCGGCATGAAGCAAAAGCTCGGCCTGTGCTGCGCCTTGATTCACGATCCGGATTTTCTGATTCTCGATGAGCCGACCACCGGTGTCGATCCCCTATCACGGCGGCAGTTCTGGGACCTGATCGACAGCATTCGCGCGCAGCGCCCAAGCATGAGCGTGCTCGTCGCCACCGCCTATATGGACGAAGCCGAACGGTTCGATTTCCTGGTCGCCATGAACGATGGCGCCGTCCTTGCGGCAGGGAGCCCGGACGATATCAAGGCTCAGGCCGGCACGGAGAGTCTTGAGGATGCCTTCATCAGCCTCCTGCCGGACGCGGCGCGCCAGGGACACCGGGCGTTGGAAATTCCGCCGCCGCGAATACAGGACGGCCAACCAGCCATCGTTGCTGAAGAGCTGACGCGCCGGTTCGGTAAATTTACGGCTGTCGACCACGTCAGCTTCAAGATCGAGCGGGGCGAAATCTTCGGCTTTCTGGGATCGAACGGCTGCGGCAAGACGACGACCATGAAGGTGCTGACGGGGTTGCTGCCGGCATCCGATGGCAAGGCCTGGCTTTTCGGAGAGCAAACCAAGGCGCATGACCTCGAAACGCGCAAGCGGGTCGGTTATATGTCTCAGTCGTTCTCGCTCTATGCCGAGTTGACCGTCAGGCAGAACCTCGATTTGCATGCCAGACTGTTCCATCTGCCGCGCCCACGCATTCCCGGGCGGATTGAGGAATTGATTACCCGGTTCGGACTCGCCGACTACGCCGACGAACTGGCGGAGAAGCTTCCGTTGGGTGTTCGCCAGCGCCTCTCGCTTGCCGTCGCCATTATTCACGAGCTGGAGATGCTGATTCTGGACGAGCCGACCTCCGGAGTCGATCCGATCGCCCGGGACGGGTTCTGGGAGCTTCTGATCGACCTGTCGCGCAACCTGGGCGTTACGATCTTCATCTCGACCCATTTCATGAACGAGGCGGCGCGTTGCGATCGGATATCCCTGATGCATGCCGGACGGGTGCTGGCCAGCGGCGCCCCGGACATGCTCGTGGCCGAGTGTGGGGAGACGAACCTGGAAGAGGCTTTCATTACCTATCTGCAGAGGGAGATCACCGAGACCGAGACCACCGCAGCACCGCCGCCGCAAACCATGGATATCGAACACGCGACGTCGGTTGCGGCGCCAAACGGGTTTAGCCCGCGGCGTCTGTTTGCCTATAGCCGCCGAGAGGGGGTGGAGATCCTTCGCGACCCGATCCGTCTGGCCTTTGCGCTGCTCGGAACCGCGCTTTTGATGATTGTGTTCGGCTACGGCATCACCTTCGACGTCGAGGGGCTGACCTATGCCGTGCTCGACCGGGATCGGACGCCGGAGAGTCGCACCTATCTGGAAGGCTTCGCAGGTTCCCGTTATTTCGACACGCGTCCGGCGATGTGGACCCATGCCGAAATGGACCGGCGGCTCAAGAGCGGCGACATCACGCTTGCGGTCGAAATTCCGCCGGGCTTCGGCAAGGATCTGCTACAGGGCAGGTCGCCGCAGGTGGCTGTGTGGATCGACGGTGCCATGCCATTCCGCGCCGAAACAATCCGTGGCTACGTGGAGGGTCTTCATCAGCATTATCTCGCCGAGCATGTCTTGCGTGGCCTGGGTGTGGCGGCGGCGCCTTCACCGCTCCGGATCGAGCCGCGCTATCGCTATAATCAGGATTTCAAAAGCGTCTTTACCATGGTGCCGGCCACCCTTGCACTGCTGCTGATCCAGATACCCGCGATTTTGATGGCGCTCGGCGTGGTTCGTGAAAAAGAGCTCGGCTCGATCACCAATCTTTATGTAACGCCGGTAACCCGTTGGGAGTTCGTGTTCGGCAAGCAGCTCCCTTATGTCATCGTCGCGATGGCCAACTTTCTGCTGCTCGTGGCAATGGCGATCTTCCTGTTTGGTGTTTCGGTCAAAGGCAGTTTTGCGGCGCTTGCATTTGGCGCGCTTCTTTACGTCATGGCAACCACGGGCATTGGGCTGGTCATCTCGACTTTTACCCGAACCCAGATTGCGGCCCTGTTCGGCACCGCCATCGCGACCATCATTCCTGCGGTGATGTTTTCCGGCATGATGCAACCAGTTTCATCATTGGAAGGCGGCGGTGCCGTGATCGGCAAGGTCTTTCCATCGACATACTTCATGACCATCAGCCTTGGCGTGTTCACGAAAGGACTCGGCTTTCCCGACCTGATTCAAGAATTCCTGATATTGGGCATTTCTATTATCGTGCTGACGGTACTGAGCGTGCTGTTGCTCCATGAGCAGGAGCGCTAGCCATGCGGCGGCTCGAGAATATTTACCGTCTCGGCGTGAAGGAACTGTTCAGCCTGCGCCGCGATGTCGTGTTGCTGGCTCTGATCGCCTGGGCGTTTTCTCTGTCCATCTACACCGCTGCGACGGGCATGTCGCACGATCTGCGAAACGGCGCCGTCGCCATCGTCGATGAAGACCGCTCCCAGCTTTCAGCGCGAATCCGCGACGCTCTGCTGGCGCCCTATTTCAGAACACCCGCCTTGATCTCCTTCGATGAAATCGATCCGGGCATGGAGTCCGGCCGCTATACCTTTGCCATTGTCATTCCCAGCAGGTTCGAGGCGGACGTTCTGGCGGGGCGCCGGCCCGCCGTGCAGGTCAATATCGACGCAACGGCGATGATGCAGGCGGGTATCGGCGACGGCTATCTTCGCAATATTCTGACACAGGAGACCGAGGCCTTTCTGGGTACGGACCAAAGCGGCGCAGCGCCGCCTGTCGGTCTCGCCGTCCGCTACGCCTTCAATCCGAACCTGACAAGTTCCTGGTTCACGAGCGTGATGCAGCTCATCCAGCAGATCACCATGCTGTCGATCATCCTTAGCGGTGCCGCGCTGATCCGCGAGCGGGAACATGGCACGATAGAGCACCTTCTCGTCATGCCGCTGACGCCATTCGAGATCATGATGGCCAAAGTCTGGGCGAACGGCGTGGTGATTCTCGTCGCAACCGCCCTGTCGCTTTGGCTCGTCGTTGGAGTGTCCTTGCAGGTCCCCGTTGCTGGCTCCAAGCTGCTCTTTTTCGTGGGAACGGCGCTGTACTTATTCTTTGCGGCGGCGCTGGGCATTTTCCTCGCGACGATCACACGTTCGATGCCGCAGTTTGGTCTCTTGTTCATGCTGGTTGCCCTACCGATGAACCTACTTTCCGGTGGCAACACGCCGCTCGAGAGTCAACCGGAGTTTCTCCAGACGATCATGCAGGCCGTGCCCGCAACCCATTTCGTGCGCTTTGCACAATCGATCCTGTACCGGGGCGCAGGCATCGATATCGTATGGCCCCAATTCGCGCTTGTGACGGCGATCGGCAGTATCTTTTTCATCTTCGCTGCGTTTCGATTCAGAAAAAGCATTTCCGTGATGCGGTCATAGATCAGATCAGGGTTTCTTGGAATCGCCTTTGGCGATCCGAAAACCGTGTGAATCTGATCTAACTTATCGAGAACGATCGGATTCACAAGAATATCCGAACCCATAAAATGGGTTCGTCTAAACTTGATCCGATCTAGGCCGCGCTATTCGTCTTTCGGAGGTTTTGGCTGCTGAATGTTTTCCTGCACGAGCTTTTTCAGGGCAGGGAGTTCTTGCCGGCTCAACTCGCGCTGGTTTTGCAGGTACGCAATCATCTCGGGGGTCAGTGCCGCTCCCGAATGGCTATCGGGCTCCAGCTGTTCCTGGTCGGTGTCCGAAAACCCGAATTTTGAGAGCAATAAGATAACGCCGTAGGCGATCCCGCAAATAAGCAGCGTCAGGTAAAAGGCGGATTTGGTCGGCGACATCCAAAGCGCAAGCGGCGTCGCCGCCAGCGTCAGTCCGGCAACTGTCATGACGACGTTTGTCGCCAAGACTGCTCTCGACTTTACAGGTTTGTTCGCCATGCCTCGGTCACCCTACATCCTTTCGCAAAAATTGCCACGTCGCTACTATTGGATTGTTGCGAGTGTGCTGTAAATGACGGCGACGTATTGTCCCGCGAGAGCATTCGACGGATGAGAGGAAATCGGTATGGCGTGGAAGCATGTGGTGACGGAGATCGGGATGGGGACCGATATTCGGGGGGCGGATTATACGAAGGCGGCGGTGCGGGCGTTGCGCGATGCGCTGTGGCACAACTCGTTCAGCGTTGCCGCGGCACTCGGCCAGCCGACGGACTCGATGCAAGTCGAAGTCACCATCGGTGTACCGCAGCCGGATAAGGTGGATACGGCCGCGGTGCTCGAAATTCTGCCGCATGGGACCGGGACGGTGAATGTCATCGAGGGCGGGCTTGAAATTCCCAACGATGCAGGCACCGACTCCACATTGATCGCCCATGCTGCCGCCGTCGTGCGGCTCGACTTGCCGTAAGCGGGGGCGGGGACATGGCTATGAAACGCGTTATTCTCGAGATGGGCGCCGGCAACGATCTGCACGGCGGCAACTATACCAAGGCGGCGCTCCGCGCCGTGCAGGATGCGCTGCACCACAGCTCGCTTGCCATGGTCCGGACCTTGGGCGTCGACAAGAGCAAGATGCTCGTCGACGTCACCATCGGCGTGCAGCAGCCGGATCAGGTGGACACGGATGCTGTGAAGGAAACCCTCCTGGTCGGCGTCGTTTCCGTCAGCGCCGTCAAAGGCGGCCTGGACGTGCCGGACGACGACACCGGCGACACGATGGTTATTGCCAGCGCCGCGATAGCGGTACGGCTCGATCTGCCCTGATTGCGGCGAAATCGAGCGCGTGGGCGATATCCTCTTGCAAGTCGAGCGGATCTTCGAGACCGACCGACAGGCGCACGAGGCCGCCATTGATTCCGAGTTGTGCCCGTTCCTCGTCGCTCAGACGCTGATGCGTCGTTGTCTCCGGGTGGGTAATCAGGCTTTTCGCGTCGCCGAGATTGTTCGACAGATCGATGATCTCCAGCGCGTTCAGGAACCGGAAGGCGGCTTCCTTGCCGCCCGATAGCTCGAAACTCACTATGCTGCTGGCACCGCTCATCTGCTGTTTCGCCAGCTCGTGTTGCGGGTGAGAGGCGAGACCCGGATAGATGACGCGATTGAGTCCGGGCTGGTCTTCGAGGAATTCCGCGACCGCGAGGGCGTTCTCGCAATGCTGCCGTACGCGCAGGTCCAGCGTTTCCAGGCCCTTCAGGCAGATCCAGGCGTTGAACGGGCTGAGCGCCGGGCCGGTATGGCGCATGAAGGGTGTGACAAATTCCTCATGGAGCTCCGCGTCGCATAGGATCGCGCCACCCAATGAGCGGCCCTGACCGTCGATATGCTTGGTCGTTGAGTAGACGACGATATCGGCGCCGAGTTCGAGCGGTCGCTGCTGCATCGGTGTCGCGAATACGTTATCGACAATGACCCTCGCGCCGGCCGCCTTCGCCAATTTGCACACCGCAGCGAGATCGATAATTTCCAGGGTCGGGTTTGTCGGGGTTTCCAGGAAGACGCATTTCGTCGGGCGGCTCAGCGCTTCTTCCCATTCCGCCAGGTCGGTGCCGTCCACGACCCGTGTCTCGACTCCAAGCCGGGGCAGGATATCGTTGATGATGTAGAGGCAGGACCCAAACAGCGCGCGGGACGCCACGACATAATCGCCGGCCTGGACTTGGCAGGCGAGGGCGGCGAAGACGGCGGCCATGCCACTGGCCGTGGTCGCGCAGGCTTGTGCGCCTTCCAGCAGGCAGAGCCGTTCTTCGAGCATCGACAAGGTCGGGTTGGCGTAGCGGGAATAGATGTAGCGGTCGAGGTTATTGGAGAAGGCCGCCTCCGCTTCCTCTGCGGTCTCGTAAACATAGCCCGACGTCATGTAGAGGGCTTCGCTGGTCTCGTGGAATTCGCTGCGGGACAGACCGCCGCGGACGAGGTTGGTCGCCGGCCGCCAGCTCGGGTTGCTGCTTTCTCTTTGCGTCATCGCGCCCTCCAGTTCTTCCCTCGAACCGGCCGGGGCAACGAAAAAGCCCCGACCGCAAGGCCGAGGCTTATGAAAAAACCACTCAGACCTTTTAGCGGTTTATTTAACGTGGCCGCAATCCGGTCGGACAAATCACCACGAGGGGCGCACAAGTACAGCTCAACGGCGATACCGTCAAGCTGAATTTCGCGAATGGAGAAGGGTCGCTGGGATTCCTATTCCAAAGGCTTCAGATCGCCCAGCATCGTCGGGATGAGTTCTGATACCGTGGGGTGGATGTGCATGGCGCGCTGGATCACGGTGTAGGGCGCGTCGGCGTACATGACGTCGAGGAGGGAGTGGATGATCTCGTCGCCACCGATGCCCAGGATCGAACCGCCAAGAATCTTCTTGGTTTCGGCATCGATCAGCACCTTCATGAATCCTTGTGTCTCGCTGCGTTCCTTCGCGCGGCCAACCCGGGACATCATCATTTTGCCGATCAGCGCCTTGCGTCCGGACTTGCGCACCTCGCGCTCGGTCATACCGACACGGCCAAGCGGTGGGTCGATGAAGAGACCGTAGGTCATGATGCGGTCCGACACGCGGCGCGGGTCGTCGTCGAACATATTGGCGGCGAGAATTTCGTAATCGTTGTAGGAAGTGTGGGTGAAGGCGCCGCGGCCGTTGGCGTCGCCCAGCGCCCAGATTCCCGGGACGTTCGTGCGCAACTGATCGTCGACCGTGATGAAGCCGCGCTTGTCGGTTTCGACGCCGGCCTTGTCCAGCCCCAGATCGCCGGTGTTCGGGACACGTCCGACGGCGAGGAGGACATGGCTGCCGACGGCTTCTTCGGGACCATCCGGGCAGTTTGACGTGACGGCGATCTGGTCGCCGCGTTTCTCGAAGGCGGCGCATTCGGCGTTAAGCCGGACCTTGATCCCAGAATCCTCGATGATCTCCCGGATCGAATCGGAGACGTCTTCGTCCTCGCGCGCGACGAGGCGGTCGCCGCGTTGCACGACGGTGACCTGACTGCCGAAGCGGCGATACATCTGGGCGAATTCGAGGCCGATATAGCTGCCGCCGATCACGATCAGATGCTCGGGCAGGAAGTCCACATCCATCATGTTGGAATTCGTGAAGTAGGGGATGTCGTGCACGCCCGGCATCTCGGGCACCAAGGCCCGGCCGCCGACATTGAGCACGATACGATCCGCTTCCAGCAGGTCGCCATTGACCCGGACGGTATTGGCGCTCTCCAGACTGCCGTGGCCTTCGTAGACCGTCAGATTGTCCATATTCTTGAGCCAGTTGGTCACGCCCTGATTGGATTGGGCGACGATACCGTCCTTGCGCGCCTTCACCTGCTTCATGTCGACATTGATCGTGCCGTCGATAACGACGCCGAAGTCCGCGCCGCGGCGCGCCATATGCGCGGCCCGCGCGCTTGCGACGAGCGCCTTGGTTGGAATGCAACCGACATTGACGCAGGTTCCGCCGAACAGCTTGCGCTCGATGATGGCCGTCCTCAGTCCTTCCCGGGTCATCCGCTGGGCGAGAGAGGGGCCGGACTGGCCGGTGCCGATAATGATCGCGTCGAATTTTTCCGTCATGGCCTGCTCCTAACAAGTCGAATTTGCGCTGCCGCTGCCCCCAGCGGCTACGACATTCATCTGGTTTGATGCTTCAGCGGATCAATGGGATACAAATTTATATGGTGTGCTGGTGACATTTAGACTTATTCGGTTCTCTTGGCCGCGAGAATGGCTTGCACCAAATCCTCCGGCATCTCGTCCGGGACAGAGGCGTGTGGATCCTTGAAGGCAGCTTTTCCCATTTCGACACTGCGTTTATAGGCGGCAAGGTAGCGTTGGCAGTCCTCGCAGACCATGAGATGCATCTTGAAAGTTGCCCTCTGTTTGGCCGGCAACGTGCCGTCGAAATAGTCCAGGACAAACGCTTCGAATTCCGCACAGGTCAGCATCAGGGGAAGCTTGGTGAGCACGGCTCGTAGACGTCTCATGACAGTGTTTTCCGGCTTCATAATGCGCCTCCTGACCACTGGGATTCCAATTGCTTTTTTAATGCCGAACGCGCGCGATGTAGCCGGGTTTTTACGACAGCAATATTGGTTTCAAGTAAGTTGGCGACTTCTTCCGTGTTGTATTCTTCGATATCGCGCAGGACCAAAACGACACGAAAGATATCGGGCAGGCTGGCTATCGCTTTCTGGACGGCGGCGCGCGTCTCGTCACGTTCCATCGATTATTCGAGCGACTCCGTGAAATGCCACAGCGGTTCGATACGGCAACCGCTGGCATCGAATTCCGGCAGCAATCCATCGATGGTCTGCATGCCGCGTTGCTTTCGTTTCCGCAGCATGCCCAGGGCCGTGTTGACGACAATGCGATGCAACCACGTGCGGAACGACGAGCGCCCCTCGAACAAATCAGCCTTGGCGAAGGCACGGAGATAGGCATCCTGAACGCATTCGCGCGCATCGTCTTCGTTCCCCAGGAGGCGACGCGCGACGGCGAGCATCGCGGCGCCATGCTCGCGCACCGCACGCTCGAGCTCGGTATCTGAAGCCGCCGGAACGTCTTTGGTTCTTTGCACATGCCCTCCGCAAGCGAACCGTAGGTGAAAGCCGCCGAACCCGCAATCGCTGGTCTCTGCGGCGGCAGCGCCGCGTCTGCCGTCAGACTGTAACCATTTCAGTACTCCCGCATCTAAAGAACAATTCACGCCCTGGCGCTGATGCGCCTGTCAAATCACGCAATTCGGAGTACTCACCATGTTTGAAAGTTCGACCGGCTTCGGGACCGATGTCGTGACCTATATGGCCATCGGTTTTGTTTTTCTCGTCGGTGTCGGCGTCCTGTTCGTCGGCGCGCTTTACGTTATGGACGTATCGCAGACCGAGCATGCGATCCGCCGAAACTATCCGGTGATCGGCCGCTTTCGGTATTTCTTCGAACATTTAGGAACGTTTTTCCGGCAGTATTTTTTTGCCATGGATCGAGAGGAGATGCCGTTCAACCGGGAGCAGCGTAACTACGTTTATCGCGCGGCGAAGAATGTCGACACGACGGTCGCGTTCGGATCGACACGTGATTTGAAACCGGTCGGGTCCGTATTGTTTGTGAATTGCCCGTTTCCGACCTTGGAGTCGGATGCGGCCGACGTTTCGGGCATCACGGTCGGGCCGGAATGCGCAACGCCATTCACGACACGAAGTCTTTTTAACATTTCAGGCATGAGTTACGGTGCTATTTCGGATGTTGCGGTAACAGCACTGTCGCGCGGTGCGGCGGCAGCCGGAGCCTGGATGAATACTGGCGAAGGAGGCCTGTCGCCGTTTCATCTGGCCGGTGGATGCGACATCGTGTTTCAGATCGGCACGGCGAAATATGGCGTGCGCGACGGCGAGGGAAAGCTTTGCGACGAGAAGCTGCGCGACGTTGCGGCGCACCGTCAGGTTCGCATATTCGAGATCAAGCTCAGTCAAGGCGCCAAGCCCGGCAAGGGCGGCATCCTGCCGGGCGCTAAGGTGACCACGCAGATCGCCGAAATTCGTGGCATCCCCGCTGGGCAGGATTCGATCAGTCCCAACCGGCATCCCGAAGTCGATTCCGCCGCCGAATTGTTGGACCTGATTGCCCGGGTGCGCAGCGTGACGGGGAAGCCGGTCGGTTTCAAGGCGGTCATCGGGGCGTTTGGCTGGCTGGAAACTCTATTCGAAGAAGTTCGCCGCCGCGGTGTCGAGTCGGCGCCGGATTTTATCACCATCGATAGTGCCGATGGTGGCACTGGCGCGGCGCCATCCAGCCTGATCGATTATGTCGGCCTGCCGATCGCCGAAAGCCTACCCATCGTGGTCGATTTGCTGATCGCTCACCAACTGCGGGACAGAATAAAGGTCATTGCGTCCGGCAAGCTCGTGACGCCGGCCGATGTCGCTTGGGCGCTTTGCGTGGGGGCGGACTTTTGCGTTTCCGCACGTGGGTTCATGTTTGCGCTGGGCTGCATCCAGGCGCTTCAATGCAACAAAAATACGTGTCCTACTGGCATAACAACTCATAACCCGCGCCTCCAGAAAGGACTGGATCCCAACGACAAGGCGGTCAGGGTCCAGCAGTACATCGAGAACATGGAGCATGAGATCGGCATCATCGCCCATTCTTGTGGCGTCCCGGAGCCGCGCCGTCTGCGCCGCTACCACGCGCGTATCGTGACCGCTGACGGAGGTTCCGTTCCACTCAATCAGTTACATCCGGAGAGTGATCCAGATTCGGTTGCCGCCGGTTAAGGGGCGTCGGCGCTATGTGATGATTTTGAAATAGGTGTCCTTCTTGACGATTAGACCATCGCGGAAAGTGAAAATGTCGAGGCCGAGCCAGTCCTGTTTGTCCCCGTTCGGCAAGGTGCATTGGCGGCGCCATTCGGAAAAACCCTTGTTCCCGTCGACGCGGTTGTCGATGGCGTTCCACTGGATATCCGGGCACTTGGTCATCAGGTCGGAGAAGAACGCGCGCAGCGTCTCCTTGCCGACATAGCGCTGGCCGTGAATGTCCGGACCCATCGCGTTATCGAAGGCGCCGTCGTCGGCGAAAAAATCGATAATAGCGTCGACATCGTGCCGATTGAACGCATCGCCGATGGCTTCCAGAAGGGCCACAGTAACGATGTTGCTCTTATTTTCCGCCAGTTCGGTAACGCTCATTTCAGTTTCCCTTTCCGATGCGCTGTTGGGTAGAGACTTTACCGGGATAAGGGGGCGCTGTGGAGTCATGGTGTAAATGAAGGTGGGTCCTTTCGCGCGAACCGATATAGTGCGGGCGCAATCGCGACTCGCAGGATGGATTACATGAACGAACTCATTGCCTCTTCGGCCCGTAGCATCGTTGCGAGGCTGCGCACTAAAGAAATCACACCGCTCGATCTGATCGATGCCGCTGCGGCCCGGATCGAGCAGGTCGATACTGCGGTGAATGCGGTGCCGACGCTTTGCATCGAGCGGGCACGGGATCGCGCAAAAACTGTCACAAGCAATCGGGAAGCGGGGGCGAACCTGCTCGGCATGCCGATTCTCGTGAAGGATCTGGTCGATGTTGCCGGTGTGCGAACGACCTACGGCTCACCGATTTTCGCCGACCATGTTCCCGAGCGTTCGAACTTTCTCGTCGAGCGACTGGAATCGAACGGCGCTGTCGTCATGGGCAAATCGAACACGCCGGAATGGGGCGCCGGTGCCAATACCTTCAACGAGGTCTTCGGCAAGACTGTCAACCCGTGGAACACGGCACTGACCTGCGGCGGCTCGTCCGGCGGTTCCGCGGTCGCGCTGGCAACGGGTATGGCGTGGCTGGCGACGGGGTCGGATCTTGGCGGTTCGCTCCGGATTCCGGCTGCGTTTTGCAATGTCGTTGGCTTGCGGCCGTCTTCCGGGCGGGTGCCGCATGGACCATTGTTGGAGCCCTTCACGCCCTTGTGGGCCGACGGTCCGATGGCCCGCGACGTTGCGGATCTAGGATTGTTCCTGGACGCGATGTGCGGACTGGACCTACGAGACCCGCTGACCTTTGACGGATCGGAAGGATCTTTCTTCGAGGCAGGTTCATCGCCGCTGGCGCCGACGCGCGTCGGCTTCTCCGCGGATCTCGGCATTACGCCGGTGGATCAAGAAGTCGCTGATATTTGCGCTGTCGCCGCTAAAAAATTCGCGGCCTTGGGTTCGGATGTCGACGATACCTGTCCCGATTTCTCGGCTGCGCATGAGGCATTCCAGACACTGCGCGCGGCATCCTTCGCGACCGTCATGGACGAAATGTTGCGCGATCACCGCGATCAACTCAAACCCGAGGTGATCGGCAATATCGAACTGGGGCTGGGGTTGAAGGCTGCGGATATCGGCCGCGCCGAGCGGCAGCGAGCGGCCCTATGCGCGGATGTCGCGGCGTTTTTCGAAACACACGATGTCCTGGCGACGCCTTGCGTTGCCGTATCGCCGTTTCCGGTCGAGGAACGCTACGTAAAGGAGATCAACGGCAAGGTGCTGAGCAACTATATCGAATGGCTCAGCATGACCTACGCCATCACCTTGACCGGCTGCCCGGCGCTTTCGCTACCCTGCGGGTTTACCAAGGCGGGACTGCCGGTCGGGCTGCAGCTCGTTGGCAAACCGCGCGGCGAGGCGGCGCTGCTGCGTCACGCCGCGGCTTTGGAACAGGAACTCGGGCTATCCAGAGCGCCGATCGATCCGAAGGGAATTTAGGGACGTCGGTCGTCGGCAACGTCCGGTGTGACCGGTTCGAATTCGGATAAGGATTTGTAATCCGACCGGTAGCTCGTGTCCGGCAGTAGCGTCAGCCGGGCATTGAAATAATGGTTTAGAACGACACGGAATGAATTGACCGGGGTGATGTCTGGATACAGGTGGCGCGCTCCGCCATTCGGCAAAAAATAGGCGTTCAAGATAGGAAGACGCGGTTGCCGCGCGTTTGGACTGAATCCATAAGGCCCGTGATCTCCCTGGATTATGATTATCGGCGGATTTTGCGAACGATTGAGAATTTTTTCTACCGCATCCGCGACGAGCTTGCTCACATATATGGCCTGTGCCCGATACTTGCGCGCGTAGTCCGGACGAACCATACCAGGTTCTTGCGGCAGACTGTCTTCGTTGGAAATCCGACTCCAGCTAAACGGAAGATCTTCGGGACTTACGTCTTCGCCATTTTCGCCAAACACAAAAGGTTCATGAGGAACCACCATGTGGGCGAGGATGAACTTTGGAACAGTCGATGAAGCATGCTCCGGTAGGCTCGATAAAGTATTTTTGACTCTCTCACGGTGCACGGTATAGGGAGATGAAAACGATAAATGGCGAAATAGACGATGCAGGAAGGTTCGAGAAACCAAGAAATGCTCAAACAAGTTTAGATTGAGGTCAAACCCAAAAGGGGTAAAACTGGATTTGCTTTCGATACAATACGGTTCACCGACGCAGTGTGTAAGATAGAAATTAGAAGAATAAGATACAAATTCATAACCGAAGGGCTTAAGGGATCTAATAATACTGTTATCTCTTACTATGTTTTTCAGGTCGGAGCTTTTTAGATTTCCAATTTTTTCTTCTGAAAATATATTCTGTATATAGTTGAAGTTAAGCGTTGAAGACACTGAATGCAGAGTGGTCGAATAATTCGATCTGCTTTTATCTGCCACGTAGAATTCGAGATTTTTCAGACGAGGACCTAGTCCGTTGTCCATCGAAAAGTGTTCTTGAAGTTCGTCATGCCTTCCGTAGGCATCAAGGATGATAAGATAAATATTTGGCAAATGCGACGGCACACCCTCTCCGCTTGGCCTTTGAGTGCCAACAGCACTTTGCTTGTAATCGGGAGCAGTGGATTCGGCTGATAACGTGAAAACAGCCGTAAAAATCGGAATAGTAATCGAAACAACAACAGCGATATTCAGAAACTGTGCGAGGACCGGAATTCTGCCTCGAAAACTGGAGAGAATCCGAACGAACGTGGCCCTAATTGACCGGCGGCGCCAAAATATTAAGGCGAGGAATACTAAGATAATATACAGCGTCACTATCGGATGTTCGGTGCCAACCACTCGTACAAATGTCCAGGTCCATAACAGCGGTGTCAGTATCCCTTCCGTTATCCATAAGAGAATCATGATGGCCGATGATGCGACCGCTGCAGTTACATAGTCTTTCCAAATCAAAAATGAAGCAATCCAACACAAGGTCGCAACACAGCCGACGATAAAAAGTGGCCGCACAGTATCGGAAATGGAGATGGTGTCGGCATTCGTCGCATACATGGAAATTATTGGTGCCACGACGACGAGGACTGGCTGCATAAGATACAGTTTTTCGGAAAATTTGCCTTGGCTGAGTATTTTCATCGCTGTCTTGCTCGTAAACATTCCGATTCTTGAATAGAAGGCAGCCGCATTTACCCGAATGAGTTTCAGCGTATGGCCGCTATTGTTTTCGCTTGTACCTGAACATTTTTCGTCCAGACTTTGTCGGTACGCTTGTCGTCACTATTTCGGCACAATCCGTGAGATACTGAACAAATCCTTTCTCCGTATAGTTGGGGAAGATGTCCTCTCTGAGCGCGAGGAGTTCGTTTACCATCGGATCCCCCTTGGGCACGAATTCGATAACACCTTCCGGCGCCAGTCCGACAAGCCAATTGACGACACCTCTTAAGGGCAAGTTCTTGCCAATCGCGAAGTGGTGGATCAGCGCCAGCGCTACCAGAACATCGGCGTTGGCGCGTGCGGCCAGGCCTTGCCTTTCGTTTTCGCTCCAACCCTGATTGGGTGACGGGTTCGCGCCGTCGAAAAAGGTTGCCTGGAATTTGAGATCCTCAGCGCGCGCACGGGCAAAGGCGCGTTCAAGCGCTCCATGGTCGAAATCGAACCCGACGGCGTATTCGGCGCCATTTTCCAGTGCGACTTTCGAATAGTCGCCGCTATTGCATCCTAGATCCCAGATCACAGACGGCTTGGTCTCGGCGGCGAATTCCGCAATGAACTTCTTCTTTCCCTCGACTTCGTCGTCGGTGTAGCTGTGGCTGCCGGCATAGTTCTGCCACACGGTCTTGCCGGTGTCGGCGGGTTCGAGCGTTTCGATCCATTGCCGCAGCCCGGAGAGCATTTTTTGCAGGGCGCTCAGCGGCAAGCTGGCGTTGCCGATCGCATTTCGGGCGCCGGACGCCGTTGCCGATTTTTGTAGAGCCGACTGCGCGACAACGTGGATCAGGACATTGCGCGAGAGTTTTTTGGTCCATGGTAGAACCTGGTGGAGATCTCTAGCGCTGATCCCCTCCTGTGTGCCTCGGTACCAGGCGTTATGGGTGACACCGAGCTTGGCGCGCAAGAGCAGCGGATTGACGAACTGTTCGCAGAATTGGCGATGCCCGGTCCAAATCTCGCCCTCTCGATATTGCCGGAACGATAACAAATCGATGAAAACCGGATTCGCACCCAGAAACTGGACATTGTAGGCGGTGGCATCGGACAGTGTTACGCCCGCGTCGAGCGCCGCTATATGGACATCGAGGTGGAGAAGAGCCGCTGCCTTGAGTGCGGGAAATGACCATTCATAGGGATAGGAAATGAAGGGAAGCCGTGGATGTTCGACAACGTAGCGGGCGGACCGGCCCTCGAACCCGAGAACGTCGCGTGAAACCGATTTCGAGGCAATGACCTTTCCGTCATCACAGAGGCGCTCGAGCACACCGGTGTCCCGCACAAACTCGTAATCCTTGGCCGCGTAATCGGTGATCGTCCGAAAAACTTGGCCGCCGACTTGATAAATTCTACCGCTTGGATCGCGAAACGATCCGGGATCGGCAACGGCCTCACTCATTCGTTGGTTGCACGGATTTCTCGGGCGTTTTTTTCTCAGATAGCCCGAAGAATTCCCTCACGCGCTGCCAATAGAGCTTGCCGACGACTGCAAGGCCCGCAACGCCACCAAGGAGAAGCTGCAAAATGATGCTTCCGGTTCCGGGATCAAGATAAGCGTATGCGGGCTGGTTCAGGTCAAAGGCCAGCACAAGAGCCAATCCCCCAAACACTGTTTTGATATTCAACACAACGGACCTCGACTCAATTTCAGCCGATGGGCGAAAACGGGTATCGAAGCAGCCCGAAGTCGCCAGTTATCGGCACTCAGCCTGAGGGTGGCAGCAAAGGATGACGATTTGGTTAAAATTCGTTTACATATGGCCGTCGGACACTTCAGGTGGTTAAGGAAGTGGGCGATGCAAAAATTGCGGTAAGTTACTTGGGATACAGCGAGATTTCGCTTGTTTGCAGCGGTTCAGAACGACGTGGTTTGGCAGGATGCCGAACGTGCTTTAATGTTATCCGCGTGCAAGAATTTGAAGGAAACTCGTAATGACCGATCAAGATGCCGCGCTGGGATTTACCGCGCCGCATGATACGCCGGTTCCGTATATCCATCGGATCACGTCGTATTATCTGGCGCTCGGCTACGGTAATCCCTACCGATGGGCGCAATATGCCGATGTGCCGTTTACGCCGCTGAAGAAGCCGCTTTCCGAGTCGCGCGTCGCACTGGTGACAACGGCGGCGCCCTATCAATCAGACAAAGGCGACCAAGGGCCGGGTGCCGCGTACAATGCGTCGGCCAAGTTCTACAAGGTCTATTCCGACGACACGGACAAAGAGCACGATTTGCGTATTTCGCACCTCGGCTATGACCGGAAATACACGACCGCGGAAGATATCAACACCTACTTCCCGCTGGGCCAGCTTCACAAGGCAGCTGAGTCCGGACGGATTGGTTCCGTCGCACCGCGCTTCCATGGTGCGCCGACGAACCGCAGTCAGGTCACGACAATCGAAGAGGATTGCCGGGAAATCCTGGCCCGCGTTCGAGAGGATGAGGCCGACGTCGCTGTCATTGTAGCTAATTGACCGGTGTGTCATCAGACCGTGAGTCTGATTTCACGCTACCTCGAAGAAAATGGTATCTCGACCGTGGTGATGGGATGCGCTAAGGACATCGTCGAACAGTGCGGCGTGCCGCGCTTCCTGTTCAGCGATTTTCCGCTTGGCAATTCGGCGGGCAAGCCGAACGATCCGGACTCGCAAGCCTTCACGCTCGATCTCGCATTGAGGGTTCTGGAAACCGCGATCGGTCCTCGGACGACGGTGCAATCGCCGCTGCGGTGGAATGACGACGCGCGCTGGAAAATCGATTTTAGCAACATCGAGCAGATGTCCGAAGAGGAGCTCGCGAAGCGGCGGGCCGCATTCGACGAAGTAAAGCGCGTTGCAAAAGAGCAGCGCGAAGAAGCGGGCCTCAAGGTGGGTGCCGCGGAGTAGAGTATGAGCAAGCCGTTCAGCGGGGTCCGCATCCTGGATTTTACCCAGGTAATCGCGGGACCGTACGCAAGCTACCAGCTGTCGTTGCTGGGTGCCGACGTGATCAAGGTGGAGCGCCCGGAAGGCGAAAATATGCGCCATTCCGGGCCGGACACGTGGACCGATGAGACGATGTCGCCGGCTTGGATTTCGGTCAATGCCAACAAGCGTAACATCGCGTTGGATCTCAAGAACCCGAAAGCCATCGATATCGTCAAACGACTGGTCAAGGACGCCGACGTGGTCATGGAGAACTTTCGGCCAGGCGTCATGGACCGGCTCGGCATCGGTTATGAGGCGCTGTCCGAAATCAATCCGAATTTGATCTATTGCGCTGTTTCCGGATTTGGGCAAAGCGGTCCGGAAAAAAATACGGCATCCTACGACGGAAAAATCCAGGCGTTGTCCGGGATCATGTCCATTACGGGTCACGAGGAAATGGGCCCCGTTCGTGCCGGCTTTGCGGTTTGCGATGCGCTGAGCGGCATGACCGCCGCGTTTGCGGTTTCAAGTGCGATATTTCAACGGACGCATACGGGACGTGGACAATTTATCGATGTCGCGATGCTGGATTCGACGCTTAGTTTTCTGTCGCCCGGTGTCTGCGACTACACGCTGGCGGGCCATAATCAGGGGCAGTTCGGTAACCAGGCGATCAGCCGCAAGCCGACGGCAAATCTGTTCAAGGTCAAGGACGGTCACATCTTGCTGGCCGTGAACAGCGAAGGTCAGTTCATCAATTTGTGCAAGGCGATTGGGCGGCCCGATTTGGTGGACGACCCGCGTTTTGCGGATTGGCCGGCACGCTCGGAAAACGAGACCGCGTTGCGGGAGATCATCGAATCTGTTTTCGCCGATGCCGATGCGGCGGCTTGGGAAGCGCGCTTGGCTGAAGCGGATGCACCGGCCGGCCGGATCAACACCATCGGCGATGCGGTGCAGCATCCGCAGCTGGCGCACCGCGATGTATTGCAGACTACAGAGGGACCAAATGGTCCCATGACAATCGTCGGTTCCGGATTCAAGATGGCCCATGGCGGCGGCAGTGTCGAACGCGGCCCTGCGGTTGTTGGGGCACATACCGAGGAAGTCCTGCGGGAGGCCGGTTTCGAGGCGTTGGAAATCGAGACCTTCCGCACGGAAGGCGCGATTTAGCGTCAGCAAGGAAAGCTCATGGCTCTGAATCTGATCTTACGAAACGCGCGGATTGCTGGCGCGAATGATGACGCGTTGCAGGACATTGGGGTCGAGAACGGAAAAATCGTTGCTCTTGAACCGTCCCTCGTGGCGGATGGCGAGACACTCGATTTGGATGGTGCGCTGGTATCGCCGGGCCTGATCGAAACGCATATCCATCTCGATAAGTCCCGCATCCTCGACCGCTGTTCGCCGTCGCCGAACCGCGGCCGCGATCATATGGCCCGTGTCGCCGCGGTGAAATCGGAATTCACTGTCGAGGACGTTTACGAGCGCGCCAAGGCGACGCTTGAGGGATGCCTGCTGCACGGCACGACCCATGTCCGCACCCATGTCGAGCTCGACCCGAATGTCGGCTTGCGCAGCTTCGAGGCGTTGCAGCAGTTGGCGAAAGATTATAGCTGGGCGGTCGACCTCGAACTCTGCGTCTTTGCGCAGGAAGGCTGGACGAATGTACCTGAGGTCGATGTCAACATCGTGGATGCGCTTAAGCAGGGCGCGCCAGTAGTCGGCGGTGCGCCTGGCTACGATCCCGATCACACGGGACAAATCGACCGCATCTTCGAACTGGCGCGGGAGTTCGACGTCGATGTCGATATTCACCTCGATGTTGGGCCGACCGCCGAGGAGATGGATATCTATCACGTCTGCGATCTGACCGAAAAGTTCGGCTGGGGCGGCCGCGTTGCCGTTGGTCATGGCGCAAAATACTCGCTGTTGCCAAGCGATAAGCTTCAGGATCTCGGCAAGCGGTTGGCGGATACCGGCGTTGCGGTGACGGTTTTGCCGGCAACCGATCTGTTCGTCATGGGTCGCGAGCGGGACCATAGCGTGGTGCGTGGCGTTGCCGACGCCAACGCGCTGGTGTACTGCGGCGTGAACTGCTCGCTGTCGTCGAACAACATTCTCAACCCCTTCACGCCGTTCGGAGACGGTTCGCTGATGCGGATCGCAAATCTTTACGCCAACACGGTGCAGCGTGGCGCGATGGAAGAGCTTGCCGAATGTTTCGAGATGGTGACGCGGCGCTCGGCGCGGCTCTTGCGGCGGGATGATTATGGGATCGCCGTGGGCAACCCAGCCGACCTGGCGGTCTGGGATGTCAAATCGACCGCCGAGGCGGTTGCGACTGCGGCGCTGCCGACCTACGGTTTCAAGCTCGGCCGCCGCACATTCTCGCGGCAGCGTCCCGAATTGCACCGGCCGTAACCCGCGCGGTCATTCGCCACGTCCTTGTTAAGCATTATAGAAGTATGATGGTAGCACGCTCCGATTGCGGCGCGACGTTGCGCGATCAAGTTTGGAAACCGTGTCCAGTTTAACCACCGAAAGCGTCGATACCTTATTCGAGCGTTACGGACCGTCTTACCGATGGTTGGTGACGCTGACGGGCATGATGGGCGCGATGGTGATGATCCTGGCGTCGACCATGGCCAATGTCGCGGTCCCCAGCATCATGGGCACGTTCGGCGTCGGGCAGGATCAGGCGCAATGGATGGCGACGGCGTTCCTGGCCACGATGACTGCAAGTCAGCTTCTCGGTGCCTGGGTTATCTCGGCGGTCGGGGCGCGGGTCGGTTACCTCGCCGCGGTCGGTATCTTTTTTGTCGGTTCGCTGATCTGCGCTGGCGCGCCGACCATCGATATCCTGATCTTTGGCCGGGTCGTGCAGGGGTTTGCCGCTGGGATCGTGCAGCCCGTTGCCATGGTGGTCATCTTCAAGGCCTATCCGGCGGACCAGCGCGGTCTCGCGATGAGCCTGTACGCCATGGGGATCATGATCGCGCCGATCATGGGACCGGTCGTCGGCGGGATCACCATCGATTGGCTGAGCTGGCGGCACGTGTTCTTCATCCCGCTTCCCGTTGCCGGGCTAGCGATGCTGATGGCCGTCCTGTTCATGCCGACGCGCGACCTGGCGGTGCCGCGGCGGCCGCTCGATTGGCAGGGCTATATGCTTGTCGGCGCGGCAATCGTCTGCCTGATGATTGCGATCGCCAACGGCCAGCGCGACGGCTGGGTCTCCAACAAGATCGTGGGACTGATGGTTACTGGAATTGGGTTGGCAACAGTATTCGTCATCTCGCAATTTCGATCCGCGTCGCCCATTCTGAACTTCGCCGTATTCAAGCATCCGCAATTCGTCATTGCCGCGATACTGGGCTTCGTGTTCGGCGCCGGCAATTTTGGCTCGACCTACATCATCCCCGTATTCGTTCAGACCGTGCAGGACTTCACCCCGACGGCGGCCGGCATGGTGACGGTGCCGGCGGGCTTTGTCGTCATGTGCCTGTATCCGATCATGGGCCGCCTCGTCGACACGTTCCCGATCCGCTATCTGGCGATGACCGGCCTGGCGCTGTTCGCGTTCGGCATGCTTTTGATGCAGAAGACGGACGTCAATACGACATTCTGGACGTTGGCGGTCTTTGCGATCATCGGGCGGCTCGGCTTCAGCATCATGATCCCGGCTATTAATGTCTCGGCGCTGAGTGCCCTGCCACCGGACCAGCTCGATCAGGGTGCTGGCACGATCAACTTCATGCGCCTTTTGGGCGGCGCCTTTGGTGTGAACACTCTGGTCGTGTTCATGGAACAGCGGACCGAGTTTCACAGTGTCGCGTTGACCGCCACGCAGACATCGCAAAATTCGTCGAGCCGCGAGTTGCTCGATCAGGTTGCCAGCATCCTGGAGCAGGGCGGCGTTCCCGACGCCATATTGCAGCCCGGTGCGCTTCACTATCTGGGCCAGGTTATCGAAGCACAGGCAAACACGCTGGGTTTCAAGGACGGGTTCCTGATACTGGCGGTCGTGTTCATCTTGGCGCTCGTTCCGGCTTGGCGCATGGGACATTCGCGGGGGCGATAAGCGTAGGTCAGGAATATTGGTTTCGGGTTTCCGCCGCGAAATGTTCGACCAGGAAGTCGACGAAGGCGCGGACCTTGGGCGGCACGTGACGCTGCTGCGGATAAACGGCATAGATCGGACTGTTTTCGGGAACAGCGTGATAGCTCTTCAGCACGGGAACGAGTGATCCGCTCGCCAATTCGCCAACAATATGGAGGTCGGGCAGGAGAATGAGGCCTAGACCGGAAACGGCAGCCGTCGCCAGAAGATCGGCGCTGTCGGCGAAAAGCGAACCGGAAACGCGGGCTTCGCTAATGCCGTCGGGTCCGCGAAAGCGCCATAGGTTCTTTCCAGGACGCGTCCGGAAGGTGAGGCAGTTATGTTGCTCCAGTTCGGATGGATGCTGCGGCGCACCTGCTTTGTCTAGATAACGCGGGCTGGCGCAGATGACCCTGCGACTGACATAGATCTTGCGCGCGATCAGGCTCGAGTCGCGCTGGCGGCCGATCCGAATGGCCAGATCGATGCCTTCGTCCACGATATCGACCAGACTGTCGGTCATTTCTACGACGACCTGTAATGCCGGGTAGCGGGCCAGAAAGATCGGCAGGCCCGTGGATACCAAAGGCCGCGCGATCGTTGGCACCGATACGCGCAGAACGCCACCCGGCGCGCTGCCCGCCTGCGTGATCACGCGCCTGGCGTCATCGACATCGATAAGGATTTGTGCCGCGCGAGCATGATACAGCCGGCCGGCTTCCGTCAGGCTGAGCTTGCGTGTCGTGCGATAGAAGAGCTGAGTGCCGAGATCGGATTCGAGCTCGCCAATGTGCCGCGATATGGAGGAGGGAGCCATGCCAAGCTGCCGCCCCGCCGCGGAAAAACTTCCCGCGTCGACGACTCGCGTAAAGATGCGCATCCCGGCAACCGTGTCCATGGTCTAAATCTATCTTTCGAATTTCAGCATAAATCTTTATCTCATTTTCTCGGTTATCACAATGATCGGTGACGCCTAAATCTCCTGCCGAATACTTCACCATTCACTCGTTTTCAGATGCAGGAGATAGAAAGATGAAAGCAGCTGTTATAAATGCGTTCGGCGACACCGATGTGCTCACGCTCGAAGACGTCCCGACTCCACGGCCAAAACCGGGTCACGTCCTTATCAAAATCCTTGCCGCCGGCGTTAACCGGCTCGACCATTACATCCGCGATGGCGCGATTGTGCCCGAATTGCCGTTCCCCCATATCCTCGGCGTGGACGCTGCCGGCGAAGTTTCCGAGCTTGGAAGCGGCGTCGACGGATTCGATATTGGCGAGCGTGTCATCGTCGTGCCGGGGTATGCGACCGACGATGCGGAAGCCGCACACCGACCGACCGTCACCGCGCCGAGCTTTGCGCTGCCTGGCCTTCATATCGGTGGGACCTATGCGCAATACATCGAAGTGCCCGCGCGCGCCGTGCTGCGGGATGAGACGGGTTTGACGGTGGAGGAAGTTGCCTCGCTTCCGGTGGTGCTCAGTACTTCGGTTCGGGCAGTCAAGGAAATTGGGGCTGTTCGATCCGGTGACAAGGTGTTGATCCATGCCGGCGGTTCCGGCTCGGGCTCGATGCATATCCAAGTTGCGAAAGCGCTCGGTGCGGAAGTCGCAACAACTGTGCGCGGCGAGGGCAAGGCAGCGTTCGCGCGTGAAGCTGGTGCCGACGTCGTCATCGATACGAACGCCGAGGATTTCGTTGCGCGGGTCATGGACTGGACAGACGGTGTCGGCGCCGATGTCGTCATCGACAATCTGGGCGGCGACGTTCTTGCGCGCAGTATTGAAGCTGCGAAGCCGACGGGAGTGATCGTTGCTTTTGGTTTCGCCGCGGGACCGCAGGTCGCGTTCGACGTGCGCAGCCTGTTCTTCACCCAAAAACAGCTGCGCGGCTCGATGGCGAGCGATATCGAGGATCTGCAGTGGGGGCTGGAACAAGTGAAGGCCGGCCGTATCAAACCGTTGCTCGACCAAGTGCTGCCCCTGCACGAGGCCGCCGAAGCGCATCGTCTGATCGCGGACAATGCGGTCAAGGGCAATATCGTTCTGCTGCCCTGGGCGGCATAAAGGCGCATTCCGGGGCGCGTTGTCGCCCCGGAGGTTTCCCTATCACGGCTCGCCTCCTAACATGTTCATGAGAATATTGGATGAGGAGGCGGATTATGCGGTTCGAGGGCAAGACGGCGATCATTACGGCGGCGGGCGCGGGCATCGGCCGGGCGACGGTGGATATCCTCGTTCGCGAGGGTGCAACGGTCGTTGCGGTAGAGATCGACAATGCGCGGCTGGAGACGATGGCGGCCGAACTTTCGGATTGTGCCGGCAAAGTCGAAGGCCGCTGCATCGATGCGCGCGATGAGGCGCAGGTCCGCGCGCTGGTCACGGAAACCGACGCGGCACATGGCGGTGTCGATATCCTCGTCAATGCAGTCGGCGGCAGCACTATCGTCGACAATCCCCGCGCCACCGTCGACGAATTGACGTTCGAGGAATGGCAGAAGCTGATCGACTTCAATCTTAGCGCCACGTTCCTGTTCTGCAACGCGGTCGTGCCGGTGATGAAACGTAAGGGCGGCGGCAAGATCGTCAGCCTGTCGTCCATCGCCGGGCGTGGGTTCAGCGGCAACAGCAGCAGCGCCTACGCGGCGGCGAAGGGCGGCATTATCGCGTTCACGCGCAAGCTCTCGTCTGAACTCGGACCCTTCGGCATCAATGTAAACGCCATCGCACCCAGCCTGACTCTGACCGAACGGCTGATGCCGCATTGGGAGAAACGCAGTGCCGAGGATCAAGCGGCGGAAATCGAAAAGGTGCCATTGAAACGGATCCCGAAAGCAATCGATCAAGCCCGCGTAATCGCCTTTCTGGCGTCGCAGGACGCCGACTTCGTAACGGGACTCACCATTGACGTGACGGGAGGACTCTCATGAGCGATCGCAGCAAGAATGTCGGCTTCATCGGCATGGGCATGATGGGCGGCGGCATGGCCGCGAACCTGTTGAAGGCCGATTTTCCATTGGTTGCCTACGATATCGATCAAGCCAAGAACGAACGGTTCGCCGGGCTTGGCGCAACAATCGCAAACGGCCCGGCAGGCGTTGCAAGTGCGGCATCGACGGTCATTTGCATTGTCGAAACGACGGCGCAGGTGCGGGAAGTCCTCGTTGGCGAGGGCGGTGTCATCGATGGCGTGGAGGCGGGCGACACGGTGATCTGTATGGCGACCGTTGATCCTATCGCGGTTAAGGAAATGCACGCGGTATTCGCCGCGCGCGGTGTCGCCATGCTCGATGCACCGGTGAGCGGTGGCGTGCCGCGCGCCGACTCCGGCGAGCTGTCCATCATTGTCGGCGGCGATGAAGCCGTCGTCGAAAAATGCCGCCCAATTTTCGAACCCATGTCATCGCGCATTTTCCATATGGGCGGCATCGGGCAGGGACTGGCGATGAAACTCTGCAACAACATGATCACGCAGGTCACCAAGGTGGTCGTCGCGGAGTCGATGGCGCTGGGTACAAAAGCGGGGCTGGACCCCCAGCAGATGATCGATGTGATCAGCGTGAGTACCGGTAACAGCGCGAGTTTCCAGGCGGTGGCGCCGCGGTATCTGAGCGGCGATTTCTCGCCGGGCGGCACGATCGATATTTCCTACAAGGACCAGGATTTGGAAACCTCGTTCGCAAAGGCGCTGGGCGTGCCGATGTTCATGGCAAACGTGTCGCAGCAGGTCTATCAGATGGCGCGGTCTGCCGGGCTTAATAAGAAGGACGGCAGCGCGCTTATCACGCTCTATGAAGAAATGACCGGCGTGAAGCTGGGTCCCCGAGAATAAGGAGGCACCATTGTCCTTGACCGTAACACCCCTGACTCCCCATTTCGGTGCGCGGGTTACCGACGTCGATATCGCTGCTCCGCTGGATTTCGAGACGTTCCGCCAGATCCGCGCGGCGTTCGATGATTATTCCATTTTAGTCTTCCCGGATCAGACGCTGGACGATGAAACGCAGATCGCCTTCAGCGAACGGTTTGGTCCCTGCGAACCGACCCGGAGCGCCAACCCTGCCGTGGGCACGGTGTTCGCGCGGCAATCGAACCTCGATATCAAGACGGGAGAAGTGATCCCGCCGGACGACCGGCGCATGTTCTACCAGAAAGCCAACTACCTTTGGCATTCGGACAGCACCTTCAAGGCGACCCTTTCGCTGTGCTCGATCTTGTCCGCCCGTGAAGTGCCGCCGGAAGGTGGTGCGACCGAGTTCGCGTCGACCCGTGCGGCCTATGATAGTTTGTCTGATGACATGAAGAATGAGTTGGAAACGATTGAAATAGAGCATGATTTCAATTATTCACGTGGGCTTGTGGGTTTCAAATTCACCGAAGAAGAGAAGGCACCTTTCCCGCCGGTGCGGCACAAATTCGTGCGGACCAATGCGGGGAATGGCCGCAAATCGGTGCTGATCGGCGCGCATGCCAAACGCATCGTCGGCTGGGAGGAAGAGAAGAGCCGCGCCTTGCTGGACGATCTACTGGCACGCGCGACGCAGCCGGAGAATTCTCTACGCCATGAATGGCGCACCGGCGATGTCATCATCTGGGACAATCAAGCAGCTGTGCATCGTGCGACGCCCTATGACGCCACGAAGTATCGGCGTCTGATGCAGCGCACGACGATCTCCAGCAAAGGCGCGTGGCCGGAGTTCGAGAACGTGGGTTAGATCAACGCCACGGGCCGGACAGGGCAGCCGGTGGCGCCCTTGAATTTTGTCGGTAGCAGGATGAAGCAGAAGGTCGTGACCGCGTCGCGCACCAGTTCGTCCATCATTAGGTTTTCGACGAGATAGACGCCGGCTTCGACCAGCGCGTGCTGATGCACGGGCATGGAGATTTCCGGGTGCTCGGTGCCCGGCAGGACTTCGATCGCCATGTTGTCGCAACAGATCGCCACGACGTCCTGGCCGGTGAGCCACTCCGCCGCGCCGATCTCGATTCCCGGTTCGCCCGAGACGTAGCGGCTGTTATCGTTCATGAAGAACCGGCCCCAGCCGGTATTCACGCAGAACACGTCGCCGGGCTTTAGCCCGATATCGGCGACGTCGAGCGCGCGTTCAATATCGTTGCGTGTGACGGCGCGTCCCGCTTCCAGATAGTCGCCGTCGTCGAGCCCGGAAACGTCCACGCAGACCCCGCGCGTGATGATCGACGGCGCGTGCTCGATACCGAGGTTTTCCAGACCCCAGTCGCCCACTTCATCCAGCGCGCTGCGTCCGCCATACATCTCGTCGCCCTTGGTGAAGTGACCCAACGCGTCGATGTGTGTGCCGACATGGGTTGTCATTTCGATCCGCTCCAGGTTGGAGCCTGCATCATTTTCCGCACCCGCAGCGCGGCGGCGCTTGATTCCATTCGCTGCCGTCGCCGACGATGTGATGACGTAGGGAAGTTGCACCGGTTCGATTTTCGGTGCGCCCATTTCGATAACATGGCTGAGGTCGTAAATCCGTCCTTCCTGCACCGAGCCCAGCGCGGCCAACGTATTTGCCGGTGTCAGTAGATTTCCCGCACCCAGTTGATCTGCCGCGCCCCATCGGGAATGGTCATGGATGCAGTTCGTCATGTCGGGTCCTTTCAATATGGGTGCGGTGCACTCAGTTTATGGGATCGCACCGACGAAACAAATCGGTCCGGCAACGGAGGAATAGTGTAATGCGAAACGCGAACCGGCAACTCAGACTGAAATCGCGCCCGACGGGATTGGCGGGCCCGGAGAATTTCGAGGAAGCGGTGGCGCCGATCCGCCAGCCGGAAGAGGGGGAGGCCCTGCTGGAGACGGTCTATCTCTCGGTCGATCCGGCGATGCGGGTGTGGCTCAAGGAGGACCCGGGCTACGTGCTGCCGGTCCAGATCGGTGATGTCATGCGCGCGGGCGGCATCGCCCGTGTTGTCGACAGCCGCATCGATGGCATTGCGCCCGGCGACTTCGTCCAGGCGCGGCTCGGATGGCAGAGCCATCCGACGTTGAGCGCCAGTGGGTTGCAGAAACTCGACCTGTCACTCGGTTCCATCGAAGACTGGATTGGCCCGCTGGGTACGACGGCGCTTACCGCCTGGTTCGGCATCCGGGAGGTCGGCCGCATTGCCCCCGACGAGACGGTGCTCGTCTCGGGTGCTGCGGGTGGTGTCGGGCAAGTCGCAGGGCAGATCGCCAAACTGGAAGGATGCCGGGTTGTTGGCATCGCCGGTGGTCCAGAGAAATGCCGGTTCATTGTCGATGAGTTGGGATTCGATACGGCAATCGACTACAAGGCGGAAGACGATTTGACCGGTGCGATTGCCGCCGCGTGCCCCGATGGCACGGATGTCTATTTCGACAATGTTGGCGGACCTACATTGGACGCGGCGCTGGCAACTTTGCGGCACAAGGGCCGTGCCGTGATCTGCGGCCGCATTTCGCAAACCGCGGCAGACGAGCTTTACGGTGTGAAGAATATCGGCCTCCTGATCGGCAAGCGAATTCGCATGGAAGGCTTCATCGTTTCCGATTTCCAGGACCGCTACGACGAAGCCCGCCATTGGCTGTCCAAAAAACTGAAAGGCGGCGAGCTCAAGCAACGGCTTCATATCCTCGACGGTCTCGAAAAGGCGCCCGAGGGGCTCACGATGCTGTTCGAAGGTACGACGACTGGAAAGCTGGCCGTTAAGGTGGCTGACTAGCGTTTTTGCACCCAGAACTGATACATGCCGCTGAACGTCTGAGGATGTTCTTGTTCGAACTGATGCCAGTCGGAGAGGGCGTTCGGTGTTCCTGCGAAACGCCGCTTTGTGCGCGGATCACCGAATTCGAACCCGAGGAAATCGAGACTGAGGTCCTGTAAGGCCGCGTCGATTTGCGGCAGGGTGAAGCGGTGTTCTTGAACATGGAACAGCAGGTCGCGGCATTCGCTAGTCGTGTAGAAGCTGTTGCGCGCTACGATCTGCGCCATATCGGCATCGCCCTCCTGCGCCGACGCGACGACATGTTCCCGGCATCGGCGGATGCCTTCCGGAGTGGACTCGTAACCCTGTTCCGCAATCAGCGCTCGGCCGACGATGACGTCCTTGCGGGCGGTTTCGCTGTACAGACCCAGTTTCATCACGCCACCGGGGTTGAGAAGATCCACGAGAACGCGCCACCCGGCCAGAGGGTCGGCCATGTGATGCAGTACGCCGACGCATTCGATCAGGTCGAAGCGTCGGTCAAGGTTCTGTAGCCCCAGGATATCGCCCTGCCGGTAGTCGATATTTTTGACGCCTTGCTCATGCGTTTTACGCATCGCATAGGACAGGCTGCTCAGGCTCAGATCCACGGCCAGGATTTGCGCGTTCCGATAGCGGCTGACGGCGAGTAGCGCCTGCTGTCCCGTCCCGCAGCCCGCGATAAGAATTTCCGGCCTGTCCGGTGCATGATAATCTGCCACGTCGAAGCGGAGGGGCGCGCCGCGCAGAATATCACCGATAGACGCAGGCCTATGTTGCGCCGCAAATTTTTGCCAGCGCGGGTAGGGATTCTCCTCATACTGCGCGCGCACGGATCGGGAGACACTGTCTTCAATGTCCGTTATCCCCGTCAGTTCGGCGCGGAGCCGTTGTTCCTCAAGGGATTCCGAAATCTGTTGAGTGATGATGCTCTGCGCATCGTCTGGAAATTCGAACTGCAGGAGCTTCTCGGCAAAAGGAACCCGATAAAGCGGCTTGTATGCGGACAAGGCGATGATCGGGAGCGGTGGTATGGACGGCTCTGAATTCAACATCGTCCCGATATCGCGTTCGAGACGGTCAACCGCTGCGGTTTCGTTTGCGGTCTCGCCGAAGACGTATTCGTTGAGGAAGCAATGCCGTGCCAACGCGGAGAAAAAGGCCAAGCCTGTTTCATTTGTCGCCTCCGTTGGCATCGTCTCGAGCATCTTGCGGCGTAAACCGGTCAGCATCGCCTCGACGTCCAGATCCTTGAGCGGGCTGAGGGTCATGACCCGGAGCAGAAGCGGTATTGCTGAAAGCGTTTCGGCAGCCTCCCACACATCGCCGTTTGATGGGCTGTCGAGGATTGCTGCGATACCCGGATGGGCGCGCAACGCGCTAAGGATCGGCGGCGCGATGGATTGTGGATTGATGGCGGGATGTTCCAACAGCTGGAGCAGATCGTCTAACAGGTCGCCGTCAACGGACTCGAAGGTCAGCACCTCGACGCAGGCCGCCAAGCCCATCCATAACGCGTCGTTTTGCGGCGCGGAGGCCACAGCCTTTCGGTGGCAGGAGAGGGCCTCTTCCAGCATCCCTTGCTCTGTCAGGGCAACGCCCAGATTGCCGAGGGCTTCGGCGAGATCTGGATCGTGCGTGAGCGCCTCGCGATAGCACGCAATGGCCTCATCGAGGCGCCCCAGTTCTTGCAGCGCGCTGCCGAGATTGGTGTGGGCTTCAGCATAGTTCGGATCGTGGTCGAGGGCCGCTTTGTAACGCTCAATCGCTTCGTCTAGCCGTCCAACGGCCTGAAGCGCGCTGCCCAAATTATTGTGGGCCTGAGCAAAGCCGGGGGCGAGTTCGATTGCCCGTTGATGGCTCGCGGTCGCATCGTCGAGAAGTCCCAACTCCTTGTAGGCGTTACCGAGATTGCTATGCGCCTCGGCGAATTCCGGGTTTATGGCAACCGCTTTGCTGAAACTCGCAACTGCCCCATCCAGTTGTCCTATATCCTGCAGCGCCAGGCCCAGATTGTTATGGCCTTCGGCGAAATCCGGATTGAGCTCGAGTGCTTTTTGAAAACTTCCGACAGCGTCATCCGGACGACCGAGATCTTGATAGACGAGCGCTAGATTGCCGTGCATTTCGCCGACATTCGGTGCGATGGCAATGGCCTGTTCGATCAGGTCGGCGGCACGCGTATTCTCACCGTTCTCGTTGGCGATCAGGCCGAGCAGATGCAGGGCGTCGTGGTTCTGCGGTTCCGCTGCCAGTATCTGCTCGTAGATACTCTTCGCCTCGGACAGTTGTCCGGCATTGTGATGCTGGACCGCGATCTCCAGGGCTTGTGCGATTGTGACGCGCTGCGACATTGGTTTCCGGTATGGGGCAAAAACACGGCGACTATAGGGCGAAAGGTGCGGGTGCGGAATGCGGTTCCTTCGCCCGGCGCTGCTCACTACAATCTGGCAAATTCGATTCCGCGAAATGGAGATTTATAGGGATGGCGCCAATCGATCTTTACTTCTGGCCGACGCCGAACGGCTGGAAAATTACGCTCATGCTGGAAGAGTGCGGTCTGCCGTACGAGATCAAATACGTCAATTTGCGCGAGAAGGAGCAGTTTTCGGAATCGTTCCTGAAGATTTCCCCGAATGGCCGCATGCCGGCGATTGTCGATCCGGACGGGCCGGGCGGCGCGCCGATCTCAATTTTCGAGTCGGGCGCGATCCTGCAGTATCTCGGTAACAAGACGGGGCAATTCTACCCAGCGGAGCAGCGGGCGCGTAGCGCAGTCGAGGAATGGTTGTTCTGGCAAATGGGCGGCCTGGGCCCGATGGCGGGGCAGGCGGCGCACTTCCGGAATTACAAGAAAGACAAGATTGACTACGCCATCGAGCGCTATACGAACGAAGTCATCCGGCTGTACGGCGTGATGAATGGACGGCTTGCCGATCGCGACTTCCTCGGCGGCGATTATTCGATTGCCGACATGGCGTGCTGGCCCTGGATCCGAGGCTACAAGGCGTACGGCATCGACCTGACCGAGTTTGCGAATTTACGCGCCTGGTTCAAGCGTGTTGGGGGGCGACCGGCCGTGCAACGTGCGGCCAATATCGGCAAGGAGCAGTTCATCGAGTCGCAGGCGCGATCTCAATCATCGATTTAGAGGGCAGAACAGATGACGGGTATTTACAGAATCTTCGGCGCTGAAATGTCGCCCTACTCGGTCAAGGTCAGGGCGTACTTTCGGTACAAGGGAATCCCGCATGAATGGCTATCCCGCCGGCAGCATGAGGACGAGTTCCAGAAATACGCGCGCCTGCCGATTGTCCCGCTGGTGGTGACACCGGACAGCACGGGAATGCAGGATTCGAGCCCGCTCATGGAGAAGCTCGACGCGCAGTTCCCCGAACCGTCGATCCATCCGGAAGACCCGACACTGAACTTTCTGTCCGCGCTCATCGAGGAATACGGCGATGAATGGGGCAACAAGCTGATGTTCCATCACCGCTGGTACACCAAGCCGGATCAGCTCGCGACGGCACTTGTGCTGGCGCGCGGGGCCGCACCCTATGCCGATAGTGAGACGGTCGATGGGATGGCCGAGACGATCCGCGAACGGATGACGGGACGCGGGCATTTCGTCGGGTCGAGCGACGCGACGGCGCCGCTGATCTCCGGCTATCTCGACAGTTTGCTGGAAATCCTCGCGCCGCATCTCGAAACCCGCAAATACCTGTTCGGGGACCGGCCCGCCTTCGCGGATTTCGGCCTGGGCCTGCAGGTCTACGAAATGGCGCTCGATCCGACGGCGGGGGCGATCATCCGCGCACGCACGCCCGGCGTCTTGGCGTGGGCGTATCGCATGACCGAGCCGCGCAACGACGGACCGTTCGAAAGCTGGGACCAACTGCGACCGACTCTCGAGCCATTGTTGCAGAATATCGGCGGCTTTTTCCTGCCATGGTCTACGGCGAACGCGGCAGCACTGGCAGCGGCGGAGGAAAGCTTCTCGGTCGATCTCGGCGGCCAAGCCTACGTTCAATCGCCGCAGAAATATCATGCAAGGTCGCTGAAGGTTCTACGCGAGCGGTACGCTGCCGTTGCCGACAAGGCGGCACTCGACCCCATCCTCGACGCTTCCGGCTGCCTCGCCTATCTGCGTTAATTCCAGATGAGGTTTTTGTAGGGGACGCGGCCGCCGCGCTCGATGTCGTCCAGCAGTGTGATTTCCCACTCCAGATAGTCGACGACGTTCTGCCGCGTGTCGCCCGGCCGTTCGGAGGAGGCGAGCCAATGGTCGTCGCGCGGCGACGCCAATCGTCTAATTCCACTTGCAAGTGGTTGTTTGGCTTCTTTCCATGCGTCATTGCCGCCGGCAAGCACCGTAATTGTTTCCCGCAGATCGGGATCCAGGTCGCCAGCCGCAAGCTTCGCGACGTACCCGTCTTCCGATGTCAGGACAGTCGGGCCATCGTGTTGTTCCTTTTGTAAGAAGTCGCTCAGCGCGATACGAGAGCACCAGGTGGCCCCTTCGATATGATTTGCTTCATAAGCGTCCGATGTCCCGACATCGATAATGCGGACTGTTTCCGAGGCAATGAGTATTCCAAGCTCCTCTACATCGATTTGATGAAGTGCTGTGTTCCCGAAATCAACGTTGGGTTTGGCTTCCGGACCTTTTTCGAGAGCTGCGTTTTCGAGTCCTCCGACGAGTACCGCGATCTCGCCCCATCCCATTTGCGCGAGCCACAGCGCCGTCACGGGCGCCCGCACCGTATCGTCGTCGATCAGTACGTACCGTGCATTCAGTGTCCCGAAGTACCGTTCGGGGCTCATGGGCAGTGTGCCCTGTGGAGCGCAGTGCGATCCCGGCAGGTGACCCGCCTCGAACTCTTGCGGGCTGCGGACGTCAAAGAGATAGGTCGTGCGGTCCGCCTCCCCGAGCCAGTCCTCGAACGTGGCCGCATCGATCCGCGCGATGCCGGCATTCTCCGCAATACGCTTGGCACGCGCCATAGCCGCCTCGCGTGTTTGGGGTGAGATGGGACCCGCTTTACGGTTCGCACCTTTCTCCAATTCAAGCCCATCGAGGAGCCAGCCGCGTGTGCCATGAAAGAGGACCCGGACCTCGTTCGGCACGCCCGCGGCGACGAGACTGAGGCCGCCCAGAATGCCACGTGTCCCGCTCATGCAGTTGACGACGACCTTCGTCTTCGGGTCGGGGACGAGATCGTCAAAACACCGCACGAGGTCGGCGCCGGGCACGTTGATACTGCCCGGGATGTTGCCCCATCCATATTCCCGGGGGGGCCGGCTATCCAAGACAATCCAGTCTTCGTCCGAGCGCAACGCGCGGTCGAGGTCCGGCGGTGAGATGAAGTTGGGCGCGCCGTTAATGCGCGCGAACGCGCCGAAGCCTTTCGCCGGCACTTCGATTTCGGGAAACAAGGTTTCGCCCGCGGCCTCCCATGCCGGCGCACCGCCTTCGAGAATAGCGATATCGCCGTAGCCGAGACGCTCGAGCCGCGTGGCGGCGATCTTAGAATGGCCTTCACCGCCATCGGTGATGACGATCCTTGTGTCGCGGCGTGGGACGAGATTGCCGATGGAAAGCTCCATCTCCGACAACGGTACGTTGACGGCAAGCAAGGGATGCCCCGTTCCGAACGGCATGATTTCGCGCACGTCGATAAAGGCGAGTTCGCCGCCATCGTCGAGCATTGTGGTTACTACTTCTGTGGAGAGACGCCGTGTCATGGCAATCGCACTTCTCTTTCTTTGGGGAATTTGAGGATTGGGCGCGGCGATCGGGTTGTCAACTGCTGCGTCTTGCGAAGGGCGCTTGCCGAACCGGTGGTCGGGCCGCATTATTTCCAGAATTGAAACGGCTTCTCATGATTTTGAAGGATAGGACGGCATGAAGGTGGATATTGGTTTGCCCTCGGGTGCGTGGTCGGAAATCGGTCCGGCGGCGATGGAGGCGGAGGAGATCGGTTTCGACTCGATCTCGACGGCGGAGTTGGCGCACGAGCCCTTCATGCGGCTGGTGCTCGCATCGCAAGTCACCAAACGGGTCGAGCTCTCGACGGCAATCGCCATCGCGTTTTCCCGTAGTCCGATGGTGGTTGCCAATATGTCCTGGGATCTGCATGCCAATTCCGGCGGCCGTTTCTATCTGGGGCTTGGCAGTCAGGTGAAAGGCCACAACGAACGCCGCTTCAGCGTGCCTTGGTCGGCGCCGGCGCCGCGCATGCAGGAATATATCGAAAGCCTGCGGGCCATCTGGCGTTGCTGGGAAACCGGCGAAAAGCTGAACTATGTCGGCAAGCACTACAACTTCACCTTGATGACCCCGGAATTCTCGCCGCCGAAGACCGGCTTCCCGATGCCGCCGATATCGCTCGCCGCGGTTGGCCCGGCCATGCTGCGCGTTGCCGGGCGCGTCGCGGATGGTGTGCGGCTGCATTCGTTCTGTACCCGCCGCTATATGGAAGAAGTCTGCATGACCCACATTCAGGAAGGTCTCGCGCAGAGCGGCCGCGAACGAAAGGATATCGAAGTTTATGGCGGCGGTTTCGTCGCCACGGGACCGGACGAGGAGACGGTTGCGAAAATGGTTGATGGCGTGCGCTACCGGGTCGGCTTCTACGGATCGACACGGACCTATTTCCCCGTATGGGAACTCTATGGATTGGAAGACCTTGGCTTGAAACTGCATCGCATGGTCGCGGACGGACGATGGGACAAACTCTCCGGCGAGGTGTCGGACGACGTGGTGCGCCTGTTCGCCGCGGTCGGAACCTACGATACGATTGCGAGTGCCATCGAGGAACGTTTCGAAGGCGCTGACTCGATCCGGTTGGCCTTCCCAGAAGGTGCCGAAGCCGGCTTCAAACGCGAAATCGTGCAGGATCTGCAACGCATCCCGACACTGTATGAGGGACACAACACCGCGCGCTGGTCAGCGGCGGCTTAGCAGGCGTGGCCCGACGGCGATAGTCGGTCGCACCATCTAGTAACTGCGCGTTTACCAGTGCTTCTCGGTGAAGAATTTTTCAACCGCCCGTTTTTGATTTGCGTTGCAAGGCTCAAACTTCTTTGAAAGTTCTCGATAACTACCCTGCACGAAGCCATGCAACATGCCGATATAGGCTATCTGGCGGTCGGACCATCGTCCTTCGGCGCGTTCACGTTTCATGATTGGCAGGAAGCTGATCTGTGCCCAGTCAAGACCGCAATACTCTGCAAAGGCGGTGTCGACGGCAAGACGAACGATTCGCTGTGCTGTGTCGAGTGGAATGACACCAAGACGTTCTTCAACTTCCGTTACGGGGCCGGGAGGTGAACCGTCGGCGAGCCGACCGGTTGGGAAAAGGGTGTTCGTTACATTGACGGATTGCTTAACGAACTCATCGTTAACCTCGTCCGACAAAAATTCTTCTTTCGTCGCGAGCGCGTTGGTCGAGGGAGCCAGAATAATAAGGACGATGAGCGCGCGTTGTATTGGCCGAAGCAGGTTGGAGATACGCATTGCAGGTCCAATCGTTGAGGAAGCCAGCTCAATAAATAGGTTTGTTATTTGATTGCAATTATTGATTACAAATTTAGTAATTGGGACTTACCGTTGAGTGCTGAATTATCGCCATAAAATTATGCCAGGGCGCGAAGAAGGATCCGTGATGACTCGCCAACCAATTCATATCGACAAGCCGTGGGTCAAGAAGAGTGCCTTTGCGCAAGGCGTCGTGGTCGAAGGGCGCGTGCTGTACAGTGCCGGGATAACCGCACGGGATCCGGACGGCAATCTGGTCGGGGCCGGGGACATTCGCAAGCAGATCGAGACTTGTTTCGAGAATTTGGGCCACGTCCTGCACGCGGCCGGGGCCGATTTTAAGGACGTCGTGAAGTACACGATGTACACGACCGACATCGAAGCCTTTCACGAACACACCGACGTGTACCGCGCCCATTTCATCGATCACCCGGCGAGCACGCTCGTCGAGGTGCGCAAACTGGCACATCCGGAGATGACGGTGGAGATCGAGGCGGTCGCTCAGCTCTCGTAACCTAATTGCTTCGGGTGGTGAAAGCGTCTAAGCGTGCAGCGTAATCCGCGCAGTAGGACGGACGTTGAGCACGCAGGGGGACTCCAAGCGGCATAGTTTGCTTTCGGGCGCGACCGTTGATCGGCCGGCGCACGCGGCGACGCTTATGGTGGGCGCGCTGTTCCTGCTTGGGTTCCAGGATAGCATCGTCAAACTGGCCAGTTCCGAACTGTCGCTATGGCAGTTTCAGATGATCCGCGCCGGTCTCAATCTGCTCTTGCTGATTTTACTGACGCGGGTGATCTGGGGAACCTCATGCCCGCCGCCGAAACGGGTATGGGCGGTTGCGTTGCGCAGCCTGTTCCTTGTCGGCGCGATGGTGTTCTACTTCGGTGGTATTCCCTTTCTGCCCCTCGCCAATATTGCGGCGGGCCTTTATGTCTTTCCGCTTTTCGTCGCGGTGTTGTCGGCTGTTCTGCTCGGCGAGCGGGTTGGTCCGCGCCGGATCATCGCTATCCTGACCGGATTTGCCGGTACCTTGCTGATCCTCAAGCCCGGCACGAATGCCTTTCAACTTGTCGCCCTGATGCCGGTCGGCGCCGCACTATGCTACGCGGGAACGATATTGACGACCCGCCGCCTGTGCCGCGATGAGTCGCCGGTTACCTTGGCGTTTGGTGTTGCGATTACCTTTTTCACTTGTGGCGCACTGGGTGTGCTAATTTTCACATTCGCCGTGGATGTAGGGCCGGCTTTGGATTGGCCTTATCTGTTCACCGGCTGGCATTCGATCGAGTTTTGGGTCCTCGCGCTGATTGCGGTCTGTTCGTTGCTGAACCTCACCGCCAACATGGCGCTGGCGCGTGCCTATCAGAGTGCGGAAGCGAGCTGGCTCGCCCCGTTCGATTACAGCTACATCGTATTTGCGACATTCTGGGGCTTCGTCTTCTGGCAGCATATTCCGGATGCGCTGACCTTTACCGGCATGGCGATGATCGCCGGCGCCGGCGTGTTCGTCGCCTGGCGCGAGCGGATCGCGAACCAGCGCGCCACTGCTGAAGGCGCATCCTGATGGCACCGGCAGAGGCAACCGACGACGACGCGCCGGGTCGCTGGTCGGAAATTTTCGTCGGCCGTTACGGGATCTACACCCTGGTGCTCAATCTGGGCATGACCGTCTTCGCCGTAAATCAGTTCGTCGTGGCAACGATCATGCCGACGGTCGTCGCCGATCTGGGCGGTCTTGATTACTACACTTGGGCCTTCTCCCTCTTTGCCGTCGGGTCGATTGTCGGCGCGGCGAGCGCCGGGCCGGTCAGCGACGCATTCGGCATGCGCCGCGTCTATGCCGGAGCAGGGCTCGTGTTGGCCATTGGGCTCGCGGGGACGGCGTTGGCGTGGGACATGCAGAGCGTCGTTGCTTTCCGGCTCGTGCAGGGCATCGGCGGTGGCGCCGTGGCGTCGCTGGCCTATGGTCTGGTCGCCGTTGTCTATCCGCAAAGACTGCGTGGCCGCGTACTTGGCTTTGTTTCGGGCATCTGGGGATTCGGCACCGCCGCCGGGCCAGCGCTCGGCGGCTTCTTCGCGGCGCCCGGGCTGTGGCGCGGCGCATTTTGGACGATGATGGCACTCACCCTCGTGTTCGTCGTTCTTGCCTGGCATTATGTCGACGGGCGACGCGGCCATGGCCGCCTGTCGGACCTGCCGTTCTGGCGCCTCTCTTTCCTGGCACTGGCCGTGCTTATCATGAGCGCGACGTCGCTAATCGACATGAACTGGTTGCGTCTGGCGATGTTCGCCGTCGCCCTCGTTATCGCGGCAATTGCGTTCCACCGCGACGCACGCTCGGCGCACAATATGTTCCCCCGGAAGATTACGGCATTCACCAGCGAGCTCGGCGCTAGCTACTGGATCCTGTTTCTCGTCAGCATCGTGATCACCTTCATAAACACCTACACGACATTTTATCTGCAGGTGCTGCACGGTATCGCTCCGTTGACCGCCGGTTATCTGCTGGCAATCCAGTCGGCGATGTGGACGGTTGCCGCGTTGTGTTTGACGGGGGTTAAACGCACGACAGAGCCATACCTGATTGCAGCGGGCCTCCTATGCATGCTGCTCGCGGCGGTTGCCATTGCGCTCACGCTTGAGGGCGGTCCTGTGCTGGCGATTGCGGTTGCTGTCGGCATTAGCGGGACGGGCATGGGCTTGCTCAATATCCCGGCGATGCAGCGGGTCATCGCCGCGGCGCCGGAAAACGAGAAACAGCTTGCCGGCACGTCCGTCCAGACGGTCCGCAATATTGGTATTTCGTTCGGCGCTGCTGCGTCGGGGATGATCGCGGCTATGGCCGGTCTCGTCGATGGTTCCAGCCGCGAGGGCATCGTCCATGCCATGCAATGGGTTTACGGGGTCAATATCGGCTTCGCCGTTGTCGCGCTGGTCATGGTGATTCCGGTTTTCCTCTATCAGGGCCGAGAGGAATAGGGCGCTTGGTTTGCCGTGATGGCCTGCGACGCTACTATTGATCCGCGAAAAGGGCGAAATGAGAGAGTGAGGGCCGCTAATGGAACTGAACGATGCCGTGCGGACGACGTTTGCCGCCCGCGACTATACGGGCGAGCCGATCTCCGACGAAACTCTCTATGACATATTGGAAACTGCACGCTTCGCGCCCAGCGGCGGTAACCGGCAAGGCAATCGGGTTATTGTCGTGCGCGATCAGGCGCTGCGCGAGCGGTTGTCCGAGCTGGCCGAACCAGCGGCGAAACGGTACATGGCGCAAATCAATCTCGGCGAGAGCCCGTGGAACGCCGTCGTGCCGACCAAGGCAACGCCCGAGGACATTGCGGCGACGCCGACCGCCGGCCTTCTGACCGAACCATTTCGGACCGCCTCCGCGGTGCTTGTCTTCGTCGTCGATCTGCGGGTCGTTGCCTCGATGGACCAGGATCTGGACCGGATCGGAATCGTTAGCGGGGCGTCGATTTATCCGTTCGTCTGGAATGTGTGCCTGGGGGTCCGGCAGGCGGGTTTCGGCAGCACCATCACAACCCTGGCGATTGCGCAGGAACCGAAGCTCCGGGAACTGCTCGACATTCCCCCGGAATTCGGTGTGTGCGCCGTCGTACCGATCGGCAAGCCGGTGAAGCAACTGACCAAGCTGCGGCGGCGTCCGGTGGAGGAGATTGCGGTGCGCGAACGCTTCGATGGCAGTGCGTTCACCAAAGGCTGATAACGAAGGAGACTCCAATATGCCGTATTTGGAACGCGATAACGTCCGGCTTTATTTTGAGGATGACGGGGCCGGGGTCCCGATCCTGCTGACCCACGGGTTCGGTGCATCGACAGGAATGTGGGCCGGGCAGGTGGCGGCCTTCAGCGACCGGTATCGTCTCATCCGCTGGGATATGCGGGGGCATGGCCAAACCGAATGCCCGGACGATCTGTCTTATTACAGCCAGGCGAATACCGAAGACGATATGCGGGCGCTGCTCGATCATCTGGAGATCGAGCAGGCGGTGATCGCCGGTCACTCGTTGGGCGGGTTTATGTCGCTAGCCTTCAACGTGGCCTACCCCGAGCGGGTCAAGGCGCTCGTGCTGCAGGGCTGCGGTCCGGGCTACCGGCGTGCCGAAGCCCGCGAAACATGGAACGAGCGGGCCGAGAATCGGGCCCGGACGTTGGAGGAAGGCGGCTTGGCTGCGCTCGGCGGCGGTGCCGAGGTCGGCGAAAGTGTGCAGCGCTCCGCGAGGGGACTGGCACAGGCGGCACGCGGGATCCTCAGCCAGGTCGACTCGCGTGTCATCGACAGCCTGCCGAATATCGCCGTGCCGACCCTCGTGATCATCGGCGATGGCGATACATATTATATCGACGGCTCGCGCTACATGGCCGACCGCATCCCTGGCGCCGTCAACGTCGTGGTCCCTGGCGCGGGACATGGCGTCAACGTCGAGAAGCCGGAATCGGTTAACGGGACACTCGAAGAATTTCTTAAAACTATTTGAAATATAATATTTATATTGGCTGGGGATGGATCAGTCTCACGAGAATTTTTTAATGAGACAAGATATTGATAACAATAATAAAATTAGATTGCTTCCAAAAATTGTTTATCAATTTGTTTGAAAAAATGTTTGCAAAACCTACGCCTGGGGCCCGGTGGCAGAACCTATCCGCAACATAGCCTCTGCCCGCCTACTTACAGCGTATCGCTTTTCCGCGTTTACGAGTTCGCGCTCCATGCGCTCGAAAAGGTCCAACGCCACAGTTTCATATGGCGAACCTTTGTATCGTTTCGTCAGTAGTGCGGAAATCAAAAGCGCGCGTTTTAGCTGTTTTTGAGAAACGCTATTTGAAGCGTTGCTGTCTGCCGAGAGTCGCGCTGGTTTTGCCATGTCTCGGATGATGGCAGCTAAGGAGCCGATGCCTCCTCGCGATGACCTCGTAGGAATGCACGAAAATCAGCAAACAATTTATATCATAATGGATAGAGTTGCTCGCAGTGAATTGAGAACAATCGTGCTTCGTCGTCATGATTAATCTCGGTTATATTTTCTCGTTTTTGGTGACGAAAAATCCTGAAGCGCCTTTGCCTCGAGCACGACGTATCGTGTAGCCCTGATTTCCGAGTCGGAAACTCGCGTCCTTCTCAAGCTTTGCGAGCGCTACTTTAATTTTTTCTGCAATGGGGTCTACTTTTGCTTCTTCCTTTTGCGACGTTTGTCGATCCAGCCACTTCGCAAAAACACTCTCGCCAAGTTCGTCGCCGACAGATTTTCGTAGCGCGTTCAGTTTGCGCAACTGACCTTTGTTCAGTGCCTTCGTATCAATCGTCATGCTGGGCAGCCTTCTACGTTTGTTTCCAACCGAACCTTATCTAGCCTTCCGAATTCATGCAATTGATGCCGGTTGAAAATGGAGTCTCTCGTAGGCGGGTGACGAAGCAACATTCCTTGTGCGGCTTCCCTTTCCAATACCTCCTTGGTAGGGGCTCTTGACACTCTGGGATTGATTGCCGGCATCGCGAGGGTGCCCTCGTTCCGCGCCTTGTAAGGGGCGCTCCTTCGGGGACACCGGGAACCCCGCATGCACCGGCGCCATGTCCCGCTCCAAGCGTGGCTCCTTATAGGCTGTTTGACGAAATCATGTCTGAAACGTCAGAACCGGTTCGACATGATACGTTAGGTGTTAGTCGCCGCAGCCAGCGCACGCGATACGTTCTCAAGGCTCGCTAGCGCCCGCAAGCGCTCGGGTGTGCCTGGATCGCTGAGGGTGAGGTCATCATGGACGGCGCGGAAAAGCGCGCGTAGTTCTGTAATGGATTTGGAGGCCAGTTCGTTGGCGGTGATGAATTTGGACATGATTACCGCTCCTTCATATTCGAGACCCTGACCGTCAGGGCCTTTCCCGATTACCAATGCGGCGCGGGAAGGCCTGACAGGTTCGGGATTCGAAGAATGGGAGGGCGAGAATCTGATCGGCCAAAAGACGCCTGATTTGTCCGCCAGAATTTGCATAAAACAATTATAAGTAGTATACTAAAGATATAAGCAACTGAGCCATAGAAGCTCAAATGTCGCTCCCACAACCAAATGTGCGTTGCGTCTTGCTGCCTTCGTGCGCGAGACGGCGGGCGACTGTTGCCGGAGTTTGGGAGAATGTGATGAAGATCAGAATTAAGGGCGAGATGACGCTTGCCCAGATGCGTCAGCTATTGTTCGAAGAATTGCTGAATGTGGAAGAACGCTTTGCCGTCCGCCATTCGCTCGATGCGACTCTCTATATCAACCCAACCAATGGCTTCGGCGACTATGTATCGCCGCGGTATTCGAATGGCCAGGAGGTGAAGGTTGTTTATGCGGCGGCACCCTATCGCAGCGCAGCCGATCTTTATGAGGTTTAGCGAATGGATCGAAGGAGGATGAATGGAGTTTAACGAGTATGCAGAACAGGGAAAGCCCGTGCCTTTCCTGACCGGACGTTATGTCGACAAGAAAGAAGCCCTCGAGATCCTTGAGACAATGAATATCCGCTGGAGCCGGCGGCAGATCGACTGGACCGCCGAGCCGGATCCGAATGGCGACCGCAAATGGCCATGGTTCCTCGACGATAAGGGTATCCTCCGGATCGATGCGGGATTTATCCATCGGCAATTCGAGGGCAAGCAACTCGAAGCTTTGCGGCGCTGGCAAGCGACAAGCGATAACACCAAATCAGGGAAGGGCAGGGGACAATGACAAACACAATAGACACGCTCGATACGGAACTGCTCATGGCGCTGAACGCTTTCTTGAGCGAGAAAGCGGTGATGCAAGCAACAACGCTCAGCCGAACGTCACTTCATCGAAAACGCGTTGCCGGTGAATTCCCTGAACCCGAAGTGCTTTCACAAGGGCGGGTTGGGTATCGCATTCGGGACATTGCGTCCTGGCTGGAAAGGCCCGATGCATGGTCTAGTCACTGAAGTATGTTGCGTATTTGAGCTTCTTACTCAAGGCCCTCATATCTACGTTTCGATCGCTTTCGATCGTGTGGCAAATAATATCGCTCCATAGATTTAGCGAAGCTCGTTTTTCATCTTGGTATTCGTAAATGTCGTATATCGCGCCGACGCTTCGATCTGTGTGATTGAGCAGGCGTTCTCTGTCAAAGCGGGGAACCTTGAAGGCGGCAAGTTGGGTTGAGCCTGTTCGCCTGAGATCATGCGGTGTGAACTTGGGTATCCCAAAATAATCCAGATTGCGCCGTACCGCATTTGACAGCACGGAATTCTTGAAAGTGCTGCTTTCCCGTGTCGATGGAAACAGAAACCCATCATCGGCGATGCGCTCCAAAAGCGCTTCAATGATCTCGAGCGCTAACGGTGACAGGGGAACCAAATGCGACTGCATATTCTTCGTCCGCTCCTTCGGAATTATCCAAACTGCGTTGTCCAGATCGAGCTCCCGAATATGGATACCCAGAATTTCGCCGCTCCTTTGTAACGAAACAAGCGTCAGCTTGAGCGCCAATCGTGTCTTTGTGTCGAGCGGGGCCGTATCCAGCCGATTCCAGAACAGCCTGACTTCATCCAAGGTCAAGTAACGGTCCTTGGACGTTTCTGGTGCTGGCGGTTTCACACGGTGGCAGGGTGAGGTCTCGAGAATATCTCTGTCGATGGCGAAGTTGAACATGCGCCGTACCACGGACAACGTTCTATTGGCCTGGACTGGCGCACCGCGTGCAACGATACCGTCAAGCAACGCAATGACATCGGCCTTTGAGATGGCGTGGGCGCGTCTGTTTCCCCAAATGGGCAGAACGTCTCGTTCGAGGATGCGCTGGTCCTCTTGCCATGACCGTTTGTGTGGCTTGGCGTATAGATCGATGTAATCTGCTGCCAGCTGTTTGATCGTTGACGCCGCACGGTCGGCCTCATTCTTTATAACGGAGGCTTTCGCGGGGTCTTCGCCTCGTTCCATTCGAAGGGCCGCTTCGTTATATCGCTCGAGCGCCTTCTTGAGTGTGAGTTCCGGATAGCGGCCAAACGTTATCCATCGGTCCCGACCTTCGAAGTCATACTTGTAGACGAAGGATTTGGTACCCTTCGGACTTACACGAATGCCGAAGCCCGATAGGCCCTGGAACCAGGCAACGCGCCGCTTGTCGGCTGCCTTTAAATACTTTACGCTTTTATCCGTAAGCGCAATGAATTCCGCTTTTGAAGAATTGTTTTGGCTACCCGTATGGCTACCTATTTCACCGTTACTGCCTGAATTCATATGGAATAAATAGAAACACTATTTTTAAACGAAACTAATACCTACAGGTACTTTGAGGTATTTCAGGGTGTTTCACAATGTTCCATGGAATCTTATCCACAACTGACTTTTAATCAGTAGGTCGAGGGTTCGAATCCCTCAGCGGTCACCACTGTTTACGCGAACGCCGGGTTTTCCAGAAGAGCAAGAAACCCGTTTGGCTACCTATTTGGCTACCTGGGGCCAAGTCAAAAGTATCTTTTATCCCAACAATCCAAATCGCGTGCATTTAAAAATGTGCGGAGTCGTGCGTGTGAAACGTTCGTTATCAGCCGATGAACTTGATTGTATCCGGTCAGAGGATCCGCATCTCAGCTTTATCCCAAGAGCGGACGTTAAATTCGGACTTCAGCACCTCCGCATTTAACCCTTTGCGGACTTTCGGCGGTGTGCGGAACGCGATCAATTGGTACCGCCTGTGCATTTGTCTACGCTACCTTTTCTAAAGCACCGAGGCAGCCTGGTATGGTGCCAACACTGATTGTTTTTGGCGTCCATCAACATCTTTGATGGCAGTAATGTTCGCTGATTTTCTGGCCACGTTAGATATCTTCCACTTGGGGGGTATTTTTAAAGAACGAGTAACCTCGGTCGCGAACCTTCTGATAGCTCTTTCCCCGGCGGGATGAACTCATTTCCCCCATGGTCCGAACATCAACGACGGGCGCCGCTGCGTTTAAGACGATCAACTCCTCAAAGGCGTCCAGTGCCTCTTCGATATTGGTAAACTGTCTATCCCCATGGCGGCTTTTCCAACTTGTTTTATAGTCGTCATATTGTATACATTCCGCGCGGACCAGGAAGCGCAACTCGACTTTGCCGGCACCCGATTCGTTTTGGCGCGCATCTACGTTCCCGCTGATCTCAACCCGGCCGTAGCGGCCATCGTCCTTCTCCCTCCACTTGATGAACTCGGCGTTACCGTGGGTCGACCAGACCTCTGGCTCACTCACGGCGCGGGATAAGTCGGGCTCAGAGTATATGTCGCCTCTGATGTCTGAAATCTCTAAGACCGGCGCTTCCCCAGAAAAGGATGAGTGGAAAATGACCGAGCCCATCTCAATTCGCCCGTGGGCGTTCTTTGCCTCTTCAAAAGATGACGGAATGTGCCAGGACAGACATTTAAGGTCGCGCAGTTCCTCCCTGATGTGGGCCAGCCTCTCGTGGACGACAGGGAAGCTCCGTTCCAGATCAATCTCCGCCTCTTGGCAAGTTTGCTCAAACTGTTCCTTGGCGTTGGCGCGACCTTTCTGAAGCGCCTGAATCTTCTGTAGTGAGCTTTTTTTGTCGGAGGCGGCTTCCTCGCGGCTGATCTCTGGCACCAGGTCGTTGGCTGAAAAGGGTTTGGTCTCCTCCTCCACGGACAGAACCAGGCGATCCAGCTCAAGCTCGAAAAACTCACGGTTGGGCTGAACCCGGTATCGGTTAAGACGCCGATGGCAGGCCTTCTCGGCAGCATCAACGTTGGTGACGACGAAGAAAGCCTCGGCCACGTAGGTGCCGATGTTGGAGGTGTCAGCGGTGAGCTCACCCATTCGCTCCTCCACCGAACGTTCCGTTTTGCCCACCTTGAACATGTTCTCCCCGTCGCGAGGGTTGTGGGCGATGTATATGGCTCCGTACTTCGGCAACGGCTTGCATCCTTCCCTCATCTTTAGAACGCCGTGAATGATATCGTCGCCCCACTGCAACTGACAATCCTGTCGCGTTTACAGATGCTCACGTGATTTCTAAGGACACTATACTTAATTAGGTGCCCGCTCTGTAGTTCGTGTTTACATGTGGTCAAATTTGCGTCGAATTACGACGTGGGGCAAATGGGCCGGCATGTTTCCGCTGCCTGCTGCAAGCCTTCGCCGGCGAAGACCACGGACTTCGCCTTGTTCACCGGGCCCGCGATTAGCCCTTTCGTGTGCAGACGGTCCATCGCGGCCAATCACTGCTCCGTGTGGCTCCGCGCCGCCGAGCTTGCCGCAACACTTGTGCTTGTCGTAAAGTTCGGATTACCGACTATTACGGGCAACGCTGTTTGACTAAGTTTTAGGGGAGTTCAATGTTAAAGCTGCCTGACGTGCTTGAATCCGGAGACCCGGCGCGACTATTTCCGGTCGTCGCGGATACCAGCAAGGAACAGCGAGCCGCATCGATATTCCTTTCTGTAATATCAGCGGTTCCGGCATTCGCCAATGCGCTGCTGAATCAAGTAGGGCAGCGAATTGGCCCCAGGTCATCGCTGAATACGTTTACGGAAGTCGTCCTGAAAAACCGTGATCAGGCAGACAAGAAGGATCGGCCGGATGGCTTTATCGAAGTAGCAACGGGGAACAGAACCTGGACGGCGCTACTCGAAGAGAAAGTCGGTAACAATACACTAGAAAAGGACCAGATCGAACGATATGTGCGGCTCTCACGCGACAATTCGTTGGATGCCGTTATCACCATTTCGAATGAGTTTGCCGCCCACCCTGCGCATCATCCGATACAAATCGCGAAGACGCTAACGCGCAAGGTCTCACTGTACCATTTTTCCTGGACCGCAATTCTTACAGAAGCCGTCCTGATACACGAACGGTCGCTCGTAGCAGACCCTGAGCAGGCGTTTCTGATCCGAGAATTTATTCGATACTTTTCACATGATTCCGTCGGGGTGAATGGGTTTACCTCTATGCCCGCAGAATGGAGCGAAGCGATAGAGCGTATACGGGCCGGTGGACGAATTCGAAAGGGAGAATTAGACCAACAAATTGTCTGGGGTTGGCACCAGGAACTCCGAGACTTAACGCTCATTATGAGCAGAACAATTGGCTGCAACATCACGACCAAACTGTCCAAGATATCTCTGAGCGACCCTGAAAAACGCATCAGCGACGATATTGAGCGGCTCTGCAATGCCGGTATGCTTGAGGCATCGCTTCAAATTCCAGACGCAGCGGCAGACATGAAAGTCGTCGCGGATTTGCGCAGCCGCAGCATAAGAATTTCAATGAGCCTGGATGCGCCAAAGGACCGCAAGACCTCTAAGGCGCGTCTCAATTGGTTGTTGCGGCAAATTAAGATGGCCGAGCCGAACGGGGTTAGCATCAGTGCCGTATGGGCATCGCGAGCGGCAAATTCAGTATATTCACTCGCAGAAATTCGGGACCAGCCCGAAAAAATCGACAACGAGCCAGTTTCATCCAATATCAGGGCTTTTGAGGTTACGCTGACGAGCGATAGCGCAAGGCGATTTGTCGGCCGGAAGACATTTATCGAAGACCTTGAGCTCTTAGCGCAGAGCTTTTACGAGCGCGTAGGCCAGCATCTCAGTGCTTGGAAACCATCCCCGCCGAAGCCAATGCATTCGATCAAAGACATCGAAAAAGAATCAGCACAGACAACACCGAAACCTACCGTGCCTCAGCCCGGGAATGCCCATTCTGATCTTCTTGAGATCCCGGTATTCCTCCGGAGAGCTTCGTTCTAAAGCTCGTAAAGGATTATTCTTATGTCCTTCCTGCACCTGAAGTCGACGTACTACGTGGCAGGGTCGTGGTCTTTTGGTGACCTATTTGAGACATTCGACCACTGACTAAAAAGAGTTTCGTCAATTCTTCAGTGGTCATAAAATTCTCAAGTGGAAAACAGTTATGAAGCAAGCTTTTGCACTGAACTCGTTTGCAGATGTATTTCGCCATCATGCTTACCTATGGGAAATAAAAGTCCCAAAAAATTGTATAAAACAGAAACAGACGTGCTAATGTTGTGCTGAATTATATGCGTTTTGGGGAATATTTATGACCCTAATAGAACAAATTAGCGAAGTAATGTCGGATCACCGAGGACCCGCACACGTAAATGACATCGCCGAAATGCTTCTTGTTCGATACCCTAACATATCTACACTGGCTGCGAAGTTACCCGATAAAATTTCCGCTGTCCTATCAGCCAATGCCAGAAAAACAGCGGGTAAGGCTCAATTCGCGAAAGTCAAAAACAAAACGGGTGGCTTTAAAAGAGGGTTGTATCGGCTTAAAAATAAGCCCGTTGTTACACCGGCACCAACCCTAGCCCCCGCTGTCACAACCCAATATACAGGCAAGGCTGGTGAATGCGCAGTGATAAGCGAGCTGCTATTTTATGGTTTTAACGCTTCTGCCATGGCCGTTGATGATGGAATTGATGTGGTTGCCAGTAAAGATAATAAATATTTCCACATTCAGGTAAAAACATCAAACAGTACAGAAAACGCTGGATTTTCATTTACAATAAAAAAGAGCACCTTCACCGCAAAGGATTCGTTTCAAACTTTCTATATATTCGTAATCCGTGAAAAAGGAGAGCATCGATATTTTAACGATTATATTATCCTTCCAAGCAACCAAATCCGCCAATATATAGAGGTCGGAATCATAAAGGATGGCCAAAGCCTGTCGATTCGAGTTCAAAAGGATTCTCGGGGTAGATATATTCTAAACGCCAAACAAGACGTTACAATTTCGGTCAATACATTCAGTCAGCTTGCATGAAATTACGTCTAGCAAGCGTTTGCCCAACTATTGGATAGCCCGCAACGCCTCCATTTGGTTAGACTCGGAACTCGGCAGGCAAATTTTTATGTCTCCTTTTTGCCCCCCAAGCGGTCAGCCAACCATAAGCGTGAGGCGCCACGTGCGGATATTGATTGGGCTTTTCCCTAAATATATCTGCTATCGCTGGTGAATGACTTGGTCAGTCGAAAAATCATACACGCTGGCAATGCGCTCACCGTCCCACTTGTAAGCGAGATGACGTTCCTGCCGACAATTGCTGAGAACTGACGGCCGAAATACGGCAACGTTGCTAGCGCCTTCGATAACTACATTGTTGAATATAACACCGTAAGATCCATCTCCGCGAAGCTGGCATCCAACTGTCCGCGTGGAATCTATTTGGTTGAGATCGATCGCAGAATCCCCGCAAAGGTCATGCAGCGCGCCCTTTAGATCCATGTTGAGTACGCGCATTTGTAGATTGATGGGTGGCTCATTTGTATGTTGAAGAAATGCCTCGCGCCGACGTATCGACCATTCCAACGACGCTTCAAACGTGGATGCGGCGAAGCAAACCCCAAACGTTCCATCTGTGAAGTGATCGCCATTTGGATCCAGGTGCGTGAACGGCGCCATAATCAAGGACGAGCCTGGTCCGCTGACAGCGTCGTCCGGATGCACCAGATTTACGAGACCCGTTTCATGACGGAGACGGTCATTCGTCAAGGATTCGATATCTGCAAGCGCTAGCCAGTCGCGTGACGGCGAAATCCGTTCGAGCAAGTCCGCCGGTGGATACCGCGACGGAATGATCCGCCAACAAGGTTCGAGCGAGATATTGCTCACGGGTATTGGTGACACCGTTACCCCCCACGCTGGGCATCCAAGTAGCGTCGAACTACAAACAAATCCGATACGCTACCAGCCAACATGCGATCCAGAGCCGACTGTCCGTTAAATAACGGCGCATCATTATGGCGACGTATCCATGCGTCGGCAGATTTTGCATCCGGAAAGAGTATTTCCAGCGCCTTGAATATTCCAAGTAGATACGAAACGCGTTCTAACGTGTCTTTTGATAGTTGACCACTGCTTTTCTTCCACTTGAAATATGTTGATCGTGCGGGCTTTCCAAGAAGGGCAATCTGTTCTTCCGTGTTAAGGCCCCATACTTTTGCAATTCCAAAAAAAGCGCGCAGCGCAACATCGGATTGGTCAATTTCTTCCGTAACATTCTGATTCTTTGTGGAATTTCCCGTTGTTGTCTCCAAACTGATTTCCCCCTTAAGTCTATATTCATACTTGACAGGAATATTAGTCTTCATTTAGATTATGAAAAGTCTAAATACGGACTAATTAGAACAATATATTTGATTCTGCATCGACGCAACTGCGACAAAAGGACTCAGAGATGGCTGATCGCCCAGTGAGGAAAACAGGCAAAGACAAGGACGGTGACATCACTGCCCTTTGCGACGATGGCGCAAGCTGGTCGCCTCGGCAAAAAGCCGATACCATCAGCGACATCGAAAGCGGTACCCACTCCTACCACGTTCCGTGGAAAGGAGGCCGAACCGAAATTCGTGTGGTCAATGGCCCGAATGGCAAATATCTCCGGACAGACCGAGACAATACGAACCGCAACAACCTGGATGATCTTCCCGATTGTTGATCGGGGAGACTGAACGCGAGGAAATACAATGAGTAAAGGTAGAGATCGAACGGTGTATCGCCGATCCGACGGCAATTGGGCAAATAAGCGCAACGATGCCAGCCGTCCCTCATCGGTACACCGAACCCAAGGCGAAGCCGTAGGTGCGGCGCATGACATGCTAGGAAACCAAGGCGGTGGCGAGTTAACGACGCAAGGCCGCGACGGTCGTTTCCGGAGTAAAGACACAATCGCTCCAGGGAATGATCCCTTTCCGCCGCGCGACACCGAACATTGAGCGCTTGGGTCGAGAAAGCAAAACTCACGCCATGCCAAATCGAAAGATACACGATACAGCAGGACTAATATGCGGCGGAACTGCCGCGTATTGGCGCGCTCAGGATCAAGAGCCAATACATACGGCGATCGAAACATTCGGCGGTGCTCTTGGAGGCCGTTTCGGCAGCCGGCTCCCCGATGTCATAGATCCGCCGACCCATCCGGGTCACCGAAGCATAGGCCATGGCATTGTGCCAATAGGCTCGGCGGTACAGATTTCGCTCTGGAGTCTCGATGAACTTCAAAACGAGCTTCGGCAACTGGCGGATCGTCACGCGGAATCCGCACGTAGTTCACAATCGTTTTTTGTCGAGCTGCTGCACATGATCGTATCACTCGTGTACCGAGCTGGCGCGGGTGCTGCAGCGGGCGCTGTCGCTGGATATGTTTCCCATCTCGCGCTAGACGCTACGACGCCCAAAGGATTACCTCTAGTAAAATAAGCCAGTTCGTATCGAACGTTCGCGTGTTGTCGCATTTGCCAATAGGCCGTGCGCCGTCCTAGCGGAAATGGACGAGATTTAAGAGCTCAATCCACCTGCCATACGGCATAAGAACCGAGAATACTCTGTCAAAGAGACCCGATAGCAGAAACAAGCGGCAACAAGCTGCACCCCGGAGGCAACATCTGAAATAAGGCAGGCTGCTGGCGACCTCGCGAGGTCATCGGCGGCTACTTAAAGGGTTTGCAATATGAAACTTACCATTGTTGATGGACGACGCCAAGAAGCCCTGCCGGGCCTGTCCGGTGAATGCCCAGTGTGTGAGGCAACAACTATCGCCAAATGTGGCGAAAAGAACATCTGGCACTGGGCGCACAAGGGCAAACGGCAGTGCGACCACTGGTGGGAAAACGAAACCGAGTGGCACCGAAACTGGAAAAACCACTTTCCTGTCGAGTGGCAGGAAGTTGTGCGCTGGGCCAATGATGGCGAGAAACACATAGCCGATGTGAAGACAGATCAGGACTGGGTGATCGAGTTTCAGCATTCATATATAAGGCCGGACGAACGGCGGTCACGGGCAGCGATTTACGAAAATATGGTGTGGGTCGTTGATGGCCTTCGTCGAAAGAACGACCTCAAGCAATTCATGGAGGCCCTGAGAGGCGGAATACAGATAATCCAAAAACCGTTGTTAGTAAAAGTTCATCCATTAGATTGCAGGCTCGTGGAGGAATGGTGCACCAGTCCTGTACCCGTCTTTTTTGATTTCGGTGATGAAATTCAACTGCACGGACTTTGGTTACTCGTTCCGATGGGCTTGGATCATACAGCGTACTTCACTTTGGTCGGGAAAGAGAACTTTATCGGCTGGCACTGCAAAGGCATTTTCAACCCTCAACCATTTTTCGACCAGATAAAACTATACGAACAAAAAAGAGTGCAGTCAGAGAAGGCGCGTTACGTACCTCATCGGATGCCGTACCGAATACCGCAGCGTTCGCGTAGGCGTTTTTAGACGGAGATCAGTCGCAAAGGAACTATGTCTGCTTTTGCCCCCCGAAGTCGACGTTCCGGTCGTCGGACACGACTTCGCATTTTGACCCGGTGCGGACCTGCAAGGAGCGAACATCATGCCGTTTGCTGATCGATGGTATAATTGTAGTACGAGACAGAAGCGGTGGGAATTTGCCGATGACTTGGAATCTTGGCGAAACCTTTGAGACCAGCGCGGGCTGCGTTGCAGCGGGCCGGTTTGGCGAGGGACCGAATCTAGTGCTCGCTCACGGATGGCCTTGGTCCTCATTCTCATGGCATCGGGTAATTCCAGAATTAGCAAAGCATTATCGCGTTCACTGGTACGACATGCCGGGGTATGGCCGATCCGACAAGAAGCCTGAGGAACGAACTGCTCTGGATGTTCAAGGACGGGTCTTCGCCGAAATGTTTGCACTTTGGAGCCTGGACCGGCCCAAAGTCGTCGCGCACGATTTTGGTGGTGCCACGACCCTTCGCGCGCACTTGCTGCATGGCTGTGAGTTTGACCGCTGCGTGCTCATGAACGTCGTTGCGATGCGCCCTTGGGGATCGGAGTTTTTTGATCATGTCGGCCGGCACGTGGATGCGTTTTTGGGCCTTCCGCCGCACATCCACAAGGCGGTTGTTGAGGCTTACATTCAGGGCGCGATCGTCAACGACATCGAACGCGAGGATATTGCGGCTCTTGTCGCACCTTGGTTGACCGATGATGGTAGAAGTAGCTTTTACAGGCAATTTGCGCAAGCTGATGAGCGCTATACCGCAGAGGTGGAACCTTTGTTCGGGAAGATACGTTGCCCAGTTAAAATTATATGGGGTGAGGACGATCCATGGATTCCGCTTGCGCGCGGAAAGGCTCTCCATGAGCTGATCCCACAGGCTTCATTCGAGGTCTTGCCAGGCGTTGGTCACTTGCCGCAGCTGGAAGCGCCTGACCGTGTTCTGGAGCGCCTAAGTAAGTTTCTGGCAGGTCAGAGCGAGGGCTGACGAGACTATCCAATTTCCGGGGAGCAGCAGCGGCTTTTGGCTAAATTCGGAACTCAGCACACGAATTTCCCATGCCTCCTTTTGCCCCCCTTTTCAGAAGCGAACAAGATTGATGCAGATGCGTCAGAAGCACCGAAGTTGCAGAAGGCGTATTACAAAAACCTCGTTAACCGTCCGGTTTGATAATAGACGGTATACAAACGATATTTGGTGGCACTCGCTAAAGTTCTGATGCGAACAATTCCGTGATTTCGTTGGGTTGGATGCAGAGATAATCGAGTGTCTGTACTTCCGATGAATGGCCATAGGCCCAGGTGAGCAGGGCAGTGTGTTTTTTGAACGTTTTGCGTTGGTGATAACCCCAGGTCTTGCGCAACGTGTGCGATCCGAAGTTGCCGTGAAGTGTTGCTTCCTTACACCATGTTTTGACCATTCGGCTCAGTGTCGAAACCTGAAGCGCCTTGGGGGTTGTTTGTGAGATGAATAGCGGTGCTTCAGGATAAGGATTGGGATGTACCTTTAACCAGGCCTTGATCGATCCGATCACTGCGGCGTTGAGAGTGGTGGCGCGATAACGCTTGTTCTTGCTTTGCTTCAAATCCAGGCGATCACCGGGCTTTAGATGCGCAACCTGACCAACCGTAATCGATAATAGCTCATTGGCACGGTATGCGGTGTTGATGCCGAGTGTGAACAGGCACAGGTCTCGCGAACTTCCTCTCAGTTGCTTCTTGATACGCTTGATGGATTTTAGCTCACGGATCGGCTCGACTTTGATCGACGAACCCTTCTTTGGATGGTTGGCATTGCGCGCTTTTCTCGGCTCCATTTGGTGACGCTAACAGAGCCTGAATAAGATGCCAACTTTTTTCTATTAGTTGGTATCTTATGAAAATGTCAAAGAGAGTCAATGGCTTTACTTTTCGTGCCGTCCTAGCTGCCTTTCGAAAAATCCACTCAAAGCCTTATGAGGCAAGCGATATCAACTAATAGAAAGAAGTTAGGGCATCCAGGGGCGTAACTGGTCCCGAGCGATCGGGCGGGAGAACGGCATATGCAAAAGTCACTCATCGGCGCAGCAGGGTTTCTGCTGGGCCTGGTTTCAATGGGCCCGTCAGCCCAGGCGGCGACGATAAACAACGACACACTATTGTTCCAAGGAACATTGAGCCAGGTCACCACGATCCTCGTTAGTCCATCAGGACATGTGATCAATATCAATGATCAAGAATTCAACGTAAACAACACGACCTATGACGGCCTAGCGGGCTTCGACACAATATTCTTTACGAACTTTGGCGATTTTCTCGAAGCCGGAGCCGTTCAAAACGTCGAATCTTTTGTGGCGGGCAACGGCAATGATGTGATCGACGCGCGATTTTCAAACGTGCAGGTGACACTTTTAGGCGGCACCGGTAACGATATTGGTTTCGGTTCCGCGTTTTTTGATATTCTTCTTGGAGATTCCGGCGACGATATCCTGGATGGACATCTTGGTGCAGACTTCCTGGATGGTGGTCGCGGCAACGATCTTCTCATCGGCGGCGGCGGCGCGGATACCTACTCGATATCTGGGTTCAATGAATTGGATACGATCATTGAGGCAGCGAGCGATGATATCAACGTTGTTCAGTTTGCGGCGGGTGTGAACATTGATAGCATTACATTCGAGAATGCCGGAACCGATCTGCTTTTGACGATCGCCGGCGCAGGACAGTTGCTCATCAAGGGGCAGTTCGATGCGCCAGATAGCGGCATTGATACCCTCAAATTTCGTGGTGGTGATCCTTTTGACCTCAGAACACTGAGCGGTCCGCAGCTCGCTGTGGCGGAACCTGGCACGCTTGCCTTTTTGGGTCTCGGTGTGGCCGGGCTGGCGCTTACACGTCGCCGGCGCCCCGTCTAGGTCACATCTCAGAGACATACACGATGCGGCGGTCTTTGGGCCGCCGTTTTCGTTTGGGCCTCCGCAACTGCGGATCAGGCTCTACGCCGCGGCGCTCTGCCGAACCCGCACGCGGTTTCTGCCTATGAAGGTCACGATCCCTGGCCGGGTTGAGGCCGCACGAGGTTAGCGCGAGGATACAAACGCCGGAGCCCTGTCACCATCCGATCTCGTATCAGATATTGGACAGGATATGTGACATGGCAGCTTCTGCCTTCATAGAAATTCTTGGGTTCATCGCCGGCATCGTCATTTGCATCTCGGCCGCACCGCAGATACGCGCCCTGCTGCGTAATCCCGCAGGCGCCAAGTTCGAGTCGATATCCCGCAATATCCTGATCGTCGCCGGCAACCTGCTTTGGCTCGTCTACGGCATCCTCACATCGTCGCTGTCGATCGCCGTCATGTGTGCGGTCGGTGTGCTGCTCAATACGTTGGTTTTACATTTTGCGTTGGTTTCGAGATGGGGTGAACGACGCAATGATGCCGTTCGTTCGACGCCGCCAGGCAGGTCACGCGACGAACATTTCGTAAGTAAAGGATAAAAGCAGCGGCTGAAGGGTCAGCCGCCAACTCTTTGCTCACGCGCCCGGAAACCGGGCGCCTGGCACCCCATTGTTCAGCTTATACCGAGGCGCTGCGGTCTGCCCAATAGTCCCGTCCGGGCTGGCCCGCACAAACGTGTGGCCCGGACGCCTTTGGCGCCCCGAGGGGCGGGACTTTGGGACCGCCGCTTTTCGGTCTCCCGTCTTAAAGCCCCGCGAAGCGTGCGGGGCTTTTCAATTAAGACGCTCGGCGCTGGCCAAGAGTGCATGCGCGATTTTGCGTGTGTTTAAGGAGAAAAACCCATGAGCCAGTCACAAATGAGAAAGCAGCTCGCTCTTGTTCGCCGAGGCAGCCAGAGATTCAGAGATTATTACCGGCAGGAGCGCAAACGCTGTGCCGCCCAGTTAGCGGAAGCGGTCAAGAGTGCCGCCACGGATCGGGACGGAAAGCCGATCTTTTACACGATCCTGCGGCACGTCTCGCAGAGCGGCATGAGCCGTACGATCTCGGTGCATTACGTCGAGGCCAGTACGGGACGTATCCTGCATCTCAACTATGTCGCCTCGGTTCTACTGGATCGGTCCAGGGACTCGCGCCGCGAGGGCGTGGTGTGCAAGGGCTGCGGCATGGATATGGGCTTCGACCTTGTCTATGCGCTCAGCGCCCGAGCGACCGGCGACGGATACGCAATTCATCATCAATGGCTTTAGCCCGCACACCGGATCGCATGCCGGTGGTGTGCGATCCTGCGTGCCGGTTGGCGCGGAACGAACCCATTTTTGAAAAGGAATAGACCCATGGAAACGCTCCCCCTCTCTAAACTACGAAGCTCGGATAACAACCCCCGCAAGAGCTTCGATCCGGTTACTATCGAAGGCCTGTCGCAAAGCATCAAAACGGACGGGTTGTTGCAAAACCTTGTCGTGGCCAAGCCGGAGAACCGCAAACGCACTTACACCATCATCAGCGGCGAACGACGGTACCGCGCCTTGTGCCTGTTAGTCGAAAGCGGCAATCTGCAAAAGGATGTACCCGTGCCGGTCGTCATTCGGCGCAGCCTGTCCGAGGGAAACGCACACCGCATTGCCACGATAGAAAACATCCAGCGCGAAGATTTACCGCCATTGGAAGAAGCGGAAGCGGTTACGGCGCTGTTGCGCGACGGCATGACATTGGCCGACGTGGCATCGCAAACAGGATTGAGCGAAAGCACGATCAAGCGGCGGCTGGCCCTGTCCGGGTTGTGCGACGAAGCCAAGAAAGCGCTCGTTGCGGGCGAGATCGGTCTGGCGCAGGCCGAGGCCCTGACCCTGGGTAGTGCTGTGCAGCAGCGCGCGTTGATCGAAGAGGGCCTGGACCGCGTCAGCCCTTCACAGATCAAACAATGGCTCACGGATGAGAAAGCGAATGTCGCGGCTGCGGTGTTCGAGAAAGACGGTTACAGCGGCACTTATACCAGCGATCTGTTTGCCGCCGACGAGGCGACCTACTTTGACGATCTGGAACAGTTCTGGCATTTGCAGAACAAGGCCATCGAAGACCTCGCGGTTAAATACAAAGTCGAGGGCTTTGAACCGGTCGAGATCATGGAAGGATATGGCTATCAGTCTTGGCGATACCGTCCCGCCCAAGACGATGAGAAAGGCGGCGTGGTTCTCCAGGTCCACAATTCCGGCCATGTGGAAATTCACGAAGGCATCGTTGATCTTGATCTGGACCGGCGAACTACGGAAGCTGTTACGGATAATCCACTTGCCGAGCAAAAGACTCGTCCAAAATATTCCCGCCCGCTCCGGGAACATGTGGCGCTGCATAAGAGCATGGCTGTTCAACAGGCTTTATTGGCGAACCCTCGTATCGCCAAGGAAGTTGCGGTCGTGCAGATGATTGCCGGCAATGGATGGCGCGATAGCGTTTCGCTGAACCTGCATGATTGTGTGAACCGATTTAGCGTTGAAGAGGCTCAACCAACCACCTTTGCCGCCATCGAAGCCGAAGCACGTATCCTGTGGAAAGCGCTGGGGCAATCGTTGGATGCGAACGCATCCGATATCTGCGTCCGACTGATCGCCAGTCGTCCGAATGCGACGGCTTTGTACGAAGCCGTCAAGAAACTGTCCAAGCCGCAACTGGACCGCTTGCACCTACTGCTGACCACACTATGTTTCGGGCAGGCGGATTGCGACGAACTGGATACAGACGAGAACAGCTTGTTCAACCGTGTTGCCGCCGATCTCAATGTGGATATGCGGGCGCATTGGGCACCCGATGCGGCATTTCTGGATCGGCGGTCAAAGGATCAACTTCGGTAAATTATCCTTGAGGCTGGCCTCGGTTCCAAAATCGCGTCCGGTGACGGGATCAAGAAAGGTGATCTTGTGCGCGCCATGGGGAAAGCATTCGAAGAAGCAAGAGTGTCCGAGCAACCGGATGCTCTGGATCAAACTATCCGCGATTGGATGCCCGAGGCGATGTCGTTTCCCGCGATTGATCCGGATGCGCCGGTCGAGACTGACGATACCTAAAACCGATACGGCAAAACAAAGCAGGCCCGGTTGCCCATTCATTTTGGGTAGCCGGGTTTTCTTGCGTGCGCCGTTTTCAATGGCGATAGCGCATATTCGCGAGAGCTTCGGCGAAGGAGATAACGTTCTCGCGTTCGCTCGCCTCGACAATGGCGGCAAAGGCCGCCAGCAAGCGGGTTGCTTGATCGGGATCAATCGCTTGAAGGCTGCACAGAGCCATTGTTAGGGCATCACTCACGGTTCGTTACTTATCGTCGTCTGGTGGCCGGACGTTAATGACCTCTCACAGAAAGGTGCGGCGGTTTTGGGCCGAAGCCTTGGACATGGTGCGCGCCATCCGGCCCGAGGCCGAGTTCTGTGAGCGGGTCATTACACCCGGCTGGACGCGTAATTGCCTCCAGCACGCCTATAATACACTAAATTATTTGTTATTTATGCTATCATGACTGAATTGGCTGAATGCTCTGGGGGTAAGGTGCTAAAACTTGCAATTTTATACCGTATATGATATATTATGAATTGGACTGTAGAAACATTGAATGCATTGGTAGACCGGGAGCTTGAAGCGCTGCCGGTGGACCAACGGGCCAAGTTCCTGAGGATCGCCGAGTTGATCGAGGCCAAGGGTCTCGACCGAGTGCGAGAGCCCTATGTGAAACATCTCGAAGGCCCGTTGTGGGAAATCCGCATGAAGGGCCGGGATGGGATTTCCCGTGCGCTCTACGTGACGGCGACGGGACGCCGGGTCGTGGTGGTCCGGGTGTTCGTGAAGAAAACCCAGAAGACACCCCGCCGGGAAATTAAACTGGCCCTGGACCGGGCAAAGGAGGTCGAATGACCAGTATCGAAAAGCTGGGCAAGAAATGGAAAAAGGACCCCGAATTCCGGGCCGAGTACGATGCCCTGGAGGAGGAGTTCGCCTTGGCGGCAGCCTTGATCGATGCGCGCAAGCAAGCCGATCTGACCCAGGAGGAAATTGCCGAACGTATGGGAACCTCGCAGACGGCAATCGCCAGATTGGAAGGCGACAAGGGGAACCCGTCTATCAAGACATTACGGCGCTACGCGGAAGCGACGGGAACGCGATTGAAAATCACCTTCGAGGCCGCGCCGGACGATCAGTCGCGGCCTTAACAGTTGTCTTTCACCTCGTCCGCGATGGCTTGCTCGAGGTTGTCGATAAAGCTTTGTATGGACGTTAGCTGTTCCTGGACGGTCCAGAGCTTGAGGATAAGGGCGTTTGCGGTTTCTTTGTCCATGGTTCTTCCTTTCTAATTTGTCGGCACGCCTGCAAAGGTCTCGTCGTTGCGCCACATACGTTCGGCCATCGCGCGGTCTTCGGGGGCTGCCATGTCGAGATAGATTTCGGTTGTTTCCAGGCTGGCGTGGCCGAGCCACTTCTTGATCCGTGTTTCCGGCACCGACGCCAGCGCGGCATGAACGCCGTACGCATGGCGCAACCCTTTGGCACAAGCGCGCGCACCGGTAATGCCACCGGCCTGCATCACGCGGCGGATATGTTTCCAGCCCGTGGTGCGACCGAAGTTCCAAAGGCACGCATGAACTCCGCCGTCCGAGCAAGCTTGCACCGTACGTAAATCGTGCGCTGCTGCGAGCCTCGCTATGAACTCACGAGGAACGGGAATTGGCCGAAAGTGACAGCCTTTGCGCTTGCCGCGCTTCTTCAGGCTACGGACAATAACGGCGCCGGTATCGATGTCGATGTTGAGGGCGGTCAGCGCCAACGCTTCGCTCGGACGGCAACCGGTCCAGTAGAGCATTTCGCAGAAGGTGCGTTCCCGTGGACAGTTTAGAACCGAAAGCGCGGACAGGAACCGTATCCGTTCCGCGGCGGAGAGATATTTACGCTCTCCGGCCTCGGTAAAAAGGGTCATGCCCTTGTATGTCGCCGCGCGGTAGGACATTGCGGAATTTCCTTTCATGCATGAAGGCTGAACAGAATAGGATATTCTGTTTCATGGCCCACACACCTTCAGGAATTCCGCCAATTTGAGAGTAGATGGCACCGCCAGGTTGCCACCGACATCACCCAAACGATAACGGTTTCTTTATCGGAATCAATCTAAAAAACACTTTATCCTATTTTGTTCACAGTATTTACCCGTACTACAAGTGTGTGGGATGACGCTGAGCCGCTGGCTTCTCGCTGCATCGGTGGTGATTGGGGTGGTCGTCGCACAGCCATACAAAAGTGTGGCCGAGGGATTTAAAAGCCAGGACGTTCTGGTTTGGGGCGAGACCAATCAATCCTGGTACTTTGAAGTGTCCGTGACCATGGCGGCGTCGATTGCCGCGCAAAATACCAAAGGCCAGTCTAAGGTGAGCGTCCGGTAAAGCAGCCCTGCCTATGATGACGTTGGACTGTTACGCTCAGGTTTGAGCGTAACGCCAGGGGAGCAGTTCGTCGATCCGATTGATTTTATGGTCGGCGATACAGGCTAGCGTG
>WLWI01000103.1_pt1 | contig 121725 bp, 101 predicted proteins | sample 6701501 | NCBI WGS metagenome assembly WLWI01 (sample SAMN12718690, study PRJNA515312) | sponge metagenome | isolation source: marine sponge | host: Mycale hentscheli | place: New Zealand: South Island, Marlborough, Capsize Point | collected 2014-11-01 | reverse complement strand
CACCTGTGCCGTTTCGATATAGGTAACTTTCTCGGCTTCACTCAGTCCCATGGGCGATTCTCCTGGTTGGGGGAACCCAAGATAACCCAACCGCCCCTATGGAACGACTTTTTTATTGGAAACGCCTAATTTCCAACTCGTCGAGCTGGACCGGTTTCTGCAGGTAGTCGTAGGCCCCCTGGCGCATGGCCCGGACGGCGCTTTCGATGGTGCCGTGGGCGGTGATCAGGATAAAAGGCATATCCCAGCACCGCTGCCGTACCGTCTCAAGCAACTCAAGGCCGTCCATATTGGGCATCTTAATATCGGAAAGGACCAGATCGTAATTCTTTTTCTGCAGCAGTGCGACAGCTTCCTCGCCATCGGCGGCCGTATCTACCTGGTAGCCTTTGGCGACCAGGGCGATCTGCACGGGCTCGCGGGCGAAGGAATCATCGTCTACTAACAGTATTTCTTTATCGACCATGGAATCTCTCACTTGGCAAGCCTTGCTGACAAGGGCAATTCAACGCGAAAACAGGTCCCCGCACCCACCTGGCTGGTGACGCGGATACGGCCGCCGTGGGCCTCGACGATTTTCTTCGATATTATCAAGCCCAGACCGGTTCCCTCCTCTTTGGTAGAAAAAAAAGGGGTGAATAGTTTGTCGAGTAGATCGTCCGCCATTCCCACCCCAGTATCACCTACTTCGATTACCGCCAGTCCCCCCTCCCGACCGGTAACTATCTCCACAGTCCCACCCGAGGGCATGGCCTGTCGGGCATTGCGCAGCAGGTTCATCACCACCTGCTGCAATTGGTCCGGATCAATGCGGCATACCGTCTCCTGGTCGGCATAGCGCCGCCGCAATTCAATCCCCTCGGGCGCATTATCGGCGGCAAATAGGCTGGCGACCTCCTCGACCACGCCTTCGAGCGGGAGAGGCCGCGCCTCAATGGCCAGAGGCCGCGTATAGGTCAGGAGGCTGGAGACGATCCGGTCGAGCCGGGCCACCCCCTGGGATATTTTGCGCACCAGTTGGCGTTTTGGATCTTGCCCATCCAGGTCGCGTTCGAGCAGCGTCGCAAACCCGGCGATACCACCCAGGGGATTGCGAATTTCGTGCGCCACTGTAGCCGCCATTTCTCCCAGGGCGGCCAGGGTGTGGACCCGCTGTACTTCGGCTTCGAGCATCTTCACCTCGGTCAAGTCGGTAAAGACCTCTACAGCCCCTTGAGCCCCGCCCTCTTCGTCCCGCACCAGGCCGGTGCTAAAACCCAGCGGCACGGCGACTCCATTGGGGCCACGCATTTCCTTTTCTCGGTTGACCAAACTGCGGCCGGTATCCAGGGTGTGCAAGACAGTCTTTTCGCGCCCGGCCTCCATCCCCATCACCGCCGCATAAGAGGCCCCCAGCACCGCCTCCTGGCGGCGTCCGGTAATGGCCTCAGCGGCCCGATTGAACAGAATCACCCGCCCTTCCAAATCGACGACTAGCACACCGCTGCTGAGACTGGCGAGGATATTGTTGAGGTAATTGCTCAGGCGGTCCTTTTCCTGCAGACTGCGCCCCAATTCCAGATGGGTCTGCTCGAGCTTGTCTCGCAACCAGGCGAACTGGTCTTCCAGGCCCTGACGCTGGTGCGCCTCGACGCCCTTCAGACTGGCCTCGTTGAGGAGCGTATACGACTCGTCTCCCAGCTCCTGGGCCGACAGCGGTTCGGTTGTATCCATAATTTGCCGGATGCGACCGGGCCCAGGGGACGGGACTCGAACGCAGAGGGACGCCGCACTGACAGCGCCTCGCCGCTTCTAAGAAGCCAATTATGTGGGGATTTTCAGAAAAAAAGCAAGGCGCAAAAACGGGCCGGGGAAGCCTTTCAAAGCGCCAATTGGAGTAGACTTAAATGAGGGAAATCACTGTTCTGCAATAATATAGGGATAGATAGGGTTCTCGGGCAAGCCAATTGCCCCAGCTTTTTTGCAAGAACGAAAAAGAGCGGCCAACCTCTGGTGGCCGCTCTTTCGATAAACATCCAATCGCCTCTATAGCCGATTTCAGTCCTCTTTTGCTTCTTCTGTATTGGAAATATCGATCACCCCCTGTGAATAATCGGTCAAGGCCAGGGATGTCGGATTGAACGCAAGAGGATTGCCGGTTTCCATTTCCTGCTGTTTCCCCTGCTGATTGATGTCCCGGGCCCTGATCGACAAGCTGCGGCAGGCGATAAAGGAATTGTGCGTCTGTTCCATCTTGAAATCTATTTCCCGGTTGAACATGGACTTGGACATAGGCGCCAATCTCCTGGGCTGCAAGTGGATATTCCAGACCTGTCGCCACTGTTCAGCCTCGGCCTGCAAACCGGTGCCTCCAAGCGGCAATGGCAAGAATAGATAAACATTTTAATATAATAACGCCTATCTCAATGGGCAAGTTCCCCCTTATACCCCATCTCCCCCGCCCGGATCGCCATCGGCATGCGGTTGTGGGCCGGCGGAATAGGGCAAATATAATCGGTGTTATAGACACAATAGGGATTGTAGCTGAGATTAAAATCGAGCACGTAGCCCCCGTCCTCCTGCCGCTGCAGGGCGACGTAGCGCCCGCCGCCGTAGCTCTCCTCCCCGTTGGTCGGATCGGTGTAGAATATCACCAATTCGTCGCTGTCGCCGCTGCGGTATATTTCCAGCCAGAAGGGAGTCCCTGCTAATTCGCCGACGAAACGCCCCCAGCGCTCTACAGGAGTAAAGGAATCACCGGTATTGGGCAATTGAATCTGCTGCCGCCGACCGTAGATATGCATTTGGCCGGCAATCCGATAGGCCAGATCGACGGAAAAATAGTTCAGGCCGGCAAAAACCGCTCGCTCGGTCTGGGGGATGGGCGAATCGGCACCGTGGCGCAACAGACTGTCCTTGAGAGCCCGACCGGCCTGGATATCCTCTATCAGCAGGGCGGAAGCCTCCTGGGCCGGGGTCGCCCCAGTGTAAACCAATACAGCACAGCTGGCCAAAATCGCGAGCAAAGGCAAACGCATAAGTGCTCCTTGTTGACACCCCACAAGCGGCGGGATTACTTTAACGGCCGTCGCGGCGGACGGGCATAGCGGACCAGAAAATGCGCCCCGAAGCCGCAAAAAGCAACGCCGACCGTCTCGCTTGCCAAAGGGCAACCGCTACCAGGAGGAACCCAATTGCAGGGAGCACCAATCTATGCGACTTGAGAATCGGGTGGCCCTTGTCACCGGCGCCAGTTCGGGGATTGGCCGGGGTATCGCCCTGGAATTGGCGCGGCAGGGCGCCTGTCTGGTCGTGGCCGATATCGACCCCGAACCCAAACGCGGCAAATACCACCAACGACAAGCCCAGCGGCCCACCGCCGATGAAATTGTCGCCGGCGGCGGTCAGGCCTTATTCGTCGGCACCGATATGGCCCAGGACGAAGCCGTAAAAAATCTAATAGACCGAACCGTAGACCACTTCGGCCAGTTGGATATCCTGGTCAACAACGCCGGCATCTATATCCCCGGCGACAGTCAGAGCCTCCCTCTTGCAGACTGGGACCGGGTCGTCGGAATTAATCTGCGGGCCATTTTCGTCGCCACTAAATTCGCCCTGCCCCACCTGCGTGCTGCAAAGGCCGGCCGCATCGTCAATATCGCCTCGGTGCACGCCTTTGGCGGCGGTGGTGGTCCCCCGTACGCCGCCGCCAAAGCCGGTCTGGTCAATCTCACCCGCGATACCGCCCTCGAAGGCGCCCCCCAGGGTGTTACGGTAAACGCCATATGCCCTGGCTATATCGAGACGCCGATCCAAGATTATCTCACCTCCGAGCAAATTGAAGCAGCGCGCCAGGGCACGCCCCTGCCCCGCTTTGGCACGCCCAAGGATATCGGTCTGGCCTGCGCCTTTCTGGCTTCGGACGACGCCGAATGGATCACCGGTGTCGCCCTGCCCGTAGACGGCGGCTGGCTGGCTCCCATCATGTAACGAGGTCCCATGCCCGAGCAACGCCAACTCAGCATTTCCGAAGCCGCCAGCGCCGCCCAAATCCAGCAAGCCCTGGACCAACTGGCCCCAACAGGCGGACGCCTGATACTGCCCTCCATGGATTTGACCCTGGACCGGGGCCTGCGCCTCCACTCGGGTGTCGAGCTAAGCGGCCAGGGAGCCGCCACTATCCTGCGCAAGGGCCCGGGCCGGGTCTACCCCCTCAGCGGCTACCACAACTACGGTATGTGCGATGTGCCCCTGGCCTCTACCGCCGGCCTGGAAGTGGGCATGACCGTATCGATCCACGACGACCGCACCCACGGTGGCTTTTACGAAACCTTCGCCACCATCACCTGGATCGACGACGGCTGGGTTGGCCTCGACCACGGCCTCGAGGCCGATTATCGGGCCGACGCGAACCCTTGCCTGACAACGGTCTACCCCCTGGTCTTCGGCCACCGCATCAGCCACGCCGCCCTGCGCCATATCCACTTGGAGGGACACCGCAGCGACAACGACAAATCCATGGGCGGCTGCCGCGGCGGGGCGGTGTATTTCGGCAATAGCCAAGATCTCGAAATCACCGCTGTCACCGAGCGCGACTACTTCGGTGAAGGGCTTTCTTTCCAGATGTGCCGCCAGGTGCGCATCGCCGACTGCCAATTCGACGACAATACCGGCAACGGTCTGCACCCCGGAGCCGGCAGCACCGACGCCCTGTTCACCAATTGCGGCGGCCGCGGCAACCAGCGCAGCGGTTTTTTCTTTTGTGTTCGGGCCAACCACATCACCGTCCGCGACTGCCGCTTTGCCGCCAACCACGAGGGCATTTCCATTGGCACCCGCGATTGCCACAATCTCATTGAAGCCTGCCAACTGACCGACAACCAGGCCGCCGGCATCCTGGTGCGTCCCACCCCCGAACCCACCCATGTGCACTCCTGCCTGATCCGCGCTTGCCAACTAGAGAGCAACGCCCGGGAAGCGGGCCGAGCGCAACTGGAAATCACCAGCGACGCCCGCGACCTAATGGCAACCGGCAACCGCATCACCGGACCGGGGACGGGCATCTGGGCCGCCGAGACGACGCGCAATATCTATCTGGCCGACAATACCTTCACCGACTGCCAACCCGAAATAGACGCCCAGCCCGACAGCCTGGCCCAGACCCCGCCGAAGATAGAATACGGCTACGACACGGGCGTTCAGAAACGGGACCGCCACTTGCTTTTCACCCCTGCTTAGCCCCAACACAAAAGCACCCCGCTGCTCTAACGGCAGCGGGGTGCTTTTGGTGCAACAATATACTACCCTACGCCGCCCCTTTGGCCTGGAGCTGATCAGTAGGAAGATGTTCCAGCGCCAAAACGCCCTCCCGACAGCGCAGACAACCGTGCGCCAGGACCGCTTCGAGCTGACGCAAATTGCCCGGCCAGTCGTATCTGGCCAGCGTTTCAGGGACGGCAGGATCTATTTCGAGGCGCGTCTGGGCTCCAGCCCGACCAATCTGGTCGACAAAATGACGTACCAGCAATGGAATATCCTCGCGCCGTTGCCGCAAAGCCGGCAAGACGATGGGCATGACCCCCAGGCGATAGAATAAATCGGCCCGGAATCGGCCCGCATCGACGGCCTCCTGCAAATTGCCGCGGGCCCCCGCCACCAGTCGGACATCGACAGCGATGGGCTCGCTGGCCCCAAGGCGCTGGCTCTGCCCCTCTTCCAACAACCGCAGCAGCAGCAATTGCCCCTTGGGCGTCAGCTTGTCAATTTCGTCGAGGAAAACCGTTCCCCCAGCCGCCTCTTCGAAACGACCGGGCCGGTCCTGAACGGCCCCGGTAAAAGCGCCCTGGACATAACCGAATAATTCGATATCCACCGCCATCCCAGCCTCGGCACCGCAATTGATTTTCACCAGCGACCCGGCACTGCGAGCACTGCCCTGGTGAATGGCCTTGGCCACCCGTTCCACGCCGGTACCCTGTTCCCCCAGCACCAGCACCGGCGCCACACTGGACACCAAATCTTCTAGGCAGCGCTGTACCTGACGCATCGCCGGGGTCTGCCCGATTAGGTCCAAAGCCTCGATAAAACTACCACCGGATATCGCCGGGCCCGACGGCTCGCTGACGGCCTGGACCAATTTGGGCCAGCTGTCAAAACCGTATTCCCGGGCGATGACGAATTGGGCTTCCTGGAGGGAGAAATCGGCGGCGCCGATCTGCTCTGGAGTCCGACTGGAAAAATTGGGATGATGCCCTTTGATACGGGCCAGGGCGGCGGATGTGGCCGCCCGATGGGCTTTAAGAAGATCTTTGGCCTGTTTCTTGAATTGTTCAAGACTAGGCTGGGGGGGCAGTTGCTTAGACATGGCAACCCTCTCTCGTTAATAGGCCCGGTGTCCGCCAGACGGGCAGAAAGAAGGTAGTATATGAGGGGTATTCAGCAGGTGGGCTCGGCCCTTACCGCGGACGGGGTGGCTCCCTGGGAGCGACTGGCTTTAATATACCCTAAGAGCCGCTGGGCTAGCAAACAGGATCACCGCATGCCCAGGCGATCTACCACAAACACTCCGTCCCTAAGCGCCAAACGCGCCGGACCCCATTGCGCTGCAGATGCACCAACCCCACTGCGCCGATCTGTTGCCCCTTCTCCTCATCATCTAATGATGAAACAGGCGCACCCCCGAAAAAGCCATGAACATAGCGCATTCATCGGCAGCCTGGACGACTTCCTCGTCGCGGGCCGACCCCCCGGTCTGGACCACGTATTCGACGCCGCTGCGCGCCGCCCGGTCGATATTGTCGCGAAAGGGTAAATAGGCGTCCGAACTGAGGGCGACACCTTTGAGTTGGTCGAGCCAATCCCGCTTCTCCGCCGCGGAAAGCGGCTCGGGCACTTGGTCAAAATTGCCTTTCCAGACATCCAACTCGGCCGTGGTGGCCTCCTCTTGCAAATACAGATCGACGGCGTTGTGAATTTGGGTGCGCTTGAGACCGGGGCGAAACTCCAGGCCCAGGACCTTGGGATGCCGGCGCAAATGCCACAGATCGGCCTTGCCCGCCGCCAGCCGCACGCAGTGCACCCGCGATTGCTGTCCAGCCCCTGTTCCCACCACTTGTCCATCCAGCGCCAGGCAGATGGAATTGGATTGGGTGTATTTAACCGCCAGGGAAGCCACCACCAGATCGCGCCGGGCCGCCTCGTCTAAATCCCGCCGTCGGGTCACCACCTGGTCTAGATAATCGGCCCCGGGCACGAAATCGTTGCGCGGCTGCTCCAAGGTCAGGCCAAATACCTGGCGCTGCTCCAGGGCCTCGGGCTCGTAGTCGGCGTCTATCCGAAAAACGCGGTACGAGCCGCCCCGCTTGCTCTTGAGCAATTCCAGGGCCTCGGGCTCGTACCCCGGCGCTATAACACCGTCCGAGGCTTCCGCCCGAATCAGGCGCGCGGTCGCAGTATCGACCCTATCGCTGAGGGCAATCCAATCGCCATAGGAGGCCAGACAATCGCCGCCCCGGGCCCGGGCATAGGCCGTGGCCAGGGGGCTGAGTTTGCGTTTGCCCAGCAAGTAGGCGGCGCGCAAATCGTCGGACAAAGGGACGGCCACCGCCGCCCCGGCCGGCGAGACATGCTTAAACGAGGCCGCCGCCGGCAAGCCCAAGGCCCCTTTGAGTTCGCGCACCAACTGCCAGGCGTTGAGCGCGTCGAGCAGATTTATATAGCTGGGGCCGCCGTTGAGAACCTGCAGGGGCAGCTCGCCGCCATCGGCCCGATAGCTACGCGCCGGGGCCTGGTGGGGATTGCATCCGTACCTCATTGAGACTTGGGCCGCCATATTCACCTATCCTTGAAAGCTACTTGGTATCCGCGCAAATATGCTTTGGGCATATTGACAAAGGGCCCCGGAAAAAGCACATTATTATGCTTCCGCATAACCTGTTGGAAGCATAAAAAAAGGGTCGCAAAATTCATCGTGGCCCGCAAGTAGTTTCTCCCCTTTTCCTCAACTCCGAGGTGCAATTATCATGTTCAAAGGCGCGTACACCGCCATTGTCACTCCGCTGCGCCAAGACGGCAGCATCGACACGGAGGGCTTAGAGCGGCTGATCGACTTCCAGATAGCCAACAATATCCAGGGTGTCCTGGCCGTTGGCACCACGGGCGAAAGCCCAACCCTGAACTGGGAAGAACACAACGAAGTCATCGAGCGCACCTGCAAACAGACCAAGGGGCACTGCCTCTCCATCGCCGGCACGGGTAGCAATTCCACCCGCGAGACCTTGTCGGGCTCCGAACACGCTGCCCATACAGGGGCCGACGCCGTACTGCTGGTCGACCCCTATTACAACGGCCCGTCGTCGGTGGAGATCCGCCGCGAATACGTCGAGCCGGTAGCCCGGGAATTTCCCCAGCTCCAGGTCATCCCCTATATCATTCCGGGACGCACTGGTTGCATGATGCAGGTGGAAGACCTGGCTATGTTGGCGGCGCAATACGCCAATGTATCTTCGGTCAAGGAGGCCACCGGCGACCTCGAAAACATGGCCAAAACACGGCGGGTCTGCGGACCCGATCTGGCTATTATGTCGGGCGACGACGACAAGACCGTGGCAATGATGAAAAGCGACGCCATCGGCGCCGCCGGGGTCATTTCGGTCATGTCCAATGTTGTCCCCGGTCCCATCCAACGCCTCACCGAATTGCTGCACGCCGGCGATGAAACCGCCGCCGACAAACTGGCCGCCAACCTGCAGCCGTTCTTTGGCATGGTGGGGGTCACCACCCAGGAGCAAAGCCCGTACGGGCCGGTCGAGTGCAAATCACGCAATCCGGTGCCGGTCAAAACCCTGATGAATATACTCGGCATGCCGGCCGGCCCCTGCCGCCAACCACTGGGCAAAATGACCCGCACCGGCTTCGACCAAGTGCTGGGAGCCGCCCGCCAGGTGCACACCAACGACCCGGAGATTCTGGCGCCTATCGCCCGTTCTTTCGGCGTCGATATCGACGCCCGCCTGGCCAGTGACGGTCTGGCCGACGCCCTGACCTACGCCGCCTATTGAGCCACCGGAGGATCGCATGACTACTATTGCCATCTGCGGCGTCGCCGGCCGCATGGGCCAACGCCTGGCCAGTCTCATTCAGGAAAGCGACGATCTCGAACTGGTCGGTGGCACCGAATATTCCGGCCACCAAGCCATCGGTCAGGATATCGGCGCCCTTATCGGCGTCCCCGCCACCGGCTGTCCCGTCGTCGACGACCTGGCCCAAGCACTGGACCGGGCGCAATTGGCCATCGCCTTCACTACCCCCCAAGCAACCCTGGCCGATGCCGCCTTGTGCGCCGAGCGGGGCATTGCCATGGTAGTGGGCACCACCGGCATGGATGCGGCCCAACTCGACCAGTTCCATCGCACTGTAGAGCCCATCCCCTGTGTTTTCGCGCCCAATTTCAGCACCGCCATGAACGTCCTCTTCAAATTGGTCCAGGAAGCGGCCGCCATTCTGGGCGACGAATACGATGTCGAAGTGATCGAAGCGCACCACCGCTTTAAAGTGGACGCCCCCAGCGGCTCAGCCCTGCGGTTGGCCGAAAGCGCCGCCGCCGGCCTCGAACGCAACCTCGACGACGTCGTGGTCCACGGCCGCCAGGGCGTGGTCGGCGCCCGCACCACCCAGGAAATTGGCATGCACGCCATCCGCGCCGGCGATTTAGCCGGCGACCACACCGTGCTCTACGGCGCTCCGGGCGAATACCTTGAATTGCGCCACCACGCCACCAGCCGCGACGCCTTCGCGCTGGGGGCCTTGCGGGCGGCCCGCTTTGCCGCCCAGGCCAAACCGGGGCTTTACGATATGGGCGATGTACTCGGCCTCAAATAAGCATAGCCCATACCATAGCACCTACAGAAAAGCCCTCCTGTTAATTCAGGAGGGCTTTTCTGTAGGTGCTAACCGATGCTTGTTGAGATGATGCTTCTCAGGAAGAACGAGGGCGCCGCAAAATGGGGGGCCGACCGGGGGGCCGCAACGTATTGATTTTGTCGCGCAACCGGGCCGCCTCTTCAAAATTTTCCGCTTCGACAGCGACTTGCAAATCGCGTTCCAGCTCTTCGCGAGGCGATAGCGGCTTCTCCTGCTCGAGTTCCTCCTGCCACTCGCGCAAAAAGACCATTTCCGGCAGATCCTCCTCGGGCATCTCGCCTTCAAAATCGTCGACAAAGCGCTGGAGCTGTTGGATGCCTTCCTCCACTTCGCCCAGGGCGGCGGCGTAATTCTCCTCGCCCAGCGCCTGCATGGCCAAGGCGCGCACCCGCATCATAATGGCGTGCGGGTAATACTGTTCGAAATGCCATTTCACTTCGTCGTCGTCCGAGCAACTTTGCACCAATTCGAAAATGCGCATAGTATGCTCGGTATCGCGCACCACCCCGGCATAATCTTCCAGATAGAAAAGACTCAAATAGCGGTGGTAATACTGCCAGGCTTCCTGGAATAAATCCTGGCATTCCTCTTCGTCCAGCTGCAGCGACTCGCCGCGCCCGAAACGCTCCTGGGCGTAGCGGCGGCTTTCGTAATAAGCCAGCAGGGATTCGCAACCGTGGGGGCGCTCTCTGTCGGGCCGCCCTTCCACTTCGAGCTGGAGCAAACCCATATCAATGCGTATCTGTATTTTTTCGCTACCGTCTTCGCCCTTTATACGACGGGCGGTAAATTCATCGGGGTCGAACTGCCAGTCCTTGAGAAGATCGCCAATATCGTAGTTCATAACCCGTGTGCTTCCTGTGTTAAGGGCCCGCCGAGGGCTTTCGACCGCGGCCAACTAGGCCCGGACAGCCGCCTCGATTAGCAGGGCGGCCAACCCTATTGGGGAGCCCGTCCATCGGCTATAAATATACTGCACGAAATGTATCTACGCTACTGCCTGGGGCCGATCCTGGTCGCCGGCTTAATCGGCTACCGCTGGAGTACGATTCAGGTGCAGATTGTCTTTGGAACTGGAGAGTGGACTAAGCGAGGCGGGATGTATAGAGCCCCCAAGCGCGGTCCTTTTACAGGTATCTAAACCGCGTCGTCCAAGGCGGTGAGCAAAGTTGCAGGAAAGAAGCAACAAAGACGAGCAAGACAAGGGCTACGGTCCTTTTCGCAACAATAGCAGCGGTGGGTGATCCTGTCAAGGAATGGAGGCGGTGGCGGCAATTTTAACGGCCACCCAGGGCCCCTGCCCGGCATCCCTGTTTTTTTGGTTTCACAACGGGGATACTTTACCTTAAAACAAACAAGGGGGCAGATCCGCACGCAATAGGGTCTTGGGTGCTATTCTCACCGACGCCGCGCTAGTCGATTGTACGCTGCAAAAAGGTGTATGCTGCAAAAAGGAGATGTATGTTCTGCCGACTGCTATTCCTCTTAGTGCCTCTTATTCCCCACGCCATCCAGGCGACTTCTTTTACCTGCGCCTCGTTCGAACTGCCCTCCGCAAATCATATCGCAGCGGCCAAAGCGCTCGCCGACAAACCCCGGCCACCGCTCATGCAGGAGCGCCTGACGGCCCTGGTTATCTGGGGTCAATTCGCCGACCAGGCTGCCGGGAGTATCCAGCCGCCTTCTTATGCCGAAAAACTGTTCGATCCAGATCTACCCGGAAGCTTGGCCCATTTCTACGGCGCTATGTCCGGCGGACAATTGCACCTGGACGGACACGCCCTGGCACGACGCTACGCTGGCGACCGCACAGCATCGGCCTATTTGGCCGACGAGCCGGGGGGCCGCGGCCAATTCGGCCGCTTCGCCCTTGAAGTCCTGGCCCGGGTAGACGCCGATATCGATCTGGCCCGCTTTGACAACGACGGCCCCGACGGCGTGCCCAATTCGGGCGACGATGACGGCTGGGTCGACTATATATTTCTCAATATGCAGACCGTGCCGCGGGACTTTTTGCGCGGCGGGGCCACCGGCATGGTCAGCCTGGGCTTCGAAGAATACCAGTCCGGAGATTTGAGCATCGACGGCCGCCCCATCCGCATTTCGGGCAACCGAATCGCCGGCGCCATCAGCGGCGAGGGCACTTTCTCTCAGACAGTAGGCGTCATGGCGCACGAATTCGCCCACAGCCTGGGTCTGCCCGACCTGTACGATCTGGCCTATGACGGCCCCGAAGACGACAGCGCCGGTATCGGCAACTGGGGTCTAATGGGGCGGGGGGCGCACGGCTGGCACGGCAACGACGGCCCCAACCCCTTTTGCGTCTGGAGCCTGGAAAAACTGGGCTGGCTCGGACTACTCAACGACCGCCTGGTCACCATTGACCAAGATATCGAAGGTCTGCCGCTTGAGGATATCCGCCAACGGGGTCAGGCCTACAAAATCCCCCTGCCGCCGCGGCCCTTCAACCAGACCCGTTTGAGCGAAGAATACCTATTGGTAGAACGGCGCAGCCCCGACAGCGGCTTTTACGACCGCGCCATGCCTGGTGACGGCGTCCTGGTCTGGCACATACATCCACAACTGCGACAGAATCGGGACGAGGAAAACAAAGCCGTAGACCTGGTCTGCGCCGATGGCCTCTTCGCAGACGCAGGCTACCCACTGGGCGTGCGGCCCAATGCCGAACGGGGCCGCGACAATCTCGATTTCTGGGCCCACGACGGCGGCTACGCCAAGAAACACGGCGGCAATCTGGGCGATGCCACAGACCTGTTCGATGGCCGCCGTTTCGCCCGGCTATCCCTCGACACCAACCCCTCCACCGACCCACGAGGCCTGCTCTCGGCCGCCGCCAGCGGCCTGCACTTGGATATCAACCGCCAAGGGGACCAGATAAAATTGGACGTGCGGCAACCACGCTGGGCCGGCACCATCGACACGGCGACCCCCTGGGCCGGCACTATCTTGGTCGACGGCGACCTCGAGGTGGGGCCCCAAGGCGGGCTCTTGATCCATCCGGGAACTCGGGTCTTAATAGGCAGCACCGACCGCCTGGCCAGCGGTGTCGATCCCGGGCGCATCGAATTGTCCATCCGCGGCGATTTCGAAATCCTCCAACCCCGCCGGCCTCCCTATCAGGCCAACATCGTCTTTGCCAGTCAGGATCCAGGTGCCGATTGGTTCGGCATTGCCCTCGATCCGGAAGCGTCGAGCCGAGTCTTAGCCCCCCCCGGCTCGTACAGCCTGCAAGGGGCCATCCAGGGCCTCTACTTTCCCGGGGCCCCGCCGGGCAATGACGGCCAATTGCAAATTTCCATGAAACTCGACGACCGCGCCGGCCTGGAGACCGTGGGCAACGCCGACGGCCAACCCGGTCCAGGGGAGCTTTTCCACCTCGATATCGGTCTGGCCAACTGGTCCCTGTCCAATATAGATAAAGTGACGGCCACGGTACGGTGGAGCAGCCATCTGCTCAAACAGGCGCAACCATCGACTGGTCGAGTGGTGCGCGCCGAATTGGACCGGCTCGCCCCGGGCTCGCAGCAGACTTTCGCGCTGCCTTTGCTACACCTGGACCCCGCCGCACCGGCCGCGACTAAACTGGCCATAGTCGTGGACATGCGCACCAGCAGCGATGCCTGGAGCGATACTCTCAGCCTGGTGGTAACGGGCCATTACCCCGACCACGTGGCCCGCTTCATAGACCAGGCAAGCCCGCTTGGCGCCAGCTCGATGCGGCTGGCCGCCGACGAACCGGGTCGAGTCCAGGCCCGCATCGAAGGAACCATAGAGCGGGCGAGCCTGGTGCTGACACCGACTGTTGGCCCCCAAGACTCGTTAGGCTCGTTCGTCATACCCATGCAACAGGACGGCGCGCTGTTCAGCGCCGCCCTGCCGACCCTCAAGGCGGGCCTTTACCAGAACCGCTTGCGCCTTAGCGACCCGACAGGTGCCACCGTCTTCAGCCCCACCCAATCGAGCCTCTGGATTACCCCCCACGACGAATTGCCGGCCTTAGTGCTCATTGACGAATCGTATTCCAGCGGTCAACAGCGTCTTTTAGGCGAGCAATTGGACGCCGACCTGGCCGCTGCCGGAGAAACGCCGCAAATCCTGCTTGGGGCGCCACCTCAAGCCTCATTCTATCACGCCTTCCTGCCCCACTACGCCGAGACCGGGGGTCTGGTGGTATGGCTGGGGCGCTCCTTGGCTCCTGAAGCCCGGGACCTCTTTCGCGCCTTTCTCGAAGGCGGCGGCCGCCTCCTGGCCGCCTCTTATGAATTGAGCACCGCTCCTGAAGTCTTTCTCGAGGAAGTCTTCCATTTTCGCCGCGGTCCCACTCCCTCCATCCGCCAGATCAGCGGCGATCTTTTCGCCGAAGACCTCCGTTTTTCCGCCCGACACAATAGCCTGGACCTGATCCATCCGGCCCGGTCCCTATTGACCAATTCCGCCGCCCAGACGGCCGGGCTTATTCTCAATACAGGCACCTACCGCTTGGCCTACCTACCCTTTTCGCTGGTCGCCGTGCCGGGCGAAAAACGCCGCCTGCTACTCGAATCCACCCTCTCTTTCCTCACCGGCCCCGATCGGCAGGCAACCCTCCAGGCAGCCGGAGGTCAACAGGCAGGAGCCGCCCTGTTGACCCGCCCCGCCCAGGCCTTTGCGGTGCAATTGCAGGCCGACACCCAGGTCGAACGGGCCGAACTGATTGTCCGCTCCCTGCCAGGACGGCTTCAGGTGGCCACCCTACCCATGGAGCGAGTCGCCTCCCAAGAGCCGGGCAACACCTTTTCCGCCCTGGTCGAACTGGCTGAGGAAGGACGCTATGAATTGACCGTGGATATGCGCACCAAAGGCGACCAGCGCCTGTTTAGCAGCGCCACTCTACCGGTCATGAATACCCATATCGACGGCTCGGTGTTGCTGGTCTTAGACGAGGCATACACCCGCCCGCAGCGCGAATCCCTTAGCCGTTTTTTCGGCGCCGCCCTCGATAGTCTGGGTTTAGAAAAAGCAGAAATTACTGTTGATACAAATTTAGACGAGGCCTTCTACCAGGCCATATTCAACCACTTTAAAGGGCCCGATAAAGCCGTTCTCTGGCTCGGGGATATCAATAACGGCGGCAGCCGCGACGCCCTGCAGACATTCTTGGCTACAGGAGGTCGACTGTATCTGGCCGCCCCGCGTCTGCATACATCGTTGAACAATATCCCCTTTCTCAACAACTGGCTTCATACCCAGCGCGCCCCGACCCAAGCCTGGAGCCCCCTGCAGCTAATAGACGGCGGCACCCCCGTCATCCTGGCCGAAGACATTCGCCACACCCCCTTGCATATCCGCCCCCCGGCCGTCCCCCTATTGCTCGACGATCTGGGCACCAGCGCTGGCTTGTGGGTGGACGCAGGGGACAATCGGCTAATCTACCTGGCTCTGGACCTGGCCGCCTTGCAACCGGAGACGCTGCAGCTCCTGATCCAGAGCACACTGCCTCTGCTGCTCAATTCCCGCCCGCTCACCCAATTGGACGCCCCAGGGCAAGCCCGTCACGGCCATACTGTCCTGGCCGCACCAGATCGGCCTGTCCCGATCCGCCTGCAGACCGATGCCGCCGCCGCCCAATTGGACGTATTTGGCCTGCCCGACCTGCAACCCGTGGCCCGCCTGCCCATGAGCCGGGAGGGGCCGGGCCTTTTCACCGCGGCCTTTACGCCCCCCCGATCCCACCAGCGTTTCCTGTTGGCCCCACGTCTGGGACAAATCGGCAGTCCAACCATTAGCGGTTCGGCGTCCCTGCAAGTGGAAATCGTCGCCGAAGACGACGGGCAGCCGATCTTGGTTTTCCTCGACCAGGACTATAACCAGGTCCAGCTGCAGCGCATTAAAACCGACCTCGGCGTCGCCCTAGACGCTCTCCAATTGCAGGCCCGCGTACTCGAACGGGCTCCCCAGGAACCCGCCCTGTACCATCTCCTCCTGTCTCAGTACCTCGACTCAGGTAAAGCCGTGGTCTGGGCTGGCAACGAATTGGAGCCCGAAGCCCAAGCGGCATTCCGCTGGTTTGTCGAGTCCGGCGGGAATCTGCTAATGGCCTCCTATAATATGCCGCGCTCCCAACAGGGCCCGGAATTCCTCCGGACTCTCTTCAGGATCCGCGACCTGGGCCGGGTCGCACGGACTTTCTTCGCCACAGCGGCGGGAGCCGACCACCCCACATTTGATATGCGCTATCGAGAATTCGAGCTACTGCCGGGGGCCGAGCCACTCATTGAGGACATCGAGCATATAGCTACCGGGACCCGCATTACCACCTCCGCCTACCGGGCCGTATACCTACCCTTCAATTTGAAATACGTCGAATCCAATACGTTGCAAGAATGGCTGGACCGCAGCCTCGCCTTCATCGGCAAACCGTCCGCCAGCAACGCCCTGCCACGCCTGGCGCGCATCATCGGCCCTCCCACCGCCCAGATTCCCGGAGAGGTGCTACCGGGCTTGGTAGTGATAAACGACAATGACCAGGACTCGCCCCCTTTCCGCCTTGGCTACCAGATCATCCATGGAGATCGCCTGCTGGCTACCGTCGAGCAGCGTCAACCCGCCCTGTCCGGAAGCACCGAGCGCACCGTCGAATTGCCTCCCTGGACGCCCCCCGCCGGCGCAGCAGACTACCATATCCGCTTTGCCCTGGGCCCGGACGGAGACGCCCCTCTGACGTACCAGATGCCGCGCCCCCTGCATCTGGTGGCGGTGGCGAACCCTTTCGTCGAGGTCGATTTTCCCGAAGACGAATCGCGCGGTAATGGGGCCGGCTTTTTCGACTACGACAGCGACGGCGATCTCGATCTTTACCTGGTGCGCCTGGGCGTCACCAACCATCTCTACCGCAACACTGGAGGGATTTTTAGCGAACAGGGCATGGACGCCGGTGTGGCGGATCCCGGACGGGGGCGGGGCCTGGCCCTGGGCGATTGGGACGGCGATGGCGACCTCGACCTCTATCTGGTCAACGAGGGCCCCAACCAGCTCTTTGGCAACGCCGGCAACGGCACCTTCGCCCCTTTTGATCCGGCCCTGCCGCAACAACCTTCACTAGCCGATTCGGCCTCGGGCCGCAGCGCCGGTTTCTTCGACTACGACAGCGACGGCGATCTCGACCTTTACCTGGTCAACGCCGGAGGCCCCAACCGGCTCTACCGCAACGAACGGACGGGCTTTGCCGAAATCGCCGAAGCGGTCGGCCTCGCCGATGCCGGCGATGGCCGCGGCCTAGCTCTGGGCGATCTCGACGACGACGGCGACCCCGATCTCTTCGTCGCCAACCGCAGCCGCGGCAGCCGACTCTACCGCAACGATGGAGACGGCTTTGTCGACGCCGGCGGTCAAATGCAACTGGCCGGAGGCGAGGCCGCCGCCATCTTCGGTGATCTCGACGACGACGGCGATCTCGACCTTTTCGTCTCCAACGAGCAACGCGACAACCAGCTCTATCGCAACGACGGGCAGGCCGGCTTTGCCCTGACCAGCAATCGCGACAGTCTGTATTTGGGCGCCAATTCGGTGGGCGCTGCATTCTACGACTACGACAACGACGGCGACCTCGACCTGGCGACCACCGCGCTCAACCAGGATGCCGGCGGCGACCAATTGTACGAAAACCGCCAGCCCTACTGGGTGCCCATCGGTGCGCTACTGGACCTACGTCCTGCCAGCGATGGCCGTGCCCTCAGCTTTGCCGACTACGATACCGACGGTGATCTCGACTTGCTGGTGGCTGACTTCCGCGGCTCCCGGCTCTACCGCAATAGGGCCGCAGCCAATAACTGGTTAGAAGTGGAATTGAGCGGCACCCGATTCAACCGCCACGGCATCGGCGCCCGGGTCGAGCTTTTTGCCGGCGATCAGCGCCAGTCGCGCGAATTGCAATCGAGCTTCGGCTACGGCAGCCAGATACAACCGCGGCTGCACTTCGGCCTGGGTAACGGGCCTCCCATAGACAGCCTGTTGGTGCGCTGGCCCGACGGCGCCCGCAGCGCCGTGGCCCCGGTGCAGAGCGGCCAGCGTTTGCGCCTGGTCCATCCAGCCAACCAGACAGCTATCTCGACCGCCGCCGACCTGCCGGAGAGCTTCCTATTAGAAAGCAATTACCCCAACCCTTTCAATGGCCGCACCACCATAAGCTACCGCCTGCCCCACACGGCCGCCGTCCGCTTGGACCTGTACAATGCCGCCGGGCAACTGGTGCGCCGCCTGCTCGAACAGGAAAAACACCCGCCCGGCCGCCATCAGATCTCCTGGGACGGTCTGGACCGCGACGGCCGATCCCTGGCCAGCGGGGTCTATTTCTACCGTCTGGACGCCGGCTCCTTCCGTCAGACGCGGCGGTTATTGTTGGTTAAATAATCCGTTTCGAACCGCCGCCCCGACCACTATTCCTCCATCCCATCTTTCCCACAGCGAACCAAGACCGTACATTAACCCACCAAAACCACCCCACTCCGCTCAGGAAAGGAACCTCTTCCCATGGCCGATACCCGCGTTTTCACCGGCGATTTGACCCGCAAAGAATTCCGCCAACGCATGCAGCAGGGCACCATCAAAGCCGCCATCGTCCCCACCGCGGCCACCGAACAGCACAACGAACATATCGAAATGATTCACGATACCCTGCACGTCACCTATATGGCCGAACAGGCGGCCAAACGCCTGCACCCCCAGGTGGTGGTCGCCACCCCTATCGCCATTGGAGTCTCCGAACACTGGATGGACCATATTGGCACCTTGACGGTGCGACCCGAAATCTTTTGCGAATATGTCTACGACGTCTGCCACTCGCTGCAGCGGGCCGGTATTGAGAATATCCTCATCCTCAACGGCCACGGTGGCAACGTCAAACCGATTATGCGGCGCATCGACGAATACCGCGACAAATTGAAGGTCAATCTGCGTTTCCAGTCCTATTGGGATGTCTACGATCCGGCCCTGGTGCAGCAGGTTATGGAAAACAAAAGACTGCCCGGACACGCCGACGAATACGAAACCTCGACTATGCTGGTGCTGGACCCCGACCGCGTCCACAGCGAAGATATAGACAACGATTCGGCCGCCTTGGGCACTCGAGAAAAGGGCGAAAAGCTCATTGAACCGGCGGTGGCGGGAGTGGCCCAGATCTTGCAGCAAATGATCGCTGGGGAGAAAGTGGACAAACCGCCGGTGACTTTTCGCGACGACGGCCGCATCCACATGATAACAGGCGATCCGGTTTAATACCAGCTTGGCCTCAAATTGGCCGGATTTTTTTGCGATTTTCACTGGGATACATCGCTAAATATCCGGACATCAGTACATCAAATTCGTTTAAATCCGTCGGCGCGGAATACCTTCCGAAAATAGCTTGGTTAGCCGCAGTTAGCGCTTGGCAGGATCAGGTTCGGGTGATGCACACGAAACCGGGGCTGCACCAAAAATGCAGCCCCGGTTTTTATATCAAATCTCCTGCTCAAATTTATTCCGGTCGGCTAAAACGCACCCCCGGATGGCTATTGCCGGCATAGGCGGCCTCATCGACGGCTTCGCAAATATTAAAAGAGAACAGGCAATCCTCCCGCGTTTGCTCTACCCGCACCAATAGGCGGTGCGAACCAGCCGCTATATAGCCCTCTAAACGCTCGGCGCCCAGACGGTGCTTGCGCCGTCCTTCGTGTTGGTAAATCAACTGCCCGTCGATCCAGACGCTCAACGCCTCGTCCGAACCCAGCCAATAGCGCACCGAGTCGGAACGGGCCATGGTAAATTCGCAGGAGGCGTATAGTACCCCTTTTTCAGCGGCGCCAAAATGCGGCGTCAAGTCAAGGGCGTCGTGGCCAAAAAACAGCCGCTGTGACCATTCTGTCGCCAATTTCACCTGCGCCCGGTGCCCGAGGGGATGGGGCCCATTGAGGCGCCAATGACGCGGTCCCATACCGTAATTGGCCTGTTGGCTCCACGGGCTTTTCCACAACCAGAAATCGAACGCGGAACCGGCTTTGGCAAAGCGCTGAGAGACAGCCTCAATAGCACTGCCCCGCACCTCTACCTGGTCCCAGTTGGACGGCCCGCCCCCGTGCTGGCGCGCCAATTCGGCAAATTCCATATCGGCCGGATTGAACCCCAAAAGGCGCGCTACCGCCAAATCAGTAGCCACCCCCCCGCGTCCGGCCAGGATCCAATTGGCGCGCCGGGCCCGACCCTGCTCAAAGGCCCCCCCTTCCCGCCCGACCAGACCGTCGACCAAATTCAGATTGGCCCCGGCCACCTGGTCCAGATCGACCAGCACTTCGTCTATTAGCCCCGGCTCATAGGGTATGGGCGGATGTTCTTGGGTGCCCCTATTCTTGCCCCAGCCGTAGAGACGCCCCGGCAGTACGCCCAGCGTATTATATAGCGCTCCGGCGATTTTGCTGCCATGGGTTTTGGCCACCGGACAGTTTATCCAAGCATCGGCCGCCAAGACCGTGGCGGCAATATCGTAGTGCTCGCCGGCCCAACCGCCGCCGGGCACATAGCAACGCTGTGCCCGGTCAAAATTGAGATCGAAACAAGCACTGTCCACGCCCCTACCGCGCAACTCCTCAACGACCGCCCGATAGCCCCCCAGAGCAAAACCATCAACCCGCGGCCTGCCGAACAAGCGCATCAGCCAGGATAATTCGGCCCGCTCTGCGCCCGGATGGTCAGGCGCAATCCACCCTTCGGGCCCCTCGGCAATCAGGATGCGGGCCCCAGGGGCAACTTCGTGGACCAGCAAGGCCGCAGCCCGCACCAGGCGCGGATCGGTGACACCGCCGGTTTCAGGGGCCATCGCCAGGACAATATGAGGTTTAATCACTACCAGGCTGGCACTGTCGGGCACAACCGCGGCCATGCCACCGATCAGATCGACCGCCCGACGTAGCATATCCAAAACAGCGGCTTGGTCCAGGGGCTGCTGGCGGCCGATCGGACGGGCCAGGGCCTCGTCGTCCGAGGCGACCAGGCCAACGGCAAATTCAGTACCGGAGAGTGGCGCCAGCGCCCCGACGCCCAACCAAAGCAAAACCCCCAGCCAGCATCCACGTTGGCCAGACAAAGAGCGGGCAACCGGCGGCAAAACGGCCAATAGGTCAGCCCCGCAGCCGAGCCAGGGCTAACCCCTGCTCACCGGCCACGGCATAGAGCAGATAGGTCTGCCCCGCCTCGCAAAAAACACCTGGGTCGCGCAGTTGCCGTACCGGCTCATTGATGGGGCCCCGGCTGGAGGGCTCCAAAGGCAGGGAGGCGCCTTCGTATTCGGTTTCCGGTTCTAGGACAGAAACCGAGGCCCCTTCCCGCCAGGCGGTCCAATCCCCCGCCAAGTCAATACCGGCAACGAGGATACGCTCGGGACAATCACCGGCATTGCTGTAGAAAACCTGCAATTGGTCGCCGGTAAGCTTGAGGGCGCAATGGCGCATATTGGCGCTGAACAGAGTCGGCCCCTCGACAAAACTGCCCAAGCCGTCGGCGGAGCGGTACAAAATACCGGGCATACCCATGGCGTAATGCCAACCTTGCCACTGGAAGACGCGAAAATAAGACACGCCCAGTATTTCGGGGCGGGCGACAAAGCTCAGGCCGTCGGCCGACAAAGCCAGGCGCGTCACTTGGCCTCGACCCGGTTGAGGACCGTGATAGTACAGGCGGATCTGCCGCTGCTGGTGGTCAACGTGGACATCGGGTGAGGCAAGATGACCATGGCAGAAAGAATCGGCCAAATCGAGTACACCGGCCTCCAAGGTGCGCCAGGGACCTTCCAATTGGTCGGCATAGGCCAGGCGAATATAAGTCCCACGATGGTGGCCGAAATAGAGATAGTAGCGCCCTAGAGGCTGCTCAATCCAATCGGGTACCCGGATGAGCGAGGGACCGTTGATATTGGCGCCCATGCGCCCGTCCATATCGGGCCGGATCAACGGCCCTGCAAATAAGCGTTCTGCGTCCATTTAATTTTCCTCGGGCAACGGCTCGACACCCGCCCAACTGGGCAGGAGGCCGGCGGCGTTATTCCACAAAATGGCCCGCCGATCCGCAGCCGTCAGCGGCGCCGCCAGGACCTTGGCCAGACTGACAGCCAGATGACGAATGGGCGCGTCCGAGCCGTAGACCACTCGCCCGGGCCCCAACCGTTCCACCGCCCAGGCGACCATGCAACTCTCCGGATCGCCGCCCGAAATATCGACGTGGATATTGGCGCAGTCGACCACCGCCTCCAGGCCGCGAGGGTTGCAGCCGTTGAGATGAGCCATGATGAATTGAGCCCGGGGGTGACGACGGGCCAATATTGCGACATCAGCCGGGAACGATTCGCCGACCAGATTGCCGGTGGTTTTACGCCAGGCGTGCTGCAACAGCGGCACCCCCAATTCCACCGCCCGTTCGACGATGGGGTCGAGCCCAGGATCGATGGCCCGGCGGGCGACCCACAACTTCACTCCGACCATGCCCTCACCCGCCACACAACGGTCTATTTCGGCCACAGCCTGCTCGGGGTACTGGGGACTGACATAACAAAAAGGCAGAAAGAAATCGGGCGCCTCGCGGCGCATGGCCAGAGTGTAGTCGTTGGCCTCTAGCAATTGCTGGGGCGTCGGTTCCCGCGGGCAGTCGGCATGCAGCGAGAACAGACACATCTTCTCCACCCCGGCACGCTGAGCCGCCGCCCGCAACAATTGGGCGTCCGCCGCCACCGAGGCCACTTGGTGGGGTCCGAAACAGGCCAGCGGATGGACATGCACATCCAAAGCCGGAAAGGGGGGCCGCACCAACTGCCGCAACCCGGCCAACAGATCAGGGCTCATGGTTCGAGCTCCACGACCTGCCCCTTGTCCATGGAACGGTAGGCCGCTGCCACCAGGTTCAAAGTACGCAAATTATCGGTAACGGCAGTCTCGGGGGCTTCAATCTCGCCGTTGACGGCCCGCATAAGCGAAGCCATGGGGCCGATAAAGGCGTCGGGAAACCAGGAGGCGCCAAAATCGACGTCGCGCCAGACTCCTTTCCCCAGAGCAGGGGTATGGTAACGAAAGGCGTCGGGCACACCGTGCGGGTAATCCATTAACAGGCCCATAGTCCGCCGCGCCGCCCCCTCCGTACCCTCAACTCTAAATTCGCTTTGTTGCCCGTCTGTCCCGTAACTAGCGTGGTGATTGGTCAAAATAGTCGCCCGCAACTGGTCGGCAAAAGTCAAATGCAGGCAGATGCGGGTCTCGCCAGAGACATCCCCTCCCGGCCGCCGACTGCCATCGCAAAACAAGGTCAGCGGCTCGGCACCGGTTATATAGCGGATGGCGTCGAGGTAATGGATAGAATGGTAGAGGACGTCCACCGTCGGCTTTTCCTTGAGCCAACCCCACAGATGCCAGGGCGTATCGACGAAAACGAGAAACGCGAGATTAAAAAGCTCGCCCAAGGCGCCGGCCTCGAATAACTGGCGGCTGACCCGCACCCCCGGCTCCCAGCGCATCTGCTGATTGACCGCAGCCTGCACCCCGGCGCGACGAATGGTAGCCACCGTGTCCAGGGCCGTTTGCCAATCTTCGGCCAGCGGCTTCTGGATAAGCATGGCCTTGCCGGCGGCGGCGACAGTTTCGACCACTACCCCGTTCTGCGTCGCCGGCACGGCGATATCGACGATATCGACACTGCCCGCCAATTGCTCCAGACTTTGACAGACTTGGGGAATGGCAAAATCGGCGGCAGTCTGCTGGGCCTTTTCCGTCACCTGGTCGTAGATCGCCGCCACCTCGAACCCAGCTTTGCGATAGGCCGGCAAATGAGCCGTATTGACTATCCCACCGGCACCGCACAGACCAATGCGAAAATCAAGCCGAGCGGGCAGGACAGGTCGGTGCTGCAAGGCACTTTCTAACACGGGAGCTCCTCGGTTAGACGTTTCCCTGAGGATAGCCAAATTGCCGCTGGCAGACAAGACGGCCGCCCGCCAGCCCTCTTGCCCGGTGGCCGTCCAACCTGTACACTAGAGGCTAACTCAAAAAACCCTCTGGTCATCGCGCCCGGCAACGCTGACAGGCATCGTCGTTTCGCTCGCGCTTTGGGCCCACCGATCACTAACTAGGCCAATGGACCCGCTGCTTTGACAATCGTCTTTTCACAACCTTTGCCCACCGCCCCCGCCACAACGCTATTACCATGTTTTACCTGAACGCCCTAATCTTGCTAGGGCTGGTCTACGGCTATACCGGTTGGCGCCTGATCGACGCCTCGCCCCTTGGCCCACCCTGGCCTGCCGTGGCCTGGGCAGCGGTGCTGGGCTGCATGCTCCTGGTACCCGGGTATATGTTTTTCATCCGCCCGCGCCTGGCCCGATCCGGCCGCGGCGACTGGCTGGCCTGGATCGTCTATCTGACCATGGGGTTGTTTGCCCTGACCTTTGGCCTGACTCTAATCCGCGACCTGGCCTGGGCCCTGCTTTGGGGTCTGGAGAGCCTGCTGGCCTTGAGCGGCCGCCCGCCCCTACTCGATGCGGCCGGACGCGACCTGTTGTGGCGCTCTTCGGCCACCGCGGTCGGCGTCCTCTCCATCCTCGGTTGGCTGTACGGCCTCTACGCCGCCCGTACCCCCCGGGTAACCCGCATCGATATCCCTTTAGACGACCTGCCCGCCGACCTGGAGGGTTTCCGTATTGTCCAGCTCACCGATCTCCACGTCGGTCCCACCATTAAGCGCCCCTTCGTCCAAAAGGTCGTCGACCAGGTGCAAACTCTGGCCCCCGACCTGATCGTCTTTACCGGCGATCTGGCCGACGGCTCGGTCGAACACTTATCGCCCCACGTGGCTCCCCTGGCCGGTCTCAAGGCGCCGTTCGGCCGCTTTTTCGCCAGTGGCAACCACGAGTATTATTCCGGCGTCGAGGCTTGGTTGGAACAAGCCCGCCACCTGGGCTTTTTGCCCCTTATTAACCAGCACCACCTCATCACCAAAGGCGCGGCGCGGTTGCTGCTGGCCGGGGTCACCGATTTCAACGCCGCCGAAATCAAACCGGAACACGCCTCCGACCCAAAGGCGGCCCTGCGACAGGCCCCCGACAGCCACCTGCGCATTCTGCTGGCGCACCAACCGCGCAGTATAAAAGCCGCCGCCCAAGCCGGCTTCGACTTGCAATTGTCGGGCCATACCCACGGCGGTCAATTTGTTCCTTGGAAATATTTTATCCGCCTGCAGCAACCCTACGTCGCCGGTCTGCACCGCTTTGCCGACGCCTGGATCTACGTCAGCCGCGGCACCGGCTACTGGGGCCCGCCTCTGCGCCTAGGCGCCCCCGCCGAAATCGCCCATATCACCCTGAGTAAGAAGACGGCAACCAACCCGTGAACGCCCTGGGCCGCCACATACTGGTCGATCTATACGATTGCGATGCCGATTTGCTCGACGATCTCGATTACGTCGCCCAACATATGGAACGGGCCGCCAGAGCTGCCGGGGCCACCATACTCAACGCAACCTTCCATCCCTTTTCGCCCCACGGGGTAACTGGGGTGCTGGCGATTCAGGAGAGCCACCTGGCCATCCACACCTGGCCCGAATACCGCTTTGCAGCGGTCGATTTATTTACCTGCGGCGAGGGAATCGATCCGTGGAAGGCACACAAAGTAATCAAAGAAGCCCTGAAGGCGGGCCACGACGCGGCCGTAGAAATGCCCCGGGGCCATGCTGGATTATTGGACGTGCCCAACCCCACCTGACCGCACCAAACAGAAGACTCGAAACGCCGGGCCATCTCCTGCTTAATATCTATGTGAAGCACTGATGTCCCAATGTTTTGCGCCTGGCTCTCTGGAACAGGGCAAAAACATCCGGACAATTTGAACCAAACTGGTATAGCTATTTAAGCAGCGAGCCCGTCCCCTAGCACATACAGATACCAGTGCTTCGGCGACCAAATAGAGCGGCCGTCGGACGTATTCCTGGCGTCCCCTTTCGGCAGCTGCCGGGGACTTACAACCCCATGTCCAAGGATAAGGCGTAGACGTTCTTGCGAAAAAAACCCTCGTCCTGACGGCTGCCGTTGCGCGAATATCGGTACTGGGCCGAAACACCGTAGCGCTGATTGAGCTGGCGCGCCATCTTCACCGATACCATGGTCTGCTCGTATTCGTCCTCTTCGGCCGCCACCGGTTTGACATCGCCGGGGACCGGCTCGTCGTAGCGCCGCAATTGCGAGGTAAAATAGAGCTGGCCATCGAGCCCTCCGGCAATATGCCGGGTGAGCAATATCTGCAGCCGATGGGCCCGGTAGCCGTAGCCCAGGCTATTGGAGTGGTTGTCGAGGAAGGCGTATTTAGTCTGTACCAACACATCGCGGTAGACCTGTACGTCGGCGGTGATTTCGCGCCGCTGGTCCGCCTGTTTGCGCTGGCCCCTTTCCCAAAACCCTGCGCCGCTTTGCACGAGTCGCGGACGATCGTAATCGAGCCAACGCCAATTGAGCCCCAAGCGGGCCCGGAAACGGCGACTGCGGCCATATCGCAACTCGCCGCCCAATTCCTGCAAAGACACATCGCTCAATTGGGCGTCGCGGGCGTCGTCGCCCCCCATCCGGTAGCGCAGGCCCCCCACCATGCCCGACCGCAATCCGCCCTCGAGCCCCAAGTGAATACCGCCGTGCAGATAGCTTTGTTCGTTGGATATGCGCTGGACGTTCTTGAGTTTGAACTGGCTGCCCCACTGCAGCAACAGCCGCTTTTGCAGCTGGGCCATACCGGCCACCTCCACCTGGTTGGCCATCACATCGCCGCGCCCGCCGGCCATTTCTTCAACCATCCAGAATCGCTTCAACCCCAACTTGTGCTGGACCTGCAGGACACCGCGGGGGGTTTCCAGCAAAGGACCGGCGGTGCGCAGATAGAGCCTGTTGAGCCAGCCGGCCCGTTCCCCCGAAACGGCTTCAAAGGGATTGTCGTCGTATTCGACGCCGAGCTTGGCTTCCAGATCTAGTCCCGCCGCCGCGCCACCCCACAACAGCACGACCCAGGCCGCCCCCAGGGCAAAGACTTTCATCGTTTGCCCTCCAGCAGGATCTGCAATTGCTGCCGGAAAGATTCGGCACGCTCGCGGACCACGGCCTCCAACTGTCTAATTTCCAACTGCCGAGCCTTTAATTTATGAATCTCGACGAGAATATCGTCGTCGGGCAACTGGTCCAGGCCCATCTCCTCACCGTGGTTTTGCCCGCGGCCGGCAACCAGATTGTCCGCGGGCGGGACCACCGATTCGATTGGGGCCATACCGACATCGTCGCCCTCGAAAGCCGGAGCCGAGATCATGTCTTCGGCGATACGGGTCTGCTCGTCCGGGCCACTGACCACTTCGACCTCGGTCTGCACCAGGATCCTGCCTTCGATCAGCTGTTCGTCGAATAAATTGATTTCGCTCCAGAACACCTCCACCCTGGCCCGCAAGCGGCGCTCTTCCTCCAGCCGGCGCAGACGCGCCGCCGTCTCCTGGCTCTCAATCTGCAAACGGCTAGAAATATCCTCCATCAAACCGACTTTCTGGTGAATCTCGTCCGGCCCGTCACCCGGATCGATATTCATATTGGCCCCGTACTGCACATACGACGGCTGGTGGTCGGCCTCCAAATCCTGGCGCGCCTGCTGGTAGACCTGCAGCTGGCGGATAAGCGCCTTATCGGGGCGACTGGCCAATTCCTGGATTAGGCGGCCAATATGCCAATCGTAGGCCAGCCGCAAATCATCCCGCACAACGGCCAGCTTGGTCTGCAGCGCCTCCAGTTGCTGGTCGATATTGGCCAACCGGTAGACCAAGGTCAGGGACGATCGCAGGGCCTCTTGCAATTCATCCGATTCGGCGGCCTCCGCCTTCAACTGGCCGATAAGCCCGGCCAAGCTGTCGGCCTCGGCCACCAGGCGCAGACGCTGACCAGCCAGGTTGTGGCGCAAAACCGCCAGTTGTTCCTGCTCGGTCTCCAGCACCTGGATCTGGGGCACCTGCCCCCAGGCGCAGTCGCTATGAGGACCGCCGCAAAGCAACGCTGTGGCGACGGCAATAAGGGCTAGCGTTCTCAATCTATTCCGTACTTTTCCAATTTATAGTACAAAGCGCTGGTCTTGATACCCAGAATTTCGGCGGCCTTGGTCTTGACGTGCTCGGACTGTTCCATGGCACGGCCGATCAGGTCTTTTTCTAAATCGTCGAGCATCTGATTAAGCGGCATTTCGCCGCCGGACGCGACCGCCGGATCGTAGCCGCGCTCGCCGCTGGGCTCGGCCACCAGGGGCAAATCGTGCAGGCCGATTTCGTCGCCGTCCGACAGTACGATGGTGCGCTCAATAACATTCTCCAGTTCGCGCACATTGCCGGGCCAGGCGTATTGCACCAGGGCCTCGACGGCTTCGCGACTAAGACGCTTGAGAGGATGGTTTATTTCCGCGCATTTTTTTTCGACGAAATGATCGACCAATTGGGGGATATCCTCTTTGCGCTGACGCAGGGCCGGCAGGTGCAACGGAATCACTTCCAGGCGATAGAACAGGTCCTCGCGAAAGCTTCCCTCCTCGACCATATCGCGCAACTGCCGGTTGGTCGCCGCAACCACCCTGACCTCGGCGGTCAGGGTCTGCTCGCCGCCGACCCGGTCGAATTCCTTCTCCTGCAGCACCCGCAGCAATTTGACTTGGGTTTCCAGGGGAATATCGCCAATCTCGTCGAGAAATATAGTGCCGCCGCTGGCCAACTCAAATTTGCCCTTCTTCTGGCGCACGGCACTGGTGAAAGCGCCTTTCTCGTGGCCAAACAACTCGCTCTCGACCAATTCGCGCGACAGGGCGCCGCAATTGACCTTGACGAAGGGCCCCCCTTCGCGCGTGCTCTGGTAGTGGATGGCCCGGGCGACCAATTCCTTGCCGGTGCCCGACTCGCCGTAAATAAGCACCGAAGAATCGGTCTGGGCCACCTTGCGCACCATATCCAGGATGGCCCGCATTTGCGCTGAATCGCCAATGATTTCGCCAAAATTATAGCGCCCGCCGATCTCTTCGCGCAGATAGCGGTTCTCCTCGCCCAGGCGCTCGCGCTCGCGGCGATTGGCCCGGTATTCGAGCACTTTCTCAATTTTCAGGCGCAGGGCCTCGGGCGGAAAGGGTTTGGTAATAAAATCAAAGGCGCCCTTTTTGACCGCCTCAACGGCAATCTCAATTGTGCCGTAGGCGGTGATGATCATGACGTCGGTATCGGGGTATTTATCCTTGACCGATTCCAACACCTGCATACCGTCCATTTCGTCCATGCGGTAATCGGTGATCACCAAATCGACCGACTGTTGGGCCAATTGTTTCAGCCCTTCGCCGCCGCTGGCAGCGGTGGTGACCTCGTGGCCCATGCGCTCTACTACCAGGGCCACGCCGCTGCGCATAGTCTCGTTATCGTCGATGACCAGGATGCGGATCATTCAGTTCCTCTCTTTGCGGTCGGGCAGAAAAATTCGGAAGGTGGCCCCTTGGCCGGCCGCGCTTTGCAGTTCAACCCGGCCGCCGTTCTGTTCCAATGTCTGGCGCAAAATAGCCAGACCCAAGCCCGAGCCTTTCTCTTTGGTGGTAAAAAAAGGCTCGAAGAGGTGGCCCTGCACCTCGGCCCCTATGCCCGGACCATCGTCGATGACTTCCAATACCGCCTCCCCTTGCACCCGTTGGGCCCGCACTTGCAGGACACCGCCCCCGCGCATGGCCTGGATACCGTTGCGCATCAAATTGAAAAGGGCGCGTTTGACTTGTTCGGGATCGGCCCAGACATACAGATCGGGATCGACCTGATGACGGTATTCGATTCCCCCCTCTTCCATTTCCGGGGCCAGCAGGAAGGCGGCGTCCTCGACCAGGCCGCCCACAGAGACGGACTCGGGTACGGGCGGAGCCGGACGGGCAAAATCGAGAAATTCGGCGATTACTCGGTTGAGGGTGCGGACTTCGGCGATCACTTTTTGAATATGCTGCTTGCGCGGATCCTCGTCGGGCAGGTCATCGGCGATGAGACCGGCGTAAATTTCAATACCGCCCAGGGGATTGCGAATTTCGTGCGCCACCCCGCCCAGCATTTGCCGCAACTGGGCATCGCGGGTCAACAGCTTGAGGCGCATTTCGTCCATGGCCGCGGCCAGATAGCCCAATTCGTCCTGCCCCGAAGTATCCATGCCGTATTCGAGATTGCCCCGGCCTATCTGACGGGCCGCCCCCACCAGGCGCTGCACCGGGCGGGTGATAGTACCGGCCAGCCCAAAACCGACGACAATAGTGAGCAGCACTCCGATGCCGGCGAAAATGAAAACCGACTGTTTGAAGACGGCGATGGTACCGGTGAAACCGGCGCCAATATCCACCCCGACCCCGGCGACGACTTCGTCGCCGTCGAATATCGGCGCGTACCCCCTCATATACTCGACGCCGCCCTCGGTGAAAGGCACCGTATGGGTCGACTGTCCCTGCAAGATCTGCAACATTTCAAAACTGTCCTGAATACGCAGCCAGGTATACTCGCGGCCAATGGGCACGCTGCGCTCGGTATCCAGCAGCGATCGGCCTTTGCGGTCAAAGACGTATATCCGCCGCGCCCCGACCAATTCCTGCTCGCGGCGCAGCCGCGCGGTTAGGCTCTGGTACAAGTTGAAATTCTCGTAGCCGGGCCGAAGCATGCGCAAGACCCCCCCGTTGGGGCCAGTGGCCACCAGTTGGGCCACTGCGATCAGGTGCTCACTCATCTGCTGTTCCAGACTGCGCTCGGTCAGTTCGTACAATACCCAACCGCTGCCCCCTACTACAACCATCACCAGGAGGACAAAACTGAGGACCAATTTGTAACCGATGCGTCCCTGGGGCCATATCCGCATGCCACCCAGGGCCGGTAGTCTCTCTCCGACCACGATTGCCCCAACCAAAAAAGAAGAGAAGCGCTTTGGGGTTAAATCTATCCGATACCCGGGGGCCAGACAAGACGGCGGGCAGGAGGACTGTTCGGCAACCGGGCCAGTCTCCTGCGACAGCTCGACAGAGTATCCGCCCCCGCCCGGTAGGCCGTGCCGGATGGGAAACCGGTGGAACGGACAGGAAGCCCGCCCCACCGCGCCGCACTACTGTCGCCGGACCGCGCCGGGTCCGCGCCCGGACGCCGAACGTCCCCTGCACCAAAACGCCTATAATCATTTTACCAACAATACCTTGCGGACCTGCTGCCGCCCGCCCATTTCCATCCGCGCCAGATAGACCCCGCCGGCGACCCCCTCACCCTGCTGATTGAGGCCATTCCACTGCGCTATATGCGAACCCGGCTCCAAGGGGCGGTCGACCAGAGTACGGATGCGCTGCCCCTGCAAATCGAACAGCTCCAACCGCACCCGGCCCGCCGTTTCCAACCAGTAGCGCAGAGTGGTGGCGCTGTTAAACGGATTGGGATAGTTCTGTTCCAGCCGCACTTGTCCGGGCCGGCCGCTGCCGACGCCCTTTTCTTTTATCTGGGTGGCCGTTTCGACAATGCGGTACTGGACATCTTCGAATACCACTTCGACACGACGCCCCAAAGCCAGATAGCGGCCCAGTTGGGGCCTATCCGCCACCAGGGTGAAATAGGCTTCCGAGCCGAAGGCCAAGACCTGGACCGGTGCATCGCTATCGAAACGACTATCGCGCCACCCCTCGACGCGCTCGTAAAAGGTCTTGTCGCCGACATAGCGCACAGCCGCCGAACGCACCCGAGTCGTGGTCCCGGCATTGGCGTAGGAACGCACCTGCTGGGCGGCGCTGACGGCTTCGGCGCCGCTGTCGGCACGCAGGGCATCGGCCTCCTCCAAGACAGGCACCGGCACCTCGTCCTCGACAATAAGAAACGAGGTATAGGGCGTGATAATACCATAGCGCCGCGACAAAGCGACGATTTCCTCGACCAATTCGTCGTCTTCGCCGTTGAGACGGATTTGATCGAGGAGGAACCCCACCTTGCGGGTGGCCCACAGTCGCGGCAAGAATTCGGGCCCCGAATCGTCCCGCGCAAAAGAGGCGGTAAAGACGCGTTGAGCCCCGGCCAGCACACCGGCGAGCTCAACCTGGACCGCACCGCTGGCCTGCAGGCGGCCCAATTGGACCAGTTGGGCGCCGCTGAACAGATCGGGCAATTCGGGCGGATAAAAATCGCTGCGGCGCCCCCCTTCCAGATTCAGGCGCAAAGCGGTTAGGACCGGATTGCTGACTTTGGCGTAGAATGCGGCCACGGCCTGGGCGATATCCTCGCCGGGCCGCACATAGGCCGAAGTACCGCCGTTGCCACTGGCCAGGCGGTCGAGTAAATGGGTATTGACTTCGTCGCCGACGCCAAAGACAAACAGCCGCGCCCGTCCCCCGTTGGCCTGCTCGGCGGCCGCGATAATAGCGTCGATATCAACTTGGCCGATCGTCGGCTTGCCGTCGGTCAAAAAAACCACCATCTCGGCAAAACCGTCGCCCCGCACCATGCCTAAACCCCGCTCCAAGGCGCCATCGATATTGGTGCCGCCCAGGGCCTCCAGACCATCGACATAATCCAGCGCCAATTGGCGTTGCTGCGGGGTCGCCGCCACCGCCGAATCGGCGAAGCTGGAAACGGTAGTACCGTAATCGACAATATTGAAGACATCGTCCTCGTTGAGGGCGCCAACGGCAAAGCGCAACGAGGCCCGAGCCTGATCCATTTTCCCCCCTGCCATACTGCCCGAACGATCGAAGACAAAAACGATCCGCTTGGGGGTGACCACTTCGTCGACCGGCTCGATCTGGGGGGCGGCCAGCAACAGATAATAGCCCTCTTGTTCGGCGTTGGGAAAATAACTGAGTAGATCGAGGCCGACCTCGCTGTCCGACACCGTATAGTAGAGAGCGAAGTCGCGGCTGGGTGTCACCCCCTCGTCGGCATAGATCACCCGCACCCGATGGTCGTCCAAGCGTTCGACGACAATTTCATGCGAAGGCGAGTACACCGCCTTAATGGGACTGGACGAGCGGATATCTACCTGCACCGAGACATCCTCCAGCGGCTCGGGAGAGAATTTTTCGGTATTGAGCGGATATATATAACGCACCACGCCGCCGTCGCGCTTGAGCACTTCCTCGTAGGCCAGCTCAACGCGCCTTTCGCCCTCGGCCGGAATGGGGAAAATACGCGCCCGATAGGCGCCGCGACCGGCGTATTCCAACAAAGCCGGATCAATGCGCTGGCGGACGATTTCCTCGTAGATGCGCCGGGCTTCGATAGCATCGAGAATTTCGGCCTGCAACGGCTCGCCGTCCACGTGCATGGAAAAGGCGGAAAAAGAGGCGCCCAACGGCAAAGGGAAAATATAGGTACCTTCGACGTCGAACGGCGCCGGATTGAGGAAAACTTGGTCGATATCGGTGCGCGCCGCCTGGTCGTCTATAGCAACCTTGACGCGGTGGTATTTCACCGCCAGGGGCGGTTGCGGCGGTGGGGGCAGAATAAAACCGTCGGCCCCGGCGCCAACGGCGCTTACCAACAGCGCCAGGGCCAGCCATGTTTTCACGGTTGCCCCCTCTCTGCAGCGGCGCTTTTTATTTTGCCCCAGGAAGTCCGTTGCACCGCCGTTTCACTGTCACTTCCATAGGTGGCCCCGGCGTCCTCGGCGGCGGCTTTGATCACATCGGTGACCAGCGCGTCTATATTGGTCGTCGTTGGTCCGGAGGTTTCGCCGCCAGCCATTTCGCCGTCGACGACCATCCCCTCGGCCAGGACGCTGTCTTCCATACTTCTCGACACCACCCCCGGGGCCCTGCCCAAGCCGACATCGCCCTCCACTGTCCAGGTACTATCACCGCTGCTATAGGTCGTCGTGCGCCCTTCGACGACGACGGTGATTTCATCGCCTTCCTCATCGACGTAGCTGCGTTGGTAGGCCAACCACTGGAAACTGCCCCCCGTACCGGCGGCGATTTCGCGGTATATTTTCTCGCCCTCCTGGTCCAGTCCGCTGGCGCCAATAGCATGGACCGCAATGGCGCGTCTTTCGGCATCGTCAATTTCCCGGCGATAGTCGAAGTCGTCGTCGTAGTCGAGATGTGGCGGTGCATCGCCGATCAAAAAGACCAGCCGGGCCACGCCCTCGGCCGCATCCCATTCGATACCGTCGAGGGCCACGTGCAGCCCCTCGTTGAGGCTTTCGGGGTAATCGCCGCCGCCGTCGGCCTCAATCTGCCCGAGATTTTCGACAATGCGGTCGATATCCCGAGTAAGCGGATAAACCCGGGTCACGTAATCGTCCTCGCGGTCGCGATAAGCAACCACGCCAAAGCGCACATCGGGGGCCGGTTCAGCCAGGGCGATATCGGAAATCATGCCCTGGATTCGCTCTTTGACGGCATCGATCTCGTCGCCCATACTACCAGTAGCATCGAGCAGGAATACCACGTCGACGCGCGGTGCCTGCTGCCCGCTGGCCCCCCCTGCTAAACCTATAACCCCCAGCCCCACGGCCAACCACAATACACGCATTTTAGTCTCCTGCTCTTTAAGCGCTGCTTGTTCGGCCCGTTATTGGCCAACTCCCTGCAAGAGACGTGCCAAAATTTCTATCGGCCTACCAATTCACTTTTAAGCACTATAAAAAACAAGCTCCTAAACAAAAATAGGAGCTTGTTCTCCGGGCTTAAAAAAAATGCCAATTTATCAAATTATTGAGGTTTCTATTCAGTTTTTTGAACGATAACCGCCGCCGCTCTATCCCAGGCCAATGCGGGAAGGAAATTCTGCCGTTCCCCCTACCCCGGCATCGACACGGAATAGGGCGCCAGCTCCCTGACCATTTTCTTCTTTATTATTCCCTCCGGCGGTGGTAGCGTATAAATCGGCGTAATGGGCCCCGGCAAATGTAGCCGAGGAAACCTTGAGGGCAGGGAAGTGTGTGCGTCGATCTTCCTCGCCCTCGGGGCTATAGCGAATAAGGCAATGGCCGCCCCACTGGGCCGACCAGACAAACCCCTCTGTATCCACGGTTAGCCCGTCTGGAGCCCCCGTCTCGTGCATACTGTCGACAAAGACTGTCTGCTCGCTGAGGGCGCCGTTGGATTCATCGTAGGCGAAGCGGTAAATCTTGCGCTGGCCCGTATCGGTATAATACATATGCCGGCGGTCGGGGGTAAATCCCAATCCGTTGGAGCAACCAATTCCCTCTAAAATGCAGGTCGGACGGCCGTCGACATCGAGGCGATAGAGCCGCCCCGGCCGCTCCGCTGTCGGCATAGTACCGCAAAATACCCGCCCAGCCGGATCGGCGATAACATCGTTAAATCGGCTTTCGACCTCGTCGGCCATTTCCTCGACGATATATTCAAGGGCCCCGTCTCTCCATAGCGCCACCGTCCCCCGGTCCATAAACAACAATAGGGCTCCATCGGCCTGAATGGTAAATCCACCTACGGGCCTGCCGCTATAAAATTGCTCGTGCTGGCCACTTTGCGGATCGTAGCGAAACATGCGTCCGGCCGGGATATCGGTCCAGTAGAGCCGCTTCTCTTGTGGATGCCACAAGGGCCCTTCCCCGGTCTGGCAGTGATAATCGGCAATTAATTCGGCTGCCATCATAGCTCTTCCTCCCAATAAGTATTCCTATTCCCTGTTTGGCTCAGAGACGTATCAATCTTCCCGATGTTGTCCGGGCACCCATAAGATATCGCCCTCGCCGCCTTGGTTGGCAGCCCGGGCCAGAACAAAAAGCAGATCGGACAACCTATTCAAATAAAGCAGTGCCTGGTCGTTGATGGCCACCTCATCGGCCAGGGCCCAGGCGCGGCGTTCGGCGCGGCGGCAGACCGTGCGCCCCAGGTGTAACCAGGCCGCCCCTGCACAACCGCCCGGCAGCACAAAGCTGCGCAGTACCGGCAAGTCCTCGTTGGCCCGATCAATAGCCTGTTCCAGCCGCTGTACCTGGTCCGCTTGAATGCGCAGGGTCCCTTCTTCGCCCTCGGCCTGTGGGCAGCACAGATCGCCCCCCAGATCAAATAGATCGTTCTGCACACTCTGCACCAGAGTCGCGAATTGGCCCAATCCATGGGCCAGAGCCAACCCCAAAACCGCGTTCAGTTCATCCACCGCGCCATAGGCTTCCACACGCGGGTCGGTCTTGGCCACTTCGGCGTTATTGCCCAGCCGGGTCCGCCCACCGTCGCCGCTGCGGGTATAAATTTTCGATAAAGTTACCATACTGCTCCTTTGCCATCGAATGGGGCGAAAACTGCTGTTAAATAATATGCCTTGCCGGCAAATGTTCAAACGCCCGATGGGCCCCAGTCCAGTGCGCCTGTGGTTGGCCAGGGCTCCTGTCGCCCCCCCAATTCCCCATAGCACCGGCCCCGGACAATGCGTACATTTTGGCCTGGATATCCTTCACCCCCCAACCACTGACCGCCGATGCCATTGCTCCCTCTCTTCAAAGGCGCCAACCGCGACCGCCTCAAAATCTATGGGCCGGCCGCCCTGCTCTCAGTGCTGGCGCTGGTCCTGCTCTTCCAACTGGTCCAACCGGCCCCGCCCCAACGTCTGGTCCTGGCCGCCGGTCCGGCGGGGGGAGCGTACCACGACTTTGCCCTGCACTACCGCCGCCTGTTGGCCCAACAGGAATTCGAAATAGAAATACGGGCGACTTCGGGGTCGGTGGAAAACCGCCGCCTGCTACAGGAAGGGACCGTAGACGTGGCCTTTATCCAGACCGGGGTAGGCCAAAGCCAGCACAATCTGGTCTCTCTAGCCAGCCTGTTCTACGAACCGCTGTGGCTCTTTCACCGCAATCCCACCCAACCCGACCGCCTCACTGACCTGGCCGGCAGCACCATTGCCATTGGCCCCGAGGGCAGCGGCACCCGCGCCGTGGCCCAGATCCTGTTGCGCGAAAACGGCCTCGAAGCCCCCCTCACCCAGCTGTCCGATTTAAGCGGCGCGGCAGCGGCCCAAGCCCTGCGCCAGGGCCGCATCGACGCCGCCTTATTCGTCACTTCGCCGCAGGCCGGGGTAGTGGCCGATCTATTGCACGACAGCGATATCGAACTGATGCACTTTGCCCGCGCCGGGGCCTACCAGAGCCGCTACCACTACCTTTCCAGCGTCGTCCTGCACGAAGGTGCTATCGACTTCCGGCGCAATCTCCCCAACCGCTCTATTACCCTGCTGGCGCCGGTGGCCACCCTGGTGGTCCAGCCCGATTTCCATCCCGCCTTGATCGACCTGTTGCTCCAGGCCGCGACACTGGTACACGCCAGCGGCGGCTTTTTCGCCCGCCCCGGCCAATTCCCCGCCGGCGACCACCTCGATTACCCCCTGGCCGAAGACGCCCGCCGCTACTTCGAGCGCGGCCCTTCCTTTCTGCGCCGCTATCTGCCCTTTTGGGCCGCCGTATTCATCGAGCGCACCGCCATCTTCCTGTTGCCGGCGGTCACCTTGCTCATTTCCCTGTCGCGCATTGCCGTCCCGACCTACCGCTGGAAAGTGCGTTCACGCATCTACCGCTGGTACCGCGACCTCTCGGCGGTGGAGGCCGCTATTGACCAGGGCGACCAGGACTTGGAAACCGCCCTGGCCCAATTGCGCCGCATCGAAGCCGAAGTCGCCAAAGTCGAAGTGCCCCTGTCCTATACCGACGAGCTCTACAATCTGCGCCTCCACATCCAACTGGTGCAGAACAAAATAAACCAGCAGCAAAACCCTTCGCCCTAGCCCTCCGGTGCCATGCCGCCCGGCCCCGAACGCGACGCCCGAGTGAATTTCCGGCCCGCCGCCCAAGTAAGCCCCCGGTAGCCAATCCCCCTTGTTTGCCTTTTTTTTTCGCGCCCCTGTAACTTTCCCCGGCCGCCGTCCGTTATTGTAGGCGAAGGACGAGGGATAAACCATTATGGCACGCTTCCGCCAGCTCTGTCGAGAGCACCGGGACCGAATTTATACATTCGCTTGCTACTATATGGGCAACCGCGAGGACGCCGAAGATATCACCCAGGAAGTCCTGTTGCGGCTGTGGCGCCACCGCGCCCCCAGCGATGCGGAGGGGGCGGCGGCCTGGTTGACCCGGGTGGCGCGCAACGCCTGCCTCGACGCTTTGCGCCGGCGGCACAGCTACCGCGCCGTAGTCAGCGGCCAGGACCCCGAGCCGGTATTGCAGAACACCCGCGCCGGCGACGAAAAAATAGAATTGCGCCTGCGCCTGGAAGCGGCGCTGACCCGCCTGGACAGCCCCTACCGCGAAATTATCATCTTGCGGGAAATTCAAGGCCTGCCCTACAGCGATATCAGCCGCAGCCTGGAGCTTCCCCTCAATACCGTCAAAGTGTACCTCCACCGGGGTCGGAGACGCCTCCGCGCCCTTTTACAGGAATAGAGGCCACCATGAGCATCGCTGCCCCTTGCACCTGGACCCTGGATCGAATTGAAGCCTATATCGACGGCGAATTAGACGATACCCAGGCGCTGCAGCTCGACGAGCACGTCGCCGCCTGTCCGACCTGTAGCGAGCAATTGGCGCAGGCCCGCAGCCTGGCCGACGCCCTGCGCTCCTTGCCCCAACTGACCTATCCTGCCGAGGCCGTAAACGCCCTGCAGAGAGAAATTCGCCAGACCCGCCGCCGTCGTCTGGGTGCCTACACTAGACGACTTAGCGCGGTAGCGGCGGTGTTGTTGGCCTTATTAGGCGGTTACAGCCTGTTGGACAAAGACCAACCCCCGCCCGCCGTTGAATCCGTAGAAGTCGCCCAGGCCCGCCGTCAGGTGGAATGGACCCTGGCCTACCTGGGCAATTTGGGCAACCGCACCGGAACCTCTATCCGCGACGACGTCATCCAACCGCGTCTGGTCGATCCGCTGCGGCAAAGCCTGGAAACCATTTTGCCCGCCCAAAACCTATGAGGAACCTCGCCATGCGCCTTTTGTCCATACTGCTATTCGTCGCCGTTGCCGGGTCCACCGGCACCTGGGCGGAAATACCTTTGCCCGAGCAACCCGGCTATATCGATTTCGCCGACTTGGGCCTCATAGACGAAGCCGAGGCCGAAACATCCGTCGAGATTTACCTGAAGGACCCGCTGTTGAGCCTGGTGGCAGCCGCTACCCGCCTCGAAGACGAAGAGCTGGCCAATATGCTGGCCGTCCTCGACCTCATTCAGGTCCGGGCCTACGACGACCTAGGCCCTTCCTACGAGACCATCGCCGCCCGACTCAGAACCTGCACCGTTCCCGGCTGGGAGCAAGTGGTGCGGGTGCGCGAACAGGACCAGCAAGTACAGGTCTATATCCGTGTCGACGACAAAAATATCGCCGGTCTGCTGGTCCTGGCCTGCGAAGAGAGTGAATTCGTTCTTATCAATATCGTCGGCCCCATCGACCTGGCTCAAGTGGGCCGCATCGGCCGCAAATTCGACTTAGATCCCCTCGATGCGCTCGACGAAATCGACTTTGAAGCCGACGCCCACTAAGGCAGAAGGACTAAACCATGAATAGACTGAATATGTATGCTACTATCGCCCTGGTCTGCCTTTCCCTGACGGGCTGCTTCCACGCCACCGAACTGGGCCAGTTGCGCCGCGAAATTGACCGGGAAATGCCCCAGGTCGAATTCGAACGCGAAATTGAAATGAGCCTGGGCCCCATGTCCCTGGGTTTCGCCCGCCTGGTCACATTCTTCGTGCCACCGGCCTGGCAGATACGCGGCATGCTCAGTGAAATCCACGCCGTCAAAGTGGGGGTCTATCGGGCCAACCGCCACGCCTCCCTAAAAGATGTACCGACCTTGCGGTTGCCGCCCCAGCTGCAAAATCTGTTGGCCGACAAGGACTGGGAATTGGCCATCAAAGCACGCGACGGCGGCGAAATGGTTTGGCTACTCTACCATATCCAGGGCCAGACCGTCGACCAGGTGCATCTGGTCGCCCTGGCCGATGAAGAGCTGGTCCTGGTGCGCTTCGACGGCCACCTCGAAAGACTCCTCGCCCGTGCCCTGGAGCACCCCCAGGCCCTGGAACACCCCGGCGACCTGGCGCACTATCGCACCCTGGAAGCCAGCGGCTTTGCCAATTGGCAGGGCCATTGGCAAAGCGGTAGCGAGGATTTGCGCGCCTGGCGCCAAGAAGGCCTGGTGGCCCAGTACAATAAAGTAGACGGCCTTTATCTGGGCTGGCGCCCCCGGAGCCATTTTCACCGCACTCCGCGTTTACAGCAATACGGCGAATTGGGCTTTGGCGTGGGCGGCGATCACTGGCGCTACCAACTGGGCGCCGAATGGCTGGCGGTGGGAAAGGACAAAGGCGCCTATACGGCTAGCCTGGGCGCTGAATTGCACGAATTGACCGATACCCAGGACCACTGGCTGCTATCAACTGAAGAAAATTCGCTCGATGCCGTACTCTTTAGGCGTGATTTCCGCGACTACTACCGCCGCAGCGGTTTTAGCGCCTATCTGACCCAGCGCCTGGGCCACGACCTGCGCCTGACCGCCCGCTATACCCAGGACGATTTCGCCCAGCTGAAAAACGGCGTCGAGTGGAGCCTGTTCGGCCGCCTGGGGCGGGACGACTTCCGCGCCAATGACGCCATTGACGAAGACCAAATAAACAGTGTCCAGGCCGAGCTCTCCTGGGATAGCCGCGATAGCCGCCAAAGTCCCCGCCGCGGCTGGTTCGTCAATGGCCTGGCCGAGCGCGCCGGCGATACCTGGGGCGGCGACCGCCGCTTCAACCGCTATGTCCTCGATATGCGGCGCTACCAGCCCGTCACCCAGGGCAGCCGCCTCGATTTTCGCCTGCGGGCGGGACGGGCCAGCGGCGCGGTCCCCCTCCAATACCAGTTTGACCTGGGCGGCTTTGCCTCCCTCCGCGGCTACCGTTTCAAGGAATTCAGCGGCGACCGGATGGTGCTACTCAACGCCGAGTACTGGCTGGCCGGCAGCCGCGACCACCAACTGGGCCCCTTCGAAGGGATCAACGTGGGCTTTTTCGTCGACGCCGGTTCGGCCTGGATCGACGCGGAAGCCGATATGGACCTACACGCGAGCGGCGGCCTGGGACTGCACTTCGAGGATTTCCGTCTCTTTATTGCCCGCCCCTTCCAGGGCCAGGAGCGACAAACGCAAACCTCGCTGCGCTTTAGCCGTTCGTTTTGACAGCAAGGCTCCTGGGTGTAAGTTAGCTGGGCGTCCCAAGTTTTATCCCTCCCTTCGCCCGCGCGCACCCAGGAGCCTATGCATTCTCGCCGCCTCTCCTTTGCCAACACCGCCGGCCAGCAGTTAGGCGGGCGGCTCGACCTGCCCGTCGATGGTCGCCCCCTCGCCTACGCTCTCTTCGCCCATTGTTTCACCTGCACCAAAAATCTCAAGGCCATCGGCCATATCGCCCGCGCTCTCACCCGCGCCGGTCTGGGCGTACTGCGCTTTGATTTCACCGGTCTGGGCGAAAGCGAGGGCGATTTCGCCGATACCAATTTCTCCTCCAACGCCGACGATCTGGTCGCCGCCGCCGCCTACCTGTCCGAAAACTTTCAGGGCCCCGCCCTGCTGGTGGGCCATTCCCTGGGCGGGGCCGCCGTATTGCAAGCGGCCGCCCGCATCCCCACAGCGCGGACCGTGGCCACCCTGGGCGCCCCTTGCCAACCGGCCCACGTCAAAAAACTGCTGGGATCCAGCCAGGCGGAAATAGCCGCCCAGGGCGAGGCTGAAGTGCTGCTGGCAGGACGCCCCTTCCGCATTAAAAATCAATTCATCGAAGACCTCGACCAGACCCGCATGGAGCAGACTATCCGCCAATTGCGCCGCGCTCTACTGGTCATGCACGCCCCCCTCGACCGCACCGTCGGCGTCGACAACGCCGCCCATATCTTTGACGCGGCGCTGCACCCCAAAAGCTTTGTCTCGCTGGATAAAGCCGACCATCTGCTCTCCCGGGAAGAAGATGCTCTGTACGCCGGTTCGGTTATCGCCGCCTGGGCCCGCAAATACCTCGACCTGCCCCCGGACCAGGCACCGCAAACGCAACCGCCTGAGGACGTGGTCGTCGCCCGTACAGGCGCAGCCGGCTTGCAGACCGATATCTCGGCGGGCGGCCACGCCCTGGTCGCCGACGAACCCGCCGATGTAGGCGGCACCAATACCGGCCCCACCCCCTACGATCTGCTGGTCTCCGCCCTGGCCGCCTGCACCACCATGACCCTGCGCCTGTACGCCGACCGCAAAGGCTGGCCCCTGCAAGAGGTGGAAGTGAAGGCCCGGCACCGGAAGATCCACGCCGCCGACTGCGCCGATTGCGAGACCCGAGAAGGCCGGGTGGACGTTATTGAACGGATTATTGAGCTGGAAGGTCCCCTCGACCAGGCTCAGCGCCAACGGTTGCTGGAAATAGCCGACCGCTGCCCGGTACACCGCACCCTGCACGGCGAAGTGCGCGTCGAGACCCGCCTACAAGAAGGCTCTGAGCACACGATACAGGAGTAGGGATATGCCCGGACTCACCGCCGATCAAATCGACTTTTTCCATCGCGAAGGCTATCTGCACGTGCCCAATGCCTTGGGGCCCGAGGACCTCGACCCGGTACAGGAAGAGCTGGAAGGTATTATAGAAAGCACCGCCCAACGTTTGCTGCACGAAGGAAAAATAGCGAGCGCCTACGCCGACTTACCCTTTGACCAGCGCCTAATCCCCCTGGCAAAAGCAGACGCCAGCGCCACCGCCGGGATTAACTTCCCCGCCAATCTGGGCGCCAATATCTTCGCCTTTTTGCACAACCGCCGTCTGCTAGACCTGCTCGAAGGACTTATCGGCCCCGAAATCTACGCCAATTCCTGTCAGCATATCCGCGCCAAGGTCCCGGCCACCGACGATTACGCCGGCAATTTCTCGCAAAACGAATGGGCCCGCTCCACCGCCTGGCATCAGGACTTGGGCGTCCTATTGCCCGAAGCCGACAATACGCTGGTGGTCACTACCTGGATTCCCCTAGTCGATGCCGACGAAACCAACGGCACGCTTATGGTCTTGCCTCGCAGTCACAACGAACCGCTGCGCACCCACGTCAAACCCGGCGGCGATATGGGAGGCAACTGGATGGTCGCCCCCGACGAATTGCCCGATGTCGAGCCGGTGACCATCCCCGTCCAACGCGGCGGCCTGCTGGCCATCCACTGCCGCACCCCTCACGGCAGCCAGCCCAACAAATCTGAGGGCATCCGCTGGAGTATGGACCTGCGTTGGAACGACGCCCGCAAACCCAACGGCCGCCCGCATATGCCCGGATTGTTGGTGTGCAGTCGGGAAAACCCGGACCTGGTGGTAGACGACCGCCAGGAGTGGCTCAACGCCTGGAAAGTGGCCCAGGTTTCCAGCCGTGGGGCGCGGTCGTATCGGTGGGAGTGATTTCCTCATTGAGCTATTTTGGAAGTCGTTGCCAATCTCAATGCAATAAGTGGCTCGACGTAGCTTCTGGCCCCCCCACGGCCTCTTCCTCGACGACCAAGCGTGGTCGACCTGGCTGGGGAAAAGTGACATTCAACGCGGTATTAGCCCCGATATGGACATAGAACCGAGTCCAATACAACCCGACGGCGATCGCCTGTGTGCCCATGTGGCACGCGGCCTGGGCGAGGCCCCCATTGGATCGGCCAACCCCTTTCAGCAGTGCCTGGTGCTCGAATTCCCCCTGCCGTGGGCGACGGAAGTGACGGCATCGCGAGGGTTTCCAAAGGGCTTGCTCGAAGCGGTGGAAGAAGCCCGCAAAGAAGGCGAAATACCGCTGCTCGCCATCGCCCCTGATCCGCAGTATTCAACGCCCGGATTCACCCGCGTCATGCTATTCCGCTACCCGAGTCGCCCTTCTCCGCCTGCGCAAAGGAGGAGTATCTCGTGCCTTCGGATCGCCTCGTCCTGTTGGTGCAGGCGCTGATTTTGCGTACGGATAATCTATCGGCTTTCTGCCAATACAAAATTAAGACCCCAACGAGCAGAGACCTGATGGTCTGTACGCATGGAACCCACGATCAATGCTGCGGCAAATTCGGCTACCCCCTCTACGCCGCGCTGCGAAACATGTGCACAGAACAGCATGCGCCGGTGCGAGTCTGGCGCACCAGCCACTTCTCAGGACACCGATTCGCGCCCACCCTGATCGATTTCCCCGAGGGCCGCTTTTGGGGCAATTTGACCGCTCGGGAAGATATGGCCCGCCTGCTAAATCGCCGCGGCCCATTGCCCAATCTCAACCGCTGCTATCGCGGCTGGGCCGGTGCTTCCTACCTGGTTCAGTGGGCGGAAAGAGAGCTGTTCCGACGAGAAGGATGGCCCTGGGCGCATAAACGCCTGGCGGGCCGAGTGACCGACGTCTGGACAGATGCGGGGCATTTTCTCCCAGAAATACCCCCATGGGCGCATTTCGACGGCCACCTCGTGCGCCGGGCTCGAATTGCCATTGAGATTGCCGGAAACCCCAATAGTACCCGCCAAGCCATCGTCGAATTCTCCGGCATGGTGCAAACCCTGTACGATTGCGTCAAGCGGGGCAACCGCGGCGATTCGCCCCAATTTCGCCTCACAAAGCTGACGTAATTTGGCTATATTTACTTCGGTTTACACGATTAATCAGCAATCTTTATAACTGCACAAAAGTGCAGTATATTAATAGTAGATATTTAAGGTCCAGCAGCCCCTCAATCGACGAGGCCTATTTGACCGACGCGCCATCCTCCGACCGCGGTTTCCTGCTCCACGTCTTCCCGCGCCAACAGGGCGGCAAAACCACCGTCTGCGCCATCGGCCGGCTGCAAAACGGCGAGACCTTTGGCCTGGTCGACGACCGCCAGCAACCCTCCTTTTACGTCCGCCAATCCGACAGCGACGCACTGGCCCGGCGAGACGGAATCACCGGTGTCCCCAGCGACCGCAGCACCATGGACGGCGAGCCCGTCCTCGAAGTAAAAAGCCCCCTTTCCGCCGCCCTCCGCCGCCTGGCACGCGGCCTGGAACGCGACGGCGTCCGCACCTACGAGGCCGATTTTTCCCATACCGGCCGCTTCCTCGTCGACCGCCAACTCAACGGCTCGGTGCATATTGAGGGCCCCTGGCGCCCCGGCGACGGCGTCGACCGGGTCTACCAGAATCCCCATCTCACGCCCGCTTCCTGGGAGCCGCACTTAGCCGTCCTGGCACTCGATCTGGAGACCGACCGAGAAGCCAGCCAAATCTGGGCCGCCTCGCTGGTGGGCACCGGCCCCGATGCCAAACACCAGCTCGAAGAAATTCACCTGGTGGGGGCCCCCACCGCGCAAGATTCACCCAAAGCCCACTGCCACGCCGACGAAACCGCCCTGCTGCAGGCCCTGTGCCAGCGCATCCGCGCCATTGACCCCGACGTGCTCACCGGCTGGAACGTCGTCGATTTCGACCTCACCGTGCTGCAGCGTCGCTGTAAAGCCTTGGGATTGCCCTTCAATTTGGGCCGCACCCAGGACGACTCCTGGTACCAGGAGGGCCGCATCTGGGGCGGCAGCCGCATGGTCGTCTACGGCCGCCAAGTGCTCGACGCCCTGCACCTGATCCGCGCTTCGCTGCAGCGTTTTGAGGACTACCGCCTCGGCACCGTGGCCCAGGCCATTCTCGGGCGCGGCAAAACACTGCAGGCCGACGAGGACGAAGCCATGCCCGAACGTATCCAGCGGGCCTACCAGCAAGACCGCGCCGCCTTTTGCGAATATTGCCTGGAGGACTCGCGCCTGGTGCGCGACCTGCTCGCCGCCGAGGGCCTTATCGAACTCACCCTCAGCCGCAGTCTTTTAACCGGTCTACCCCTGGAACGCTGCTGGGGCTCGGTGGCCCCCTTCGACTATCTCTACATTGGCCAATTGCACCGCCGCGGCCTGGTCGCCCCCAGCCACGGCGTTGACCAGAACGGCCGCCACAGCGCCCCGGGCGGGCTGGTCATAGCCCCCCAGGCCGGGCTCTACCGCCATGTCTTCGTCTTCGATTTCAAAAGCCTGTACCCCTCGCTGATCCGCACCTTCAATATCGATCCTCTGGCCCATATCCAAGCGACGAATAGGGCCCCTGACGATACTATTACCGCTCCCAACGGCGCTTCGTTCGCACGCGACCAGGGCATTCTGCCCGATTTGCTCGAACGCTTTTTCACCAGCCGCGCCCAAGCCCGGGAAAGAGGCGACGAACTGGCCGCCTACGCCTATAAAATCATTATGAATTCGTTCTACGGCGTCTTGGCCACCAATGCCTGTCGCTTCGCCGATAACCGCCTGGCCGGGGCCATCACCGAATTTGGTCATTACGTGCTGCGCTGGACTCGCCAGCTTTTGCAGGAAGACGGCAATCGCATCCTCTACGGCGATACCGACTCGCTCTTCGTCGATCCGGGCCTGCCCGCCGATATAGACGAAGAAAGCGCCCGCCAGCGCGGCCGGGCTCTATGCCAGTGGGCCAACCAGCAATTGGCCGACCATATCGCCGCAGAGTGGGGCGTTGAATCGCGCCTTGAGCTCGAATTCGAAAAGTACTACCGCCGCCTTTTCCTGCCCTCCATGCGCGGCGACGCCGAAAAGGGCCGAGCCAAAGGCTACGCTGGCTTGCGCGTTGACCAACGGGGTGAATATCTCGATATCGTCGGCATGGAGGCGGTGCGCCGCGACTGGACCGACCTGGCACATCAATTGCAGCGCGAATTGCTCGAACGGCTCTTCCACGACGCCGATGGCGACGAATTGGAGCAGCGCATCACCGACTGGGTCCACGCCGTGCGCACGGGCCAAAAAGACGACCTGCTGGTCTACCGCAAGGGCCTGCGTAAATCCGTCGCCCGCTATACCAAATCGAGTCCGCCGCACGTGCAGGCGGCCCGCCTGCTGCCCAACCCGCCCGACGTGGTCCACTACGTCATCACCCGCGACGGGCCCCAGCCCCTGGGCAAAATTTCGGCGCCCCTCGACTACAACCACTACGTGCAAAAACAGATTGAGCCCATCGTCCGCACTCTGGCCCAGGTCTGCCCCATCGATACAGAGGCGGCGGTCAAGGGCGAGATTAGTCTGTTTCCCCGCTTGGTCTGTACCACCTCTTGATATCGGCTGAATAGTGGAAGGTTAGGCTGCCGTGGGCGGGTCTGGGGAACGCCGACCTCTGGTGGGCAGTGAGGCCCGCTTGCGGCCTTCCCCACCCCGCCCGGCTGCGCCGCCTGCCCGGCCTTCAGCTGCCCCGCCACCTCTCCCCCACTGCCCACCGCCGGCCGACGCTCCCCAGACCCTTCGGTAGACCGTTTAAGAAACAGAAGTAGCTCTTGCCAAAAGGGCGTTTTTTCATCAATCTCAGGTGAATAAAAACCCGTCAAGAGGACCGTCCAAATGAATCAAACCGCTCAGACTGCCCACCCCATACACCCCTTGCTCAGCCGCCGCTGGAGCCCGCACGCCTTTGCCGACCGGCCAGTGGAATCGACTAAGCTAATTGCCTTGCTGGAAGCGGCCCGTTGGGCGCCTTCCTCGTCAAATAGGCAACCCTGGCATTTTATCGTCGCAGAAAAACAAGACCGCGCTGAATTCAACCGCTTGCTCGATTGTCTGAAACCGGGTAATCAGAGTTGGGCTGGCCAGGCCCCCGTGCTCATGCTCGGGGTGGCGCGCCAAATCGACGAAGGCGGTAGCACCAATCGCCACGCCTTCTACGACGTCGGCCAGGCCGTTGCCCACATGACCATACAGGCGCTCGACCAGGGTCTCTACATGCGCCAGATGGGCGGCTTTGACGTGGCCAAGGCCCAGCGCGACTTCGCTATTCCCCAGGATTTCGAGCCCACCGCCGCCATAGCTTTGGGCTATCCGGCCGCAGCAGGTGACCTCACCGAGGAACTGCGCCAGAAGGAGCAGGCCCCCAGAGCCCGTAAACCCCTGGTCGATTTCGTCTTTGCCGGCCAGTGGGGCCAAACCGCATCGTTAGTCGCCTCGGAGACCTAATCCATGGACGCCCACGCCGTCGTCTTTACCGCCCCCAATACAGTCGAATACCAACCGGTCACTTGCCCCGACCCCGGCCCCAGTCATATTGTCGTGCGCCTAACGCATTCCTGGATTAGCAACGGCACCGAGGGCTCCTTTCTGCGCGGTGAGCGTATCGAGGGCGATACCGCCTACCGGCCCAATGATCCCTGGCCTTTCCCCATTGTCGCCGGTTACCAGCGCATTGGTGTCGTCGAATGGGTCGGCGAGCAAATCGAAGATATCGAAGTGGGCGATACCGTCTTTAGCACCCAGGGCCTAGTCAACGGCATGTACAAAGAGCGCGGCGGCCAGATATCCCCGTCCGTATCGGGTCGCGACGGCGTTTGGAAATTGCCCCAAGGCGTCGATCCCCTCGCCTTTGCCGGCTTGGTGCTGACCCAGGTCGGCTATAATTGCAGCGCCCGCCCTTCTCTACAACCGGGCGATCCGGCGGTGGTGATCGGCGACGGCTTAGTCGGACAATGGGCCGCCCAGACGCTGCACTGGCGCGGCGCCGAAGTCGCCCTGGTGGGCCGCCACCCAGACCGTCTGGCCTATTTTGGCCAGCGCCCCGGGCGTCATCTCATAGACGCCAGCCAGCAGGACTGGGGCCAGGCGGTACGGGCACTTTTCCCCAACGGCACCCAGGTATTAGTAGACACCGTCGGCTCGGTTCCCGTGCTAGAGCAATCAATAGACCTCATGCGCCGTGAAGGCCACTTGGTCTCGGCCGGATTCTACGGCACCAAAGACGAAATGCCTCTACAGCCGCCACGCTACAAAGAGCTGACTATAGACCTGGTCTCGGGCTGGACCAAAGACCGTATGGACCGCACTCTGGCCCTGATCGCTGCCGGTTACTTGGAGACCTTGCCGCTGATTACGCACCACTTCCCGGTCGCCCAAGCGGCGGCGGCCTGGGATTTAATCGAAACCAAGCGCGAGCCTGTGCTCGGTGTTATTTTAGATTGGTCCTAATCAACCCCTGGACGATACTGCAATGAAAATTCTGCAAATTCAAGAACCGGGTCGCTTTACTTGGAGCGACGCTCCCATGCCTTCCCCGGCTGCCGATGAAGTCCTAGTCCGCGTAGACGCCATCACCACCTGCCCGCATTGGGATATCCACCTGATGGCGGGCGAGCCGATGTTCCCCGGCGGCACGCTGGAGTATCCGTACACACCGGGTCAACCGGGCCACGAAATGACAGGGACCGTAGAGATACTTGGCACTGATGTGGAAGAATTTGCAATCGGCGATCGGGTGGCCGCCTGGCGCGATAGGGGCGCCGCGGCCATCGGTTGCTACGCCCGCTACGTCGCCTTTGCCGCCGACTCGTTGCTCAAAGTGCCGGACCACCTGAACCCGCTGGCTGTAGCTTCGCTCGAATTGGCCATGTGCGTCCAGGTTTCCTTCGACCAGCTGGCCGGTCTGGGGGGCATTGAAGGCAAGCGCTTTGCCGTTGGCGGCCTGGGCCCGGCCGGTCTTATCGCCGTGCAAATGGCGCGCGCCTACGGGGCCGGCGAAGTCGTCGGCGTCGATCTATTGCCACAACGCCGCGACCTGGCCCGCCAATTGGGCGCCGACCAAGTCGTTACGCCCGACGATATCCCGCCGGGCCGCTTCGAACCCACCAGCTTCGCCGTGGGCCTCGACTGCACGGGCTTGGCCCCGGCAGTGCAATTCCTCATGGACCGGACACTCGAAACAGTGGCCCTCTTCGGCGTTTTACGCGACCAAGTCGCCTTTGGCTTTGACCACTGGCGCCGCGGCCTGACTTTGGCCGGCTACCCGGGCCACAACCAGCAGGCCGCTGAAAGAGCCCTGGCCCTTATCGCCGACGGCCAGTTGCAGCTCGAACCCCTGGCGACTCATACCCTCCCCTTGAGCCGCTACGCCGAAGGCGTCGAGTTACTGCGCCGCAAAGAGGCGGTAAAAATCGGCTTTCTGCCCTGGACTGACGAAGATTGATTTTTAAAGTACTGTCGCAGGTTTTAGAAAGAAGGGCAGCAGTCGCAGGTCAGCGGACTTGAGGGTAGAACGGACCGAACCGACAGAATCCCTAAAACAGTTGCCACCGAAGGCCTTAGGGGGTTGGCCGGCGGCGGTATGTGGGGGAGCAGTGGCGGGCAGCTGGAGGCCGGGTGGGCGGCGCAGCCGGGTGGGGTGGGGTAGGCCGCAAGCGGGACTCACATACCGCCAGAGGCCGGCCCCCTAAGGCCGGCCTAGCAGACCATCCCCTTCTTGGCGCGAATCCCATGCGCCGGCGGATCGTCGCCAATCCAGCGCTCGTCGACCGCCTCGGCAGCCAACTGATACCGCGAATCCGACGAAATCCGCACCCGATCGCTGCGGTTGTCCGAAGAGGCGTGCATCATATCCATGCAGAATATCAGTAAATCGCCCATTTTGTAGTCGGCCGTCAGCCAGCGCCCGCCCAATTCGGCCCGCGCCGCAAGGGCGTCGCCCGAATACGCGCCGGTGGAATTCCACTCGATCAGTTGCCCTTCTTCTCGGGTCAATTCACGCCCCGCCGTCTGGGCTTGTTGCACAATAGCAAGCGCGTCGTTGCGATTTTCGCAGTACAGATCGACATCGGTCGAGCCGTAGGTAGACCGTAATTCCTCTAACTTATGGGAATTCTCCAGTACCATCAGGCCGCCCATCTCCAGCGGCACATCGCCAAAAGGCGTCCACGAAGTATAGAGCCGCCGCGTCCCCCGACCCATATAGACAATGTCGCAATGCGGTGTCGTCGGATCTGTGGCCCCCGGCGTTTTGACGCGGAACCAGGTATAGTCGAAATGGCGCACCGGCCCGCCCAGAAAAAAACGGTAGAAATCCATCATCGGCCCCTGGTGCAATACCCGACTAAGGGGCGGGTTATCGACGGTTATAGGACGCATCCCGACGCCCCTACCGCGCTGTCCAGGAGGAGCGGCCACACCCTCTTCAGGCGGATGATTCGAATCGAGCAAGCCGGCATCGGCCAAACGCCCCATAATCTCGCGGCGCCCTGCCAGCACGTCCTCTGTATCGAGCAGGCCGGGCAAGTACAAATAGCCGTCTACATCCATACGCCGCTGCAATTCCTCGCGGTCGCCCACAGAGTCGGCCGAGGGACGCAACAGGCCGAAATCGTCGAGTGTGGCCCCCAAGGGCTGATCGCGATACGTTAGATCGAGTAGATTCGTCGACATAAGTATTTTCCTCTTTGAAAATTGTCTTCTTGCGGCAGCAATATCGCCTTGCGGCCAAATCACCGCATTAGAACCTGTATAGTTGGCGCATTGGCCCTTTTGAATTGGCCGAAAAAAACGCAGCGTTCTATAACACTTATTCCACGCCCGTCCCTCAAGCCAACCCCATCTCGGCTCGCACCTCGATAAAAGCATCGACCGCCCCTTGCAAATCGGCACGGCTATGGGCCGCCGATACCTGGGTGCGAATCCGCGCCGCCCCCTGGGGCACCACCGGATAGAAAAAGCCAATGACGTAGACCCCCTTATCGAGCATGCGGGCGGCCATTTCCTGGGCCAGCTTGGCCTCGCCCAACATAATGGGCACAATGGGATGCCTCCCTGGCCTGATAGTGAAACCCGCCGCTTCCAAAACACCGCGAAAAAAGCGCGCATTGTCTTTGAGGCGATCGCGCAATTGGCTCGATTCACCAATCAATTCCAGCGCCTTGAGCGAAGCGGCGACAATGCTGGGTGCCACCGTATTGGAAAACAGATAGGGCCGCGAGTGCTGCCGTAAGACCTCGACAATCTCGCGCCGACCGCTGGTATAACCGCCACTGGCCCCGCCCAGAGCCTTGCCTAGGGTGCCGGTGATAATATCGACCCGCTCCATCACCCCGCATTGCTCGGGCGTCCCCCGCCCCGTGGGCCCGACAAAACCCACCGCGTGCGAATCGTCGACCATTACCAGGGCATCGTAGCGCTCGGCCAAATCGCATATCCGATCGAGCTTGGCCAGATACCCGTCCATGGAGAATACGCCGTCGGTGGCGATCAGGCGGAAACGGGCCCCGGCCGCCTCTTGCAGCTGGGCTTCCAGATCACCCATATCGCCGTTTTTGAAGCGCAGCCGCCGGGCCTTGCACAGGCGGATGCCGTCGATAATACTGGCGTGGTTGAGTTGGTCCGAAAGCACCGCATCCTGCTCTTCCAGCAGCGTTTCAAAAAGGCCGCCATTGGCATCGAAGCAAGAGGTGTAAAGTATGGTATCCTCAGTGCCCAAAAACTGGCTCAAGCGCTCTTCCAACTGGCGATGGATCGACTGGGTGCCGCAAATGAAGCGCACCGACGACAACCCATAACCCCAATCGTCATAACTGGCCCGGGCGGCGGCGATAATCTCGGGATGATCCGCCAATCCCAGATAATTATTGGCGCACAGGTTGAGCACCTGCTGCCCTCCTTCAATACCGATATGGGCCTGCTGCGGCGTGGTGATAAGCCGTTCTTTTTTGTACAAATCGGCCGCCTGGATCGCTTCCAACCGTTGCTGCAAATGCCGCTGCATAGACTCGTTCATAGCCGGCCTCTTCAGTCTTTCCAGTCGAGCACAATCTTGCCGGACTGACCCGAGCGCATAATTTCAAACGCTTCGTTGAAATCGCCGCGGCCAAAACGATGCGTGATAATTGGAGCAATATCCAGCCCGCTTTGGATCATTACCGTCATTTTGTACCAGGTCTCGTACATTTCGCGCCCGTAAATTCCTTTTATCGTGAGCCCGTTGAAGACCACCAGATCCCAATTGATAGCCGTCTCTTTACCCAAAATGCCCAATAGGGCGATTTTGCCGCCGTGGCACATCGCTCCCAGCATATCCCGCAGCGCCGCCGCGTTGCCCGACATCTCCAGCCCCACGTCGAAGCCCTCTTTCATGCCCAGCTGCGCCATGGCATCTGCCAGACTTTGGCTGCGCACATCAAGCGCGAGAGTCGCACCCATCCGGCGGGCCAGATCCAGCCGGTACGAATTGACGTCGGTGACCACCACATAACGGGCCCCGGCGTGGCGGGCGATGGCCGCGGCCATAATGCCAATGGGCCCGGCGCCGGTAATAAGGACATCCTCGCCCAATACGTCGAAGGACAGGGCCGTATGCACCGCATTGCCCAACGGGTCGAAACAGGAGAGGACCTCCAGCGGTATATCCGGATCGCAGGCCCAGACATTGGTCACCGGAATACTCAGATATTGGGCGAAGGCCCCGGGCCGGTTGACCCCCACGCCGCTGGTCTGGGCACAGAGATGACGGCGGCCGGCCAGACAGTTGCGACAGCGCCCGCATACCAAGTGCCCCTCGCCGGTGACCACATCGCCGACGGCAAAATCGTCCACATTATCCCCCATCGCCACCACCCGGCCGACAAATTCGTGTCCCACAACCATGGGCACGGGCACCGTCTTCTGAGCCCATTCGTCCCAATTGTAGATATGCACGTCGGTGCCGCAAATGGATGCCTTCTCGACCTCGATCAACACGTCGTTGAGGCCCACCTCAGGCACGGGGACCTCTTCCATCCACAAACCGACTTCGGGCCGGCTCTTTACCAGGGCTTCCATAGACGTCCTAACGCACTAAGCGGCGGAACAGATCTTCCTGTTGCTGGCATTCGAGCAAATCGTCGAGACGGCCTTCTTCCAACCCTGCGGCAATGACCGCGAAGGTCTGGCCCAGGACCTCGGCGGTAAAATCGAGGGCCGCCTCGTCGTGGGCGCAATTGAAGAAAAAACCACTGGCCAAGATAAGACCGCGCTTGGCGTTCTCCTGCACGAACAGGGTCTGCACCTTTTTGGCCGCCTCGCCGTCTTCGACGTCAAAGCGGATCCCCGGGTGGGCCGCCACACCGACGCATTCGGCCGCCAGACCCACATCCCGGGCGACCTGATTGACCCGCTCTTTGAAGGCAGCCCCCAAACGCTCGAAATAAGCCGGGGCATCGCGCCGCTCCAACTCGCCCAAGGTGGCCAGGGCCGCGGCAATGCCGACGTTATCGTCCCAATAGGCGCTGGAGATGAACATGCGCTCGGCCCCTTCCATGATATCGCGCCGGCCGACCACAGCGGCCATGGGATAGCCGTTGGAAATAGCCTTGGCAAAAACAGATATATCGGGCGTCACGCCGGTGTATTCCTGCACCCCGCCCAGGGCAATGCGAAAACCGGAGGATACTTCGTCGAAGATCAGCACCACGTCGTGGCGCCGGGCTAATTCCCGCACCCCTTCTAAATAACCTGCAGGCGGCAATTCCGAGCGCATCGGTTCCATGATGATGCAGGCCACCTCGCCGGCGTTGGCTTTGAGGGTATCTTCCAGATGCTGCAAATCGCCGTAGGGAAAGGGGATAGTCGTGCCCTCCAGGGCCTGCGGGACCCCGATGGGTTCAATGCCGGTGAAGAGGAAATCGTCGAGCTGCGCCTTGCCCAGATTGGCCGCTAGATACCAGTCGTGCCAGCCGTGGTAACCGCAAAACAGCACTTTGTCGCGCCGGGTAAACCCACGAGCGATGCGCACCGCCACGGTGCAGGCCTCGCCGCCGCCTTTGGCAAAGCGCACCATTTCGGCCGACGGGATCAAGCGCACCAATTCCTCGGCCAACTGCACGGCACTTTCGTGGATAATGCTGTATACCGAGCCCTTGTCTATTTGCTCCTTGACCGCCCGGTCGACTACCTCGTCGGCGTAGCCGAGGATGATGGGCCCCACCGCCGAGAACCAATCGACGTACTCGTTGCCGTCAATATCCCAAATGCGGCACCCTTTAGCGCGTTCAGCATAAATTGGACTGACCCCCAGTGCGGCGCGCCGAGGCCGCCGGCTGATCAGTTGGCTAGTGCCCGGAATGAGCTTCTTAGCCCGTTCGTACAGGGCCATCGAGCGGGCTACCGAATGTTCGGTCTTGGTCTGTCGGGCTTCCATGGCCTATCTCCTGTAGTTGTAGCTAATCCAATCCCCATAAACGGCGGCGCTCTAGGCTCCACCCTTGCCACTCATCGGCAAATAGATATTTGAGCGCCTCCCTATCGCGGTTGCGGCCCCCGGACGGAAAATAATTCCACGCCAATGCCCGACGCGGTCCGGCTGCTGTCTTGACGCCGGTGGCGTGCCACATACTGGGGCTCCACACCAAGGTCCAGCGCGGATCGAGACGCACCTCGACCTCGTGGGGGTGGCGGGCGAAATACTCCGTCGGGGCTTGGTCGTGCTGGCCACTGGCCAGTTCCAGTTGGCGCAGCTCCTCCTCTACTTCCGGGCGCGGTCGCAGGTGGCTGCCGGGCAACACGCGCAACGGCGCGTTGGTCGGATCGTGGCGGTCCAGCCCCGTGCGCAGCGAGACCTGCTTTACATCGGGGTCGCCATCGGCGTGCCAGTGCACTTGGCGGCGCGGCCGGCCGTCCTCGGCGATAATTTTAGAGGCATCGCCCAAACCGCAGGCCCCCACGTGCACCTGGTCGCAATCGAGCAGGCGGCGGGCCAGTTCGACCAATTCGGGCCGTTCTACCAACTGCAATAAAACCTCGCCCATCAGCAAAAACTGGCAGGCACTTTTATTGAATTGGGGCGGCCAATCGCGCTTCTCCCACTCGCCTTCGACGCGCTGCTGCAACTGGTCGATCTGACCCAGTGAAGGGGCCAGCGGATTGGCGATGAGAAAAAATCCCTGGCGATGAAAATGGTCTATCTGGGCCGGGCTAATCTCCATGGTATTCCCTTCAGGCCGAGGCCACGGTCAACTGCCGCAATTTATCGGGGTCCAATTCGACGCCCAGGCCGGGCTTTTCAAATGGATAGAGATAACTGCTCTCGGCGCGCACCCGCTCTACTGCCGGCGAAGTATTGTACAGCACCGGCCCCATCGGATCGCAAGGCAGAGTCAAATTGGGCATGGCCACCCCAACACTGATCTGCGCCGAGGTTCCCAGGGTCGACTCCTGGTCGGTGCCGATCAGACAGCGAATCCCAGCCGCCTCGGCCAGAGCAAAGAGGCGGCGGATATGCGTCGGCCCAGCCGCCACGCAGGCAACATTAAAGACGGTACAGGCTCCGCGCTCGATTGCCTCGTACCCTTGACCCAGACTGAAAATATGCAGACTGACGGGCAGATCGACGCGTTTGACGAAATCGGCGCAGACGCGCATATCGCGGGAGGGTTGCTCAAAATGGAAAGGGGCGTGCGGACGGATCACCTCGGCGTAGCGCAGGGCCGTTTCCCAATCGCTGAAGCGCCCCGAAAAATCGAGCGATTTAAGCCGCACCTGGTCGCCGAAACGCGCTTTGACCTGACTCAGGAAACGATCGTCGAGGGCGCTGTCTCCGGAAACGTAGTAGCGGAAGAGGTGGTGTCCTAGATCGACCAACCGCTGCAAATAGGCGAAGGGCTTGTCGAAATCCTCTTTGACCTGCCAGCCAAAAATGGGATAGCAACAATAGACTTTATCGCGCACTTTGCCGCCCAAAAGGACGTACGCCGGCACGCCCTGGGCTTTGCCGTTGAGATCGTATAGGGCCAGATCAATAGCCGAAGCCAGATGCATATTGGAAACGGTGCTGGCAAAATCCTGGTCCCGGAGCAATTCGTTAATCGCGGTGATTTGGCTGGTATCCCGCCCCACCAATAGCTCATTATAACGCTGGGCAAGGGCGCCCACATCATCGGCCCGGCTGTCCGAGGCCTCGCCCAGGCCCACAGGCCCATCATCGACGTGGACCTTGACCAAGACATGGCCCGATACGTGCCCGTAATAGCGCTGCGTCTCTATTTGGATAACTTCGACTTTGGCAATTTTCATCGCGTTCTCCCAGTCTATTTTTCGTTGCTGAGTATGGCCAACGCCTGTAACAGGGCATCTACTTCGCCCTCCAGCAAGAAAAAAGCCATACTGGCACGCAACCCCTCCTGGCCGTGGGGCAACGGTTTGATGATGGTATTCCATCTACGGCGCAAGATAGCGCTCAATTCCGCCCCCGTCCAACCGGCCAGGCCAAAGCTGACCAAGGCTGCCGAGCAATCGGATGAGCGGGGCGTGTACAGCCGGCTGCCGGGGATGCTTTCGAGCCCCTCTTTCAAGCGGCGACTCAAATCCACTGTCCGCCCCCAGATGGCTTCCAAACCGATATCGTCGAGGTAATCGAGCGCCCGCGCCCAGGCATGGACCAGCGGCCAGGACCAGGGGCCGTATTGGAAGCGCTCGGCCGTATCGCGCAAACCGTACTGGTCGGCGGCAAAATCGAGCCAGGCTTCGGAGCGACCTCCGGCGTAAGTGACGGCCAGTTTATCGAGGGATGCCCGACGCACGAAAAGGGCCCCGGCAGCATAGGGGGAGTACATCCATTTGTAGGACAGCAAGCCGGCAAAATCGCAGCACAAATCGTCCAGCGGCATAGGATAGAGGCCGGCCGAATGGGCCAGATCGACAAAACTGAGGGCGCCCCGTTGCCGGGCCAGGCGGCAAATGGCGGCGGCCGGGAGACGGAACCCAAGATCGGTGGTGACATGGCTGAAAGCCACCAGGCGAGTGCGCCCATTTACCGCTTTCTCGAAAGCCGCTAGCTGGCCTTGGGCATCGTCTATCAGCGGCACTTTGACCACCTCCACTCCGTGGCGGTCGCGCACATGCAGCGCCGCCAGCAATAGGGCGGCCTCCTCATCGGCGCTAATCACCAACCGGTCCCCCGCCTTCCAGGGCAAGCCCCGCAATACGGTCTGGAACGCCTCGCTCACCCCCCGCATAAGCGCCAACTCACCCGCTGCTACCGAAAAAAAACGCGCCAACCGCTCCATACTGCGCCGCCGCCGCGGATATTCTTCTTCCGGGTAAATCAGGTGCATGGGCCCGCGCTCGGACAATTCCTCCAGGCGCCGGGCGTGCTCCCTGGCCACCGGCGCCGGCGTGATACTCACCCCTCCGTTTTGAAACCAGGTATAATTTTTGAGGGCGGGGAAATCGCGCCGAATCTCCTTAATGTTCATGAGGCTATCGCAAAAATATAGGTGCCGGTATTAATCGCCGTCGACAATCTGACGGAAAGCGCGGATATGATCGGGCCCGGTGCCGCAGCAACCGCCAATTAGATGGGCCCCTTGTTCCACCAGTTCGGGCACAAAGCCCTGCATTTCCTCCGATGTCTGGGTATAATAGGTGCGCCGGGTCTCCCGGTCGAGATGGGCCTTGCCGGCATTGGGATAAGCCATCAGCTTTTTGCCGCTGACGCCCTTTTCCTCAAGGGCCTGGCGCAACTGGCCGATCCCCGTCACTGCATAGGGCATCCCCGTATGCTCGTTACGCCTTACTTCGGCGCCACAATTGAGACCGAGAATATCCACCGATTTGAGCAGATCGTCCCCATCGGCCAATTCGCCGGCGCTGAGGATCTCGACCAGATCGGCGGCCGAATGGCCCCAATCGGTACGGTAGACAATGCGGCCGGTAGCCCGATCCTTGGTGTATTTATAGGTCAGATTTACCGCGATGGGCAGACCGAATTGGCGCAGGGTGGCCACTGCCAGGGCCGCTTCCTTGGCCGAAAACATGGTCTCTAAACAGAAAAAATCCACGCCCCCCTCGGCCAATCCCTCGGCCAGCCGCAAATGCGCCTGCCGTGCCAAGTCGTTGGCAATGCCAAAATCGGTATCGCCGCTATCGGCTTCAATAGCCCCGGGCGAAGGGCCAATCGAACCAGCGATGAACACGTCCCGTTGCTGCCCGTCCCGGGCCTGACGGGCCTGTTCAACGGCGAGCCGCGCCAGTTCCTCGACCTCGTCGGCATTCTTTCCCGCCATCTCCAGATGCAATTGCGAACCAACAAAAGTATTGGTGGTAATAATATCGGACCCCGCCGCAATATAATCGGCGTGGATGTCGATCACGGTTTGCGGGTGGCTTTGGCAGGCCAGGGCGCTATTGGCCAATTCCACCCCGCGGGCGAACAATTCAGAGCCGATACCGCCGTCGTAGACCAGCGGCTGAGGCTCGTTCAGACGTTGCAAAAATGCACTCAATATCCAATCCTTTCCAAAATTAGTAATCGAATCCGCTCTATGAGATTTTACTCGACGACCCCGCAATAGTCCAGGGCTGTCAAAGCGTAGACCTGGGCCGCCCGGGTGAGCCGCTCGACGGAAACCCACTCGACATCGGCATGGGCGGTCTCGTTGGAGGGGCCGTAGTAAAAAGTAGGCACGCCGCTGCCGTTGACATAGAGATTGGCGTCGCCGACAATGCGCATCCCAATACATTGGGCCTCGTTGCCCGCCACGCTCTTATGGGCCCGCATCGCCGCCAGTACGGCGGGGTCGTCCTGCCGCGTCTCAAAGGGTTCGCGCTGGTGCTCCATACTCACTTCCAGGGCCAACCCTCCGGCCTCGGCAAAGGGCCGGGCCACCGCCTCCAGCTCGGCCAGGACTTCCTCGGCTGTGCGCCCCGGCACCCAGCGCCGGGTGCCGGTCAACAGGCCTTCCCGCGCCGTGCGGTTAAAATAATCACCCGCCCGGGCCATACCCAGATCGATGCGCTCGGGCCCGGCCAAAGGGTGTACGGCCCCGGTGTTGAGTTTGTCCTGATATTGGTCCAAGCCGCCGATCAGATCCCCCAGATGGCGGATGGGATTATCGGCCAGCGGTACGTATTGGGTATGCCGGCCGCCCCGATCGGAGACCAGTTTGATGGTAAAAACCATCGACCCCATGCTCATCACCCACAGGGCTTCGGGCCCTTCGACGATAACGATCCGGTCGCAGGCCGCCCGGCCGCTGTTAATATCCTCGACCAGGGCCAGCGGTCCGTCCTTGGCCGCTTCGACCTCCTCGTGTCCCACCACCGCCGTCAGCGACAGCCGCCCGCGCAAGTTGACCCCGACCTCGAGCAGCGCTCGGGCGGCTCCTAGGATGGCCGCCATGCCGCCCTTCATATCAGTACTGCCGCGGCCGTAGATGCGGTCGCCGTCGCGGCGGCAGGGCCAGCATTGGCCGATGGGGATGGTATCGAGATGGCCATTGAGCATCAGCGTTGGCCCATCGCCTTGCCCCCCTAGGCCAGCATAGAGATTGTTGCGCCCCGACGTCACCGGGCGCACGTCCACTTCCAGGCCCAGTTCCTCTAATTGCTCCTGATAATACTGGCAGACCGCCTCTTCCTGCATGGTGACGCTGGGGATTTCCACCAGTCGCTGGGTCTGCCGGGCGATCCACTCCGTATCGACGGCGTCTTGCACACGTCGGGCTAAATCCATGAGACTCTCCTCAATGCTAACCGGGCACTAGATGCGGCACCATCTCAACGGCGGCCCACTCGGGTCCGGCCAGCCCTTGCGCCAGGGCCGCTACGGCGTTCACCGCATGGCTTGCCGTGGCCTCTTGGGTGACGGCGTAGATCTGGTAGCAATAGGCCAGGGCTTGCAAACGCGCTGCCAGATGGGCGAATTTGCCGCATTGCACCAGCGGCGTCGTTGGCTCCAGGGGCGTCACCCGCCACTGACTGTTTAGGGTCAGTAGACGTTGATCGACCCGTTCTGCCAGGGGCCTTTTTTCCGGGGTAAACCACGCCGCCGCCATATTGTTGAGTTTGTGCAGATGGTTGTCCTGGTAGTGGGTATGGAATTCGATATAGGCCGTCGGCTCGACAGCCTCCATATAGGTCCACAGGTGCCGCGTTTCCAACGGCGCCGGACGCCCTTCCAATAGGTGGCCAAAACTGAACATAGGCACCTCTCCCAGGCCATTGGTCACCGAATGCCCAGCCGCCGCCCCGTCGGGGTTGCCCAGGGGCACAAAGCAAAAACGAAAACGCTCCAGCAAGCGCTGACTCAGGGCGCTGCGGTCGGTCAGCCAGTGCGCCACCGCCAGTACGGGACGGGCCGCCGGTTCGGCCGGCTGCAAGGTGGCGCCCACGACAATGGTTTCAGGCCGCGCCTCGGTCTCCAGAGCCAACAGCGGTCGGCCGCCGTGGGTGCTACCGTATTGGCGCAGTTGGAACAGCGGACTGAGCCCTGCTAAATCCTCCATCTGACGGCCAATTTCTGCCGGCGCGTAAAAGGGCTTATTGGCCACCCGCACTTCTTCCCCGGCCGCCACCGAAAAGCGCACATCGACGTATTCGCCAGGGACATAAACCGTAGCGGCGGCCGGCAGCGGTCGCCAGCAGTCCCGCCGGTATATCCAGTACGGCGGCGCCATATAGTTTTTGCCGTTGGTCTGAGTAAAGCAAAAACGCAGATCGACCTGGCGATCCCGTTCGGCTTTGATGCGCAGGTTGCAGGCGTATTCGCGCGGTACCCCGGCGCCGCCGAAATGCTCCTCCAGCGCCGCAGTGAACCAGGCCTCTACCGGCTCTTCCTGGGGTTGGGCCTCATAGCGCCCATCCGCCAACAACCGCACCGGCCCACTGCTACCGGTAGCAAAATCGGCGTCGAAGCGGAGTCCGCCGGCCCGGTCCTCAAAAAGCGAACCGCTCAAGAGCGAATCCCCGGTTTAATAGTGCAACTGGGACAGACCTCTGCAAGATGCTCGCGCCTGACTTCCCACAAATCCAGCCCCCGCGCCAGCCCAGAAGGGGCCCCGCCGATAGGGCCCCGCCGCTGCAGACCACGCTCTGTCAATGTCTCGTCTAGGCGGCCGGGCGAGACCGGGCAGGTGCCAGCGCGCCAGGCCAACCCTTGCACTTGGCTCACTTCCCCATCGACGCTTACAATCCGGTCGATATTGCCGAAGGGATCGATGCAGCTACAAGGGACCGATTCCTCGGCCACGTGGTAGGCCGTGCTGGAATTGTGGTCGACGCCCAGTGACATAATATGGCCGCCGCCGTGGACCAGACGGCCAATGGGGCTGTCCTGGGCCCAGATACCGGCTTCGAGATGGCCGCGGCAAAATTCCTCCGCCCGTGGCCCGATGGCGGCCAGGGCGTGGCTCGGATGGACGCTGCGCACCGCTTCGGGCCGGCGCCACAACGCGTCGGGTATGGCGCCGTTAGTAGAGGGGGTTACCAACGGATTGAAAACCCGCCCGGCCCCGTGGTTGAAGGAGGGCATCATCAGGGTCCCTCGCTTGCCCAGAACCTGCAATAGGGCCTCGATCACCGTGGTAGGGCCCCCTACCACGTGACCAATGCGGCCCAGAGAACTGTGCACCATAAGATCCATGCCCGTTTCCACGCCCAAGGCGCGCAAATCGGCCACCAATTGACTGCGTCCGACCATATCCCCGGGCTCAATAAGATCGACGTAGCCCAGATCCTGGTGGGCGGCGAAAAATTCGCCTACTGTTCTGGCTTCCACCGGCCGCCCGTATTCGCAGGAGAGCCGCTGCGCGATTTCGCCCACAGTGCGCTCGCCGTCTGCCCAGAACAAGGCCCAGGCCGACAGCCCCGTGCCGTTGATGCGGCGCAGGATCTCGGGCGGCGTATTATCGCCCGAAGGCGATATGACGACCTTGCGCCTGGGCACCCGCCCGGCAGCCCCTTGCCGGCGCCGCCGCGGACGGGCCGGGGCAATCTGCTCGATGGCCTGGCGTACGGCCTGCTCGCCGGCACCCAGACTTGCTTCGATTTCACCTTTCTCGCCGCCCCACAAAAAACGCCGCAAGCGCGTCATATTTTCCCGGTGGGCCTCGCCTTCGTGCCGGGCTTGTTCAGGGGCCAACCCTGCTTTTTGCAATTGCCCAAGGCTGTACTTGGTCTCCGCCCGGGCTAATTCCACCACCTCCCGCGTACCCGCATTGGCCAGATAATACAGGTAGCCGGCCATAGCTGCGGCGCAGGTCTCCAGGCCTGTGCCGTTGACCGTTTCCATGGTATCGGCCGAAGTATGGTATACCGCCGAGGCACGGTTTTTGGCCCGGTGATGGGTCGTAATCCAAGGGGCGGGGAAGCCGTATTTAGGATCGCCGATAAGCGTATCGGCCGTGGACATGAAGGGTTCGAGATGGAGCCGGTAGCCGGGATTGACCAACTTCAGGGTCTGGCGCAGAATAGCGGCCCCCACTCGGTCTACAAAGCCGGCCGACATGGGGATGGTCGCATGCCATTCCAGCCGCCCGCCGCATAACTCGGGTTGATGACCCACCGTATCGATAACCACGCCGGCCATAGGCGTCTGCAACCGATGGGAGTCTTCGAGATATTTGAAAAAACCGTAGCATTCATAGGCGTTGAGCAGACGAATCGTGCGCTTGGGCCGAGGCAAGGCGCCAGCGGCGATAAGCCCTTCCAGAACCCGCGCAATCTCAACGCACAACCCCACCCCCGAGGCATTGTCGAGAGCCCCCGGCTCGTTACTGTGGGCCAGTACCCAGACCTCGTCCTGGGGGTCGTCGCCGCCACGGATAAGCCCGCTGACCATGTTGTGGTGGCCAACATAACGATGCACATCGACATCGACCCGCACGGTCAGAGTCCCCTTTTCGCGGTGCAACTGGCGCAGGGCCCAGCCCTCGTTTTCCGACAGTACCAGCCCCACCAGATTCACCGCCGCATGCTCCATGGGAATACCGCCCCAGCCAAATTTCATCCAGCGGTGGGCATCGGGTAGATCCGCCACCGCCGCGTCGGTGATCACGCCAACGGCTCCCTGGCTGGCAAAGCGGGCCATATTGATGCGCGGATCCAGCCGCGTCAGCACCATGCTGCCCTCTACCCGCCTATCGATATCGGCCACTTCATCGACCACCACCAGACGGCACTCCATCCCGCCCTTGGGTGTCGAACCGCTCCACTGCACGATATGCCAGGGATTGTCGCGATAGTCGAGAATTTTGCGACGCACCGGTGCCACTACCTTCAGGGTCGCCCGGCGCACATCGTTGGCTTCGTGAATCACCCAACGCCCCGAACCCAATTGGCCGCCCGTCTGCAACGGACAGATTTCGACCCCGGCACCCGCCGCGCTATAGGCTTCTTCCAAGGTGCGGCTGGTCTGATGGAATTGGTCAAAGGAATTCCACCGGTCGCTGGCGACCACTCGGCGGACGTAATCGAGGGTCTGGTCGCCGTCGGTATATTGCACCAACTGCGGTAAAACCCGTTGGCAGAACTGGTTGAGGGATGCAGGTCTGGACCAGGCCATAATTGGCTCCAAAATATTAGAAAGCAATGACGTTTTAGAAAATTACGACGAAGTAGAAATGTTAGAAAGCAATGTCGTATGTATTCTCCGTCGGTCGCAAAAAATAGCCGCGGCCCCTTTCAACGGCCAATGATATAGCGGTAGGGATCGACCTGGTGGCGCAACAAGTCCAATTGTCGATCGGTTGGCGCCGCCGTTTCCACCAGATCCGGAGCCTGCAGCATCGCAAAGGCCGTATGCTCTTCCACCTGGCCCCACTCGACGCCCGGATGCAGACTCTCCACCTGCATCCGCTTGCTCTCGGGGTCAAAGCCCATCACGGCCAGATCAGTAATGACTTTATAGGGACCCGTATCCGCCGCCAACCCAGCCCGCTCGCGTGCCCCCGGCCCATCGAGATAGCCCGGTGTAGTGAGGAAATCGAGCTGCTCGACAAAGCGACGGCGATCGTGCGGCGTCAGCACCAGGGTGCGCCAGCAGAAACTGGCAAAATCGTTGGCCCCGCCGCTGCCGGGCAGACGCACCCGGGGCTGCTGATAATCGCCGATGACGGTGGAATTGAGGTTGCCAAAGGGGTCTATCTGCGCCCCGCCCAGAAATGTATAGTCGATCAGGCCGCGCTGGGCGGTTTCGAAGACATCCCCCATGGTTGTGGCCATCAGGGCGCGGTGCGAGGTGCGCGAATCACCCACCGAAATGGGCATCGAAGGTAATTGCGGGGCCAGACCACCGCCTTCGAAAACGACGAAGAGATCGGGAGCGTGGGTGCACTGGGCCAGCATCGCCGCTGCACAGGGGGCCCCTGTCCCCACCCCGACGGTGGAACCGTTCTCCAACAACCGGGCGGCGGTGCAAATCATCAATTCCATGGCATTGTATTCAGCGGCCATTGGAACCCCTTTCCAATTCGGCCAGCCCTTCGAGACGCGCCGCCCCGCCGCAAAGTTCGAGATAATCGGCAAAATCTTCAACGCCGTAGATGAAGGTCTGCAAAAACGCCGCGAAACCGGCCTCGTCGCGCTCTTCGCGCAGCCAACGGGCCAAGTGATCTTCGTCGGAGAAATAGCACTCCGCCATATTGCCCGGATAGGACCCGTAGGGGACGTGGCAGACGGCATCGACACAGAGTGAGGGAATCACCGTCCTCTCCGGGGCGGCGCGGATCTCCTCGTTGCCGACCAACCGTTCGGCCGTGATAATAACGCGCTTGGCCGCCCGGGCCAGGTCGAGATCGGCCACCGATACACCGCGGATGCGGCAATTGCCGTGCGGATCGCTCTCGTGTACGTGGATAAGCGCCACATCCGGATACAGCGCCGGCAGGGCCGCCAACCGCCGTCCGGTAAAAGGGCATTCGATAAGACGCGCCGCACTGTGGCTCCAGGTATCGGTTCCCAACATATGGCGGGCTGGCAGAAAAGGCACGCCCGTGGCCGCCGCGCGCAGGCGCAGGGCCAAGGCGTAATTGGTCCACTCGCAAATCTCGACCTGGCCGCTCTCCAGCAGGCGCCGCCCCTGCGGCGACAGACCCCGAGCCTCCAGGCCCACGGTATAGGCGCAATCAAGGCGGTTGACCAACGGCCGACCCCGGTGTTGGCCGGCGGCCAAAATCTGAAAATCGTGTGTCGTGGTATGCCCGGCAAATCCCAGGTCGCAACGTCCCTGGCGAACAATCTCGTGCAGCGGCGCTGTGGCAATGCGATTGGTACCAAAGCCACCCGAAGCCAGGTAATCGCCGTCACCGACAAAGCGTTCCACAGCCTGCCGCACCGACATTCGCTTGTCGACCAGAGCGCGCTCTTTGTGGCGAAAAAAGGCCCGCGCCTGTTCGGGGTCGGGATCGGTGAACAGCGGTCCGGCGCCAGCGTCTTGATCCATTAGGGCCTTTGCTCTTTGCGGCGGGCGAACAGATCACCCATATTCCTAGCCGCTTTAGAAGCCGTTTGCAATTCTGCGACCTTGTCCCTGGAGCACACCATGAGTCGGATACCCCAACTCGAACGCGAGGCCCTGGCCCAACGCCAACGCGCCGTTTACGATGCGGTGCTGGCTTCGCGCGGCAGCATCGAAGGCCCCTTTCGCGTCTGGCTGCACAGTCCAGAGCTGGCCGACCGGGCCCAGCATCTGGGCCAATTCCTGCGCTATCGGACGACTCTTGAGCCCCGCCTGAGCGAATTGGCCATCCTGGTCACGGCGCAAAGCTGGAATTGCCAGGTCGAGTGGGCCCTGCACGAAACATGCGCCCGCCAGGCCGGCCTCGACGACGAGATCATAGCTGCCCTGCGCTCGGGATCGACACCCGTCTTTACCGAGCCCGATGAAGAGGCAACCTATACCTACTGCAGCCAATTGCTGGAAGGCGGCACCGTCGCCGATCCGGCCTTTGCCGCCACTGTCGACCAACTGGGCCAGCAAGCCACCGTCGAACTGACCGGCGTGGTGGGCTATTATACCTTTGTCGCCCTGACCCTCAATGCGTTTGCAGTACCCCTCCCGGCCGGGACAGCCCCACCGCTGTCGCCTCGTTAGAAACTCCCAAGGCGGGTAAACCGCCCTATTATAATCTTGGAACCTCCTTTTGTCGAGCCCTGGCCAGATTGATTTATACCTTATACTTTTGTGTTTGTGTAGAGTATTGTATAGTTCATTCGCCCCCCGACCGCGCCCCTCGGGCTTTACAGGCCCCCGCCGCTTCCACCCCTTTGCGCCCCAAGGTCCTATGTCCCCTACCAGACGCCAATTCCTGCACTCCAGCGCCGCCGTGGCCCTGGGTTTTTCCGGTCTCCACCGCTGGCTCGGCTGTGCCGCCGATTCTCCGCCCCCTGCCGAGGTCAGTTTTGGCCCCTTGCTAACCGATGCCAAACAGCTTTTAGACCTGCCCTCCGGTTTCTCCTATAAGGTGCTGAGCCGCGCCGGAGATGCCCTGGCCCAGGATCTGTTGGTTCCCGGTGCCCAAGACGGCATGGCCGCCTTTCCCGGTCCGGCGGGAAAAACGCTGCTGGTGTGCAATCACGAACTTTCCCCCGGAGCTGCGGACCGAGGTTCTTTCGGCCAAGCCAACGAATGGCTCAACCGCCTGCCGGCCGAGGCCTTTTACGACTACGGACAGGGTGTCAACCCCTGCCTGGGCGGTACTACCACCCTGGTCTACGATAACCGCACCCAACAGTTGGAAAGCCAGCATCTGAGCCTGGTCGGCACCATCCGCAATTGCGCCGGCGGCCCGACCCCCTGGAATAGTTGGATTTCGTGCGAAGAATCGGTCCAGCGCGCCGAGGATGCCCTGCAACAGGACCACGGCTACAATTTTGAAGTGCCCGCCAGCGCCACCCCGCAACCGCTGTCCCCCCGTCCCCTTAAGGCCATGGGCCGCTTCAACCACGAAGCCGTAGCCGTAGACCCGGCCTCCGGCATCGTCTATCAGACCGAGGACCGGGGCGACGGGCTGATCTTCCGCTATGTTCCGCAGCGCCCGGGCGACTTGGCTGCAGGCGGCCGCCTGCAGGCCCTGGTCGTACGCGATTCCCCCAGTCTGGACACGCGCAATTGGGATAGTTCCGCCGTCGCCCCGGGGACACCGCTGGCCACCACCTGGATCGACATCGACAATGTCGAGGCCCCCGAGGACGACCTCCGCTTTCAAGGTTTTTCCCAGGGCGCCGCCCGCTTTGCCCGCGGCGAGGGCATGTGGCACGGAAATGACGCCATCTACTTCGCCTGCACCAGCGGCGGCCCGGCGCGCAAAGGCCAGATCTGGCGCTACCGACCCAGCCCCCACGAAGGGCAGGCGGGAGAACAGCAACAGCCCGGGATTCTAGAGCTTTTTATAGAACCTAATGATGCGCAGCGAATCGATAACGCCGATAATTTGACCGTAGCCCCCTGGGGTGATATTATCCTCTGCGAAGACGGGCCCGAGGAGCAATTTCTCGTCGGCGTCACCCCTTCGGGGACTATCTATCCATTCGCCCGCAACGCCATGAATCACTCCGAACTGGCCGGTGCTGCCTTTGCCCCCGATGGCAGCACCCTCTTCGTCAATATTCAAAATCCGGGCATAACCCTGGCCATCACCGGTCCCTGGCTCGAGGGCAGGGCCTGATCATGGTCCAATTCGCCGATCGCGTCGTCGTCGTCACCGGAGCCGGAACCGGTATTGGCCAGGCCACCGCCGTCGCCTTCTCCCGTGCCGGCGCCGCCGTGGTCCTGGTGGGCCGGCGACCCGAGAAATTGGCCGAGACAGCCCGCGACCTGCCCGCCGAACGGACCTTGCTCGAAACCTGCGATGTGGCCGACCGAACCGCCGTAAACGCCCTGGCGACCCGGGTAGAACAGCATTTTGGCGCCGCCGCCATCCTGGTCAATAACGCCGGCGTCAATACCAACCCGCGCTCGGTGGCCCAAGTAGATCCCGCGGCCTGGGATTTGACCGTGGCGGTCAATCTAACCGGCGTTTTCAACGCCGTACGCGCCTTTCTCCCGGGGATGCGCCAAAACCGCGACGGCATCATCATCAATATTGCCTCCATCGCCGGCCTGCGGGCTGGCAAGCTGGCCGGGGCCGCCTATACGGCCTCCAAACACGGCGCCGTGGCCTTGACCCATTCCATCAATAACGAGGAAGTGGACTACGGTATTCGCGCCTGCGCCATCTGCCCAGGAGAAGTTGCAACGCCCATCCTCGACCAACGCCCCGAACCAGTGAGCCCCCAACGACGGGCCCGCATGCTGCAGGCCGAGGATGTCGCCGCCGCCGTCTTATTTGTCTCTTCTTTGCCGCCTCGGGCCTGCGTCGCCGAACTGGTCATCAAACCCACCGACCAGCTATTCGGATAGGCTCTAAAGTCCTAAAATTCTTGCACATGGAGACTTTTTGAACAACCCCCAAAAAGCTTCATCGCTCTTGACAATTTACCCTAGGTGGCGTAAAATAGGCCCTCGTCTGTTGGGCCTGCCTGAGAATTATTAGGCGGCCCAAGAAGCCGCTAAAAAAGGGCCTGGGGCGGAGGCGCCGCCCAAATGGGGTTGAGCCCTTGGAATTCCGCAAAAATCGCCTTGCTGGGCAAAGCCAGCGCAATTGCATTTCGCCGAGTCGACCATGGCCGAAAATCTCGCAAAACTGGAACGGACTCTCCGGCGGCACCCCGATTCGCCTCTTTTCGCGCGTCTGGCCGAAGGCTATCTGCAGCGCGGCATGACCAACCGGGCCCTGGAATTGTGCCAGCGCGGCTGCCAGGCCGCCCCCGACTATCCCACCGGCTATTTGATCTTGGGGCAGTGTTATCGGGCCCAGGGTAATTTCGCCGCCGCCCGAGAAGCCCTGCAACAGGCCCTGGACCTGGACCCGGCTAATCCTGCGGGGCTGGCGTTGCTGGCCGATAATTTCATCGATCTAGACGATCCGGCCGCGGCCCGGACGGCGCTGCAGCGGGCTGCAGGGCTCGATCCCTTCGACCGTTCCCTGCACCAACAATTGGATCAGTTGACCTACAAAATTCGCCTCGAAGAAACCCAACAACCCACTCCGGCCCCAGTTCCGACCACGGCTATTGCCGATCCGGGCGAACCGGAAGCCGACAACCCCATTGAACCACGGCCAACCAGTCTTTCGGAAACCCTTCCTCCCAATCGCTCCAGCACAACCCTGGACAAGGCCCTTCAGTCCTTTGAATACAGGGATGAGCCGGAGGTAGACCCTGCCAACGGCAACCACCCCGAAACGGCCCCAATCACCGACCTATCTGTGGACCAGGCTCCAGAGCCAGACCAGGCGCAGGACGAAGCTGCACCGCTCCCTCCTGCGCCAGAAGCCGCTCCCTTAGCCAGAGAGCCCGACCCGGAATTGGTCCCCGTGCCAATGGAGATAACGCCTGCCCCACAAGCTGAACCAGTGGAATTGGCCCACGGGCTGCCCCAACCGCCGACTCAGGACGACACTCCTGCAGCTCCCCAGGCCGATATCGTCGACGAACCATCCGAATCCCAAGCAGTTGCGGTAACGCCTGCGGAGGAACCGACGGTCCCACCCACCGCCGACCAATTGGACAGTGACCAGGCCGTCGCTTTCCTGTCGCCCCAGGACGACGACGAACTCATTCGCCTGTTCAGGGAAATTGAGCAGGACCAGAGCGCCCCCGAAACAACCCCCGAACCCATCTCCTTGCAGGCCACGCCGCCCTTGGATTTGTCCGAGCAGGACAGTCGGATCGCCACCGCGACGCTGGCCGAAATCTATTCCAACCAAGGACTGGTACAGCGGGCAATAGAAACCTATCGACAAATGCTCGAGGATCACCCCGACGACGAGGCGGTGCGCCAGAAGCTAGCCAATCTAACCCAGGGGGAGACGACCTCTCCCCAAAGCAAGTAGGAGTTTCTCCAAATCTATGGCCAGCACAACCGATTTCAGAAACGGGTTCACCATGGTGATCGACGGCACCATTTTCACCATCGTCGAATTCCAGCACGTCAAACCCGGCAAGGGCAACGCCTTCGTCCGCACCAAGTTGAAGAATCTGCAGACAGGTGCCGTCCTCGAACGAACTTTTCGCTCGGGCGACAAAGTAGAGAACGTACGCGTTGAAAAGCGGGAAATGCAGTATCTGTATACCGATGGTGATGTATTCAATTTCATGGATACCGAGACCTATGACCAGATCGCCCTGGGCGACGATATTGTCGGGGACGAATCCAAGCTGCTGAAAGAAAACGATACGGCTTTCGTGCTGGTCGCCCACGACAAGCCCATCAGCATTGAACTGCCCAATTTTGTCCAACTCGAAGTGACCCAGACCGAACCGGGCGTCAAGGGCGATACCGCCACAGGCGCCAGCAAATCGGCGACCTTGGAAACCGGCGCCGTGGTCATGGTGCCGCTCTTCATCAACCAGGGCGACGTGCTCAAAATCGACACCCGGACGGGTGATTACGTCGAGCGCGTCTAAAGCAACCCTTTAATCAGACCGGAGTTGAGGTGAACGAGGCGAAACTCAAAAAATTGCTCGCCCTTTTTGCGGACAGCGATATAGAGGAGTTGGAAATTGAACACCGCTTCTGGGGTGGCACGCGCATCCGCTTGAGCAGGCGGGCGGCCCAGGCCCCCGTGCAGCAGGTCGTTGAGACGGTCCAGAAACCGGCGCAAACGCCCGCCCCCCAGATCGGTGAATCCGCCCAGGAGGCAGACAAAGAGCCCCCCCAAAACGAGGGGCTCCACGCCGTCGCCTCCCCCATGGTCGGCACTTTCTACAGTTCCTCCTCGCCCGAAGACGATCCCTTCGTAAAAGTGGGCGACCAGGTGACGGCCGGCCAGACTGTATGTATTATCGAGGCCATGAAGATCATGAACGAGATCGAGGCCGATATGGCCGGCGAAGTGGTGGAAGTCGCCGTCGACAACGGCTCCCCGGTCGAATTTAACCAGCCTCTCGTACTCATCCGTCCCCGTTGACCCTTACCGGCGAGTCCCTGCCTTGATCCGCAAAGTACTCATCGCCGACCGCGGCGAAATAGCCCTTCGTGTCATCCGAGCCTGCAAAGAAATGGGCATTGAGACCGTCGCCGTGCACTCGGAGGCCGACGCCCAATCGCTGCACGTACGCTACGCCGAAGAGGATGTCTGTATCGGCCCCCCCGCCGGCGAGGCCAGCTATCGCAATATGCCCAATATTATCGAAGCGGCTTCGCTGACCAACGCCGATGCCATCCACCCGGGCTACGGCCCGCTGGCCGAAAATGCCGACTTCGCCCAGATCTGCGCCTCCCACAATATTAAATTTATCGGCCCCCCGGTCGAGGCGATCCGCCTGATGGGCGACAAGGCCACCGCCCGCCAGACCATGGAGAAGGCCGGGGTCCCCCTCATCCCCGGTAGTAAGGGCAACGTCGACAGCCTCGAAGAGGCGCGTAAATGGGCCGCCGAGATCGGCTTCCCGCTGCGTCTCAAAGCCGCCGCCGGCGGTGGGGGTCGCGGCATGCGTATCGTTCAGTCAATGGACGAATTGGACGAGGCCTGGCGCATGGCCCGGCTAGAAGCCCGCACCGCCTTTACCAGCGACGCACTGTATATGGAGCGCTCGGTCGAAAGCGGCCGTCATATAGAGATCCAGGTCCTGGGCGACGAGCAGGGCAATCTGGTCTATCTGGGCGAACGCGAATGCTCCATCCAACGGCGGCACCAGAAATTGATCGAGGAAATGCCCTCCCCCGTAGTCGACGAGGATTTACGCCGTCGTCTAGGCGAGGCCGCCCTGGCCGGGGCCCGCAGCGTTGGCTATACCAGCGCCGGTACGGTGGAATTCCTCGTCGATGAGCATCTCAATTTCTACTTCCTCGAAATGAATACCCGTATTCAGGTCGAGCACCCCGTCACCGAAATGGTCACCGGGGTCGATCTGGTCCAGGCGCAAATACGCTATGCCGCCGGCGAGACCATGGCCTTTTCCCAGGAGGATGTCCAATTAAAGGGGCACGCCATCGAATGCCGCGTCAACGCCGAGGACCCCAGCCGCAATTTCATTCCCTCTTCGGGTACCATCAGTGCACTGCAACTGCCCGGGGGCCCGGGCGTGCGCATCGACAGCCATATCTACCAGGGCTACGAAATGCCGCCCTATTACGACTCGCTGCTGGCCAAGGTTATTGCCTATGGTAAAGACCGCAACGAGAGTCTGGCACGAATGCGACGCATTCTCGACGAATTCACCGTCGAAGGCATAGCCACCACCCTGCCGTTCCACCGCTTGGTGCTAAAAGAAGAAGATTTCATCGCCGGCGATTTTGACACCGAATACGTCGCCCGCAAAAATCTCTTTCGATAGGATAGAGGACCGGCCGCCTGATCGTAACCCCGTTTGCAGCCGCGCCCTGGGGGCCCTGCAAGGAAACCCGCGCCGGGACTTTAATGCCAACTATCGAATTACAGACCACCAGCGAAGATAGAGGCGGTTGCAAAATTTGCTTTGCAGCCGCGCGAGGCCCAAATGGAGTTTTGCAACCGTCTCTAATAACGCTTCTAAGCCACCCGCACCTACGCCTTTGATTACAGGAGCTTAGGATGAGCCAGACACAAGCACCAGAAGGGCTGCACTACACCGACGAACACGAATGGGTCGACCACCAGGACGGCGTCTGCACGGTGGGTATCACCGATTACGCCCAGGCCGAATTGGGCGATATCGTCTTCGTGGAAATGCCCGAGGTGGGCAATAGCCTGGAAAAAGGGGAAAGCTTTGGCACTGTCGAAGCCGTCAAGACTGTGGCCGATCTCTACGCCCCTGTCTCCGGTGAAGTGGTGGCCATCAACACAGCCCTTGAAGACGACGCCGCCTCGGTCAATACCGATCCGTACGGCGACGGCTGGATGATCAAGATCCGCCTGGACGACCCGCAAAGCCTGGAGAGCCTGTTGTCTCCGCAGGCCTATGAGGCGCTGATTTCCGAGGCCTGAAGTAGCCGTCTGGCCCCTTTTTCCGAGCCTGGCGTTTCGCTTGACTTTGTCACCGGGTTATATTAGTTATATTTACTCAAATTTAGACCTTCAAGCATCCTGCCGTCTCGTCCCGGAAAGCCTCTCATGGTGCTGAGCGCCAATGTCCTGGTACTGAACCAGAACTACGAGCCTATGGGCCTTTGCAGCGCACGGCGGGCGTTAGTTCTAATTTTCCGCGGCAAAGCCCAAACGGTTGAGGTCGGGGATCATTTTGTTCAATCCGTGGCCGATCGTTTTGCCCTGCCCAGCGTGGTCCGCCTGGAGCGCTATATCAATGCCCCCAGACGGCGCGCCGTGCTCTCCAAACGCAATATCATGCGCCGGGACGGCCATCAATGCCAGTACTGCGGGGCCCGGGACAAGCAATTGACCATAGACCATATTGTGCCGCGCAAGTCGGGCGGCCAGGAGACCTGGGAAAACCTGGTCTGCGCCTGCGTCTCATGCAATAACAAAAAAGGCGATCACTCGCCCGCCAAAGTCGGCCTCCGACTGCAGAGCAAACCTAAGCGGCCCAGCAACGTAGCCTTTATGCGCAATTTTGCCGGCGCCACCGACCACCGCTGGAAACCCTACTTATTTTTCGACTAATGCAAAATTGACTTCAAAATAGCCGGATGTTTCCCGCCTGCACCGAAGAGCCACCCGCCAAACATCCGGACATCTTCACATCAAATTGGTATAATTCACCGCCATGACGACAATCCCCCTTTCCACCCCCGATCAGCCCTCCAAGCCCGGGTACCAGATCAAGCTCGAGGTCTTTGAAGGCCCCCTCGACCTGCTGCTCTACCTGATCCGCAAGGAAGAACTGGATATCTACGACATTCCAGTGGCCCATATCACGGCCCAATACCTGGCATTCCTCGAGCAGATCCGCCGCTTCAATATTGAACAGGCGGGCGAATTCATTCTCATGGCGGCGACCCTGATGCGGCTCAAATCGCAAATGCTGCTGCCCCGGGACGAAAACGCCGAGGATATGGAGGAGGATCCGCGCGACGAACTGGTCCGCCGCCTGCTCGAATACCAACAGTTCAAAGAAATCGCCGATTGGCTAGGGGGCCAGGGCAAGGAACAGGAAGAAGTCTTCCACAACCGCCCCGGCCAACGGACCGACGAGGTCGAACAGGGCCAATTGCAACCCGTCTCCCTCTTCGACCTGCTCAAAATGTACCAGCACGTGCTGGAAACAGTACCGGAGCAACTGGTCCACCAGGTCCTGGCCGAGGAAGTCAAAACAGAAGAGTGTATCGAACATATTTTGGCCGTTCTCGAACGCCGGTCCCGCACCCGTTTTTTCGATATCGTCCAAGGGCAAAGCCGGGCGGCCCTGATCGCCACCTTTGTCGCTTTGCTCGAATTGCTGAAAAACCAACAGGTCCGCGCCCAACAGGCCAGCCCCTTCAGCGATATATGGATCGAACCGAATGAGGGCGCCCCCCAACCGATGGAGGTTAGCCAAACGCCTTGACAGACCCCGGTATCGCCCCCGATGATATCCAGCCCATTGTCGAAGCCGTACTCTTGACGGCGGATGCCCCGGTGACGCCCGGACGCCTGGTCGATTTATTCGACGGCCTCACCGGGCGCGATATCCGCACCGCCATAGACGCCCTCAAAGACCGCTACGCCGAAGCCGGCCACGCCTTTACCATTACCGAGGTGGCCGGCGGCTTCCAACTGGTCACCCAATCCCAGTACAGCCCCTGGTTGCGCAAATTCCACCAGGACCGGCACCAGATTCGCCTGTCCCAGGCCGCCCTAGAAAGCCTGTCCATCATTGCCTTCAAGCAACCTATAACGCGTATCCTGGTCGATAGTATCCGCGGCGTCAATTCCAGCGGCGTTCTCCACAAACTCATGGAGCTGAATCTGATTCGCATGGTCGGACGCTCGGACGGCATCGGCAAGCCTATGCTCTTTGGCACCACCCGCGACTTCCTCATCCACTTTGGCCTTAAAAGCCTGGCCGACCTACCCAAAGTCAAGGAGTTGGAGGAATTGCTTGCCGAAAGCGGCGACCAGCTCCAAACCGATAACGGCGAGGCCGCGGTTGAAGAAACGATGGCCGATTCGCTTGCAGAGGGAGCGGAGGAAAATCCCCATTTGCCCTCAGATCAAGTCGACGAGGACCTCGCAGCAGAAGAGACCACAACCCAAGTCCTCGAAGATGAAATTGGGCCCGCCCCAGCCGACGGCCGCAAAGACAGCGGCGAGCCAGTCGCCACAGATGAAGACGCCCTTCCCCCCGACCAAGAAACAACGCCATGAACGCGGAACAACAGCCCACCATGCGACTCAATCGCTTTCTCGCCCGGGCCGGCATCGCTTCGCGGCGGCGCAGCGATCTACTGATAGAACAGGGCGTGGTCGCCGTCAACGGCACCGTTGTCCGCAAGCCCGGCTGCACCCTGGTGGTGGGACGCGACAAGGTGGCCCTCCGAGGACAACCGGTGCTACTGCCCGAAACAGGCGAATACGTCCTGCTACACAAAACGGCAGACTCCTTAGTCACCCGCAGCGACACCCATGGCCGCCCCACTGTTTTCGACCAAGTCGACGACATCCAGGCCGCCACCGTGGCTGTGGGCCGGCTCGATCTCGACACCACCGGGGCCCTGCTGCTAACCGACGACGGCGATCTGGCGCACCGCCTAATGCATCCGCGCTATGAAGTAGTAAAGCGCTATACCGTCGTCGTCTGGGGCCGTCCCGCCGCCGAGCAACTGGACCGCCTACGCCAAGGCATCGAATTGGACGACGGCAAAACCGCCCCGGCGCAGGTGCGCCTGCTGGAAACCCAACGCAAAGGCCGCCATTGCCGCAGTCTCGTCGAACTCTGCCTGCACGAGGGCCGCAAACGCCAGGTGAAACGCATGTTCCAGGCCATTGGCCACCAGGTGGCCGCACTGGAACGCAGCGAATTTGCCGGCTTGACCCTGACCGGCCTGCCCCTGGGCCGCTGGCGCCGCCTCAGCCCCGGCGAAATCCGCCGGCTACACACCTTGGTCGGTCTGCCGCCCAAATAAACATGGCGCCCACCAAGAAGCTGATTATTACGATAGACGGGGTAGTCGGAGCCGGCAAAACCAGCACCGCCAAAGAAGTGGCCCGCCAGCTGTCCTACCGCCATATAGATACCGGTGCCATGTACCGGGCCGTCACCCTGGCCGGCCAGCGCCGCGGCGTCGCGGCCGAATCGGGGCCAGACTTGGAACGCTTGCTGCAACAACTGGATATCGAATTGGAACCCCAAGATAAAGGCGGCCGCATCCTCCTCGACGGCGAAGACGTCAGCGAGCAAATTCGCCGCCCCGAAATCACCCGCGCCGTCGGGCCCTACGCCGATGCGCCCATCGTCCGCCGCGCCCTGGTGCTGCAGCAACAGGCTCTAGGGCGGTCCGGCGGTATTGTCGCCGAAGGCCGCGACGCGGGTACCGTGGTCTTTCCCAACGCCGATATAAAAGTGCTAATGGTAGCCTCACTGACCGAGCGGACCCGGCGGCGCCACCTGGAATTGCAGCAGAAGGGCATAGCTATCAGCCCCGATCAGGTGGCCGCCGATATCCGCCAACGCGACCGCCAGGACCGCGACCGCGACTACGGCGCCAGCCACGATCCGCAGGACCTGTTCCGTCTCGATACCACTGCGTTGACCCTGGTAGAGCAGGTCGAAAGCATCGTCGCCCGCGCCGGCGCCCTGGGCGCCGGCTAGCAACCTAGCGCAAAGAATATCTCAATTTTCAAAATGTACCTTATATTATATAGCTCACCCGGACTGAAATACAGTCCAGCCGGGCCGACCTTGCCAACCCGGCGTTTTATTCCCTCTAACCGCAGTTAGGAACATCCGGTCATGACCGAAGAAACCATTGAGGAAGTCGAAGCCAATACCGAGACGGAAGCCGTCGTTGAGGCCGAGATTCCGCAAGAAAAACCGATCTACGGCAATATCAGCGCCGAGGAATTGGAAACGCCCGAGTACAGCTCGGAAGAGCGCGATGAATTCATGGCGCTCTACGAAGAGAGCATCACCGGTATCCAAGAAGGCAAAATCGTCAAAGGCCAGGTCGCTTCCGTGACCGCCTCGGAAGTGCTGGTGGATATCGGCTTCAAATCGGAAGGGGCCGTCTCCCTGCGCGAATTCGGCGCCGAAGTAGCTAGTATTGAAATTGGCCAGGAAGTCGAAGTCTTCCTCGAAAGCGTCGAGGACCAGGAAGGGCAGGTCGTGCTCTCCAAGCAGAAGGCCGACTTCATGCGCGTCTGGGATACCATCAAGGAAGCCCACGACACCGGTAATACCGTCGACGGCACCTTGCAGCGGCGCATTAAAGGCGGTATCGTCGTCGATCTGTTCGGCGTCGACGCTTTTTTACCCGGCTCCCAGATAGATATTCGCCAGGTCAAGAATTTCGACCAGTTCCTCGGCCAGCAGTTCTCCTTTAAGATCATCAAGCTCAACAAAGCGCGGCGCAATATCGTCGTCTCGCGCCGCGCCGTGCTCGAAGAAGAGCGCGAGAGCATGCGCCGGGAGATCATCCAGGTCCTGGAAGAGGGCCAAGTGCGCGAGGGCGTGGTCAAGAATATCACCGACTTTGGCGCCTTTATCGATTTGGGCGGCGTCGACGGCCTACTGCATATCACCGATATGTCCTGGGGTCGGGTGGGTCACCCCTCCGAGCTGGTCAATATCGGCGACCGCATCAAGGTCAAAGTGCTCAACTACGACCGCGAACGCGAGCGCATCTCCCTGGGCCTCAAGCAGCTGACGCCGCACCCCTGGGAGAATATCGAAGAGAAATACCCCGTCGAGACCCGCACCAAAGGCAAAGTGGTCAGCATCACCGACTATGGCGCCTTCGTCGAATTGGAAGAGGGCATCGAAGGGCTGGTCCACATTTCCGAAATGTCGTGGACCCAGCACGTGCGCCACCCCTCCAAGCTGGTCAATATCGGCGACCAGGTCGAAATCCAGGTGCTCAAAGTCGACAAGGACAACCAGAAGATCTCCCTCGGTATGAAACAGACCGAGCCCGATCCCTGGGAGACCCTCGACGAGCGCTACCCGGAAGGCACCCGCCTCGACGGCACGGTGCGCAGCCTGACCAATTTCGGCGCCTTCGTCGAAATTGAGCAAGGCATCGACGGATTGGTCCATATCTCCGATATGTCGTGGACCCGCCGCATTCGCCAGGCCAGCGAAATCTTCAATAAGGGCGATGTTATTCCCGTGGTCGTCACCGAGATCGACAAGAAACGCCGTCGTATCTCTCTCAGCCACAAGCAGTCCTTTGACAACCCCTGGCCCCAACTGGCCGAGCAGTACGCCATTGGCACCGAAACCAAGGGGAATATCTCGCGTCTGTTAGAGCGCGGTGTGGTCATCGCCCTGGAAGGCGATGTCGAAGGATTCGTGCCCTTGTCCCAACTGGGTATCGACGAGCTCCAATCGCCCGCCCAGAGCTTCCAGCCCGAACAGGAAGTACCGCTGAAGGTGATTGAATTCGACGAGAGCAACAAGAAGATCGTCCTCAGCGTACAGGAATACCTCAAGGACAAGGACCAAGCCGAGTACGAGGCTTACCTTGAAGCCCACCCCGTCCAGGAAGTGACCATCGGCGAGGTGATCGCCGACCAGGACGAGGAGATGGAGAGTTGGGGTGCAGAGAACGAACAATAGGACGGGAAGGCCGATCTAGCCCGAACGCCCGGAGCCAGGCACCGCTAGGTGCCTGGCTTTTTGTCTTCTCTACCCCTCCCATAAACGCGGCGCAATGCGGCGCGATGCAGCGCCCTTATCCCCCCCACGTCTACTATGCCTGCGGCCAAACTCACCCCCGCCATGGAACAGTACATGCACTTCAAGCGCCAGCATAAGGACGCTATTCTGTTCTTTCGCATGGGGGACTTCTACGAAATGTTCTTCGACGACGCCAAGGAGGCCGCCAGGCTATTGGGCCTTACCCTAACAGCGCGCAACCACGGCAAAAGCTCGGGAAGCGTACCCCTGGCCGGGGTACCGCACCACGCCATGGAGGGCTACGTCGCCAAGCTCATCCAACTGGGCCGCAAAGTAGCCGTCTGCGAGCAAGTGGAAGACCCGAAAAAGGCCAAGGGAATTGTCAAGCGCGACGTCGTCCAAGTGGTCTCCCCCGGCACCGCCTTGGCCGATTCCATGCTCGACCAGCAACGCAATAATTTTCTCGTTGCCGTCTGTCAGGTGCAGGCGGCAGCGGGCCTGGCTGTGGTCGATCTGTCGACAGGGGACTTCACCCTCAGCGAAATTGCCGCCGACCAAGTCGCCGACGAGTTGGCAAGCTTGGCCCCGGCCGAATTGCTAGTCGGGGAAGGTGTTGAGGAACCCTGGTTGGAGCAGCTGCGGCGCGCCTTCCCCAACCTGGCCGTCAGCCGGCTGGAGGACTGGCATTTCGCCTACCAATACGCCTACGATACCCTGACCGAGCAGCTCAAGGTCCAATCGCTGAAAGGCTTTGATTGCGACGACCTCGACGCCGGGGTCCGCGCCGGCGGCGGCGCCGTCTCCTACCTGCGCGATAACCAGCGCGGCACCATCGACCACCTCAACCGCATCACCCGCCGCCGCAGCGACGAATTCGTCCTCCTCGACGCCACAGCCCAGCGCAACCTGGACTTATTGGCCAACCAGCAGGACCAATCCAAAGACAACGCCCTGCTCGGCGTCCTCGACCGCACCCTGACGCCCATGGGAGCCCGCCTGCTGCGCCAGTGGATCGTTGCCCCGCTTAAGGAACCAGAGGCCATCGGCCGGCGTCTCGATGCCGTAGCCGCTCTTGTCGACGGTGCGCCAAGCCGCCAGCAATTGCGCGACCTGTTGCGCCAGGTAGGCGACCTGGAACGCGTCATGGCCCGCATCTGCTGCCAACGGGCCAATGCCCGCGATCTGGTCGGCCTGTCCCACTCGCTCGGTCTGGTCCCTGCCCTGCGCCAATGTATAGTCCCCTTATCGGGGCAACTGCTCGAACACCTGGCCGGGCCGCAGCTGCCCGCCGCCGACGATCTGGTTGAGTTGCTCGGCACCGCCCTGCGCGACGATCCCCCAGCAACGGTGGCCGACGGGGGCCTTATCCGCGACGGCTATAACGCCCAACTCGACGAATTGCGCGGCATTAGCGCCGGCGGCAAAAATTGGATCGCCCAGCTGCAGCAACAAGAGCGCGAACGCACCGGTGTGACCTCCCTCAAAGTCGGCTTCAACCAGGTATTCGGTTATTACCTAGAAATCAGCAAGGCCAATCAGGACCTGGTGCCCGACAATTATATCCGCAAACAGACCCTGACCAACGCCGAACGCTATATCACCCCCGAGCTCAAGGAATACGAGGCCAAGGTCCTGGGAGCCGAGGACCGCATCAACGAATTGGAATACGAATTATTCGTCGCCCTGCGCAACCAGACGGCGGCCTGGACAGCCCAGGTACAGCAAATCGCCCGGGCCCTGGCCACCCTCGATGTCCTGGTAAGTCTGGCCGAAGTGGCCACCATCGAGCAATTCACCCGACCACTGGTCGACGACGGCTCCATCATCCATATCGAGGGCGGCCGCCACCCCGTGGTGGAAAAACAATTGCAACAGGGTAATTTTGTCCCCAACGACGTCCATATAGATAGCCAAAGCGCCCAGATCCTGCTTATCACCGGTCCCAATATGGCCGGTAAAAGCACCGTTATCCGCCAGGTAGGGCTCATCGTCCTGATGGCCCAAATGGGCGGTTTTGTGCCAGCCCGCCAGGCCCGCATTGGCGCTGTCGACCGCATTTTCACCCGGGTCGGCGCCTCCGACAACCTGGCCCGGGGCGAAAGCACCTTTATGGTAGAAATGCACGAAGCCGCCAGCATCCTCAACAACGCCACCTCGCGCAGCCTGATCCTAATGGACGAATTGGGCCGGGGTACCAGCACCTTTGACGGCTTGAGCATTGCCTGGGCGATTGTCGAATTTCTCCACCACGAGGACGGCAGCCGCCCACTGACCCTGTTCGCCACCCACTACCACGAACTGACCGAATTGGCAGAGGAACTGGCGGGCCTGGTCAATTACAACGTCCAGGTCCGCGAGGAGGAAGACCGGGTGGTATTCCTGCACCGCATTGCCCCGGGCCCCTGCAACCACAGCTACGGCATCCACGTGGCACAAATGGCGGGTATGCCCGCCTCCGTGGTGGAACGGGCGCACCAAATATTGCGCCATTTGGAAGCCGAGCAGATCGATACAGACCAGCTCCATCCCACCACCCTGCCAGCGGCCCAAAGCGACACCGCAACCCCGGAGGAGCCACCAACGCAACCGGCTCATGTGGCCGAAAATCCTCCTCAATTAAATCTCTTCGCTGCAGTCCAAACAGATCCCATCGCCGCTGAATTGCAGCGTCTGGACCTGAGCCAGATCACGCCCTTGCAGGCGCTGCTAAAATTGAACGAGTGGAAAGAGAACCTGCGCCGACAGGACGACCCGAGCGCCTGATCCGGCCCATTTTTCATGGGCCCCGGGGCCCTTTGCAATCGACCTATACGCCATGCCTGACAGCGAAGTAATCTGCGGCCGCCACCCAGTCCTCGAAGCACTGAAAAGCGGTCGCCCCTGCCGCCGGCTACACCTACTTAAAGGAGGGCGCGGCCCCGCCATTGACGAAATCTTCACCCACGCCCGCCAGGCCGGCATCCCGTTCCAGTTGGAAGAACGCGCTCGACTCGACCAATTGGCCGGCCCCCACCATCAGGGCGTGGTGGCCCAGCTGGCCGCCCGCGCTTATGCCGACTACAACGAACTCCTGGCCAGCGCCGATCCGAGCCGCGCTTTTTTCGTCTTTCTCGACGGCGTCCAGGACCCCCACAATCTGGGTGCTATTGTGCGCTCGGCCCACGCCGTGGGCGCCGATGCCGTAATCCTGCCCGCCCGCGGCGCCGCCGGTATTACCGCCACCGCCGTCAAAGCCGCTGCCGGAGCCGCCGAATACCTGCCTATCTGCCGCGTCACCAATCTGCGCCGGGCCCTGAGCCAGGCCAGCACACAAGGCCTGTGGATCACCGGCCTGGATGCCGCTGGCCAGCACACTTTTAGCCAAATCGATTACCGCGGCCCCTGTGCCCTGGTCGTCGGCGGCGAGGACAAGGGGCTGCGCCCCGGCGTCCGCAAACTGTGCGATTTTACCGCCCGTATCCCCATGGGCGCCACCCAGGTCGGCTCGTTCAATGCCTCGGTGGCCGCCGGCCTGGCATTGTACGAAGTCTTCCGTCAGCGCGACGCGGCGCCCTGATTGTATGCGTCCTTTTTGCGCCGCCCTGCTGAGCAGCGTAGTGCTGGCCCTCGCTACCCCTATCGGACCGGCCGCCCAGGAAGCCTCCCCTGATTCGACCCATCTGCCGGCCTCGGCCCCACCCGATACTCTTGCAGCCCCACCCGATTCACTGGCCAGCGGCGCACCGGGCCCACTCACCGCACCGGCCCTCACCCTGCCCCAGGGAGCCAGTTTCCAGTACCAGGCCGAATCGCTGCGCTACGACGCCGCCGGCGACTCGATGATATTAGAGGGCAAAGCCGCGGTCGAATACGGCGGGGCGCGCATCGAAGCAGCCGAAATGATCTACCGCCGCAACCAACAGCTGCTCGAAGCCAGAACGCGGCCCGACAGCAGCGGCAAGGCCGGGCGGCCACAGCTTAAACGGGGCCAGGAAACCATCACCGGCGATCGCATCTTTTACCACCTGGACAGCGAACAGGGCACCGTCCTGAAAGGGCGTATCGAGCGCAAAAAAAGCTTTTACGCCGGCGACCGCATCCAGACCCGCTCGGCTGGGGAATTCCACGTCCATAGCGGCTCCTATACCACCTGCGACCGCGAGCATCCGCACTTCGATTTCTACAGCCCGCGCATCAAAGTCCTGGTCGACGATATCGCCATTGCCCGACCGGTGTATCTGCGGGTCAAGGAAAAGCGGGTATTCTGGATTCCCTTTTACGTATTCTCCCTGCGCGAAGACCGCCAATCGGGTATTTTAACGCCTTCCTTCGGACGCCGCTCTATCCGTTTTGGCTCGACCACCAGCGAATGGGAATTGCGCAACCTAGGCTATTATTTTGCCCCCAACGACTACTGGGACCTGACCCTGGCGGGCGATTTTCGCCAGCGCTCGGGTTGGCTGGCCCGCTCGGCTCTGGCCTACGCCCGGCGCTATCACTGGGACGGCAGCCTGCAAACTCGGCTGGAGAGCAGCCGCAGCAATGGACGCAACCGCTGGGAATGGCGCACCGACATGCGCCACAACCACCAATTTAGCGGCAACGCGACGCTGCGCGCCTCGGGCACCTTCCAAAGCAATAAGGATTTCAGCCGCGACAATAGCGACGATCTCGAAGACCGCCTCAACCGGACCCTGCGCTCCAATCTCAGCTACAGCAAACGCTGGCGGCCCTCGGGCAATAGCCTAACGCTAAAGGCGAGCCAGACGAAAAACCTGGATACCGAGCGCTTTGACCAGGTCTTGCCCGAGATCAGTCTGCGCAAAGCCCGCAAACCCCTGCGCGCCGCCCCCAAAGGCGCGGCCAAACCCTGGTCTAGCCGCGTGTTCTACGACGCCCGCGCCGGCCTGCGCAATAGCCGCCGCGGCACCGCCGCCGATACGACTATCCAGACCCGGGCCGACTGGGCTATGTCGCTGTCTTCGCAATTGCGCCCCCTGCCCTGGCTCAACCTCAACCCCAGCCTCAACCAGAGTTGGGTCGATCGCGACCTGCGCCGAGGTTCGTCCAGCAACCGCGGCGTGCGCACCAATCGCCTTAATACCACCCTGGGCTTGACCCAGACCTTTTACGGCCTGTTCCACCCGCAAAAAGGCCGCCTCGAAGCCTTCCGGCATGTGCTAAAGCCCAATATCTCGCTGCGCTACCAGGCCACCAGAACTGATACTGGAGGGGTCTTTGGAGTAGGGGGAGCCGACAGCCCCTGGAAGCAAAACCGCCAGCTCGATATGCGCCTGGACAATACCTTCTGGATCAAATGGCTACGCGGCGAAAAAGCCGACAAGATCCGTCTGGCCCAAGTCAACTTCTCCACATCTTATAATATGGAACGCAAGGAGCGGCCCTTGGCCGATTTGGCCTCGTCGTTGCGCCTGGAAGCCGGGCGCGGTCTCGACGCTCGTCTCAGCCTGCGCTCCGATTTCTACGACGACAACGACCAATTCCGCCGCCGCTGGCCGCGCACCAAAAGTTTTGAAATTAATAGCAATCTCAACCTGGGCGGAGGCACAAGCCAGTTAGGCAGCACCTCCGGCAGTCGCTATTCGTCTTCCAATAATAGCAGCAGCTTCTCGTCCAGTTCCTATGGCTCATCCAGTTCCTACGGATCGTCCTATAGCGCCCAAGGACAGGACCGGGACTTTGGCTTTGAAAGCGGCCTTGAACGCGATATCCAACGCCAGGGCACCCGGCGCAATCTGCGCCTGAGCCACTATTATTCGCGCAGCCGCTCCAGCGGAGGCACCCTCACCCGTTCCTGGATGCGCTTGTCGGCAGGATCGAATTGGGGCACCAAATGGCAGTTCCAATACGCCCTCAACTACAATCTTCATGCCCCGGACAAGGCCTTTCTATCCACCGACCGAATCACCTCTGAGTTACTGTCAGTCCGGCGCGAGTTTCACGATTGGTCGGCGACATTCAATTTTGAACCCAGCAGTTTCCATCGCGAACGCACTTTTTACTTTAAAGCCCAGTTCAAAGATATCCCCCAGATCAAATTCGAGCGCGGTGACCGCCGTTAGCAGGTCACGATCCATTTTCTTCCCGCAAAGCGATTGTCTCGTTGTCCTACCGATATACTTGTGCTAAAGCTGGTCGAGAGCAGTGGGGCTAAAAGTGGATTCCACAAGCCCGACGAAGCCGGGTCGGACGCAATGGTCTCGGAGGCCGTAGGCCCGAGCACCCAAAGGGACGCGAAGGCGAATGAGCGTCAGCCTCATCGCCCTCGATCAGCATTCCACCGGCGAGCTACCCCAATTATGACCAACCCCCGGCTAGTTGCCCGGGATTTGCCAATGGAATACATTTTGGCCCTATGCGCGTCCTAGTCCAACGAGTCAGCCGGGCCCAGGTAGTGGTCGAAGGCGAAACCGTCGGCCGCATTGACGAGGGCCTGGTTCTTCTGGTAGGCATCCAGACCAGCGATACGGCGGCGGTCCTCGACTGGTGCGCCGACAAATGCGCCCATTTGCGCGTCTTTGCCGATGCGGCGGGCAAAATGAACCGCTCGCTGCTGGATAGCGGCGGCCAAATTCTGGCCATTTCTCAGTTCACTCTGTACGGCGATACCCGCCGCGGCCGCCGCCCCGGCTTCAGCCAGGCGGCCCCGCCGGAAATCGCCGCACCGCTGTTCGACCGCTTCGTCGCCGCCCTGAAGGCCTTGGGCATTGTCGTTGAGCAAGGCGTATTCGGGGCCCATATGGAGGTCGAAATTCACAACGACGGACCCGTGACTTTGATGGTTGAACACCCTTGAGCGCCCCGCCCCCCCGACTAATCCTGGCCTCGGCTTCGCCGCGCCGCGTCCAATTGCTCGACCAATTACAATTGAACTTTGAGCAGGTGGCCAGCCCCGTGGCCGAAATTGCCGTCGACGCCGCGGCACCCCAGGCTGGTGCGGTAAAGACGGCGGCGGCCAAAGCCGCGGCCGTGCACCAGTTGCTGCTACAGCGGACACCCGAGACGCCACTGATGGTGCTGGGCGCCGATACCATCGTCTGCCTGGAGGGGGCCGTATTGGGCAAACCCCGCGACCCGGCCGATGCCGAGGCGACCCTGCACAGCTTGTCGGGACGACGCCACCAGGTACATACCGGCCTCAGCCTCATTCTCCCCACCGGCCCCGCCCTCAGTGCCTGCGCCACTACCCAGGTCTACATGCGGCCCCTATCGACCGCCGCCATTACCGCCTATGTCGACAGCGGCGAACCCATGGACAAAGCCGGCTCTTACGGTATCCAGGGCTTGGCCGCCCCCTTCGTAGACCGGATAGAAGGCTGCTACTACAATGTCGTAGGTTTGCCGCTGGCCCTGCTGTGTAGTCTGTTGGAAGAAGCGGGGTATCCGCCGGCCCTGTTCCGCCGCGGAGACCGTCGATGAATCGCCGCTATGTCGAGGTGGCTCTTCCCCCCCCTTTCGACCGCGAGTATACCTACGGTCTGCCGCCCGAGCTCGAAAGCGAAATCCAAGCCGGTAGTCTGGTGCTGGTACCGGTGCAGAGTCGCCTGGTCAGCGGCGTGGTGGTGGCCTTTGTCGATCCGCCCCCCGATCTGGCCCCGGCGCGCATCCGCGACCTGGTCCAATTGGTGGCCGGCGATCCCCTGCTCAACGGCGAGCTAATCGAGCTGTGCCGCTGGATGGCCAACTATTATTTTGCCGCCCTGGGCAACGCCCTGACCACGGCCCTCCCTCCCGGCATCCGCATCAATTCCAACCGCCTGGTCAGCCTTATCGACCAGGGCCCCACCCTCCTGACCGAATCGGCGTTGGCCGCCCGCCTGGTCGATCAATTGCGCCAGAACGGGCCGCTGAAAGTGACCACCCTGCAAAGCCGCCTGGGAAAAAAAGGACTGGAAAATGTCCTCCTTCGCCTCAAGCGCAGCGGCGCTATAGATATCCAGCCCGTAGTGCCGGCCGCCCAGGTGTCGGCCCTACAACGCGACCATCTGCGCCTGGTCGACGCCGACCAGGCTCGGCAAGCCGCCACCGAACTGGCGAGCCGGGCCCCCAAGCAGGCGGCCTGCCTGCAACTACTGCTGGAACAGGAAATCCTGCCAAAAAAAACACTCGTCGACCAGGGCTTCTCCTATCCTTTGTTAAAAACCCTGGAAAAGCGGGGTCTAATCGAAAATTTCGACCGCGAGGTCTGGCGCGATCCCCTCGCCCACGTCGAATACCGGGCCCCGGCCGAATTGGCTCCCACCCCCGACCAGCAGCGCGTCCTAGAACCCATCGAAGCCGCCCTCGACGCCCGCACCTTTTATCCGGCTCTGCTCCAGGGGGTCACTGGCAGCGGCAAAACCCTGGTCTATATCCGCGCCGTCGCCCACACCTTGGCACAGGGCCGCGCCGCCATCGTGCTGGTGCCCGAAATCGCCCTGGCCTGGCAAATGGTGCGCCATTTCAAAGGACATTTCGGCGATCAGGTCGCCGTCATGCACAGCCAACTGTCCGACGGCGAGCGCTACGATACCTGGCGCCGACTCTACCGCGGCCAACAGCGGGTGGTGATCGGCGCCCGCTCCGCCGTCCTGGCCCCTGTTGAGGATCTGGGCCTGCTCATCGTCGACGAGGAACACGATACCTCCTATAAGCAGGAAGATCTCGACAGCAGCCACCCCCTGCCCTACAACGCGCGCGATCTGGCTCTAGTACGCGGCCAGCGCCAAGGGGCCGTGGTACTCTTGGGCTCGGCCACCCCCAGCTTGGAATCCTACCACAACGCACGCAACAAAAAATACCACCACCTCATTCTGCCCAGACGCGTCGACGATCGTCCCCTGCCTCAGGTAGAAGTGGTCGATATGCGGCGCGAACCCTATCAAAAGAAACAACGCGCCATCTTTTCGCACAGTTTGCGGAAAAAAATAAAACTGCGCCTCGAACGCGGCGAAAAAATCGTCCTGCTGCAAAACCGCCGCGGCTTTGTCCCCTGGATCAATTGCGCCGATTGCGGCGAGGCCATTCAGTGCCCCAGTTGCAAAGTATCCCTTACCTACCACCGCACCGGCCGCCCCGAATTGCGCTGCCACTATTGCGATTTCCGCCGCCTACCTCCTACCGCCTGCCCCGATTGTGGCAGCGCCGAATTGCGTTTTGAAGGGGTCGGCACGCAAAAAGTGGAGGATTCCCTGGAGGAACAATTCCCCGGCATCCGCGTCATCCGCATGGATGTCGACACCACGGGGTGGAAGGGGGCCCACGACCACTTTGTCGAGCGCTTCCGCAGCGGTCAGGCCGATGTCCTTCTGGGAACCCAGATGGTGGCCAAGGGACTCGACTTCCCGGAGGTAACGCTAGTCGGGGTGATTTCCGCCGATACCGGTATGCATATGCCCGATTTCCGCGCCGCCGAACGCAGCTTTCAGCTAATCACCCAGGTGGCCGGCCGCTCGGGGCGGGGCGACAACCCGGGCGAAGTCGTGGTGCAGACCTCCCTCCCCGAAGCCCCGGTATTGCAGACAGCCGCCCGCCAGGATTTTGACGAATTCGCCGCACGCGAGCTCGACGAACGCCGCGAGGCCCAATTTCCCCCCTTCGGCCGCCTCATTGGCCTGGGCTGGCGAGGGCCCAACGAGGACGAAGTCGCCGACAAAGCGCGCCAATGCGTTGCCCTGCTGCAGGCAAAGCTCCTCGAAGGGCTGTGGATTCTGGGACCGGCCCCCGCCCCGCTGGCACGCCTGCGCGGCCACTATCGCTGGCAGGCGCTGTTGTGCGGGGCTTCGGCCCGACAGTTGCACACCTGCACCGCCGCTGGCCTGCCCGCCCTGCGTCGCCTGGTCGGTCGCGGCAGTGTGGTTTTCACCATCAATGTGGATCCGTCGACTATGATGTGAAATTTTCTCCGTTTGTTTTATCTTTAGAAGCGTCTTATAACTCGATTTGCGGGCCAGCGACTCTCCCGCCTGGGATGGGCGGGCCGGAGCCGGGGCCGACCATCCACCATCTCCCGGCAGATCATACGGCATCATGCTCTTGCTCATAGTCCTATTAGCAGTCACCGCCCTTGGCGCCCAGGAAGTAGAACAGGCCGACGACTGGACGGCCTTTACCAGCATGAATCAGCTCAATAGCCTGCTGCTGCACCAGGGCGGGGTATGGCTGGGCACTTCCGGCGGGGTTCTCCATTTCGACCAAACCGACAGGGTCTATACCCGCTATACCCGCCTAGACGGCCTATCGAGCAATAAAGTGCTGGCTCTGGCGGCCGATAGCGCCGGCGATCTGTGGTTTGGCACCGACCGCAAAGGCCTCAATCGCCTGCGCACCGCTACTGCTGCTTTCGATCCGCCCTTCCTCGATTTCGAGGGCCTACAGATCTTTGCCCTATTGCCCTTTGAAGACGGACTCTTCGTGGGTATGGAACGGGGAATCAGTGTCTTTCTCACCGACAAAGAAGAGGTCAAGGAGACGTACCGTAAATTGGGCGCCCTGGCCAAAGATACCCCCGTCACTTCCCTCGCTCTTTTCGACGGCAAGCTCTGGGCCGGCACTCCAGAGGGCATCGCCTGGGCCGCCCTCGACCAGCCCAACCTCCAGGACCCCGAAAGCTGGTCCATAGTCCGCACCGTAGGCCAGGTGCAGGATATGGTGGTGGCCAACGACCAACTATTTATCATCGGCAATAATAGAGTCCGCGTCTTCGAACCAGCCACCGGGCGCTTCGCCGAGGAATTCAGCCAGGCCGAACCCGACCGCCTCGGTTTGCAGAACGGCGTCTTGGTCGCCTCCACCGGCGACGGACGCCTGTTCGGCCGCCTGGGTCCCCAGGACTGGGATGCCATCGGCTTTCCGCGCCTGGACCAAGTTCAGGCCCTGTCGCGCCAGGGCGATGCCTTATGGATCGCCACCAGCGAGGGCTTAAAGGTGCTGGGGGCGCCCGAATTGCCCCCCGTGCGGGACCCCCCTGCCAACCAATTCCACCAGATGGCATTGACCAACGACGGCAGCCTTTGGGTGGCCAGCATGGCCAACGACCAGGTGCGGCCCTACCGCGGCATGTACCAATTCGACGGCACCGACTGGACCATCTTCAACACGGAAAATGGCCTGCCGTCCGACAAACCCATCACCTTTGCCACCGATGATGAAGGCCGCCTGGTAGTCGGCACCTGGGGCGAAGGGGTCGCCGTCCTGCAGGCCGACAGCACCTGGGTTGAATACAATCACACCAATTCAGCCCTCCAGGGCGTTTGCGGGGCCGACGATTTCATCGTTGTCAGCGATATCGAACGCGACCCCTCCGGACTGGTATGGCTGGCCAATATCCAGGGCGGACTGATCGTGGTCGATGGCTTTCCCCACGCCAGTTCGGCCGTCTACGATAATGCCGCCCTCGACCTGGCCGAATGCCGCGATATTGGCCGCATCTCCATCGCCCCGGACGGCCTCAAGTGGCTCTCCACTCCGCGCGACGGCTTTATTCTCTTTGACGATGGCGGCACGCCCTTTGACGAGGGGGACGATTTCGCCTTCCGCATCAACACCAATATAGAAGGCCGTCTCAGCAGCGACCGCACCACAGACGTGCTCTCTTCGCAGCCCGGTGAATTATGGGTGGCCAGCAACAACGGCCTCAACGCCGTGAGCTATACCTACGACCCCCTCAGCAGCGACTTCCGCGTCGTCAGTTGGCGCCTGTACTCCACCACCAACGGCATGCCCTCCAACGAAATCAATGTCCTGGCCGCCGACGGCTCGGGCAATATATGGGTCGGCAGCGAAGCCGGCCTGACCCGCATTGGCCAAAACGGAGAAATAGACTTCACCCTCACTGCGGCCAATAGCGGCCTGATCGACAACCGCATCAAATCCCTGCTTTTCGACGACGATAGCGGCGCCCTGTGGATTGCCACCTTCGACGGCCTATCACGCCTGAAAACAGCCAGCGGTCAGACCCAGGCCCCTACCGACCTGCGGGTCTACCCCAATCCCTTCCAGACCGGCTCCCGGAGCGCCGAACTGACTTTTTCCGGACTGCCTTTGGGCGCGTCGCTGCGCATCTTCACCACCGGCGGCAGCCTCATCGCCCAAGTGCCGGGCCAGCCGGGGCGCGGCTCGCTGACCTGGAACGGGCAGAACGAAGCCGGTTTTATCGTCGCTTCGGGCATCTACTATTACCTGGCCCAGGACGACAACGGCAACGGCGCCAAAGGCACCTTCGCCGTGATCAACGCGCCCTGACCGCCCATGTCTAAAGCGATCCGCTTGGCGGCCTTTTGTGCCCTCTTCGCCCTGCTCCTGACCCCGCCGGCAAGCTGGGGCCAGGAAAACGGATTTTTATCTCTGACGCGCCTGCAGTACGACGGCGGCGGCGACTGGTACGGCAATGCCTCGTCGCTGCCCAACCTGGCCCGCTTCGTCCGCGCCAACACCAGCATCGCCCTCAGTCTTGAGGAGCCCAAAGTGCGCCTGGCCGACGAGGAACTTTTCTCCCACCCTTTCATCTACATCACGGGCCACGGCAATATCCGCTTTGAAGCCGATGAAATGGAGCGCTTGCGCCGCTATCTTGAAGGCGGCGGTTTTATCCACGCCGACGATAATTACGGCATGGACGAGTCCTTTCGGCACCAGTTAAAACAGGCCTTTCCGCACCGCCAACTAGTTGAATTGCCGCCGGACCACGGTATTTTCAGTTGCCATTTCAACTTACCCGACGGACTGCCCAAAATCCACCAGCACGACGGCAAACGCCCCCAGGCCCTAGGTCTGTTCGACGGCGACCGGCTGATGTTGATCTATACCTATGAGAGCGATTTGGGCGACGCTTGGGAAGATGCTTCGGTACACCAAGTGCCGGCGGAAAAACGGCTGGCGGCCCTGCAAATGGGGACCAATATCCTCGTCTGGGCCCTGACCCATTGAGCCAAGTTAATTTATGACTGCCAGCCCCGTCGACCCTGACCGCCCCGACCTTATAGACCGCCTGCGTCACTTGCGCCGTCTGGTCGCAGCCGCAGAATTGGCCGCCTTCCTGGGCCTGGGCCTGGCCCTGATCAGTATCCTGGGCCTATTCTGGGTAGCCACCGAGGCCCTGCTCTACCTGGCCCCGGCCGGGCGCGGCGGCCTGGGCGCAGTCCTGGCCCTGTTGCTAATACTAACCCTTATCGCCTACCTGCGACCGCGCTGGAAACGTTGGCCCCTGGCGCATTTTGGCCACTATGTCGAAGTGCGCCTGCCGCACCTGCAACAACGGCTGACCAGCGCCCTGGAACTGGGTCCTTCACCGCGAGCCCGGCAGCTCTATTCAACGGCTCTTCTAAAGGCCACCATCGCCGAGGCCAAGGATTTGCTGCAACAGGCCCCGATCCGTCCCCTGTTGCCGCTGCAGACCATTGGCCAACAAGCCCGACGCCTGGGGCTTGCGACAGGGCTGGTGGCGGTGGCGATGGCCTTATTCCACCCCTACCTGCTCCCCGCCTTACATCGCTGCCTGCATCCCGGCACCCAGTTCGAGCGACCACCCTCGGTGCATATAAGCGTATCGCCGGGCAATACCACCCTGCTCAAAGGCGAAGACCTAGCCCTGCAAATCACCTTTACCGGCACAGCGCCACGGACGGCCTCTCTCGAACGCCGCGAATCGCCGCAGGATTCCTGGGGCCGCCGCGAAATAGCCGTCGCCCGGGCCGCCTCGATAACGCACCGCCTGCATCAGGTCAAACAATCGTTCTCATACCAGCTTGTCGCCCCGCAAGGCCGCAGCCCCATCTACCGGGTGGAAGTCATCGAACCCCCTAGCGTCGAGGCCCTACACCTGGAGTACCACTATCCCGAATACAGCGGCCTTGCCCCGCGTATCGACCATGAAAGCGGCGATATCGCCGCCTTGGTGGGCACCCTGGTGCGCTTTGAGATCAGCAGCAATAAAAGCCTGGCCGCCGCGGCCCTGGTAGTAGACGACAGCCTGCGCCAGAAAGCCCGTATTGAAGGCTCCAAAGCCTTTGTCGAATGGCGTATCGACCGGGACAGGCACTACCTTATTGAATTGCAGGATAACGCCGGTATTTTCAACCAAGAGCCGATACGCTATGCCATCCAGGCCACGGTCGACGCCTACCCGCAGGTCAGTCTCGTGGAACCGGGCCGCGATATGGATTTGCCCGAAGACCAGTTGGTGCCCCTGGCGGTGGAAGCCAGCGACGATTTTGGCGTCTCGCGCCTGCAATTGGTCGCCCGCCTCAACGACGAAGAGCCGCAGCGCCGGCTTTTGCCAGCAACTCCTGGCCCCCAGATCTATCTGACCCATCTATGGGACCTGAACAACCGCAACTTGCTGCCCGAAGACCGCCTGTACTACCATATTGAAGCCTTCGACAACGACCAGATTTCCGGCCCCAAAATGGCCGTCAGCCAAGAATACGTCCTCCGTTACCCCTCTCTCTACGAATTATTTGACGAGGCCGCCGAGCAACAGCAAAACGAAGTCGAGGTCCTGGAGGAGCTGGCCGCCGGCAACGAAAAAATCCAACAATATCTCGAAGAGGTGCGACGCCAGGTACTAAAGACCGAAAGTCTAAGCTGGGAACAGAAAAAAGAATTGGAGGCAACCCTCGAAGGCGAATTGGAGCGTGCCGAAAAACTCGAGGAATTGGCCCAGCGCCTCGACGAGACCATTGAGGAATTGGGCGATAACGAATTGGCATCGAGCCAGATCCTGGAAAAACTGGCCGCCTTGCGGCAGTTAATGGACGAGGTCAGCACCCCCCAATTGCGCCAGGCACTGCAGGAATTGCAAGAGAATCTCGAAAACCCCAACCCGGCTGAACTGGCCGAGGCCCTAAAGCGCTTCAAAGAAGACCAACAGGCTTTTCAGGACCAATTGGACCGCAACCTGGCTCTACTCGAACAAGTGCGCAACGAACAGCGACTTGAAGCCACAGTGCGGCAGGCCGCCGAGTTGGCCCAACGGCAGAGCCGCATAGACCAGGAATTGGAACGCCCCGAGGCCCAGAACCGCTTGGCCCAACAGGAAGAGGATCTGCAGCGCGACACCGGCCGCCTGCGCCGCGAATTGGACGAATTGGCCCAATCGATGCAGCAATTGCACCCGCCCACGGCCGCACGCCTGGACGAATTGGCCAGCGGCATGGAAAAGCAAGGCCTGGAAGAACGCATGGGCCAGATGGCCGCCGATCTGCAGCAGGGCAACAAAGAAGCGGCGGCAGACCAAGGCCAGCGCCTCGAAAACGATCTGGACCAACTGGCCGCCAATCTGCAACAGACCCGCCAGGGCTATTCCGAAGGGCAGAAACAACAACTGACCCAGGATATGGCCCGTTCCATGCGCGACCTGGTCGGACTGTCCCGGGCCCAGGAAAGTCTGCGTCGGGATACCGCCCAGAGCCGCCCCCACGAAGAATTGGCCCGGGAGCAATTCGCCCTGGGGCAGGGCGCCGTGCAAATGACCGAACGCATCGCCGCATTGGCCCAGCAGACTATGGCCTTAGATCCGGGTCTTGCCACGACCCTGGGCTATGCCTTGGGGCATATGCAGGAAGCCGCCCAACAACTGGGCCAACGGCGGCCCGACCGCTCCAACGAACCGCAGACAGCGGCGATGAACTACCTCAACGAAGCCGCCCTTTTAATGCGCCGCAGCATGGCCAATCTGGCCGACGCCCAAATGCCTTCCAGTTTTGCCGAAATCATGCAGCAAATGGCCGACCTGGCCCAACAGCAAGCCGGCCTCAACCAGGCGACCCAGGAGAATATGGCCCAGGGCCGACGCCCTGGACGCAACAGCCAACCCGGCTCCCAGGGCCAGCCAATGAGCCAATTGGCCAACGCCCAACAGAACATTTTCCAGGCCCTGGCCCAATTGGCGCGCGATATGCGAGGGCACCGGGGCGCCCAAAAACGAATTGAGCGGATTGCCGAAGATATGCGCGCTGTCCTGCACGACTTGCAGCGCCGACGCCCCAACCAGAGCACCCTGCAAAAACAGAACCGCCTATATCAGCGCATGCTGGAGGCCAGCCGCTCGATCCACACTCAGGGCTCGAAAAAAGAACGCCAGGCGACTCTGGGGCAGGACTTGCCCTATACCGGCAACAGCGCCTTGCCCGGCGATCTGGGCCAGTCCCACGACCACTTGCGCCAAGCCATGCGCCAGGCGCTCGAAGGCCCCTACCCGGAAGAATATCGGGCTCTTATTCGGCACTACTACGAATTCGTATACCAAGACGCCATCACTCGGGAAGGAGGCCAGGCGCCTTGACCAACCTGCGTCTTCTCAGCGCCCTTTCTGGGCTGGCATTGACTCTGCTTATGGGCTCACCGGCGGCGCAAGAGCCCAGCGCGCCGGCGCTTACCGAACGACTCCTGCGCCAACAACTGCAGCAAGCCGAACAAAAGGGCGATCACCTCGCCGCCACGGACCTATATCGACGCCTGCGCCATTTGGCTCCCGCTGATACAACGCTAGTGCGGGGCCTGACCCAGGTGTTGCAAACCAGTGGCCGCCACGACGAAATAGCCCCCCTGCTAAAAGACTGGCTGCAGGACCACCCCGACGATACCCGCGCCTATATAGATCTGGGACAGGCGCAGCAGGGCCGCGGTCAGCACCAACGGGCCGAGGCCCTGTGGACCCAGGCCCTCGACCAGGCCCAGGGCCGCCAATGGGTCTATCGGGCGGTTAGTCGGGCGCAGCAGCAAACCGGCCGGCCTGCAGTGGCCATCGCGACGTTGGAGACAGGGCGGCAGCAACTTAAACGGGACCTTCTATTCGCCTGGGAGCTGGCCGAATTGCATTTGCAGAGCCAGACTATAGACCGGGCCGTGGACGAATATCTCAAAGCACTGCAGACCACCCCCGGACGCCTGGCCGCCGTCGAATCGCGCTTGCTCCCCCTAGCCCGCCACACCGCCACCAGCGCCACCCTGATACAAGCCCTGCAACGGGGTCTGACCGCTGCCGATGCGCCCCGCCAAACCGCTCTCTTGCTGGCCTCCTGCGCCTTGGAAAGCGGCGATCACGACCAGACCTACCAGGTCCTGGCCGACCTAGCCGACCGCCCCGATGCCGCCCGTGAGATATTCCAATTCGCCGCCCGCTGCTATCAGGCCGGTTACCACCAGACCGCCGCCCGCCTCTACGCTCTATTCGCCGCCAACGGGCCGCCGTCGCCCATGCACCACCAGGCCCTCTTACGCCAGGCCCAAATCCAGGCGGAAAGCGGCGACCACGCCACCGCTGCCACCGTTTATACCCAACTGGCCCAGCAATACCCACAGCGCCCCGAAGCCGTCGAGGCCCTGTACCGCCTGGGCCGGCTGCAATTGGAAAACCTGCACCAGCCGGCCCAGGCCCGGCGCTCCCTGGAGGCCGTTCTGGCCAGCGCCCCGAAAAGCCTGTGGGCCCACCAGGCCGCTTTCCTCCTAGCCGAATGCGATTTGCGTCTGGACCAATTGCCCAGGGGCATAGAGCGTTTACGGGCCCTGCGCAACCAGCAGCCGTCGATTCTTTTCCTGCTCGCCGAATTGCACTATTTCAGCGCGGATTTCGCCCAGGCGACGGCCCAATTCGAGCAATTCCTGGCCACGGCCCCCTACGACGACCTGACCAACGACGCCCTGGAGACCTTGCTGCTTCTCGACACCTATAAAAACCACCCCGAGGCCCTGACCACCCTGGTCCAGGCTCAACTGGAAATCCGCCAACAGTACCCCGATAAAGCGGCCACCAGGCTCCAGACCTTGGCCACCCAGGCGCCCCTGCCCGACCTCCAGGCCCTGGCTCTGCTGTCCCTGGCCCGCCTACGCCGCGACCAGGGCCAAAGCGATCGAGCCCTATATCTATTGGTCCAGCTCACCGAAAGCCACCCAGAAAGCCCCTATACATTGGAGGCCCACCTGGCCAGGGCCCAGCTCTACGAGCACGGCGGCGATCTGGCTCTGGCCCTGCAATCCTACGAAACGGCTTTGCTGCGCTTTGCCGACGATGTCCAGACGCCGCAAATCCGCCTCCACATCCAGCGCCTGCGGCAACTGCGCCAGGAAGGCTGATTATGGTTCTTTGCCGTCGCTTATTGCTGATCCTCTTATGCGCTCTGCCGGCCTCGGCCGAGCATTTGTTGATCCCTATGGATCTGGATCAGCGCAACCATCTCAAAGCCTATGGGCTGGCTTTTTGGGCTATAGAGCGGGGTCTGGTCGTCGAATGGCTGCTCAATTACCGCAGCGGCTCCTTTTTGCTCAAAGCCCACGACCTGGTCGCGGTTGAGGCGCAAATCCGGGGCGTCAATATCGAGCCCATAAGCCCCGCCGGGGAGGCCCTTATCCGAGCCGAAATAGACGGCGCCAATATGGATATCGCTCGGCTGGAAAAAGCGCCCCGCATTGCTGTCTATACCCCACCCAATTCGCAACCCTGGGACGACGCCGTCACCATGGCCCTGGAATACGCCCAGATCCCCTACGAAAAAATATGGGACGAGGATGTATTGCAGGGTCGCTTGAGCGAGTACGACTGGCTGCATTTGCACCACGAGGACTTCACCGGCCAATACGGCAAATTCTACGGCAATTTCGGCCGTAAAAAATGGTACCGGCAACAACAAAGCCTCTATGAAGCAGAAGCCGGACGGCTGGGCTTTGCCACCGTAGCGGAGGAGAAAAAAGCCGTCGCCCAGGCTATTTACGCCTATGTGGCCCAGGGCGGTTTCCTCTTTGCCATGTGCTCAGCCACCGACAGTTTCGACATTGCCCTGGCGGCGCACCAGACCGATATCGCCCACGAAATCTTCGACGGCGACCCGGCCGACTCCCACGCCCAGGCGCGTCTGGACTACGACCGCACCATGGCCTTTACCGGTTTTACCCTGGAAATGAATCCGTTGGTCTACGAGTATTCGGATATCGACACCACCCCCGAGGTACGCCAGGTGCGCAGCGCCGAGGCCGACTATTTCAGTCTCTTCGAATTCTCCGCCAAATACGATCCGGTGCCGACCATGCTGACCCAGTGCCATACCAATATAGTCAACGGTTTCCTCGGCCAGACCACGGGCTTCAAACGCCATTTAATCAAGGACTCGGTGACCATCCTCGGCGATGTCGAAGATACTCCGGAAGTCAAATATATCCACGGCCAGGCCGGCAAGGGCACCTTTACTTTTTACGGCGGCCACGATCCAGAGGACCACCGCCACCACGTCGGCGATCCGCCGACCCAACTCGACCTATTCCCCAATTCCCCGGGCTACCGGCTCATCCTCAACAACGTGCTGTTCCCGGCGGCGAAAAAGAAAGAACGCAAGACATGAATGGTGCGTCTGGACGCCTTTTGGGCGGGCCGACTTCCAGGTGGACTTGCGTCGTAGACCGCGCATCCGCAGGATGCTAAGGAACTCGGCCCCTGCGGGGCCTCAGACACACGGTCCACCTTCCAGCCGACCCGCCCAAAAGGCTAGGCAAACGGTGTTCCGTCGAATTCGCAGTTACTAAAAAAGGCGACACATGGCAGAACAGGACGTAGAAGCAGTCCGGCAACTCGAAACCGCCCGACAACAAATCACCGACCAGATCGGCCAGATCATTATTGGCCAAGAAGATATCGTCGAGCAATTGCTGGTGGCCCTCCTGGCCGGGGGCCACTGCCTGCTTGTAGGCGTCCCTGGGCTGGCCAAAACCACTCTCATCCAGACCCTGGCCCGGACGCTGGATCTGTCCTTCGGGCGCATCCAGTTCACCCCCGATCTGATGCCTTCGGATATCACCGGCACCGAAGTCATGGAAGAAGACCTGCAGACCAACCGCAAGGCCTTCCGCTTTGTCGAAGGCCCGGTTTTTGCCCAGATCGTCCTGGCCGACGAAATCAACCGCACCCCACCCAAAACCCAGGCGGCCCTGCTCCAAGCCATGCAAGAACACGCCGTCACGGCCGGTGGGCGCACCATGCCTCTGCAGGAACCTTTTTTCGTCCTGGCCACCCAAAACCCCATTGAGCAGGAGGGCACCTACCCTCTGCCCGAAGCCCAATTGGACCGCTTCCTATTCAATTTGTGGATGGACTACCCCAGTGCCACCCAAGAAGAAGAAATCGTCCGCTCCACCACCAGTGGCCAGCAGGCTTCCATTAGCCCCGTCCTCAGCGCCGAGCAGCTAATCAGTTTTCAACAATTAACTCGGCGCGTGCCGGTGGCCGACTCGCTCATCCAGTACGCCGTTGGCCTGGTCCGCGCCAGCCGGCCGGCTGACGACAAAGCCCCGCAATACGTGCGCGAAATGGTCAGCTGGGGCGCCGGCCCGCGGGCCTCGCAATACCTGGTCCTGGCCGCCAAAGCCCGGGCCGTGCTGCAGGGACGCTTTGCCGTGGCCACCGAGGATATCGCCGCCGCCGCCCTGCCGGTACTGCGCCACCGCGTCGTCCTCAATTTCCACGCCGAAGCCGAAAACGTCGACGCCGACCAGCTGGTGCGACGCCTGCTCGATGATACCGCCGTCGGGGCCGCCCAGTGAGCCAGGCCACCACCTATCTCGACCCGGAAGTGGTGTCGCGTCTGGGCCGTCTAGACCTGGTCGCCCGTCTCGTCGTCGAGGGCTTTATTACCGGCCTGCACCGCAGCCCCTACCACGGCTTCTCGGTCGAATTCTCCGAGCACCGCCCTTATATGCCCGGCGATTCGCTGCGCTCGCTCGATTGGAAGGCCTACGCCAAATCCAACCGGCTCTACGTTAAGCAATACGAGGAGGAGACCAACCTCAAGGCCTACCTGCTGCTCGACGCAAGCGGCTCCATGGCCTTTCAGGCCGGCGGCTCAATGAGCAAATTCCGCTACGCCTCCTGCCTGGCGGCGGCCCTATCGTATCTGCTGTTGCGCCAGCGCGATGCCACCGGTTTAATGCTGTTTCAGCGCGAAATTATCTCCTACCTGCCGCCACGCTCCATGCAGAGCCATCTGCAGCAATTGCTCGTAACCCTGACCCAGGCCGAGCCCGGGGCCGATACCCACATGGGTCCGGCTTTCCACGATCTGGCCGAACGCATTGCCCGCCGCGGCTTGGTGGTGGTGCTATCCGACCTGCTCGACGACCCGGCCACAGTCATGGCCGGCCTGCGCCACTTTCGCCACCGCGGCCACGAAGTGATCGTCTTTCATATCCTCGACCCGCGCGAGGTCGATCTGGAATTGGGCGACCAAACCCGCTTTTACGATCTGGAGACCCCAGACCGCACCCTCACTACCCAACCCTGGCATATCAAAGGAGAATACCGCCAGCAAATGGACGAGCTGATACAGACCTATCGTTACCACTGCTCTGAAGCCCGTATCGACTATGTCCAGATAGATACATCGACGCCCTTTGACGTGGCCCTGTCGCGCTTTTTGGCGCACCGCAAGAAACTGATTTAGCCGCCGGTGAGTATCCGCCTCAAGCAATCTTGACTTTTTCGTCCAGATTACTATTATCTTGAAGTGAAAAAAGTGCCACAGATTTTCTGGGCGCTTTTTATTTGCTGCCAATCTTGACTTTTTCGTCCAGATTAAACGCCCAATATCCCCCGGGCAGCCCATCTTATAAAGGTCCGACCATGAGCGAAGCAGAAGTTATCCAGGAAATAACCGGCAAAGAATACAAACACGGCTTTGTCACCAATATCGAAGCCGATGAGGCCCCTCCTGGCCTAAGCGAAGATATCATTCGCTTTATTTCCGCCAAAAAGGGCGAGCCCCAGTTCATGCTCGATTGGCGCCTGAAAGCCTATCGCCACTGGTTGACCATGGCCGAAGACGAGGCCAAGCACTGGGCCAAAGTAGACTACCCCGATATTAATTTCCAGGATATTATCTACTACTCGGCCCCAAAACAGGCCAAACAACTCGACAGCCTGGACGAGGTCGACCCCGAGCTGCTGGCTACCTATGAAAAACTGGGCATTTCTCTCAACGAGCAGAAAAGATTGTCCAACGTCGCTGTCGACGCGGTTTTCGACAGCGTCTCGGTGGCCACCACCTTCAAGGACAAACTCGGCGAGCTAGGCATCATTTTCTGTTCTTTTAGCGAAGCCGTCAAGGACCACCCCGAGCTGGTGGAAAAGTACCTCGGCTCGGTCGTCCCCCACACCGATAATTTCTACGCCGCCCTCAATTCCGCCGTCTTCAGCGACGGCTCCTTCGTCTATATCCCCGAAGGGGTCCGCTGTCCCATGGAGCTGTCGACCTATTTCCGTATTAACGCGGCTAATACCGGCCAATTTGAGCGCACCCTGGTAATTGCCGACAAGGGGGCGTACGTATCGTATCTCGAAGGCTGCACCGCGCCCATGCGCGACGAGAATCAATTGCATGCCGCCGTCGTCGAGTTAGTCGCCCTGGAAGACGCCCAGATCAAATACTCGACGGTGCAAAACTGGTACCCCGGCGATGCTGAAGGCAGGGGCGGTATCTATAATTTCGTCACCAAGCGTGGGGCCTGCCGCGGCGCCCGCTCGAAAATTTCCTGGACCCAGGTAGAAACCGGTTCGGCCATCACCTGGAAGTATCCCAGTTGCATTCTCCAGGGCGACGATTCGGTCGGCGAATTCTATTCGGTCGCCGTATCGGCCGGCCGCCAACAGGCCGATACCGGCACCAAAATGTATCATATCGGCAAAAATACCCGCAGCACCATTGTCTCCAAAGGCATCTCCGCCGACCAGGGCCAAAATACCTACCGCGGCTGGGTGCGAATGCAGAAAAACGCCCAAGGGGCGCGCAATTTCACCCAGTGCGATTCCCTGCTTATTGGCGACCAGTGCGGGGCCCACACTTTCCCGCGCATTGAAATCCGCAACCCCACCGCCCAGGTCGAACACGAAGCCTCGACCTCGAAAATTGGCGAGGACCAGATCTTTTACTGCAACCAGCGCGGTCTCTCCACCGAAGACGCGGTATCGATGATTGTCAACGGTTTTTGCAAGGAAGTGTTGGCTGAATTGCCGATGGAATTTGCCGTGGAGGCGCAAAAGCTTTTGGGGATTAGTTTGGAGGGCAGCGTCGGATAGGTGTGTATGTGGGGGTGTCATGGAGCTCATTCTCGGCCTACGGCCTCCGAGGCCGTTTCGACCCGCCCACCCCTTCGGGGCGGGCACCCGGGTCGAACGGAATCCGCTCCATGACACCCCACATACACGATGAATCAGAATATTTAGGGATACAACTGATATAAATAAACGGAAAACTGCTAACAACAAATCAAAATCAGTTGGCAAAAAAGGCAATCAGCTCCGGCAATACACAAGCAAGCCACTAACCCATAAGCAGTAATCAGTTAGCTATAATAAAAAGGCGCGAATATGCTCAGCATTAAAAATCTGCACGTCAATGTCGCGGGCACCCCTATCCTGCAGGGGATAGACCTGGAGATTGGCACCGGCGAAATACACGCCATTATGGGCCCCAACGGCTCCGGCAAAAGCACCCTGGCCCAAGTCCTGGCTGGCGCCCCCGACTACGAAGTCACCCAGGGCGAAGTTCTGTACGAGGGCCGCGATCTGCTGGATTGGGCCCCCGAGGAAAGAGCCCGGGAAGGTGTCTTTCTCGCCTTCCAGTATCCGGTTGAAATCCCCGGTGTCAATTCGACCTACTTCCTCCGCACCGCCCTCAACGAAATCCGCAAACACCGCGGCCAGGAAGAAGTCGATGCATTTGATTTCCTCACTCTTATCCGCGAAAAACTCTCTCTGGTGGAAATGGACGAGGCCTTTCTCAAACGACCCGTCAACGAAGGCTTTTCGGGCGGCGAGAAAAAACGCCACGAGGTGTTGCAATTGGCCACCCTGGAGCCGCGCCTGTCCATTCTCGACGAGACCGATTCGGGCCTGGATATCGACGCCTTGCGCATTGTCGCCAACGGCGTCAACAAACTCCACGCCGCCGATAAAAGCGTTTTGCTGGTAACCCATTACCAACGCCTGCTCAATTATATTGTCCCCGATTATGTGCACGTACTGGTGCAGGGCCGCCTGGTCAAATCGGGCGGCAAAGAATTGGCCCTGGAATTAGAGGAAAAGGGCTACGACTGGATCCGCCGCCCCGAAGGCGTCGCCACCTAAAAGCCCGAGGAGAGCTGCTGCCCCATGCCCGCAAAGACTTATATCGACGAGAATAAGACCTGGTATCTGGACGCCTTCCAGGAATTTGAGCAAAGCCTCAACGGCCAACGCCAAGCTCCTGTGCACGCCTTGCGCCAAGACGCCATTGGCCATTTTGGCTCCCTGGGCTTTCCCACGCCCAAAAACGAGTCCTGGAATTATACCAATCTGGCCCGACTCAACCGCACCAACTGGCGGCCGGCCCCCGTGCCCACGACCGCGCCGACGCTCACCCAGCTTGAGCCACTGTTGGCCAAAGAGCTGGACGGCGTGCGCCTGGTCTTCGTCAACGGCCATTTCGCCCCCGACTTATCGGCCATGGACCAGCTGCCCGCCGGTGTTTTGGCCACCGATTTGCCTGGGGCCCTGCAGGACCACCCCGAATTGGTCGAGCCGCACCTGGGAACCTACGCCTCCAGTCAGCAGCACAGTCTGGTCGCCCTCAATACCGCTTTCCTGCAGGACGGCGCCTTTATCCATATTCCTTCGGGTACCATAGTCGAACGCCCCTTGCATTTGCTTTTTGTATCCACCGGCGGCGCCGAGCCGACCGTCTCGTTTCCGCGCGTCCTGGTCGACGCCCAAGCCGGCAGCCGCGCCGCTATCGTAACGACCTACGCCGGTTTTACCGAGACGGCCTACCACACCAACGCCGTCGACGAAATTAATCTGGGCGAAGACGCCGAGTTGGACTTTTACAAAATCCAACTCGAAGGGCCGCAGGCCTACCACCTGTCTTCCCTGCACGTCCAGGAGGGCGCCAAAGCCCGCTTCCGCGCCCATACCGTCACCTTGGGCGGCCTGCTGACCCGCAACGACGCCCATACCGTGCTGGCCGGCACCGGTATTGAATCGACTCTCAACGGTCTTTATGTCGTCGACGACGAGCAGCACGTCGATAACCACACCCTAATTGAGCACGCCGCCCCCGGCTGCACCAGCCACGAATTGTACAAGGGTATCCTCGGCGGCCGTGCCACCGGCGCTTTCCGCGGCAAGATCCACGTGCACCAGGTGGCCCAGCAGACCGACGCCTACCAGTCCAACCAGAATCTGCTGCTGTCGCCCGACGCCGATATCAATACCCAGCCGCAGCTGGAGATTTACGCCGACGAGGTCAAATGCTCGCACGGGGCTACGGTGGGCCAACTCGATCCCGAGGCCATCTTCTACATGCAGGCCCGCGGCATTGGCCAGCAGCAAGCCATGGCCCTGCTCATTGGCGCCTTCGCCGGCCAGATCCTGTCGGGCATTGCCCTGGAGCCTTTACGGGCCCAGCTCGACCGACTCGTCACCGCAAAATTAGCAACCGCCAGCCCTGCCTGAGGAAAGCGCCATGACTACCGCCCAAGCGCCGTCCCCCCAGCCCCCTGCCGCCGCTGCCGCCTTTGATATTGAAAAGGTCCGCAGCGATTTCCCCATTTTGCGCCAGCTTATCCGCCGCAAGCCCCTGGCCTACCTCGACAACGCCGCCACGACGCAAAAACCGCAGGTGGTCATTGACGCCCTGTCGCGCTACTACAGCGAGGAAAACGCCAATATCCACCGCGGCGTGCACTTCCTCAGCCAACAGGCCACCTTTGCCTACGAGCGCGCCCGGGCCCGGGTACGGCTCTTTCTCAATGCCGCCGATAACCGCGAAATTATCTTTGTCCGCGGCACCACCGAAGCCATCAACCTGGTGGCGCAAACCTACGGCCGTGCCCAAATAGCAGCCGGTGACGAAATCGTTATTTCGCATCTGGAGCACCATTCCAATATCGTCCCCTGGCAGCAGCTATGCCGCGAGAAAGGCGCCCACCTGCGGGTTATCCCCATAGACGACAGCGGCGCCCTGCAGATGGACGAATACGAAAAGCTGCTCAACGACCGCACCCGCCTGGTGGCCGTGGCCCACGCCTCCAATTCCCTGGGCACTATCAACCCCGTCGCCCAGATCTGCCAATTAGCCCACGCCCGCGATATCCCGGTACTGGTTGACGGAGCCCAGGGCGCCCCCCATATGCCGGTGGACGTACGCGCCCTCGACTGCGATTTCTACGCCTTTTCGGGCCATAAGCTTTTCGGCCCCACCGGCATTGGCGTGCTCTACGGCCGTCAGGCTATACTCGAAGAGATGCCCCCGTACGAAAGCGGCGGCTCGATGATTCAGAAAGTCAGCTTCGAGGAGACCACCTACGCCGATTTGCCGACCCGCTTTGAAGCCGGCACGCCCCATATTGCCGGGGCCATCGCCCTGGAAAAGGCCATCGATTATATCACCGCTTTGGGCCCCGCCCGCATCGCCGCCTACGAGGACGAGTTGCTGGCCTACGCCACCCAGCAGCTTATGGCCATACCCGGCTTGCGCCTGATTGGCACCGCCCCCGAAAAAGTGGCAGTGTTGTCCTTTGTCCTGGACCAGGTGCACCCGCACGATATTGGCACCATTCTCGACGCCGAGGGCGTCGCCGTGCGCGCCGGCCACCACTGCGCCCAACCGGTGATGGCCCACTTTGGCATACCGGCCAGCGTGCGCGCCTCCCTGGCCTTTTACAACGACCGGGCCGATATCGACGCCCTAGTCGCCGCTCTGCACCAAGTTACCGAGGTCTTCGCTGCATGACCGAGCTCCGCGAACTCTATCAACAGGTGATCCTCGATCACAACAAAAACCCGCGCAATTTCGGCAAGCTGGATAATGCCAACCGCGCCCAGGAAGGCTTCAATCCTCTCTGTGGCGACCATCTCCACGTCTACCTGATTATGCAGGGCGATACCATCGAGGATATCCGCTTTGAGGGCTCGGGCTGCGCCATCTCCAAAGCCTCGGCCTCGTTGATGACCTCGCTTTTAAAAGGCCAGACCATGGCCCAGGCCGAGGCTCTTTTCGGCCAATTCCAGGAGCTTGTCACCGCCGATACCAACGCCGAGATCGATCTGGCGCCCCTGGGCAAATTGGCCGTCTTTGCCGGGGTGCGCGAATTTCCCATGCGGGTCAAATGCGCCACCCTGGCCTGGCATACGCTAAAGGCGGCCATGGACGAAGACGCCACTCCAGTATCGACCGAATAATCTGTCGCCCAGATACTATCGACTACTATAAGGAATGCCGAAAATGCTCGAAGAAAATTTCCCTCCCGAAAGCCTGGAAGCCCAGGCCGTCGCCGTATTGCGGACCTGCTACGACCCCGAAATTCCCGTCGATATTTTTGAGATGGGTTTGATCTATAAAATTGAGACGCCCGAGCCCGATTCCCTGCACGTCACCATGACCCTGACGTCGCCGGCCTGTCCGGTGGCCGGCACCTTGCCGCCGGAGATTCAGCAGCGGCTGACCGACGAAATTGACGAGGTCACAAGCACCGAGGTTGAAGTCGTCTGGGATCCGCCCTGGAATATGGATATGATGTCGGAAGCGGCGAAACTGCAATTGGGCATGATGTAGCCCACAAGGCCTCCTTATGAAACTGAGCGCCCAAGAAGAATACGGTCTCCGCTGCCTGCTGGAGCTAGCACGCCAGAAACCAGGACACAGCCTGACCATTGACGAGATTGGCCAGGCCGAGGGTATTTCCACGCCCAATGCCGCCAAGCTGCTGCGCATTTTGCGCCAGGGCGGTTTTGTCGAAAGCGTCCGCGGCCAGCACGGCGGCTATACCCTGGCCCAAGCACCCGAGCAAATTGTCGTGGGCGAGGTGCTGGCCCTGTTGGGCGGACGGCTGTACGAGCCGACCTTTTGCAATCAGTTCGCCGGTAGTGAGGAGAGCTGCCTGCATACGCCCAGCGCTTGTTCGGTGCGGGCCTTGTGGGGGCAGGTGCAGGAGGCGGTGGATCAGGTGCTGAGCCGGACGACGTTGCAGGATTTGCTGCAGCACAGTCAGACGGTGCATCAGGGGAGCGGGGAATTGGTGGGGATTGAGCAGCTTTCCTGAGCACCCTCAAGCAAGGTAGGTATCATGTTATTTGCCCCAACGGCAAACGCCCGACGCATTGAAGTGCGCCGGGCGTTTTTTGCGACTAGCTCTCGGGCCAGATAGACCTAAACCTCTCTATACTTGAGAAGGCCCCAGGCAATGAGGACTTAGCATATGTTCAATTTCTATCCCGTCGTCGAGATCGTCTCAATAAACGGCAAAACCGCCTGGATCGAGAGACCAGTTGGTTCGCTGCTCTTGGGAAGCCTGTGCCAACCAGTCCAGCCAACTGATTTTGTCGAGATTGAGTCGGATTTCCCGTCCGTCGTTTAGCACTATGTCCAGGATATCCTGGACAAAAAATACACGGACCGCAGCGACAGGTTCGGTTGGTTTATCGGCCAAAGTACTCATTCCAGCTCTCCAGAAATCGATCGCGGTTTTTCCGCGTTAATCTGAGAATACGGGCTAAATCAGCCTGATTGTACCGCCTATTGGAGGCTACTTCTACCGGCTGTAGCCAGACTTTCGCCACATTTTGCCTGTACAGTGATAGTATTCATCTGACACTCGCCATTCACTCAAACCCTGCCCCCAAACAGCACCTGAAAAATCGCCTCCCAGCCTCCTCGCTCCTTCACCGCTACCCCAACCCGACTCCACCTAGCCACCCCAGCCTCAAATATCGTCATCATCCGCCCCCTTGCAAACAATGCACGCGACACCATCACCACTGTCGTATTGAGAGCATTTATCCCCGCCGCAAAAGACACATTCCATCAACTCGCCGTCATATTCGTCGGCACCGCAGCTACCGCAAGGATCTTTTTAATCGTTCATCGTTCCGCCCTTCTCCATCCGCTCTACCCACTTCCCCCACCCTGCCCACCAGCCCATTCCATCCCCAGCACCCGCTCCCGCAACCCAGCATACCGACGCGGCATATACCCCGGCCACTGCGTCTCGCGCAAATCAAAGCCAAACGCCCGCTTGCTCAGCACGATAATCGGCGGCGCCTGAATGCGCTTGTAATAATTGATCCGCACCTGCCGCTCAATCCATTCCAAATCATCGACCCAATCGGCCGCCGACGGAAAATAAGCCCGGAAACGCTCCGGCTCGCTCCACCCCAACCCCGCCAGCAAACGCCCCTCAATCGCCCACTGCAAAAAATCGAGTGGATGCCGGCGGTATTCAATCATCTGCCGCAGCACCGCATCGTGGTAGCCGTATTTTATCGGATCGCCCAACCCTTTGGTCACATCCTGGGCAGCCGACAATTCGGCGCTGGGCACAATTTCGCCGCTGATTAAATTGTCGGGCACCATCTCGCAACCGTAAATCTGCTCGTTGAGATAGCGCGCCAACTCAATGACCTGGACCTTGTATAAATCGGCAATGGGCGCCACCGCACCGCTGACATCGCCGTAGAGCGTAGCATAGCCCAGCGCCACTTCGGTCTTATTGCCGTTATTGGTGAAGATCAGCCCGTATTTAGCCGCCAGCCCCGACAAGATATCGGCAAAGCGGATACGCGCCTGGATATTCTCATCGACCAGACGCGTGTAGTCCCCCGGCCCACTAGCAAATTCCGTCCCTTTAATCCGCGCCGCCACCTGCTGGTATAAATCCTCGATGGGACAACTGAGATAATCAACGCCCAAGCGCTCACACAATACTCGGGCATTATCCTGAGTGATGGAGGCATTGAAACGGGTCGGCATATTGACCGCAAATACCCGCTCGGGGCCAAAAGCCTGGGCCAGCAAACAAACCACTACGCTGGAATCAATACCGCCGCTGACAGCCACCAGCAATTTGTTGGGCCCGCCGCGCCAATGGTCCAGATGACGCAACCCCGTCAACACGCCCTGGTAAACCGCCGCCGTCTCGTCCGGCACAGGGGCCACTTCCCTCTTATCGACATCCCCGGCCAGCACCAATTGCGGCTGCCACGGCTGCGCTCGCAGCACCACCTGGCCATCACTGCCATAGGCAGTGGTATCGCCGTCGAAGACAATGATATTCTTGCCGTTATTCTGCGCCCCCACCTGATTGACGTAAAACAGCGGCAGCGGCGACGAAGCCAGAATATCTCTAATCACCCGGTTGCGCTTGTCGTTTTTCTGCCAGGTCCACGGCGACGACGACAAATTGAATACCGCCTGGGCACCGCGCTGGCGAAAAACTTTCAAGGTGTCGGCCGTATCCCCTTCAATCTGATAATCCTGGCTCCAGATATCCTCGCACAACTGCACCCCAAAACGAAAAGAGCGCCCATCGTCCAGGCGCGTCTCAAAAGGGTGGATCCAATCAAAGAACGAACGCCCCTTGGCCTGGGCCAATTTGCGCAGCGAATAGAAATGACGGTCGTCGTCAAAGAAGCGGTAATTGGGATGCAGCGTCTTGGGATGAACGCCATTGGGTAGCCCTGCCGGCACTTCCTTGCGTTGCACATACTGACCATCGGCGCAGACGTAGACCGCATTGTATTTGAGCAGCCGCCCGTCCTCGCCAATAGCCGTCGAGTCCACCGCGACATTGCCGAAGACCACGGTGAGACCCTGGCTGGCCTGGCGGAGATCCTCGCTGTAGAGGACAAAGTCCTCCACCAAGGCATCGACTTCCCACATATCGCCCAGGATATAGCCGGAGATACACAGCTCCGAAAATACCACGACCTGAGCCCCCGCCTCCCGAGCCGCGTCGATATGCGTGCACATCTGCGCCACATTGCGGTCGGGCAGCCCGGGGAATACCTCCATTTGCACCAGGGCGATACGGGGCAGCCAATCGTTGGACATGGCCCTCCCTACGAAGCCGAAACGGCCAGCGCCGGCTCGCCCACCTGGGCCTGGCGAATGCAGTCGGCCAAAACCGGAATACCCTCGCGGATGACTTCCAGACTGGGATAGCCAAAGGCCAAGCGCAGATAGGGAATATCGGCCCTATCGATATGAAAGCTGGCGCCCCGGGCGCAGAGAATACCCTGCTCCTGCACCAAATTCCACAATTTTTCGCGGTCGACATCGGCCGGGAAACCAACCCAGATGAACAACCCACCCACCGGCTTCGACCAACTGCACAGATCACCGACGTGCTCTTCCAGACCGGCGAAAACCGCGTCACGCTTTTCCTTGAGGAGAACATTATTGGCTTCGATATGCTGCCACAACCGATCCTTAAAATACGCCGCACAGATAGAGGCACCCAACATGCTATTGCCCCCGTCAAAGCGCCGATCCAACAAGCGTCCAAGCATCGCCGGAGGCGCCAACAGATAACCCTGGCGGATACCCGGACCCAAAATTTTCGACACCGAGCCGATATAGACCTGATTGGGGTAATCGTCCAAGGCGAAAAGGGACGGCTCCTTATCCCCTTCAAAATGGACATCGGCGTAGCAATTATCCTCTACCACAACCACATCATAACGCCGCGCCACTTCCAGCAATTCCAGCCTACGGCTCTTGGGCATCACCGAGCCGGTGGGATTTTGATAGGTGGTCAAGGTATAGACAAAAGCCGGCGGCGTGCCGGCAGCGTGCAAACTTTCGAGCTTGGCCTCAAGCGAGTCTACTCGCATACCGTGCTCGTCCAGGGCCACGCCTTCCAAACGTAGCCCCAGGCCTTTATACGCCCCAATAGTACCCGAATAGGTCAATTCCTCAGTGACGACAATATCGCCGGGTCCCTTGGCCAGCGCCTCGGCCACCAGCGTCACCCCCTGCATTGAGCCGTTGGTCAGAGCCAGATGATCCGGATCCACCGGTACGCCTTCGCGGTCGCTTTCGCGCTGTGCCATAATACGGCGCAAGCCTTCATGCCCTTTATCGCCCGGATAGAGGACAAAACGCTCGCCCACTTCGCGCACGCCGGCGGCAGCGGCTTCGGCCAGGGCCTCGGTAGGAAAAGAAGCCGGATCGGTGCGTCCACTGCCAAAATCGTAGGTTTTCATGGTTTATCCCCTGTCGTTTTGGTGAGTCGTTAGTATCAGGAACCTGTTTTATTCAGATTGACGGGCTGCAAACGCGGCCTCTCCCGCCCCGCGGAATACGCCCCCGCCTGGCCACCGGTCGCCCGTCTATTTGAGCGGCATAGGAACTGGCGACGCAATCGACCGGCACCTCAACCAAATAATCGCGGTTGCGCATCAATTTCAGCCAATAATATAGGTATTGCCCAACGCCCTCTCAATCGCCGTCGACAAGCCGATAGAGTTGCACTTGGTACGTAGCAAAATCATCGGCGAACCGCCCATCGACCAGCGCTATCGTCCGCTCTTCACCCAAAACCTCCACCTGCCCCCGTCCGGACAGCCCCGACACCGTAAACTGCGCCCGCGTCGGCCCCTGCCGCATGGGCACGGCAAAGACATAGGTCGCCCCGCCCCAACGCTTAACCAGCGCATCGACCGGAATCTCCGCCACTGCCGATTCAACCACAACCCCTTGCGGCAACGTTGGACTGTTGAGCACCGGCGCCAAGTCGTGAATCTGGCGATTGATCGCTCCTACCCCCTCTCGCATCTGCTCATCGGCCAACAACCCCGCTTCAACAAAACGGGGCTCCCATTCGTGGGCGAAATAGACAATGCCACGCGAGCCGTGGATAATAGACATCCATACTTCGGCTTTAACCTGGTGCGGCGTCGCCTTCTTGGTGGGATTATTGATGCGCGTGGTTTCAATCACATTCCACACCGGCCTAGCGTCCTGGCCCCATTGGCGCAGACGGTCGACCCCTTTGGCCACGTACCACAAGAAGCGCTCGCCGTCGTCGCGACGAATGCCGACCACGGGATAGACATCAAAGGAAACGATATCCGTAGCCTCGATATAGCGGGGATAATATTCGTCGGGCGCCGCCCGGCCAACCCAATCGTCGTTGGCCACGCCCTGGCCCAAATTGAGCCAAATAGGCCGAGTGGGATCGTTGGCCCGCCAGCGCCGATAATCGGCGGCCAAGCGCTCGGGATCTACGGCTGGCCCCCAACCGCCGTTGCCGTCGGCCTGGGCGTTGTCGGGCTCGTCGCCGTGCATCCAGGCTATAATGGTGGGGTCGTCGCGATGCGCCAGCCCAACCGCGTTTTGGGCGCAAATGACCCGCATCCCCACCGCGCTTAAAGCGGCCAATTGCTCTTCGGTGGGCCCCTGCCACAGCCCGACGTAGACATTAACGCCAATATCCTGGTAGGCCCGGGCGTTGCGCGGATCCTGCACCCAGACGCCAATAGGAAAATAGTCGGCTCTTGCACTGGGTCCATTGGGCCACTGCAGATAAGGACTGTCTGACTGGTTCACGGCCTCCTCCAGAATCTGTCCGGCTACCAGCGGGATTTCACCCCGACAGCCAGTGGCCAGCAAGAGTAGCCCCAAGACAAGGCGCCAAACACCCCTCATCAAGCCAACTCTCCGCGCCAAATGGTAATGGCCTGGCCACCCAGCAAAACCCGATCTCCCGCCAAGCGCACCCGCACCGTGCCGCCGCGCGGGGAGGCCTGGTAGGCCATCATATCCTCTTTGCCCAGCCGCGGCCCCCAAAACGGCCCCAGACAACAATGCGCCGAGCCCGTCACCGGATCTTCGTCAATACCGGCGGCCGGGGCAAAAAAGCGCGAAACAAAATCCCACTGTCCACCGCTGCTGCGACTGGTAGCGATAAGTCCGCGCTCGGTCAGATCCTGGAGGCGCGCAAAATCGGGTTGCAAACCGCGCACCTGGGCCTCGTCGGCCAATTCGACCAGATAGTCGGAGCCGTTATAACCCACTGAAAGAGGGGTGGCCCCCAGTGCTTGGGCAAGGCCGTCCGGCAGGGCGACGGCTTCGGGTTTCTGGGAGGGAAAATCGAGTTCAATCCAGTCCCCTTGGCGGCTGGCGCTGAGGATGCCGCTGCGGGTGTGGAAGGAAATCGCCTCAGCCACGTCTACCCGTCCCGTCTCCCATAATATGTGTGCACTGGCCAAGGTGGCGTGGCCGCAGAGATCAACCTCCACCGCCGGGGTGAACCAGCGCAGATCAAAACCCTGGTCGCGGACCTGCAAAAAAGCCGTTTCCGACAGGTTCATCTCTTGCGCCACGGCCTGCATCCACGCGCTGTCGCGCTCTTGGGGCAACAGGCATACGGCGGCTGGATTGCCAGCAAAGGGCGCGTCGGTAAACGCATCGACGGCACTGATATGTATCTTCATTTTTTTAAGGCTCCTAAGCGGATCTTGTCCAAGACAGACCCTTTTGAAATATGATATTCACTTGTCTAGCAACCAGCAACCTCGGTCAAATTGCGGCTCATCAGCACCGTGCGCTGACTGGTCCTAAAACCGGCGCCGGCGTAAAAAGACTCGGCCCCTTCGTCCCGACGGGTCAGCAGATACATATGCACCACGCCACAACGCGCCAGCCGGTCCTGCAACACCTCAAGTAAATGCCGGCCAATGCCCTGCCGCTGGCGGGTGCTATCGACGCACATCTCTTTCAGATAAAATACGCTGCCGGTATAGCTGGTTTCGCAATAACCGGCGGCAAAGCCAACTACCGGGCCGTCGAGGGCCACCAGACCGTAATAGCCAGGCGTTGCCAATATTTCGCCCAACCGGCTCTTCGCCTCCATCCAGGTCCAGTCTTCCCTCCAGGGCTCGCCTTTGAAAATCTCGACAAATAGACGGGTGCATTCATCGAGATACCCCGTCTGCAATACGGTTATTCGTTCTCTCATAATTCCATCTCGTCGCGATAAAACATGTGTCTCTGTCCGTCTGGGAAAAGTTAGCTTTGCGGGTTTTCTAGCACGCCGGTAATGCCAACCCCATTTTGATGCCGACACAAACGCATGCCCAGTTTTTCCATCACCCGTTGCGAGGCGCCATTATGCCGATCTGTAGAGGCAATAATCCGCTCCAGATTGTAGCTGGCAAAAAAATAGTCGACAACGCATTGGGCCGCTTCGGTGGCAAAACCCTGGTTGCGATGATCCTTCATCACCGCCCATCCGACATCCATTTCAAGGCCGGCATGAACGGCGCGTGCTTGCCTATCCCCGGCAATGAGATTTCTCTCCGCCGGATCACAGAAACGAAGCCCCAGACCGCAATGACCTACTGTTGTATCGGTCCCTTTGGGAAAGATATTGAAATGGCCGTAGGGGATATTCTTCTTCGCCTGGAAATAAGAAAACAGAATCTCGGTGCGGAACACGTCAAAGGGACAGGACGGGTCTTCGTGCCCCTCCATATATCGTTGATAACCCTGTTCAATAGCCTCCGGCGAAGGCTCTGTTTCCGAGCCGTTTTTCAGCTCCAGACGGTCCGTCTCTAATTTTATCATACATTCACATCCGGACTTGAAGGTGGTGCAAGGTGAATCTTCCTATTGAGACTCCATATTTAATGGGCTACCGTCAGCCAAGTCCTTTGGGCGCCCAAACATTCCGTCATTCTTGCAAACATCTAATTGAGGGTTGGTCATAATTAGCGATCTGTCTTATTTGTTGTTCTACCAAGACTTGTGCCAAGGCGGGTCGAGGGCGATGAGGCTGAAAGCGGATTCCACCCGACCCGGGGGCCCGCGAAGCGGGCGGGTCGGAGTGGCCTCGGAGGGCGAAGCCCGAGAATGAGCGTCAGACTCGTCGCCCTCGACCTGCCGTCCACCGGCGAGCCACCCCAATTAGGACCAACCTTCATCTAATTGGGGAACAGACTGCTAATACTCTGCCGTTGGTGAATGCGCCGAATGGCCTCGCCAAAAAGGGGCGCCACCGATACCACTTCGATCTTGTCGCCCAAAGTCACCGGTTGGGTTTCGATGGTATCGGTGACCAACAATCGCTCAATGGGGCTGTCTTGGATGCGCTCCATGGCCTGGCCGGAGAACGCCCCATGGGTGATCAATACCTGTACTTCCCGGGCCCCTTCCGCCACCAATTTATCGGCCATATCCACCAGGGTGCCACCCGAAATGGCCACATCGTCGACGATAAGGGCCGACTTACCCCGCACATCGCCGATGATCTCGAGAATTTTGGCCCGCTCGTCGTGGGCTTGCCGCTCTTTATCGCCAATAACCAGCCCCACTCCCAGATACGAGGCATACTGGCGACCTTTTTTGGCGAAACCGGTATCCGGCGCCACCACCACCATATCTTCCCGGTCCTCCTGGACCGCCGCGCACAATACCGGCAGAGCGTAGAGGTCGTCCACCGGGACACGGAAAAAACCCTGCACCTGGGCGGCGTGCAAATCCATCGTCACAATGCGGTCAGCCCCGGCCGCCTCGATGGCATCGGCGCAGACCCGGCCGCGGATAGAGACGCGCGGCTCGTCTTTTTTATCGCCCTTGGCGTAACTGAAATACGGCATCACCACCGTCACCGAAGCAGCGCTGGCTCGCTTGCAGGCATCAATCCAGAACAGCAATTCGACCAGGTTGTCGTTGGCCGGATAGCCGGTGGACTGGACCACGTATACGGCGCGCCCGCGCACATTTTCCAGCAGGCGGACAAATAGATTGCCCTCGGAAAATTGCAGAACTTCGGATTGGCCCAATTCCATGTCGAGATAGGTGCAGATATCGGCGCTCAAGCGGCGACTGCCCGAACCGCCAAATACGATCATTTCGTCGCTATTCAATTCACCCTCCTGTATCGGTTCCAGTAGGCAAAAATTTCAGCCCTCCCTCGTTGAGAGAGCGATAATAGCAGCCCGACCGGGCCCTCCCGTCTTCCTCGCGCGTATGGCAAGCCCCCGCCCCCCGACGCCGCACCCGATAGAGCAGCGAATTCTGCTCGCAATTGACCCGCACGTCCTCCAGGTCGAGATAGTCACCCGAGGTGGCGCCTTTGATCCACAATTCATTGCGCGACGTGCTCCAAAAAGTCGCCACCTGGTGCGCCAGGCTATAGTCCAGGGCCTCCCGATTGACATAGCCAATAAGCAAAACTTCGCCGCTGTCGACCTCCTGGACCGCCACCGGTACCAGCGGCTGGCCACAGGCGGCCACTTTTTCAAGCTTGTCAAAATCGAGGGCCAATTGCGGTCCTTCCTCAATTTCTGCGTGGCTGAGTTGATGCTGCTGAATCATCTTTCCCTCCTTGGTCGCAGCACCTCCCTCCACAGGGAAGGAGGCGCCGATTATAGTAAGTCAACGACTTGTATCAGTTGCCACTTAAGATGGCCCGGTGCTTCCGCCTGTAGCGAAGAGCCAGGCGGCCAACATCCAGACATCATCACTTCAAATTGTTACGGCCCATCCTCAACGACTGGAAATAAGATCGGCGCCGCTGTGGAGGATGGTGCCTTCAAGGCGGTGCAGATTTCTTCGGCGGCCCGGGGCAGAAAGGGGCGCAACCAGTAACCAATTTGGTACAAAGCCCCAAACCAGCCGTCGAGATGGCGGTACAAATCCTCCTGTTGGCCCAGGGCCGACAGGGTCCAAGGCTCAACAATCTGAATAGAGCGGTTGATCTGATCGATCACGCCCCACAGGCTGGCCAAGGCGCGGTCGAATTGGTAGCGCTGCAGCGCCTCGGTATAATCCTCCGGGGCCGGAGGAACGGCCGCACTCAAATGCGGCCGATAGTTGCTGCGGGCCGCCAATGCCAGCAGGCGTCGCAGTACATTGCCCAGCCCATGACGCAAATCCTGCGTATAGAGCTGCCCCAAGCGCTCGAGGGAAAAATCGCCGTCGTCGGTCGGCGGCACCCCGCGCAGCAAATAGTAGCGCACCGCATCGACGCCGTACTGGTCTATGCAGGCCAGCGGGTCGACGCTGCCGCCGCTGGACTTGCTTATTTTGCGTCCCTCTTCGGTGAGAAAACCGTGCACGACAATCTCGTTGGGCAGCGGCAGCCCGGCCGACAACAACAGAGCCGGCCAGTACACCGCGTGAAATTTCCACACGTTCTTGCCAATCACATGAATCTTGCCGACCTCTTCGGCCCACCCCGACCGCCAATCTTCTCCCTGGCCAAAACCAAAACCGGTCAGATAATTTATCAGCGCGTCGATCCATACGTATACGACCTGGGAAGGATCACCCGGCACGGCGATGCCCCACCCTTGTTGACGTTGGGCGTCGCGCGAAATGCTGATATCCTGCAGGCCCCGGCGCACAAAGGCCAACACTTCGCGCCGGCGCTTGGCCGGCACAACGCGAATGCGGCCACTTTCCAGGGCTTCCTCAATTTGGGCCCCATAGGCCGACAGGCGGAAAAAATAATTGGACTCGGCCACCGACTGCGGCGCCACACCGTGCTCGGGGCACAGCCCTTGGGACAGATCACGGGCCAGATAAAAATCCTCGCAACCCGAACAATACAAGCCCTCGTAAGCGCGGCGGTATACATCCCCGGGCCGCAGGGCTTGCCACAGCGCCGTCACCGCCTGTCGGTGCCCATCCTGGGTGGTGCGGACAAAGGAATCGAAACCAATATCCAGTGCTTCGCTCAAAGCGCGGAAGGCTTCGGCGTTGTGTTCGACCAGGGCGGCGGTGGTCACGCCTTGTTGCTGCGCCGCCTGGACATTTTTGAAAGCGTTCTCATCCGTCCCCGTCTGCAATCTGACCGAGCGACCGGCCAGCCGGTGATAGCGGGCCACCGCATCGGCCTGGACCAATTCGAGGGCAAAGCCGACATGGGGCCGCCCATTGACGTAGGGAATAGATGTAGTCACGTATATATCGTTATCCATCGGGAATCTCCTCAGGCAGGGCCCGGGAGTACTACCCCGGGCTTGGTTATTCGTCGTTGGTGAAAATGGTCGGCGCCCTTGCGGCTAGACCATAGCTGACAAATGCCAAGCCCGGGGCATCGTCGGGCGGCGCAGGCGGACACCAGCCGCCCTCGCCCGCCCGTACTGGCTGCGGTCGATCACCTGTTGCTCCTTTCTATAGGCGGCCGACTATCCCGGCCGATAAGGGAGATATCACTAAAACGGACAATTTCGGCGATTTTCAGCCCGGCGAGGGCGATCGCGCTATTGTCCGATTTCTCGCCGGTATAGACAACTTCTACGCACCAATCGTGCGTTCCCTCGGCCACCGTAAACTCGGTATCACCGGCATAGGCGGAAACGCTGAATTCGTGGCCGAATTGTCCTAGCCTCTCGGCCAGGTAACGTTCGGAAGTGAGACGGTATTTCTTGTTGATCGCGATAGAGACGGAAACCGCGACCTGGGGAATTGCCCCTTCTCTGTTTAGCAGACACAAGGCAGGTCGGTTAAAATGGGCGGCGGGGTCAAACCAATCGTAGGTATTGAGCAACACCAACGGCGAGCCTTTTGTCCCCAGTTGGAATTCATCGAATAAATCGTCGCCAGTAAGCCCATAGGCGGCTTCGCCGCGCCCCATGCAATCAGCGACCCTTTGCGGCACATCTTCGCCGCGGACAGCAATAATTTCAAGCTTGCCCTGTTGGCCGTCGGCGCCATTAAATACGCCCTCGGTATCTACTCCTACATCTCGGAGAATGCCGTTCACATATTCATTCAGCCCAGTATTCTTGGGGATATAGAGTTTGGCTTGTTTATCACTTATGAACGATCGCAACTGTTCTCTAAACACTGTAGGCTCCTTATCGGCAGCGCATATTTTGCAAACTGCAAGTTAATGAAGTACCCGTCGCTCAAGCCCTTTGGGGCGTTGGCTGGAAGGCGGGCCCGTGTGTCTGAGGCCCCGCAGGGGCCGAGTTTAGGGGACGCCTGGAAGCCGACGCCCCAAAGGGCGTCCAGTAATAGATATTTTGCCGCCCACAAAAAAAGGCCCGGCAGCGCATGCGCTGCCGGGCCTGATCTGAACCGTGTTTTTCGGGCGAACTTAGTCGCTCGTCACACCGGGCACAGACCAGGCCGCAGACATCATAGCATGATGGTGATGCAGGGCGGCGTGCAGGGTCTGGCGGGTGCGAGTGCTCATAGTTTGATCTTGCTCCTTGCAGCTAATTCTAAACCTCGAATTTGCCTCTGTCAAGCCGCATTAAAAAGACAACGGCTCTCGGGTATCGATTTTGTCCTCGTCCAGGACCAGTCCCAGACCGGGCAGATCGGGCAATTCCAAGGCTCCGTCTCGGGGCCAGTACAAAGGCTTGTGAAAATACTGTTTTGTTCCTTGATAACGGATCAAAAATTCCACCAACGGCACAGTGGTCGGCGACTGGGCCGCGGCCAAATGCAAGGGCGGCAATAAAGAATGACCATGGGCGATTACCGGTACTTCAAAGGCCGAGCCCAGGGCGCATATTTTGACCTGTTCGGTAATGCCGCCGACCCAATCGGGATCGGTTTGCAATACGTCCACAGCCCCGGCCTCGAGCAATTCCTTGACCTGCCAGCGATTAAAGACATGCTCGCCTGTAGCCAGCGGCACAGAGGCGGCCTGGCGCACGGTCCGCAAGCCCCCCACCCGCTCCGGCGGTATCGGCTCTTCCATCCAGCGGGGTTCGAGCGGAGCCAGAGCGCGCACCATCTCTACCGCATAGGGCACGTCCCAGCCCATAAAAGCATCGAACATAAGAGTATAATGCGGTCCCAGAGCCTGGCGCAAAGCCCGCGCCTGGACCAGATTTTTCTCCTTGCCCGCCGCCCCGTCGCCGGGCCCGTAGCGGAAAAACCACTTTTGCGCCGTATAGCCCTGATCGCGGTATTCCAGCGCCGTAGCCGCCGCTTGTTGCGGATCGGCGCTAAAACCCAGCATGCTGGCGTATACCGGCACCCGCTCCCGCGTTGGGCCACCCAACAGGCGGTATACCGGTTGGCCCCAGGCCTTGCCCTTTAAATCCCACAAGGCGCAATCCACCGGGCTGATCGCCGTGGCAAAAGCCCCGGAGCGACCGTGTCGGTCCAGACGCCACATCTGGTCGAGTAACAATTCGTTGGCCAGCGGGTCGCGGCCCAACAGATAGGGCCTCAAGCTGGTGGCGATCATAAAAGCCTGGGTGGATTCAATGGGTCCGAAAAGCCCGCTGACTCCTTCGTCGGTGCCAATTTCCACATAAATGGCCTGCAGGCGGTCGGAACTGCCCCGACCACGGTCAACGTTAAATTCGGGGTAAATATCCAGCGCCTGGACCTGACGATCCCCAAGGGGAAAATCCGGCCGTTCCCAGGGGCCACTGACACACGTGAGATCGACTTTGGTAATTTTCATTCTGTCTCCCAATATAGCCGGTGCCTTGACCCCGACAGGTGCAAATATATAACTGGGACGCGGCGCAAATTTCCCGCACGGCCCAACCCGTTTCAACATACTAAATTTCCCAGCCTTGCCCAAGCGCCAATGGCGCTTGCTTATCCGGAGCTCAACCCTTATCTTAGGGGCCAGGTTGACACCCCGTGTTCAACGTTCTGTGATACGCCCGCCTGTTTTTCCGATCTATCCCGCTTCCCAATCAATCTCTTGGCTCCCCTTGCCTGTAGCGGTCCTCGGCCTGCTTACGCCAGCAAGGCGGCTAATTGAGCCTAGCGCTTAGGGCTTGGGAATCCATACCGGCGGCCAGTAAACCAGCTCTGCTTGCGACACCGCAAGGGCTCTGGGGACTGCCAACTACTTCTCTGCTATTCTGTTGAAACTGTCCGAACGCAATAAAACCGCGCTGTCCTGACTGTTAATCTTGCCGGAAATACCGCGGCCAGCATCCCAGCGTCGGACTCATCGGGGCACCTGCCTTCCCAAGTCGCACGTTCATACCCCGCCCAGCCATTCATGGCAGGAACGGGCTGGCACGACTACTGCAAGGCGCCCTGCAAAGTCCGCACCGCCCAATCGGGGACTGCGGTCTTATTCTCATACGAAGCACTGATGTTTTGTGCACGGCTCTCCAGAACAGGGCAAAAATATCTGGCCATCTTGAAGTCAATCTGGTATTAGTTCATCCAAGCGAAAGGAATTGCCCCATATGGCGGCCGCTATTGAAAATATAGATATGACCCAACTGCAGAGCATGAATATCAAACAGCTGCAGGCTTTAATGGAGCAATTGGGCATACCCGAGCGCGGCGCCCAGCGACGCCAGGACCTGATCTATCGCGTCCTTAAACACCAGATTGAGCGCAACGGCAACATTGTTGCCCACGGGACCCTCGAAGTGCGCGACGAAGGCCTGGGATTTTTGCGCTCGGCCGCCTATAGCTATATGCCCGGGCCCGACGATATCTACGTGTCCAACACCCAGATCAAGCGCTTTGGCCTACGCACCGGCGATACCATCTCGGGCCAGATTCGACCGCCGAAAAACGGCGAAAAGCACTTTGCCCTGTTGCGCATTGAGGAGATCAACGCGGCCAGCCCGGAGGTCGCCCGACGCCGGGCCTTGTTCGAGAATTTAACGGCACTGCACCCCACCGACCGGCTGAAGCTGGAGTGGAGCGCCGACGATATGACCACCCGCATTCTCGACCTGTTGTCGCCGGTGGGCAAAGGCCAGCGCGGGCTGATCGTGGCGCCCCCCTTCACCGGCA
>WLWI01000101.1_pt1 | contig 123676 bp, 112 predicted proteins | sample 6701501 | NCBI WGS metagenome assembly WLWI01 (sample SAMN12718690, study PRJNA515312) | sponge metagenome | isolation source: marine sponge | host: Mycale hentscheli | place: New Zealand: South Island, Marlborough, Capsize Point | collected 2014-11-01 | reverse complement strand
CTTCAACCACCGTGGGAAAGCCGATAATGGCAGGCATGGCATCCAATCCGAGACAGGGGGTGGGGAATGACTACATTTTGCACCAATTAATGCATACTAACCGCGTTTTGCAAAAGTCCAGTGATAAGGGTGACCAGGGTGCTCTTGCCGGCCCCGGAGCGGCCGACCAGGCCAATCATTTCGCCCGGCTCGACACACAGGTCGAGTCCTTTCAGGACGGGCTTGCCGGGGTCGTAGCCAAAAGAGGCCTTTTTAAATTCGACCCGCCCCCGTATGCGCGGGACGGCTATGGCCCGGGGGTCGGCAAAGGGCTCGGAGCGGGCGTCGATGACTTCAAAGGTGCGCTCGGCCCCGGCAAAGGCGCGGATCATGAAACTGTAGAAATCACCGAACCACTGCAGGGGTTGGTAGAGCATCCAAATATAACTAATAAAGGCCATCAGTTGGCCCAGTTGCAACTGCCCGTGGACGACCTGCTGGCCGCCGAAGTACCAGACCAGGAAAACGCCCCAGCCCATAATGAAGTTGGTGACCAGGAAAAAGACTAGCCAACTGCGCTCGGCGCGCACAGCGGCGGTGCGCAATTCGTTGTTGTGCTGGTCGAAGCGGTCGCCCTCGCGGTCTTCCTGGGCAAAGGCCTTGACGACTCGGATACCCTTGATCGATTCGTTGAGCTGGGCCTGCAGCCGCGACCAGCGCGTTGACCAGCGCCGCCAGTACACGCCCATGCGCTTCCAGATCAGGCTGCTGCCCAGGATGATGGGGGGAATGGGCAATAGGACATAGAGGGTAAGGGTCCAGTTGGTGGTAAAGAGGATAGCGAGGATACCCAGTACCATCAGGCTGTTGGACAGCAGATAGGGGACATCGAAGACCAGGTAGTCCTCGACCAGCTCGGCGTCCTTGGTCATACGCGAAATCAGGGTGCCGGCCTTGCGTTTGTGGTAGTGGCCCAGCGGTAGGTGCAACAGCGCCTGGTAGAGCTGGGTGCGGAGGCCTTGGGCGGCGCGCAGGCCGACCCAGGCGTTGAGCCAGCGACGAGAGATAGATCCGGCTAGAATTAGGATATTGACCAGCAATAATATGCCCACGGCCCAGGCCAATTGGTCCGTGGTGTCTTGTGGGCCGGCGGCTTTGACGGGTAGCACATCGTCGAGGATATATTGGTTGATTTTGGGCGGTATCAATGGCAGGAGGGAGGTGACGGCAGTGAGCAGAAGAGCCAATACGGCCTGGTATTTGTAGGGCGCCATATAGGCTAATAGCCGTTTGAAGGTGGCCAATTTATCTACACAGGCCGGGCAGACGCCGTCTTTTTCGGGCAGGCGCCGCCGGCACTGCTGGCAGCGGGTGCGTTCGACGATAGTCGGCAAGCGCAGGGTCTGGCCTTCGACCAGTTGGTTGATGCCCTCGGCGACTTCGGCGAATTTGGGCGTCAGTGTATTGGAATAATACAGATAGGCTGGTTTGCCTTGCTTGCGTTCTACTTCGAGGCGACCTCCGCCCACTAGTGTTTCGATGCGGGCGGAGCGGACGCTGTGGATGGGGATTTGTTCGCTGGGGTCGCCCCCAGGCGGGCGTAGGAAGAGCAGCTGGCGGTCGGTCACCACCAGCCAGCGCTCGGAGAAGTCGCGCTGTCCGGCCATATCGGTGGCCACCTGGATATGCACGGCTTCGGCCTGGGCTTTGACGGCGGCCAGGGCGTTGTCCAGCGGCTGCGGCAGCGGCTCGATAAAAGGGCCCTGGCTGTCATTTCCAGGTCGGTTGGTCAGGTCGGTTGTCTCGGTCATGGTCAGATCCGGGTTATTTAGCGCGTCCAAAAAATTTATTCGGCCAGGGCGATAATTTGGGCGGACTGCTGTTGCAACTGCACCAGATCGTAGAAGTGGCCCCGGCGCGCCATCAATTCGGCGTGGGTACCGCTTTCGACGATTTGGCCCTGGTCCAGCACTAGCAGGCGGTCGGCGTCGCGCAGGGTCGATAGCCGGTGGGCAATGGCGAAGGTCGTGCGGCCTTCGACCAGATGGCCAATGGCTTCCTGGATTTGCTTTTCCGTTTCCACGTCTACCGACGAAGTAGCCTCGTCGAGGATGAGGATGCGGGGATCGTGGAGAATGGCGCGGGCGATGGCAAGGCGTTGCTTTTCGCCCCCCGACAGATTGTTGCCCTGCTCGCCCACGGGGGTGTCGTAGCCGTCGGGCTTGGCCACAATAAAGGCGTGGGCGTTGGCCGCCCGGGCCGCCCGGATAATATCCTCCAGATGTACGCCGGGCCGGCCGTAGCCGATGTTCTGGGCAATGCTGCCGCTGAAGAGAATGGGATCCTGCATCACAATACCGATTTGGCGCCGCAGGTCGTGCAGACGCAGATCGCGGACGTCGTGGCCATCGATTTCTATGGCGCCGTGGTCGACGTCGTAAAAGCGGGCGATGAGGTTGACCACAGTAGTTTTGCCGACGCCGGATTTACCCACTAGCCCAATCATTTCGCCGGGGCGGATATGCAAGTCGATATCCTTGAGGACGGGTTTGCTTTTGTCGTAGCCAAAGGAGGCTTCCCGGAAGCGGACATCGCCCTGCATATAGGGCAGTGGTAGGCCTTGGGGGACATCGGCCACTTCGGGTGCGGTATCGAGGATTTCAAATATGCGCTCGGCCCCGGCAAAGGCGCGGCTCATCCACGAATTGACCTCGCCAAACCATTCTAATGGGCCGTAGACCAGCCACATATAGTTAAAAAAAGCGATCAAAGTACCCACAGTAATAGCTCCGGAGATGACCTGCTGGCCGCCGAAGAACCACACTAATAGGAGCCCAAAACCGGTGAGGAAAGTTACCACGCCAAAGAATAGGCCGCGGTTGATCGCCGTGCGCACCCCGGCTTGGCGTACTTTGACGTTATCCTTTTCAAAGCGTTGCTGTTCGCGTCCTTCCTGGGCAAAGGCCTTGACCACGGCGACGCCCGACAATACTTCGCTGGTGCGTTCGGTAAGACCGGACCAGGCTTGGCTCCACTTGCTGAAAAAGCGGCGCATGCGGCCCCAGAAAAGGGCGCCCCAAAGAACGATTAAGGGGACCGGCAAGAGGATGTAGAGGCTGAGGGACCAGCTCATCCAGAACAGCACCGCCATAATGCCGATCAGGGTCAGGCTGTTGATGAGCATATAGGGCAGCCCTTCGACAAGGAAATCCTGCAGCATTTCGGCGTCGCGGGCCACGCGTGATACCAGGGTGCCCACCGAGCGGCGGTCGTAAAACTGCAGCGATAGGCGTTCGAGGCGGCGATAGAGTTGGCTACGGATATTGGTCGTTATCTGCGGGGCCAGGGCGGTGACGATCCACCCGTGTACCCATTCGGTGATCTGGCGGGCTACCCAGATGCCGCACAGGCCCAAGACCAGGCCGCCCAGCAGGATTAGGCGTTGATCGGTGGGAAGCGGAGTCGGTTCGGCTGGGGGGGCGAGGACTTCGTCGACGATGCGCTTGTTCAATAACGGCGGTGCCAGTTCGGCGGCGGTGGTGGCCAGGGAGAATAGCCCCAATAGAATGGCCTGGAGTTTGTAGGGTTTGAGGTATTGGGCGATGCGCTTGAGGGTTGACCAGCGCGAAATACAGGCCGGGCACAGACCGTTTTTCTCGGGCAACAGGCGGGCGCAATGGCGGCAGCGGATCCGGTCTACGAGAGGGGCGACCACCAGGGGCGAGCCTTGGCGCAATTGTTCCAGGCCGCGCGCTATTTCCGAAAATGTTCCGGCGACGCTGGCCGAATAGGGAATCAAAACGGTAGGGCTGGCGCGACGGACTAGTTCGAGGCGCCCCCCGCTCACTAATGGTTCTGTACGGGCCTGGGCCAGCTCCTCGAGGGGAATCTCCAGGGCGGCCTCCCCCGCCTGGCGTGGCGAAATCAGCAAACGTCGGTGGGTGACGGCAATCCACTGGCCGCCAAAGCGGCTGTCCGGATCGAGGTCGGACTGGGCCAGCATGAGCATGTCTTCGGCGGCGGGCAATTGCGCCTGGATCTGTTTTTCCAGGGACGCATCTATATGATCGATCAGTTTCATTTTGGGCTGCACAGCGGTCCTTTAGATTGATGGCGACTGGGCGGGTCTTACCTGCTACTGCTAACCGGATGCACGGGCGGGCACAAAAAAGGACCGCAGGGGAAATCCCCTGCGGTCCGAGAGAGGCGACGAAGTGCCGCGTCTTTCAAGGCCGGGAATAATCCCGCGCAAAATAGCTTTTCTTCCAGGGCAGGGGGGCGCACCCAATTGGGATCGGTTCTTTTCGCCCGCTTTTTGGGGGGCGGCATCGGGCCGCAGAGCCGCTGCCTTTCCAGGACAGAGAGGCGTTGATATAGAATTGGGGGCTAGACATGCAGGCCTGTGCCAATAGGAGGTATAGGGCTGCTCGGTAGCTGAATGATTTTCACGATTTTTCCTGGTGTTTGGTGGTGGAGCTGCGGTATGCAAGAGCCGCTCGAAAGGTGTGCAGACCGGCTTGCATCGGCGGCCCAGCGGCAAGGCCGAAAGCCTCTCAGGGGCTAAAGAAGGAGGGGGCGAGAACAATGTCAAGGGACTAAAGGCAAAAGGCGGGGACGCTTTGCAAAATTCTCTGGAGTCTTATATTTCTACCAGTGCAATCGCGGCCATCCGCTCACTTGGTACAGGGCGGTCAATGTCAATTTACCGGTTTGGAAATAATGGATATAGAGGTCAATAACCAACGTTTGGAAAGCTATTTGCGCGAGGTTGATTTCGAGGCGATGTCGGCTGTGGAAATTCTCCGTTGGGCATATCGAATTTTTGGCGTCCGGATCGTCGTTGAGACCAGCCTGCAGAATACCGGGGTGATAGTTATTCATCTGGCCGCCGTCGAAGAACTGGATATGCGCATCGCCCTGATCGACACGTTGCGTCTGCCGCCCGAAAGCTATGAATTTATTCAAACCGTGCAACAGCGCTATGGCAGGACCATTGAGCTGGTGCGCCCCGATCCCGAGCATATCGAGAAAATGATTGGCCGTTTCGGCGAATTTCTTTTTTTCGACTCCAAGAATCTGCAGGAATATTGCTGCCAGGTGCGCAAAACGCGGCCGCACCAGCGTTTGCTTAAAACGGTGGACTGCTATATTTCGGGGCTGCGGCGGGACCATTCTCAATTTCGCCAGGATACGCCCAAGGCCAGCCTGGTGGGCGAGGAGGGCAGTCGGCGCAAAATACTCCAATTGAATCCTTTGGCCGACTGGACCGAGGAGCAGGTACAGGCCTTTGCCGCCGAGCACGGGGTGCCCCAACATCCCCTCTATGCCCAGGGCTACCAGAGCATTGGTTGTGCTATCTGTTCGACGCCGACCCTACCGGGAGAGGACAAGCGGGCGGGGCGTTGGCGCTGGTTCAATGACAATCCGGTTCTGGCCGACGATAAAAAAGAGTGCGGCCTGCATCTCTAAAGGCGTTTCTGTTGTAAGCCTCAGAAGTGGCAAAGCACTTTCCAACGACTAGCCCTTTCGTACCAATTGCTTGAACTGATCGCCCCGGTCTTTGTAGTCGGTGAATAGGCCGAAGCTGGCGCAGGCAGGTGCCAATAAAACCACCTCGCCGGGCTGGGCCTGTTGGCGCGCCTGCGCCACAGCCTGGGCCATATCGCGGCAGGTGGTGATATATTCGAGGTCGGCGCCGGCCTTTTTCGCTGCCTCGGCAATACGCGGCCCTTCTTCACCTAGTAAAAGCAGCACGCGCACGCCGCCCTTGGCAATGGCCTGGCCCATGGCGGTAAAGTCGGCTCCTTTTGAGGCTCCTCCGGCAATCAGCACCAGGGGTTCGGTAAAGGAACTCAGCGCCGCGCAGGCGGCTTCGGGGCTGGTGGCCAGCGAGTCGTTATAATAGGCAACGCTGCGGTATTGGCCCACTCGTTCCAGGCGATGCGGCAGTCCTTGGAAAGTGGGTAGGGCGGCGCTAATTTGGGCGGTGGAGGCCCCAACCAGGGCGGCGGCGAGGGCGGCGGCGGCGGCATTGGTGTGGTTGTGAGGCCCGCGCAGGGGAATATCCGCCCGCTGGCCGATGCGCTGCGGTGGGCTTTGGCCAAGGCGCAGCAGCAGCTGGTCTGGGGTCAACCAGGCTCCCTGTTCGAGGGGGGTATTGGCGCTAAAGAAATAGGCTTGTGCCCGGCCGGCGGTCCAGGTGCTGACGGTGGGGCAGTCGGCGGCCAGGACCAACTGATCGGCGGGGTTTTGTCGGCGCCATATGGTTGTTTTGGCCTCGACGTATTCAGCCCGGTCGCGGTGGTAGTCGAGGTGGTCGGTGCCCACGGGTAGGGCCAGCGCCAACTGGGGGCTGCGATCCAGGTCCTGGAGCTGAAAGCTGGACAATTCCAAAATGACCAGATCTGTATCTTCTAGTTGGTGGGCAAAGCCAATGGGCGGCACCCCGATATTACCCCCGAGAAAGACCCGGCGATAGGGGCCGGTTTGGAGCAGATGGGCCAGCAGTGATGAAGTGGTGCCCTTGCCGTTGGTGCCGGTGACGCCGACGATGGGGGCCGGGCACAAATCCCAGAAAATCTGCGTCTGGCTGGTCAATTGACTGCCCCGTGTCTGGGCCGCTTGTAGATGGGGATGGAGGACGGGCAGGCCCGGGGTTCGAACGATTAGATCGTATTGGCTCAGATGGTTGAGATAGTCTGGGCCCAGGTGCCAGCGATGTACCTGGGGGTGCCAGGATAGGGCGTCGTAGGCGGTCTGTGATAGCACCTGGCTGTCGGCTACCGAAAAGCGGATATCGCGTTGGCTCAGGTAGAGGGCCAGGGCTTTGTTCTCCAAACCTAGACCGGCCAGCAGGATGGTGCGGCGGCGAAGTTTGGCGAGTGGGTCGCGGTCCATACAGGGCCTTGGGGCCGGTGATTCTGAGGGAATTCAAAGCGGCGCTGCGACCTCCTGGTGCCGTTGCCAGTAGGGGCGCGTCAGGAGGGCCCGGTTTGCTTGACACGCCTTGGGCGATATTGTACAATCTGCTTGAATCGATCGGGCAGTAAGCATGTAATCTAGCTGTTTTATAGTAGATTACAAGCATTGTTCCGGTTCCTGGTAAAGAGGCGTTTGTAGTCAGTTGAGGAGTAGAGGATTTGGCAGTAACAATAATGCGCACGGTGCGGCCCAGCTCGGCTTGGCAGGATACGTTGATTCGTCTGCAGAAGGGCCAGCGGGTAGTGATCGACGCCGAAGAGACCTGGTCGCCCGATATGCGGGATCAGATTGTTTGGTGCGGCGCCGACGGGGTATACAAGTTGGTTGCATCCGAGGGCTACCTTTTGCCCGGGGCCAATGTCGGGGCCCTGTTGGGGCGGATTGGTTCGGGGGCTATTTTCGCTATTGGCAGTCGGTACGATTTTGTCGTTGGGGAAGAAGGCGTTTTGTATCTGGCTATGAACGAGGATTCCAAACGCAACAATCAGGCCGGCAAACTGGTTGCGCAAGTAATTGTCTTTGACGAGCCCTAAGGCGGCCCTATTGTCCCAGGCGACTGACCTGGAGGGCTATTTGCGGCAGCAGGTCTCGTGCTTGCTACCGTGTCGGCCGGCGGTGCAACAGATTGGTGAATTGGCTCCTCAAGTCTGGCTGGTAGAGGCCTTAGGTGGCGCCAAGGTAGTGGCCAAGCACCAGATATACGGCTCTTTGACTCGGGGCCGGGCCTGGGATCTGTTGGTTGTAGAAAAGACGGTGCTGGATTTGCTGCAGAGGGCCCATTGTGCCGTGCCGCAGGTGCTGGGGATGGATTCGGACCGATCTTTTATATTTTTTTCTTATGGTGGCCCGAGTACACTGGACGATCTGGTCCAGGAGAGGCTGCAACCGCTGGGGCCGTGGGCCCTGCGGATAGTGGCTGCCTTCAACAGCATTGAAGGCGTTTTGCGCCGCCATCAGGCCTGTCTGGAGCGTCGCTGCGCCCCCGGGGCCGAGGCGGCGCGACTAGCGGGGGAATGGCGTCAGGCTGGGCGTCGGGCTCAGGCCGGTTTGGCGTATCTGGGGCGGCACTGCGGCGCCGACTTGGGCCCATTGCCCCAGTTGCTCGGGCGCATAGTGCGGCGGTTGGGGAGAAGGCGGCCCACCATGGCCAGCGCGGACTATAATGCGCGCAATATAGTCGTCGATTCGGCCAGTGGCCAGCTCTGTTTTATTGAATTTGCCAAACTGGGCTGGGACTGGCCCGAGCGCCGGTTGGTTCAGTACAGCGCCAGTCTGGGGGGCCATAGAAGAAAAGGCGTTTTCAGGTCTATTTTAGATCCGGAGGCCGTTCAAGCCTATGCCTATGGCGCTGGCCGGCGCAATGCCGGGGCGGCCTTAGATGGCCACCATCTCGTTTTTTACCTCAATGCGGCCGCCATGCTCGGTGCTGCATTGACGCGTCCGCAGCAGTCTTGGGCAGCCGATTTACTAAGAGCCTGGGACAGGCCTCAGGAGCGCCTGGGGCAATTGATCCAGATGGTGGGTAGTTCCCTGAGCCGGGATCCTCTGATGGATTCTTTTCGCGCCTCATTCCGCCAGTATTGCAGTGTGCATTTTACCTAGGAGATAGTGAAATATGAGCGATTCGCGCGTTCTCGACTTTAAGCCCCGGGCCCGAGGTATGCTCATTGGCGATTTGCCCTGGTTGGCGCGCATCAGCGATAAGGTGCGGGCGGTACAGGCGGGACGAATAGGCGATTACGTCTTTCCCTGAGCGGCTGACAGGCGCTTCCTGGAGGAGGCGGAGATAGCGGCCGAAGATTTTGCCGAACTCGTTGGCGCCAGCGCCAACGACGAGGCTCTCGTCGAGAAAATGACGGCTTACCTGGAGACAAAAAATAAATAGGGTGAGGCACATGGCCAGAGACAAAGCCGGGACGGAGGCGACGGAATCGGCCCATAAAGAGCCCAACCGTCGGATTAAAGAACTAGATGTAATTGTGGCCCAGGTGCGTCAGGAGACGCCCGATACCAGGACTTTGTTCTTTTTTATCGGCAATGATTCGCTCAATTATAAGGCCGGTCATTTTCTCACGATCGATCCCCACCAATTTGCGGCACTGAAGCGCTTTACAAGTTTTTTGGAGGATCTCAAAGGCCAAAAGGAAAAATCTCGGGCCTATTCCATGGCCTCGGCGCCTCACGAGCGCTATTTGTCTATAACCATCAAGGAAGAGTATTACGCCACCGGCGAAACGCCCTATCCGCCGCTTATTTCGCCGTTGCTGACCTATCGCATCCCGGTGGGGACGGAATTGAAAGTGGTCGGTTTTACCGGGGCCTATGTCCTGCCCGATGATATCGAGAATTATACCGACCATATCGTACACGTATGCGCCGGCAGCGGTATCGTGCCCAATTTTAGCATTATCAAGGACAGCCTGCACCGCCAATTGCCGTTGCGTCACACGCTGCTCTACAGCAATAAAACGCTGGAAGAGACCATTTTCTATCGCGATTTTGAGGAATTGCATCGGCAATACCCCGACAAATTCGATGTCATTTACTGCATAACCCGCCAGGACCCTTCCGGGGTGCGCAACGGCCGGGAGGGGCGCATTACCCGGGAATTGCTGGAGCAGTATATTCCCGATCCAAGCTCGGGTTTTGTCTTTACCTGTGGCCCGGGGGTAAGTCCGCACGAGCGCAAAGCGGCGCGGGAAAAAGGCGAGACTCCGCAACCTCGGTTCGTCGAGAATATGGTTGCTATGCTGCAGGATATCGGGCTCGATAAAAAGCATATCAAGCAGGAGAGCTGGGGTTAGAGGTTGTAGATATTGGTTGAAAGGGTGGGCCTGGCGCGGCGTCAGGCCCACTATTTTTTTGGCGGCTAGCCGCTTTTATTTGCTAAGGTAGACCGAGCAGTCGATGAAGCTCATTGTCCAGATTCCCTGTCTCAACGAGGCCCAGACCCTGCCTCAGACCATGGCCGATATACCACGCCAGATCGACGGCATCGACCTAGTCGAGGTGCTGGTGGTCGACGACGGTTCCACTGATGATACCGCCGCTGTCGCGCTCCGGGAGGGCGCCGACCACGTCGTTCGTCTGCCGCGCAACCGCGGGCTGGGGATGGCTTTTGCCGCCGGCTTGGATGCTTGTCTCAAGCGCGGCGCCGATATTGTCGTCAATACCGACGGTGACAATCAATACTGGGGCGGCGATATCCCGCAGCTGGTGAGGCCCGTTATCGAAGGCCGTGCCGATTTGGTCATTGGCGATAGGCAGACCCAGGATATCGCCCATTTTTCCTTTTTCAAGCGCAAATTGCAGCAATACGGCTCGCAGGTGATTAGCCGTCTGGCCACGGTGGATCTGCCCGATGTGGCCAGCGGTTTTCGCGCTTTCAGCCGCGAGGCCGTGCTGCAGTTGACCCACTATACCGATTTTGACCACACCGCCGAGCATGCCGTCCAGGCCGGGCAAAAGCATCTGGCTGTAATCAGTGTGCCCATCCGCACCAATCCAAAAACACGCGAATCGCGCCTTTTTGGCCATATTGGCGAATTCGTCTTCAAGTCGGGTCTTATCAGTCTGCGCACCTACGCCCAGTACAAGGCGCTCAAGCTTTTTATCTGGTGCGGGATCTCGACTTTTGGTGTCGGCTTTCTGCTAGGGCTGCGGTTCCTCTACTATTTTTTGTTCACCGGCGAGGGCGACCTCCATATTCAGTCGGTGATTTTGGCTGCCATTCTGCTTTTGGCCGGCTTCCAAATGTTCCTCACCGGCATTGTCGCCGACCTGATCGCCACCAATCGCCGTCTGCTCGAAGATACGTTGATGCGGGTGCGCAAGCTTGAGCTGGAGCGCGGGAAGGAAGACTGAGAGGCATTGGTAAGCCTCTGCCGGCCGTTTTTTGAGACGCGCCGGAATGGCTGGACGCCCTTTGGGGGCCGGCTTCCAGTAGTCCACTAGATATGCAGAACTCAATAATCTAATTGCAATGGCCTCGGGGGGCGGCAGTTTAAACTCGTCTGTGCGCCGCTGCGGGGATGGTCGAAGATTATGCGGCAGGCATGCAGGTGGTAGCCGCCGTCTCCGGGCAGGACGGGGCGTTCTCGGGCATCCTGGCCAGACGCGGTCCACGATAAAGTGGCCTGGCCGCCCGTCCCGTACAGAGGCTCGCCGACCAGCGGAAAACCGGCGCTGGCCAGGTGAATGCGGATCTGGTGCGGGCGACCGGTGGGGATCTCCACTTCCAATAGGGTTTGGTCCAGATCGGGGCGGCGCTTGAGGACACGGCAGTGGCTAAGGGCTGCTTTGCCCTGGGGGTGGGCGGCGTAGAGATAGCCCAGTTGCGGGTGGGGCACGCGGCCGATAGGGGTATTCAGGTCAAAGGTATCGGCCATGGTTGTGCCCTGGACCAGGGCTCGATAGAATTTTTTCAAACGCTGTTGGGCCCAATCCTGTGACAGTCGCTGGCGGGCGATGCCGGTGCGGGCGCACAATACTAGCCCGGAGGTGCCCCGTCCCAAACGGTGCAGCGGCGCCGGGCGTTCGGGGTAGCGCTGGTGCAGGATGTGTAACAGCGTGTGGTCGAGAAAATTGCCACCGGGCAAGACGGGCAGGCCAGCCGGTTTGACCAGGGCAAGCAGATCGCGGTCCCGATGGAGAATAGCCAAGTGAAGCGGCACTTCGGCTTCGATCCACGGAGGGCGGTGATAGGCCAGTTGCTGGCCGGCCTGCAAGATGAAATCGGTGTTGATGGGCCGGTCGTCGAGGCGAATCCGGCCGTTGGCAAAATGTTTTTGCCAGAGCGCGCGCGGCGAATGAGTATACCGTCCAGCGTAAAAATGGAGGGCTGTTAGGCCGGCGTTTTGTTGTCCTATCCGGTCGTGGTAGACCCAGCCGTTATTGGGTCGGCTCACGGCGCTGCAGATACCATCTAGTTGTCCAGACTGCAACCCAACTGGTCGGCGCAGGCGGTTATCTGTTGCCAGGTTTCTTCTTCGATAAGCAGACCCTCGGCCAGACGTTGCTGGCGCACCTGGGCTTCTATTTCGCCGGGCATGTAGATCTGCTCGTAGCCGGGGGCGGTGGGCGACGATTTGACAAAGGCGACAAAATCGGAGACTTCGCGGTGGAATTGGTCCAGTGGGGTGAAGTGGGCGACGTTGATGGCCATCAACAAGACCCCGTTGCTGAACTGGCGGTCTTGGCCGACGCAGCCCGAGCCGCTGAGGGCCCCGGCGAGCAATTCGACGGCGACGTTGAGGCCAAAACCCTTGTGACCGACACTGCCGCCTAGGGGGAGAATGGTGCCCCGGGGTTCGCTGTAGAGTACGTTGGGGTCGTTGGTGGGCTGGCCCTGGGCGTCGAGCAGCCAGCCATCGGGGGCCGGCTGATTGCGGTTGCGCTGGACCCGAACCTTGCCCTCGGCCACCACCGTGGTGGTCATGTCGAGGATGATGGGAGCCCCTTCCCGGGTGGGTATGCCAGTGGCCAGTGGATTGGTACCCAGGCGGGCTTCGGTGCCGCCCCAGGGGGCCATGCGGCAGGTCGGCGTGCCATTGACAAAGAGCAGGCCGATCATATTGTCGCGGGCCAACAGATCGACGTAACTGCCCAGGCGGCCAATATGGTTGTCGCGGCGCAGGGTGACGGCAGCGACTCCGGTCTGGCTGGCTTTGTCGCGAGCCATAGCCACGGCCCGGCTCATGGCCACCTGGCCAAAGGCCCATTGGGCATCGAGTACAGCGGCGGCGGGCATATCGCGCAAAACGGCGATATCGGCCCCGGGATCGATATCGCCCTGTTCGATCATGGCCAGGTACTGGGGTATGCGGATGACCCCGTGCGAGTCGTGGCCGACGGTATTGGCTTCGACCAGCAACTCGGCGACGGTGCGCGCCTGTTCGGGGGGCGAACCGGCGGCGGCGAAAATGCGGCTGCCGGTTTCAATTAGGTAGTCGGGTGTGAATCGGGGCATGCAGGACTCCTTATGGGCCGTCTTGGCGGGGCGGCGGGTCCCAACCGCCGAAAAGATCCTGCCAATAGATATCGGCCTGGCGGGCCTGCGCTACGGGGATCTGGAGGGCAATGGGCAAGTTTTCTTCGTTGGCCAGACGGTCGAGCAGGCGGACCGAACTGTCGATAGTGCGGGCGACTAAAGGGATTGAAATGCGGCGTAGGTCGTCGTCGGATCGATGGTGAAAGAAACGCCCGGTGGCGCAGTTGCGGCGGCCGATATAGGCGGCGGGCAGGCCAGCCGCGACAAAGGGGAAGTGGTCGGCGTAGGGCATAATCTGGTCGTCGGTCTGGATCCACAGATTGTCTTCGGCGAAGTGGTCGCGGAGTAAGGGGGCCAAATTGTCGGGGCCGTTGCAGACCAATTCGGTCCAGCCCATAGGCGAGGCGAAACTGTCGAAATTGAACATGAAGCGAGCCGTCTGCGCCAATTGGTCCCGATGCCGGCGCACATAGTGGGCGCTGCCGACGGAGAGTTGCTCTTCGGCGCCAAAGCTGATCAGGCGTATCGGGCGCTTGCGGGGTCGTTGGCCCAGTAGGCGGGCTACCTCCAGCAAGGCCACCACACCCGAGGCGTTGTCGTCGGCTCCGGGCGAATCGGCCTGGGTATCGTGGTGGGCGCCGACCAGCAGTAATTCGTTGTCGTTGTCTCCGGGCAGGTCGGCGACGACATTTTGCGAAGTCGCCGCTTCCATGCCGCCTTCAACGATGAGTCGGGCGGCGCTGGCCCCGGCCAAATTCCATTCCCAGGCATCGAGATAGGCGACATTAACCGTAGGAACGGCCCCCAGGGCCTGGGTATAGGCGGGAAACATGCCGTCGGCCAGGGGGACGGCGCCGGGATAGCGGACATCGACGAAAAGGAGGAAGGCCGGCCTGGCCTCCATCAGGCGTTGGTAGTGGCGGCGCGATTCGATATGGCAGCCCAGATGGACCACGGCTTTGCCGGTTAGGTGGGACAGGTCGGGGCGCTGGTATTCGGCCGGTGATTCAAAAAAATACAGCGGCGCTTCGACCGGCTCGCCCGCGGTACCGGGGGTATTGCTGAAGAGGGAGCAGGGGAAGCGTTGCCAGTGATCGCCCAGGCGGATATCGAGGCTTTCGCGGTGCACCAGGCGGCGGCGCACGGGAAAGGCTTCCTGCGCTACTTGGGCGCCGCCGGCTTCGAGCTGGGTGGCGATATAATCGGCGGCCTGGCCTTCTTGCGGGCTGCCGGCCAGGCGTACGCCGACGGTCTCGACGAGATACTGCCAGTGGTCTTGCAAATTTTGCCCCGAAGCCCGGGTGGAATTGTCCATGGTGCCTGCTTTGAAAAGGGGACCGCCTTTGCTGCCTCGGATAGTTTATCTAAAAACGCGCCTGACTTCAAGGAAGGCCGGGCCTGGGCTCAATAGGGGCGTTGCGGTGGCCCATTCCCCCTTTTTTGCTCAGGGGGCTATATTCTTTAGGCGTTAGCCGCTGTCAAAATATCGTTTCAGCGAGAGAGTTTATGGCCAGTCCGCACGTATTTGTCCAGGAAATCCACCGACTTACCGAGCACCTATATCGGGTTTTGCAAGAGCAGGTCGGTTCGGATCAGACCGAATTATTTGAACATGTTCTGCAATTGGCGCGCGCCCGGCGGGAAGACGACGGGCGGCCAGGCGCCGAATTGGAGGCGATTATTGGCCAATTGAGCCAGCAGCAGATCGAAGTGGTGCTGTGGGCCATTGCCATCCTTTTCGATCTGATCAATATGGCCGAAGACCGCCATCGGGTGCGGGTCTTGCACGATCGCGAGCGTCGCAGCGGCGACCGGCCGCGGCCTGAATCTATAGGGGCGGCCCTAGAGCAACTTCACCGCGAGGGGTATACTGCGGCGCAGATCCAGGGTTTTCTCGATCGGTTGAGTATTGAACCGGTATTCACCGCCCATCCCACTGAAGCTAAGCGCCGCACAGTGCGCACCAAATTGCGCGCCATTAGCGGTCATTTGGCCGAATTGGACGCCATTGATTTATTGCCGCGGGAAGTGGCGGCCCGGGAGCGGGCCATCCACGGCGAACTCGTAAGTCTGTGGCAGACTGATCCGCACCGCCCCGAGCGTCCCACTGTGCTGGAGGAAGTGGAGCGCTCGCTGTTTTTTATGAGCACTATCTGGGAAGTGGTGCCGCGGCTGTATCGCGATTTAGAGGAGGGCTTGCAGCGCTACTTTCCCGGTAGCCCTTTCCACCAACCGCGCTTTTTGCATTTTGGTTCGTGGATTGGCGGCGACCGAGACGGCAATCCCTTTGTCAGCCGCGACGTGACGGCACAGACGCTGACTATGCTCAGGCGCGCGGCCTTGGAGCGCCACTTGGAAGAGAGCTACAGTATCTATAGGCAGTTGAGCATGTCGGTCAAGCGGTGGCCGGTCAGTCCGGCCTTGGAGGGCGCATTGGCAGAGGCGATGGGACGCTGGCCCCAATTGGAAAAACGCCTGCAGCGCATTTCGGCCTACGAAGTATACCGCCGCTGGTTGCAAGTGGTGGAGTGGCGGCTCAAGCAGACCTTGGTGGCCGCCCCCTTTGCCGAGCCCCCAGTCGGAGCCTACCGCCGACCGGCCGATTTAGAGGCCGATATCCAGCTGGTGCACCAGAGCCTGAATCAGCATAATGCCGGGGTATTGGCCGAAACGGCGGTGGAGGATTGGTTGTGCCGCATACGCGTCTTCGGCTTTCATCTGGCCCGCCTCGATATTCGCCAGGAATCCTCGTATTACGCCGGGGTGGTGGCCGAATTGATGGCCCGGCTGGGGCTCTGTGTCGACTATCTCGATCTGGACGAGGAACAACGACAGGCCTTGCTGGTCCGCACCATGGGTGCGCAAGATCCGCTGGCCACGCAAGAGTTGTCGGAAGAGACCCAGGATACCCTGGCGCTGTTCCGTCTTATGGCCCGATCGGTGCAACTTCACGGCGTCGAAATTTTGGGCAGCCACGTCGTCAGCATGACCCATGCGCCCAGCGATGTATTGGTGGTCTTGTGGTTGTTGCGTTGGGCCGCCGCCGAAATCGGCGGTGAGCAACCCCTGGGGGTAGGTACGGCAGGTATCGTGCCGCTCTTTGAAACCATTGACGATTTGCACGGGGCGGCGGCGATTCTAGACGCGCTATTGTCCGATGTTGCCTATGCGGCCCATCTCCAGGCCAGCGGTGGTGTGCAGACCGTGATGGTGGGTTATTCCGACAGTACCAAGGACGGCGGTTACTTGACTGCTTCCTGGGGACTATACCAGGGACAGGTGGAACTGCACGCGGTGGCGCAACGGCACGGGGTACAGCTGGTATTTTTCCACGGCCGGGGTGGGTCTTTGGGGCGGGGGGGCGGTCCGGCGGCGCGCAGTATCCGGTCGCTGCCGCCGCATACGGTGGGCGGGGCCATTCGGACCACCGAGCAGGGCGAAGTGCTGGCCGCCCGCTACGACGATCCCGAGATTGCTTTTCGGCATTTGGAACAGATCACCGCCGCGACCTTTTTGGTCGAGGCCAAAAGCGGTCAGGCGGCCCGGCCCGAATGGGCGGCGACCATGGAACGGCTCTCTGGGCAGGCCTGGAGTCAGTACCGGGAGTTGGTTGAATATCCTGGGTTTGTCGCCTATTTCCGCCAGGCCACGCCGATCGATGAGATTGAGAATTTGCCCATTGGTTCGCGTCCGGCCCGGCGCCGAGCCCAGGAGCATTCGCTGGCGACGCTGCGCGCCATCCCCTGGGTATTCGCCTGGACCCAGAGTCGGGTGCTATTGCCGGCCTGGTACGGGATGGGTGCGGCGCTGGAGGATTTTGCCGGCGGTGATGAGGCCGCCTGGACGGATTTGGCGCGGATGTACGAAGAATGGGCCTATTTTCGCGGCACGGTGGACAATGCCGCCCTGGCCCTGGCCAAGGCCGATATGGAAATGGCCCGCAATTATGTCCGCCTGGTGGAGGACCAGGACTCGGCCCAGGTCATCTGGCGTATGATCGAGGCCGAATACGAGCGCACTTGTACGGCGGTATTGCGGATGACGGGACGGCGGCATTTGCTGGAGAATATTTCCTGGCTGCAGCGCTCCATCGACGAGCGCGACCCCTTTGTCGATCCGCTCAATTTGATTCAGGTTGAATTCCTGGGGCGCCTGCGCGCCCTCGACGAGGGCGATGCCGGGCCCGAAGAGGAGCGCTTGCGCGATTTGTTGCGCCTGACCATCCAAGGGATAGCCGGCGGCATGCGGACGACGGGGTAATAGCTGCCTATCGCGATTTGGCCAGAAATGGCGAGCCCTTCAGCGACTTCCCGCCAGCACCGGATGGTCCAGGTAGCGGGCGGCCCCTTCAGCGATCCAGGCGTCGTAGCCGGTGAGGAAGAAGCGGGTGCCCAAGTCGCGGTAGTCGGCCAGGTGTTCGATCGAACCCATGGCGCCGGGAACGCGGCCGGCGGCGGCAATGCGGCCCAGGGTCTGGCGCACCACCTCCTGCACCTGGGGCTCTTCGGAGCCGGCCAGTCGGCCCATGCTCTGGGCCAGGTCGGTGGGGGCCACGAAAAAGACGTCGATATGGTCCACCTGTAAAATCTCGTCGAGATTTTCCACCGCCAGGATATCTTCTATCAGCACGACGAGCAGTATTTCGTCGTTGGCCTGTTGGAAAAAATCCGTTGTGCCGTAGGAGCGCCGACCACCGTACATGCCGCGTTTGCCGGCCGGGGAAAAGCGTGCCGCCTGCACCACTTGTTCGGCCTGGGCGCGAGTGTCTACATGGGGTACGACCAGGCCGCTGACGCCGCAGTCGAGGGTACGGCCGATAAGACCGGGTTCGTTGGCGTGGACCCGCATCACCGAGGTCATATTCCACAGGTCGCAGGCACGGGTCAAATCGCCGATGCGGGACCAGTCGATGGGGCCGTGCTCCCCTTCTAACCAGTAGCCGTCAAAGCCCAAGGGGCCGAGGAAATCGATGGTATCGCTGGTCTGGCTGTGGCCCACCAGTACGGTGGCGACGCCGCCGGCGTCGAGTTTGCTTTTGACCCGATTGCCGTGCATGGCTGTTCCTTTTTGGAGGGTGTAGTCAATGATGCAGTGGGCTTTAAATTACCGCTCTGCTTGGTTGGTGGCAACTGGGGTTTGTTAGATTGAGGACGGTCTTGTGGGGTGCCGGCCTCTGGCGGGCAGTGATGCCCGCCAGAGGCCTTCCCTGCCCCGCCCGGCTGCGCCGCCCGCCCGGCCTCCAGCTGTCCCGCCACCCAACCCCCACTGCCCGCCGCCGGCCAACACCCCACAAGACCTCCGGGGTATCAGGTAAAAGACGGGTCTCGATTCTATCCAGGAAGAACAACAGGAGGGGCCATAAATAAACTACCCCGCTGCAAGCAGCGGGGAATTCGCCCCGCAGAGATTAAAAAGGGACAGGCTCTTGTACGGCTTACCCGCCCGCCCTCGACAATTCGTCCATACCCTGTTGTTTCAGCGCCTCTAGCACAGCCTGATCGATCTGTTCGTAGCGATGGATCTGGCCGCCGTACTGGGCGACGAAGGCCTTGGCTTTGGCGCGGTTTTTAAAAGGGGCCAGGGTCGGACCCATTGAGCCCAACTTGCCGCTGCCGGCGACAAATAACAGATCGGCGGCGGGGGCCCAATCGCCGGGGTGGGATTCCCAGGGGGCTTGGTCCAGCGGCTGGAACCAGATTTGCGCCACCTGGCGTCGGCGCACCGGGTCGAGCAATTCGGGGAAGGCTTCTTTGGCGTCGCAGAAAACGGCGCGACTCTGGTCGCGGCGCAGCAGTTGGGCCTTGGGCCCGTGGTGGTCGATGACGGTCATGCCGTCCAGGGCACAGGCGTGCTGGCGGGTGATATCGACCGGTTTCAATTCCACCGTCTTTTCATTGCCGGCGCAGGCGCATAAGGCCAGGAGGCAAAACAAGGCGGCTTTCATCCGAGCTGCCCTCCTTCCCGGGAGATGGGGCGGTAGTGGCGGCCCAACTTCCGCAGGGCGATCCAGGCCGGGGCGGCCGTCCATGCCAACATCGCGCCGGCGGCCAGCTGCGGACTGAAGCCGGAGACACCGAGCAGGGCTTCTACCTGGTCGGGGAAAAAACTCATATAGCTCAACAGTCGGTACAGGCCCAGCGGATTGGTGGTGATCAGGGCGTTGACCAGCCACTCGGGGGCAGTGCCCTGGGTATGGGTCAGCAGCACCACGGCGGCAAAGTCCAGCAAAATAGCCAGGGCCAGCCAGACGCCGACGCCGAGCGAGACCACCGTACTGCGGTTGAGGCTGAGGCAGGACAGCAGCAAGCCCAGAGAGAGGACGGCGCCGCCGAGCAGGGCGGCATAGACCAACAACAAAATGAAAGTGCTGCTGCTGCCACCTACGGCCCACAGGCTCCAGGCCTGCACCGCCAGGCCGGGCAAAAGGGCCAGCCACAGACTGAGGCTGAGACCCACCCACTTGCCGACCAGGAAGGTGGATTTGTCCAGGCCCAGGGATAGGTGGAGGTCGAACATACCGCTCTCGCGCTCCCCTAAAATCGCGTCGTAGGCCAATAGCAGACCCAGCAGGGGAACGGTATAGAGTTGCAAGTGGACGATGGAAACCAGCAGGGTCTCAATCTGCACCTGACCGCCGGTGAAGGCAAAGCCGTGGACGCCGACAAACCAGGACAAAGCGGCGCAGGCCAGGCCGGTAATGGCGATCCAGCCGCTTTTGAGGTGGGCCTGCACTTCTTTGGCGGCCAATTGATGGAGGCATTGCAAACGGTTCATGAGGGTTCGCCTTCCTGCAGAGCTGCGGTCAGGTGCCCGCGGCCGTTGGCACGGGCTGGGGCGGCAACGGTGCGGAGGTAGAAATCCTCGAGCTTGGGCGGATAGATCTGGATATCGGCCAGGGCGTCGTCCAGGGTCCCCAGAAGGTGGAGGAAATTTTGCAGGTCGACTGCGGGCAAGGCCGCTTCCAGGGCCTCGCCGTTCTGGCTCAGGGACCAGCCGTGCTGGGCGGCGTTGTCAATGGCGGTCTGGGGATTGCTTCCGGGTTGGTGCCGCCAGACGACGCGGTAGGGCAGGTCGGCCTGTTGCACCAATTCCTGGGATGGACCGCTGACGGCAATGCGGCCCTGCCGCAGCAGGGCCAGATGACTGATGCGGCCGTCGAGTTCGGCCAGCAAATGCGAAGACAGTACGACCGCGGCCCCGGCGGCGACGCGCTCTTTGAGGATCTGGTAGAAATCGGCGATGCCGCGCGGGTCGAGCCCGTTGGTTGGCTCGTCTAGGATCAGCAGGTCGGGCTGGCCGACAATGGCCTGGGCCAGTCCCAGCTTTTGCTTCATGCCTTTGGAATAAGCCCTAACTTTTTTATCGCGCGCCGCCCACAGACCGACGCGATCGAGAACGGCCTCTTGGGCTTTGTCGTCGGCTCCGGTATAACGGGCGAAATAGCGCAGTACCTGGGCGCCGGTCAGGTGGGGGTACCACTGGCAGTTTTCGGGCATATAGCCAATGCGCACGTTGCCCTGGGGGGCCAGGAAACGGCCGCGTTCGGGACGGAGAATGCCGGCCAGGATTTTGAGCAGAGTGCTCTTGCCCGAGCCGTTGTCGCCCACCAGGCCCCAGATGGAGCTACGGCCCACGGCCAGATCGGCGCCGGTGAGGACCGGTTCGCGGCCATAGCTCATGTGAATATCCTGCAAGCAGTACAGTTCCACGTTAGGGGCTCCCATTGGCGATAGGGTTGCGCATGAGCGGTTTCAATTCGACTACCCCGGGCGGGCGGATCACGGGAAATTGTGCTTCCAGGCCCTGCAATAGCTTCATCGCCGGCGAGTGCATGACCAGGCGCACGGTGGGGAAGCGGTATACAAGATACGAGGCGATATCGGCGGGATAGTGCTTTTTGTCGCCGATGCCGTCGCCGTTGCGGTCCCAGCCCAGGTAGTCGCTCCAGTAATTGCCCTCCCAGGCGGTGGCTTTATTGTCCTGGTAGCTGAGTTGTTGCGCGTTGTCGCTGATGGCGTTGCCATAGACGGCGTTGTCGCGCGAATCCGACACCAGCAGCCCCAGGGCATTTTGGGTCACCAGGTTCGCGGTCAGGGTATCGTAATTGCAACCGCTAAAGAAAAAGCCGTCTTCGTTGCCCCAGGTTCGATTGTCGGCGATGCGGCTGTAGTAGAGATTGCGCAGTAAAATACCGTGGGTATGGCAGCCGTGCACCTGGTTGTCTAGAACCTGGAGGTTCTTTGAATACATCAAGGCGATGCCCACCGAGGAACTATCGGCCCGATTGCCAATGATCTGGTTGGCGTGGGAATACATATAGTGGATGGCAAAGCGGGTGCGGTCAATGCGGTTGTCGCGAATAAGGCAGCCGGTGGAATTGGAGATATAGATCCCGTCGCGTCCGTGGACCACGGAATTGTCGGCGACCAGCCCCCCTTCCACTTTGAAAAGGTGAATGCCGTTGCCCAGGTCGGAGACAATGGCCTCGTCGGTGCGGCCAATGATTTGGCAACCGACAATAGTGGGTTTGGCGGCGCCGTCGATCCAGATGCCAAAGCCGCATTGTTCGATCTGAATCTGGGCGATCTCTATCCGAGCGGCGCGGCTGTCGACCCAGATGCCGCTTTCCTCCAGGGTGACATCGGTGCCGCTGTGGATTACCCGCAGGTTTTTTATCGCCACGTCCGGGGCTTCCACTGTTAGACCGTGGCCGGCGCCGCCGCCATCGATGATGGTGGCTGGGCCTCGACCCATGAGGGTCAGCGGTCTGTCGAGGATGGCGCCGCTATAGCGGGCTGCCTTGAGGGCCAGGGTATCACCGGCTGCGGAGGCATTGACCAGGGCCTGCAGGTCGATGCGGGTTTGCGGTGCGGCCACGGCCCAACTGGCCCACAGGCACAGCAGTATGGGCGCCTTAGCTAGCGCGCTGGCTGGGCGCTTCATATTCTTCCCACAATTGCGGTTTGATCAGCGGCGGGCAGACTTTGGGGTCGTGCATTTTGTTGATGCATTCGAGGCAGCCAAAGCACTGCTTGGGGTCGATTTGTCCCTGGCGGTCGATGGCCTGGGTAGAGCATCCCTTGGCGCATATATTGCACGTGGAGCAGAAGTTGCGGCGCGGGATCTTGAAAATCTGGAGGCGGGCTAGCAAGGCTATATAGCCACCCAGGGGGCAGAGGTAACGGCAGAAGAAGCGCACCGTCACCAGGCCCATGGCCAGCAGCCAGGCCCAGTACAGGGCCAGATACCAGGGACGGTTTGATACCCCCACCAGCCAGGTGGTCTTGAAGGGCTCTATTTCGGCCAGCATTTCGGCCAGTTTCAGCGAGAACAGGGATATGGTGAGCAATACTGCAAAAAGAACGACGGGAAAGTGCTTGAGGCGATTGTGCCAGGCGGCGGGCAGTTCCAACGAGCGCCGCCATTTTTGCGGCACCAATTTATTGCGAATGAAGAAGGACAGTTCCATCAGACCGCCATAGGGGCAGATCCAGCCGCAAAACGGGCCGCGGCCCCACAGCAGGGTGGTCGCGGTGATGGCGATCCAGGAGATAAAGAGGAAGGGCTCGGTGAGGAAGGGCCCCAAACCGCCCAGAGCCAGTTGGACATCGACAAAGGTGAAGATATTGACCACCGACGGCTGGCCCTTCTGGCCAATGCCCAACAGGAGAATGGAGCACAGCAGTACGGCCAGGTGAAAATAATCGAGAAAGGTGCGGTTATTGGACAGGCGTCGCCGCATGATAAAGGAGGTTATAACCACCGCCCACAGCAGGAGGTAGAGTCCGATCCATACTTTTTTCCCCGACCAGATTTCCGTCACCAAACTGGGACCGGCCAGATCGACATTGGTCGGGGCAATGAGATAGTCGTCGGGCAGGGCATAAGCCGTTTTGAAATGGATGAACTTTTTCGCCTTGGCCGTCTCGTGGCTGCGCTTGGTCACCAGCACTTCCAGTTCCCAGGGCAGGGCGCCGTTGAAGCTGGCCTGGGGCACGGCGTAGATGGCCTTCTCTTGGATATCGGGCGCGTCTTCCAGTTGCAGACGGAATTGGTAGTGGTAATCCGAATCGCGGAAGCGAATGATCTCCATGCCCTGGGTTACTTGCAGCCGATCAAAAATGCCGCCCCGGACAAAGCCCGAACCGCGAAAGGAATAGCTGCCGTTGTTGAGCAGGATTAGCAGGGTTTTGCCGGGGTAGTCGGCCAGTAGGCGATCGTAACTTTCCCGCCCCAGCAGATTGACCCCCAGGGACGGTTGGTTCAAGACGCCGTAGTAGAGATCGAGCCAGTTCTCCCGGCCCGCTCCCTCCGGCCCTTCAATCTCCTCGGCCTCTAGGACGGCATGATGCAACAGACCTCTTTCGGTTAGATCGGTCCAGGCCAGGGAATCGAAGCGGTCGTTAATAAGGGTTTGGGATACCGCCATCCGGGCGAGAATTCCGGCTTCCCGAGCGACCATTTTAGCGGCGGTGAGGATGACCTGGTCGGCGATCAGGACTGTGACCGTGGCTCCGGAGGCTCCGTCGAGGGCAATCTTCGATTCGCCGGCGATATTGTCCAGCAGCAGGCGCTCGATATTGCGGCCGGCGAATTGGGCGATAAAATCGTGCAGTACCTTTTCGGGAATTCCGACCAACAGGATAGGCTCGGAATGGGCGATGAGTTCGGCGCTGAGAATGGTGCCCTCAGGGGAGAGGGCGACCAGGATTTCCAGCGGTTTACCCGAATAAGCCACCATATCCACCAGTTGGTGGGTGAGGAAGAGATAGCCAGCCACCTCACCCTCGATCCGGGCCAGGAGGAAGGGCTTGCCATTGGCTTGGCCCATTTCCCACTGGGCGCCGCTAAAGACTTCGGGGGTGTATTCCTGGGGCAGGCAGACGGGTTGCCCCTGGCGCAGCTCAAGATAGGATGTTTGAGCTGCGGCGCCGGCTCCCCAAAGGAGCAGGCAAAGAAAAAAAAGTCTGGTAAATTTTGCTGACAAAACAGCTATGCTGGCGACCATTGGATGCTTAGCGGTTGTGGTCGTGCGGCGCAGGAAAACGCCGCACGACCGCTTTACTGGGGCTTGCGTCCGGCTGTCGAGCTGGCCGACTGGGCCAACGGCTACGATAGCCGGACGTGCGAGGAAGCTGGCTCAGGTCACGATGAAGCGGCCACGCATCTCCAGGTGCAGGGCGTGGCAGAACCAGGGGCAGTAGTACCAGTAGACTCCCGGTTTATCGGCCGTGAAGGTGACCGAGGCGGTCTCGTTGGGCGCCACGCCAAAGTTGATATCGTGGTGCGACAGGGTGAAGCCGTGGCACAAGTCATCGACCTGGTCCATATTGGTCAAAACCAGGGTCACCTCGTCGCCCTTCTTGACGCGGATCTCGGACAGGCCATAGGTGGGCGCCACACTAGTCATGAAAGCGGTGACTTTATTGCCTTCGCGGATAACCTGGTTGCCGCCCATGAGGGGGACACCGTGTTTTTCTGCCAGTTGGCGCTCGAATTCAAATTTGCGGTCGGCCGCGTCCCAGCGCTTGGCCGGTTTGAAGGGGGCGAGCGAGGCAATGATAGCGTCGTGGGGTTCGGAGTGGGTCGGCGAGTCGTGGGCGATGCGCATTTTATCGCCCGAAACATCGACCAGCTGTTCGTTTTCGGGATGGAAGGGCCCCACCGACAAAAAGCGGTCTTTGGAGAATTTATTGAGCGAAATAAGCCATTTGCCGTCGGCGCGGTTGGTCTCGCTGTTGGAGGCGTTGATATGGCCAATTTGGTAGTGGATATCGAGCTTGTCGAGGATGGGATTGGCCCCGGCCACCGCCTGGGCGATATCCCATTTGACCACCGCCGAGTCGAGGAATAGCGAGGTATAGGCGTTGCCGCGGCCGTCAAAAGCCGTGTGCAGCGGGCCCAGACCCACTTCGGGTTCGGCGACGACGCAATCGCGCGGCTTGATGCGGCCGGCAAAGGCCTCGTCGACTTTTTTCAGGTCGACTACCGAGCAGGTGGGCGACAGTTTGCCCGAGCAGATGGCGTAGCGGCCGGTGGGATCGATATTGACCCCGTGCGGGCTCTTGGGGATGGGGATGTAGAGGACGTAGGGGTTATTGGCGGGGCGGCCGTCAATAACGGGTACCGAAGAATCGCCAATGGTCATGTTCTTACCGGCGGCGACGGCGTCCTCGATGGCCTTTATATTGAATACGGCCAGCCAGTCGCGGTCGTTGCCCATCATATCGGCCAGGACCATCCCGCGCTCGGCGTTGTAACAGGTGCCCATCGAGTATTTGCCCTCGTAGTCGGTGGCGCACAAATCTAGGTTGCCGTTGACGGCCACCTGCCATTTGACCTTCATCTCTTTGGCGTCGACGCAGGTGTGCAGGGCGACGTATTGGTCCAACCGGTCGGCGGTCAGGCCGTTATTGTCAATTGGCGTGGCGAATTCGGAATTGCAATAGACGTCTTTGAGCGTGTGGCGTGAGGGGAAGATGCCGTGGGTGCCCTGGCAATTGGGCAGTTCGACGATGGCATCGGTCTCCATGAAGTCCAAGCGGATGCGGGCCAAGCGTCCCTGAGCCTTGTCGTTGACAAAGCCAAATTGGCCGTCGTACCAGCCGTCCTTGTACGATAGATGGAAATGGTGCGTATCCCCCGTACTCCTGCCCTTTAGCAAGCCCTTGGTGAAATTGGTCACGCCATAGCCGTAGGTGGCGTCGAAATTGAAGACGGGAATGCGCTTGAGGGCGCGCATGGAAGGGACGCCCATAATCCGCACTTCACCGCTTTGTCCCCCCGACCAGAAGCCGTAGTAATCGTCCAGATCACCGGGGGCCACGTGGGCGTCCATTTGGCCCGCTGATTGCGCTTTGGCCGGGGTGTTCAGGCCGCCTACCAGACCCGCCGATAGAGCTAAGCCGCCCAAGCCGCCCACTTTGAGCATATCGCGCCGACTTAGACCAGACTGGTCTGCTTGCTGCTCTTGTTCCCGGTTTTTCATGGTATCTCTCCCGTATGGGGTGGATGGGATGTATAAAGATAAAAAGGTATTTTTATCTTTATATTCCTAAATCCATCCCTTTTGGAATCGCATTTGCTTTTTGACTTACAGGCAAATACCGTGCCTTGGGAAACCAGCCGGGGAAATTAAGGCGGAATATGGTTTTTTCCCGCTGGCCGGGGGATAGGTGCCTGCTTTGTGAGCTCTTGATGGGCCGGTTAGTTTTGAAGCGGTTCAATAAAGAGACAAAAAAGTCTCACTATAAGTAGAAATGAGCTATCAATGTCGCATCTCACTCCACCATATCCAACGCGAAACGAGGTATGATGTTCAGGGATAATGGAATAACGACTGCTCTGCTGGGTATCTTTTTCGGTTTGGTTTTTCTGCTGCCGGTACATCATTACTCAAAATCGGTGGCCCAGCGCCGCCTGCTCGAACAGATTCCAGCAGAGGTGCAGGCGGCAATGGCGGCCAATCAGGCGGCCCCGGCAGTGACTCCGGCGGCGGCTCCGCCTGCCCAAGCGGCGGCTCCGGCAAATGAGGCGGCCTCGGCTACCCAAGCGTCCCAGACGGTGGCGGTAGTGGCGGCTGTGCCGGCGGTAGCTCCGCCGGTGGCCGGCGATGCTGCCAAGGGCAAGGCCCTGTACGGTACCTGCGCTGGCTGCCACGGCAGGGACGGTGAGGGCGGTCGCATGTTCAACTCTCCGCGTCTGTCTGGGCAGAAGGACTGGTACTTGAAAAGGCAATTGGTCAAATTCAAGGACGGGGTGCGCGGTTCCCATCCCCAAGATGTCTTCGGCATGCAGATGGCGCCGATGGCCAAACTGCTGGCCGATGAGGCGGCGGTGGATAATGTGGTGGCCTATATGGTGACTTTGCAGCCGGCCAAGGGGACCGATAAAGGGTCGGGTGTGGCGGATAAAGGCGAGCCGGTCTACGCTTTGTGCCTACCTTGCCATGGAGACCAGGCCCAGGGCAATTTTCAGCAGAAAGCACCCACCCTAAACAATCAGCACGCCTGGTATCTGGCCAAGCAACTGGCCAATTTCAAGACGGGGGTTAGGGGGGAGCACCCCGACGATGACGAAGGCAAATTGATGAACGCTATTGCCAAGACCCTGGAAGACGAGAAATCGATCGACAATATCATCGCTTATATCCAGTCTTTCAGCGGCGAATAAACCGGATATAGGGTGTAGCTGAAAGGTCGGGTTTAATGGTTTGTGGGGCGCTGGGGAGACTCGGTCTGAGCATTGGACAGACCGACGTCCCCTTCAGTGTCACCCCCGCGCAGCCCCTTCTTGAATTGGCGGATGCCCTGGCCCATACCCTGGCCAATCTCGGGAATGCGCTTGGCGCCAAAAACGAGCAGGATGACCACAAAGACGAGCAATATTTCCCAATGACCAAAACCGAACATAGTGCACCTCATGGGTTGAAGGGGACAAGAGTCAGGAGGAATTAGCAAGACGGGTGCCAAGCTCGGCAACTGGAGGCTATGCCGGTTTTCAGACCGATTCGCCTCCGAGTTGGCGGCGGGCTGCCGCCGACATCATGGCCGGGGTCCAGGTCGGGTCCATTACCAACTCGACATGGGCGGCCCGGCCGGTCTGTGCAGCTACGGCCTGCTGGGCCTGTTGGTACAGGAAATGGGCCATGGGGCAAGCCGGAGCGGTAGTGGTCAAGTGGATGTGGACGGCGTCGTTGTCGGTATCTATCTGGTACACCAGCCCTAGATCGACGATATTGACGCCCACTTCCGGGTCGACGACCGAATAGAGTCCGGCAACGGCTCGCTGCAGCAGGCTCTGGAGGGTAGGCTGCGGCTTATCGTCGGGGACAGGGGGCGGTTGTTTTTTTAGCCAGGCGAATAGGCGCATGCGGGTTTCCTTTGACGGGGCTGGCGGATTTGCTGGGTTTTCAGGCCGGCGACAGGCGGCGGTTGACGATGCTGTAGAGAACGGTCAGCAAAAAAAGCAGCAGCGCGATAGTATTGAATAAGCCGCCCCACTGTTGGCCCGGCACCCAGTACAGCAGGTCGCTGGCCAGGCGCAGGGCCAGGCTGATCTGGAGCAGGGCCAGGGGTAGGTAGAATAAGGGGGTGTAGGCGATGGGCAAGCCCAATACCGCGGGAAATACCAGCGGCGCGTGGCCCAGGATCATGGCCAGGACAAAGCCGGCGAAAAAGGCGTGCAGCACTGCATCGTATAGCGGCCCGGCGACTATGGGGCCGGCGATCAGGCCCAGCAAGCCGCCGACGGCCAGCCAGGTATAGCCGCAGAGCAGGCAAAGGGCAATATAGCGCGTCAAACCGGTCTGCCGCAGGGTCCGGCGGGCGATATCGAAGCGCCAGAACCAGGCCGCCGTCAGCACCAACCCCAAGCCCACCGTCCGGTCGGCCAGGCCCAGCAGATGGGGGGAGGGCGTCAGGCCCAGCACGGCGGTTGTTTTGAGCAGCGCCCCGACCAGGGGGAGGGCCACTGCCCCGGCCAGCAGCAACTGGATTTTCAGACTTGGCTGTAACAGACGACTCAACTCGAGACGTTCACTGGCAATGGTGCACAGCAGAAAACTCATCCACCAGGGGACAAAGGTGTATAACGGCCAGCCTAGCCACCACAGGATATTGCCCATTGTCCAGGCTCCGGCGCCCAGAGCCATATAGATCATATAGGACTGGGGGTGCCGCTGGAAGACCACGGTGATGACGGCAAAAAGGCCCAGACTGCCCAACAGTATGGCCGCCATTGGATAGGGTGAGGTCGGCCATAGCAGCAGACCCAGGCCGCCCAGGCCGGTACTGGCCGGGGCCAGGTAGGCCCAGAAACGCCCCAGGGCCACCGCTCTCTCAAGGCTGATTAGGGTGCCGAGAAAACCGCCCACCATCAGGCCGCCGTGCAGGCTTGAGCGGTCGGGCAAGGGCAGGGGCCAGCCCTGGCGTTCAAGGCCGGCGGCCAGGGCGTTGAGCAGGAGCAACAGGCCTGTGGCCAATAATGGGAAGCGCAGCAGCGACATAGTCTTTTCAACAATAGATTGCGGCCGTTGCAGGGTGCCGCGGCCGATTTTTACCCCTAGGCAGGAGTGTACAAATGATACAGCAGGAATTAGGCCAGGCATGCTTTAACTGTGGACAGGACGAAGAGCAAAGCCCTCTTATCGGCTTGCGCTATCATGGGCGCGGTCTGTGGATTTGTCCTGCGTGCATGCCCGTGCTCATCCACGAAGGGCCGCAGTTGGCGCAGAAATTGGCCCAGATCAAAAAATCTGAGTCGTAGATTTGGGGCGGCAATGTCCCGATCAAAAGGGCAAGTGAGACATAAAAGTCTCTTTATTGGCTTATTGGGCGAACTTTTTTTGGTCTGTTTCAGTTGGTTTGGGCCCTGGACACAGGGGTGGCGGCAGGGTGGAATTAAAATTGCTCTATGGGGCAGAAAGCAGACATACGAAGGCCCATTTTGACGGCCGGCCTCTATACGCGGGAGTTTTCCATGCCCATATGCAGTTATATCGTCTTTCCCCGCCCGGGGGCAACCCGGGATTTGAGCGGGCGGCTGGAGGCCCTTGAAGGGTGTCGGGTGGAAGTTGCCCAGAATAAGGATTTGTTATTGCTATTGACCGATACCGAATCGGCCGGCGATGAAGAGGCGCTGCAGACCCGGCTCAAGGAAATTGACGATATCCAGTGCATGGTGCTGACTTTTGGCGCCCTGGATGAAGGGGCGGGAGAGACCTATGAAAACTAGTATAAATCGCCGCGCTTTCCTCAAAAAGATGGCGCTGGGAGCCGCTGCCGCGACTGCGGCCTCGTTGGTGCCCGGTGTGGTTTTTGGCGAGTGGCGGGCCCTCGATGCCGAAGGCAGCGATATCCAGTGGCGCAAGACGCCCTGCCGTTTTTGCGGTGTCGGTTGTGGTCTTTTGGTGGGGCTGGCCCAAGGGCGGGCGGTGGCGGTCAAGGGCGACCCCGATTCGCCGGTCAACCGCGGTCTGTGCTGCGTCAAAGGCTATCATTCGGTGCAAGCTCTCTACGGCGAGGACCGGCTGCAAAAGGCCCTGGTGCGACGCGGCGACGAAATGGTGGAAGTGCCCATTGGCGAAGCGTTGGATCTGGTGGCCGCCAAAATGCGCGAGACTATCGACGAGCACGGTAAGGACGCGGTATCGATCTACGGCTCGGGCCAGTGGACCATTCCCGATGGCTATGTCGCCTCGAAACTGTTCAAAGGCGCTATTGGCACCAATAACGTCGAAGCCAACGCGCGGCTGTGCATGGCCAGCGCCGTCACCGGTTTTCTGACTTCCTTTGGGCTCGACGAACCCATGGGCTGCTACGAAGATATCGACCACGCCGATATTTTTGTGCTGTGGGGCAATAATATGGCCGAGATGCACCCGGTGCTGTTTTCGCGCATGCTCGATCGGCGGCTCAAGGACAGCCAGGTGAAAATTATCGATCTGGGCACGCGCACCACCCGCACCAGCCAGGCGGCCGACCAATCGTTTCTGTTCAAGCCGCAAACCGATCTGGCCTTGGCCAACGCCATTTGCTACGAGCTGCTGCGCAATAATTGGGTCGATTGGGATTTTGTCGAGCGTCACGTGGCCTTTAAAAAGGGCAAGACCGATATCGGCTACGGCCTGGAGGAACACTTTGCTTTTCAGGACAAGGCCCAGGACAGCAGCCGCGAGGAATTCCAGCGCTTGCTGGCCGATTACGCCCCGGAAAAAGTCGAGGCGCTAACGGGGATAGCCGCCGCCGATATCCGCTATTTGGCCTCGCTCTACGGCGATCCGTCGCGCAAGGTGATGAGCCTTTGGTGCATGGGCATGAACCAGCATACGCGGGGAACCTGGATCAACAATCTGGTCTACAATATCCATTTGCTCACCGGCAAGATTTCGCAGCCGGGCAATAGTCCTTTTTCGCTGACCGGACAGCCCAGCGCCTGCGGCACGGTGCGCGAGGTGGGCACCTTGACCCACAAATTGCCGCACGGGGTGGTGATGAACCCCAAGCACCGCGCCCTGGCGGCCAAGATTTGGAAAGTGCCCGAGAAGAATATCGATCCCAAGCCGTCGCACCATACCGTATCGATGTTTCGCGCTTTGGACCGGGGCGATATCCGCTTTATGTGGATCCAGGTGACCAATCCCATGGTGACTATGCCCAATTTGCGGCGCTATCGCGACGGGGCGCAGAAGGAAGGGCGCTTCATTGTAGTGTCGGAGATCTATCCGACGCCGACCACGGATATCGCCGATGTGGTACTGCCGGCGGCGATGTGGTTTGAGCAAGAGGGGCTGTTCGGCAATTCCGAGCGCCGCACCCAGCATTTCGACCAGTTGATCGAGCCGCCGGGCGAGGCCATGAGCGATACCTGGCAACTTATCGAGGTGGCCCGGCGCCTGGGTTACGGCGAGCTATTCCCCTGGAGCTATGAGGACCATATCCGCGAAATCTGGGCCGAGTACCGGCAATTCCACGCCGGCGCCAAGCACGAGATGGCCCCGTACGAAGAATTGCGCCGGCGCCCCGGGATTATGTGGCCCTATGTCGAGGGCAAAGAGACGCGCTGGCGCTACAACGCCCAGTACGATCCGGCCGCCGATCCGGGGCGCGGTTATGATTTTTACGGCAAGCCCGACCACCGCGCTTGGATCTGGTTGCGGCCCTACGAGCCCGCCGCCGAAAGCCCCTCGGCCGAATTCCCCTTCTGGCTCAATACGGGGCGGGTGCTGGAGCACTGGCATACCGGTACCATGACCCGGCGCGTGCCCACCTTGCATCGGGCCGTGCCCGAAGCCTACGTCGAATTGCACCCGGCCGATGCCCGTAGGCTGGGGATTGCCGAGGGCGAAAAGGTGCGCCTGGTATCGGCGCGGGGCAAACTGGAATTACCGGCGCGATTGGCAGGGCGAGGACGACCGACTCAGGGGCAGGTCTTCGTGCCTTTTTTCGATGAGGCGCTATTGATTAACGAATTGACCTTGGACGCCTTTTGTCCCATTTCCAAACAACCCGACTACAAGAAAAGCGCTGTCAGGGTGGAGAAGATATGGCCGGCACAAACCGAACCCGCCTTATAGCCATTGTCGTCGCCGTCGCGGTGATGGGGATGCTGGTGGTTGTTGTGGGGCGGGCGCTGCGTCCGTCCCCGTCCCCGTCTCCGGTGCCGGTAGCGGCAGAAACGGCTTCACAGGGGGTATTCAAGGCCCGTCCCTGGCGCGGTGCGCTGGCGGCCGATATGGCGCCGGTCCCCGGGACCGACGGGCGCAGTCTGGATGAATACTACGCGTTGCGAGCTTATCCAGGAGCACCCCCGGTGGTGCCCCATCCCGTCGATGCGGAGATTGCCCGGACCCAACGGTGCAATATCTGCCACGAGCAGGGCGGTTGGGTACCCAGTTTGGCCGCCTACACCCCTTTGACGCCGCACCCCGAATACGGCAATTGCCTGCAGTGCCACGTACTGGCAGCCAGTGACGACCTGTTTGTCGAGAGCAATTGGGTCAGTATCCGGCGGCCGGTCCTGCACCGCCCGGCGCTGCCCGGCAATCCGCCGCCGATTCCGCACAGCTTGCAGTTGCGCGATAATTGCCTGGCTTGCCACGCCGGGCCGGCGGCGGTGGAGCAGATACGCACCAGTCATCCCGAGCGCGTCAATTGTCTGCAATGCCATGTGCCCCGTCGTATCCAGACGGTCTTTACGCGGCCGTGATGAGATTGGCAAAGTATGTCCCTTTGGGCCTGGTCTGTTGGGTCGGGCTGGTCACAGGCTGCGGCGTGGGTCCGGAGGCCCCTGCCGTGGAGGTGGCCGCCTCGCTTGAATTTGATCCAACCCAACCGCGTTCTCTGCGCGGGGCTGTCCAATATCCTGTGACTGGGCTGGCCGAGGTCAGCGATGGGGCTTTTGCGGTGCAGGGCCGGCAGGGTGATTTGCGCCAGTTTCCCTGCGGCGCCTGTCATCAGCAAGCGCTGGTTCCGGCCCCGCGGGGAGTGGTGTCGCGCCGCTGGGCGCATATGGATATACAGCCTGTCCATCCGCAAGCGCATATATCGGCCTGCCAGACCTGTCACGACTACGGCAATCTCGAGCGCCTGCGCCTGCAGGACGATACGTCTACCGATTTCGACCAGGTATACCGGTTGTGCGTCCAGTGCCATTTTCAGCAGGGGCGCGATTGGGCCGGTGGTGCCCACGGCAAGCGCGTGGGCGGTTGGCGCGGCGCCCGCGTGGTGATGAATTGCACCGACTGTCACGATCCACACCAACCAGCCTTTGGGCGCCAGTATCCGGTGTCTGGGCCGCGGGTGCCGCGTACGCCGCGCTGATTTCTCCAACGGGATATATCTCTATGGCTCAAGGAAATAACAACAGGCTCTGGACATGGTTCAAAGGCCGTATGGGCCAAGAGTTGGAAAGTGGGCCCGAAAGTGAGGCCGGTTGTGGCGGTGGTTGCGGTTCGGGCTGCGGTTCGGGCTGTGGCACCGGCACCGTGCTCGATAAACCCCTCGACCGGCGCGGCGCCCTGGGGGCAATGCTAGGCGGGGCCCTGGCCGGGGCCGGCGCCGCTGCGGCCAATACCAGTCCCCTGGCCGAGAGCGTCGATAAAGAGCGCAAAATACTCGAATGGGAGGAGTATTTTAAAGGCAATTTTCGTCTTATGACCGACGCCGAGCGCGGCGAGACCCTTGTCCGTTTGGAGCGGTTGGCCAAACTCAAGAGCGGCACCGATGTCCATGTTAAAGGGGATAAGGCTTTACCGGGGGTACTCTATGGCTACGCCTTTAATATTGCCAAGTGCAAGGGCTATCGCCAATGCGTCGAGGCCTGTGTTAAGGAGAATAATCTCGATCGCCGCACCGGCATGCAGTATATCCGCATTTTCGAGATTGAGGACGGCCAGATAGATCTGGAAGAGGGCACCGCCCAATTCCAGCACGAAGTCCCGGCCGAGGGGCATTTTTATCTGGGAACACAGTGCTTTCAATGCGCCGATCCGCCCTGTGTTAAAGTCTGCCCGGTGGGGGCCACTTGGCAGGAGCCCGACGGGATCACCGTGGTCGACTACGATTGGTGCATTGGTTGCCGCTACTGCCAGGCGGCTTGCCCCTACTGGGCGCGGCGCTTCAACTGGGGCGAGCCCGAGGTGCCGGCCGATCAGGTCAACCCCAACCAGCACTACCTGGGCAACAGGCAACGGGGCAAGGGCGTGATGGAGAAGTGCACCTTCTGCATCCAGCGCAGCCGCGAAGGGCGTCTGCCGGCCTGTGTCGAAGCCTGTCCCACGGGGGCGCGCATCTTTGGCAATTTGCTCGACCCCGACAGCGAGATCCGCTACGTCCTCGAAAACAAAAAGGTCTTCCGCCTGAAAGAAGATCTGGGCACCGAGCCTAAATTCTGGTACTTCATGGATTAGTTGCGCTGGCAAAATTCTCTTGCGGCGCTGTCCTGGGGCATCTGTCGACAGCTCTGTTTTTCGACCCTTGGATAGCAAGACGAGTTTGGCCACCGCATATCACTACAGAGTCACGGCGATGAATCTGTTCTACTTTATACGCAGTGCCCTGGGGGCCGCTACCGGCGGGGGGAAGAGCTACCACCTGTGGATGGGTTGCCTGACCCTGGTTATGTTGGTGGGCGGTTATGCCTATTCGATCCAGTTGCAGGAGGGGCTGGCCGCTACCCATATGACCGACCATGTGAGCTGGGGCTTATATATCTCCAATTTCACCTTCCTGGTCGGTCTGGCAGCGGCGGCGGTGATGTTGGTATTGCCGGCCTATGTGCTGCACGATGTAGATTTTGCCCGCGCGGTGCTTATTGGCGAGGGCGTGGCGGTGGCGGCGCTGATGATGTGCCTCAGTTTTGTCGTCGCCGATCTGGGCAGTCCCATGCGCGCCTGGCATTTAGTGCCGGTGGTTGGATTTTTCAATTTTCCCCAATCGCTATTGGCCTGGGACGTGCTGGTACTCAACGGCTATTTGCTGCTCAATTTGCTGATTCCCTTCTATTTGCTCTACACCCGTTATTGCGGCCGCCAGCCCCGCCGGCGACTCTACGTGCCCTTTGTATACCTGTCGGTATTCTGGGCGGTGAGCATCCACATGGTCACGGCCTTCCTGTTGGCCGGGCTGCCGGCCCGCCCATTCTGGAATTCGTCGTTGATGGCGCCCCGCTTCCTGGCTTCGGCTTTTGCCGCCGGACCGGCGTTTATGATTCTGGCCTGCCAGTTTATCCGCACCCATACCAAATACAGCATCCCCGATCACGCCATGAGCAAACTGGCGATGATCGCCACGGTGGCGGCGCAGATCAACCTCATTATGCTGGGCTCGGAAATCTTCAAGGAATTCTACTACCCCACCCACCATAGCCAGAGCGCCACATATCTGTTTTTTGGTTTGCACGGGCACAATGCATTGGTGCCGTGGATGTGGACCTCGGTGGGGCTTAATCTGGTGGCTACGGCGACGCTCAGTCTGCACCCTTTGCGGCGTCGGGCCGGCTGGTTGACGGCAGCCTGTATGCTGCTTTTCGTCGGCGTATGGATGGAGAAGGGTATTGGCCTGATTGTCCCGGGCTTTATCCCTTCGCCCCTGGGCGAAATCGTCGAATACGTCCCCAGCGGTATCGAGCTGGCCGTGACTTTGGGGATTTGGGCGATGGGGCTATTCGTCTTTACGGTGCTGGTGCGGGTGGGATTGGCCATTGAATTGGGCCAAGTGCGCAGCCCCAAGGCACCGGCGGCTGGTTGGGGAGTGCCGGATCAATAGAGGGAGGGGCCCGGCGCGCTGAGATAAACGGCCCAGCGTCGCGGCCTATGCCGAGGGATTAAAAGAGGGACAGTAGTACTGTGCGCCTAAACCGAGCAAGGTCTTAGGCGCTTTTTCATTCGGGGCGTTGCCGGTCGAAGGCGAGCGAGGGACTGTCTAGTCCTTCGTCTTGTTTGGCCAATATAATCTGCCAGAGCTGGTTTAGATTGCAGCGGAAGCCAGCCGCTGAGCTGGTCAGATAATAGATCCACATGCGGAAGAAACGCTCGTCGTAGGCGCTTTTTATGCGGTCCCAATTGTGCACGAAATTCTCGTACCAGGCCATTAGGGTATTGTCGTAATACTTGCCAAATGAATGCCAGTCGTTGAGCGTGAATAAACCTTCGGCGGCGTTCATCAGCTGTTTGGGCGAGGGCAGCATGCCGTTGGGGAATATGTATTTATCGTACCAGGGTTCGGCTCGGGTGGTCGATGTGCTGCGTCCGATGGTGTGTAGCAGGAAGAGACCGCCGGGCCGCAGGCGGTCGTGGACGATTTGCATTAAATGGCGATAGTTCTTGTAGCCGACATGTTCGATCATGCCGCAGACCAGGACCTTGTCGAAGGTGCCCTGGGATTCGCGGTAATCGGTTTTAACTATTTCGACCGGCAGTCCTTTGCAGAATTTCTTGGCGTAGGCCATCTGGCTATCCGATATGGTGAGGCCCACGACCTGGCAACCGTAGCGCTCGGCGGCGAATTTGGCGAAACCGCCCCAACCGCAGCCGATGTCCAGGACTTTGTCTGTCTCCGAGATTTCGAGTTTTTGGCAGATCATATCCAGCTTTTGTTCCTGGGCCGTATTGAGATTGTCGGTATCCTTGAAATAGCCGCAGGTATACTGGTTGTAGGGATCGAGAAAGGACATGAACAGGTCGGCGCTGAGGTCGTATTGGACTTCGATGACCTTTCTCGCTTTCAACTTGGTCTGCATATTGAACAATTTGCTCTTCAATAACTGGTACTTCATCCCCAGCGGGACGATCCGTTCATCCAGGTCCGAGGCCAATACTTTGGTAAAGAACTGGTCCAGGGCCTGGCAGTCCCACCAACCGTCCATATAGGCTTCACCCAGGGCCAGGGAGCCACCGGCCAGGACGCGTTTGTACAGGGCCGGATTGTGGACTTGGATATCGGCCGGATCTTCGCCGTTGAGTTGCACGTCTGCCAGGCTCATTATTTGGCTAAAGGTCTGTTGGTATTTATCGCCTGGTTCGGTGGCAGATTGGGGTTGTTGTGCGGGGCTGGTCTCGGTTTTGGTCATTGCGGGTATTTATCCGGTTTGGATGCGGGCGCCTGTGGATCGCCTGGGCGTCGATCTTGAACTGCTTCAAAATAGCGACAAAAGGCTCAGATTCCAAGTGTGGCCATGGGGCCGTAGAAGAAACGGGGATTTCATTGGGCTGCGGGCTCGAGGGAAGTCGGGATGGGGGGGACGAATAAGGGTTTATGCCAAACGGATAGATTTGACATAAACCCTTATTTGTGCGTGGTGCCGAGGGCGGGAATCGAACCCGCACGGGATATACTCCCAACGGATTTTAAGTCCGTCGCGTCTACCAATTCCGCCACCCCGGCAGAGAGCAATGGGCAAAAAAATGGAGGCGACGCCCGGAATCGAACCGGGGATAGGGGCTTTGCAGGCCCTTGCCTTACCACTTGGCTACGCCGCCTCTCATACTATCAAGGACGAAAAGGAAAATACTGTTTGCTCCAGATCCTGTCAACCTGTCCCGGGTGAGCCATTGGCGGGCCTGTGAGGATGGGTTGGGCGGTTGCTCGGGATCGGCCCAGCGGTTAATTTATTCTTGATACCGCCACCAAAAGGAGGGTCTGGCGATGAAGCAGTATCTCGATCTGGTACGCCACGTATTGACCAACGGCACGCCCAAAGAGGATCGGACCGGGGTTGGTACGCTGGCCGTTTTCGGTTATCAGATGCGTTTTGATCTGGCGGACGGCTTTCCCTGTTTGACGACCAAAGAATTGCACCTGAAATCCATTGTCCGCGAATTATTGTGGTTTTTGCGCGGTGATACCAATATCGCCTACCTGACCAAGAACAAGGTCCGAATATGGAACGAATGGGCCGACGAAAACGGCGATTTGGGTCCAGTGTACGGCAAGCAGTGGCGTGCCTGGACCGCCCCTGACGGGGGCCAGATAGACCAGATCCAGCGGCTCGTCGAACAGATCAAGGAGACGCCCGACAGTCGCCGTTTGATTGTCAACGCCTGGAATGTCGGCGAGTTGGATCTAATGGCTCTGACCCCCTGTCATTGTCTGTTCCAGTTTTTCGTCGCCCAGGGCCGACTTTCCTGCCAATTGTACCAGCGCAGTTGCGATGTGGGGTTGGGCGTACCTTTTAATATTGCCAGTTACAGCCTACTCACCATGATGATCGCCCAGGTCTGCAACTTGCTACCGGGGGAGTTTGTCTGGACGGGGGGGGATACCCACATTTACCGCAACCATATAGACGCCCTCCAAGAGCAACTGGGGCGCACTCCCGGACCGCTGCCCACCATGCTGGTTAAGGACCGGGGCCAGGATATATTCCATTTCCGCTACGACGATTTTACCCTGACCGACTACCTCGCGCAGCCGAATATACCGATGCAAATCGCCGTTTGATGGGCGGTCCTTAGAAGCAGGGCTCAATCCTCGTTGAGCAGGCGTACTTCGAGGCGGCTTTCGTCGATATACCAGATGCCCTTTTCGCCGTCCCCATCCAGATCGGCTACAGCGACAACCCAGAAGCCGTCGGCCAGGACACGGCATTCCCACTCGAAATCTTCCATCCACTGCCAGTGCAGGCCCATACTGGAATCGGCCGGATTGAAATAGCGGCCGTGCTCGTAGGCGTGCGCCTGTTCTACGTGGTAGAGCTGCTCCAGGCCCGCTTCCAATTCGATGCGGCGGCGCTGGGTGGGGTCGATATGGGAAAAGTGGATGAGGCCGCAAAAGATCAGCAGCAAAACTAACAGGGCCGTTTCCAGATAATAGGGCCAGTCGGTGGGTAGGGCGATGGGCTTGGGGGGGAAGTCTTCTTGGCTCATGGGAAGTATAGGTCGGCTTCGTCTAGGGTCTGGCCGGCGCCCAGGTCCAGGGAGGTGGGGTGGGCGGCATAGGGCTCGGAGGGTTGGAAAGGGTCGGGCGCGCCCGGGTCGCGCACCTGATTGTCGTTGTCGTCGGCAAAACCGAAAAGAGTATAGGTGCCGGGGGGCAAGTGGCGGAAGACAAATGCGCCTTGGGCATTGGCCCGGCTTGTGTGGCTGCGTTGGCTACCCTCTGCCTGGACGGTAATTAGCATTGGTCCGTCGGGCTCGTCAAGGCCCAATAGGCGACCTTCAATCCTACCCGAGGAGGCTGTATCGAGGACGGTGAAAGAGAGCTCGACACCGGTTTCCAGGGGCTGTCCACCCAAATCGACCAGACGCTGGCCGGGGCCCCGGAGGGTATAGGATCCGGGCGAGTAGGGTTTGTTGGGGACGAATAAGGCGGTGCTGCTGCGGGGCCAGAGCCAAGTGCCGGCAGGGCTTTGGGTGGAATCGCTCGCCGCCCAGAACGAGTCTAGGGGGTTGGTTTGCATCGGCTCGCTGAAGTGTAGTCGTAGGGTATCATCGGGCGCTATATGGCCTTTGCGCCCGGGGTATGTCCGGGCCAGGGTGGGAGCGGTGCGGTCGCTGCGCTGGCTGCCGCGTACGGGCTCGGTCCAGTCCAGCGGCTGGCCGTTGAGATAGAGGCGGGTAAAGGGGTACGGCTGGCCGCCTTGTTGGGGGCCGGTGTGCAAGTAGACTTTGCTCGAATCGGCGGGGCTATTGTATTGGTCCAGGATCTGGAGTTGGTCGAAGGCCACTTCCAGGGTCCGGGCGTCTAATGCCCGGTCGAATTGCAGTAGCAGGCTACCGGCGTGCAGCGATTGGGCCCGTTCTAGGTGCGGTGGGGCGAGCGGATCGGGCAATAGGGCCAGATCGCCGGCGTTGCTGGGCTGGCTTTCGTCTAGGTGCAAATCATTGGCCGGCAGGGCGTGGTCCTCGCCCGGCTCCCACTGTTGGTTGCGGTTGTTGTCGACAAAGGCGAAAAGGCGGTAAGACCCGGCCGAAAGACGGGTAAATTCGTAGGCGCCGTCGCTGCCGCTCTGGGTGCGGTAGTCGGGCATATCGTATCCTAAGCGACCGTTGAAGCGGTCCAGGGCATAGGCCCATACGTGGACCGTTTTAGCCGGCTTGTGGTCGGCGAAAACATGGCCTGAGAAGCGGCCTTGGTTGAGTTGGGCGCCGGTGGCAAAAGCCAGGGTAAAGGACTGGTCGAGATTATTGCCGCGCCGGTCGCGTGCCCCTGTGCCCAGGGTGATAATATAGGTGCGGTTGTTTTGCAAGGGACTGAGAGGGTGCAGACTGAGGCGGCGACCGTCCCAATGGTGGCTAACCTGCACCTGGGGGGTGATGAAAAGGGCCTCGGTCGTGCGCGAGTGGTCCATAGCCTCGCTGAAGACCAGGTCTACCCTCGTGTCGGGCCCCAGACTAATGGCATCGGTCGCCGGGAAGTGGTCGACTACGCGCGGGGCTGTGCGGTCGACGGGACCGCCCGAGGGGCGGCCCGGTTTGGCACAGGCGCTCAGCAGGGCCAGCAGGCAGGCCGTGCTAAAGAATGTAGCGGCCCAGGTCCTCATCCTCGAGAATACCCTGCAATTTGTCGATGGCCAGGCGCTTGGTGATACGCACCGTCCGGGGGGTTGGGGAGGACTGGAATAGGATCTCTTCTAACAAGGCGGATAGTACCGTGTGGAGTCGCCGAGCGCCGATGTTTTCCATGCTCTGGTTGGCCTCAAAGGTCAACCGGGCGATTTCGTCAATGGCCTGGCGGCTAAAGGATAGCTCGATGCCGTCGGCGGCCAACAGCGCGGTATATTGCTTGATCAGCGCGTTGTGCGGCCGGGTCAGGATTTGCGCCAGGTCTTTTTGGGCAAGGCTATCCAGCTCAACGCGGATGGGGAAGCGCCCCTGCAATTCGGGGATGAGATCGGCGGGGCGGGCGGTGTGGAAAGCACCGGCGGCGATGAACAGGATATGATCGGTATTGACTTGGCCGTAACGGGTATTGACCCGGCAGCCTTCGATAAGGGGCAAGAGGTCCCGCTGCACACCTTCGCGCGATACGTCGGGGCTGGCTTTGGACGGCTCCGTGGCGGCTATTTTGTCGATCTCGTCGAGAAAGACGATGCCGCTGTTTTCTACCTGGGCAATGGCCTGGTCGGCGACGGTCTGCCTATCGACAAGCTTATCGGTTTCCTGGCGCACCAGCAGCGTCCGGGCTTGGGCCAGAGGCATCGCTTTGGGTTGGGCGGGGCGGGGCGCCAAAGTGGCGATGAATTCGCGCAGGTCGAGGCGCGTTGTCGCCAGGTCGGCGGCTGCGGCGAGGGCTTCCGGGGTGGCAGGCGGCTCGGGTTGGGAATCGACCAGGACGAGCCGGTCTTCGAGCTGGCCGCCGCGCAATTGGCGGCGCAGACGCTGGCGCTGGGCGGGGGCTGCTGTTTTGTTGGTCTGGGGGGCCAATAGATCGAGCAAGCGCTCTTCAGCCTGCTGATCGGCTTGGGGGGCCACGGCGGCGCCGTATTGCTGCTGAATTGTGCCGACGCTGAGCTCGGTCAAGTCGCGGATAATTGATTCAACATCGCGGCCTACATACCCCACCTCGGTAAATTTGGAGGCTTCGACCTTGATGAAGGGCGCCTGGCTCAATTGGGCCAGGCGACGTGCGATTTCCGTCTTGCCGACGCCGGTGGGGCCGATCATGACGACATTATTGGGTGTGATTTGCGTCTGTAGAGAGGCGGGCGTTTGCCGCCGACGCCAGCGATTGCGCAGGGCAATGGCTACCGCGCGCTTGGCTTTTTGCTGACCGATTATATGGTGGTCGAGGCCGGCGACAATCTCTTCAGGCGTCAATTCTTTCACCCTGGTCTCCTTGTATGGCGGGGCCCGGCGGGTTGGTCCGGGACACTTAGCTGGGACTATTGGAGGGCAGTTCGATAAGGTCGATATGGGTATTGGTATAGACGCACAGATCGGCGGCAATGGTCAGAGAGCGGCGGACGATTTGCGGCGCGCTCAGGCGCGAGGCCTCGACGTAAGCCCTGGCCGCGGCAATGGCAAAGGGGGCGCCCGAACCGATGCCGAGTAGGCCGTCGTCCGGACTGAGGAGATCGCCGTCGCCGGTAATGAGGAGGCTGCGCTCGGCGTCCATAACGGCGATCATGGCTTCTAGGCGGCGCAGGAAGCGGTCGGTGCGCCAGTCGCGGGCCAATTCGTGGGCCGCCCGTTCGAGGTTGCCGTTGAATTCTTCGAGGCGCAATTCCAGTTGGTCGAGCAGGGTAAGGGCATCGGCGGTGGCTCCGGCAAAACCAACCAGGGCCCGGTCGTTGTAGAGGGTGCGAATTTTTGAGGTCTGGTGCTTGAGGACGACGTCCCCGTAGGTGACTTGGCCGTCGCCGCCCATGACTACTTTGTTTTTGTGGCGGAGGCCCAAAACGGTCGTGCGGCGCATGCGGGGTTGCAAAGGGAACTCCTGCGTTAAAAAGGGTTTAGGAGCGTGGATGGGCCTGCTCGTAGAGCTGGCGCAAACGCTCCAGGCTGGCGGGGACGGGGCGCGGCGGCACCGGTGTCGAATGGCCTAGAAGACCCCGTACAGCTTGCTCGTCGGCCCCGGCTTCCAACAGATGGGCGGCAAAAGAATGGCGCAGGACGTGGGGACTGAGGCGGGTTTGGCTGGCGATTTTGCCCAGGTAGTGTTTGACCAGACGTTGGATGGAGCGCCGGTGCAGGCGCTGGCCGCGCTCGTTGAGGAAAAGAGCCCCGGCTTCTACATGGTCGATTGCCAGGCCAAGAAGGAGTTCGGTGCGGCGACGAATATAATTTTGCAGACTTTTAAGGGCCCCCTGACCAATGGGGATAATGCGCTGGCGGCCTCTGGGGCCCGACACTTGTATGGTACCTTCCTCCAGATTGAGGCCCGACAAATTTAATTGGACCAATTCGCTTAAGCGGACTCCGCCACCGTAGAAGATATCGAGCATGGCCCGATCCCGGGCGCCCCTGAATTCCTCGGGGGGCGGTAACTCTAGGGCTTCTTCGATTTGTTCCAATGATAAAAAGGCGGGAGGGCGGGGCTCGGCTTGGGGCGCCGACAAGCCGGTGGCCGGGTTGGCCGCCAGGATTTGCTCGCGGCATAGATAACGAAAGAGCCCCCGCACGGCCGCCAGTTTGCGGGCCACCGTGCGAGGGCTTAATGCCCTACTTTCCAGTTCGGCCAGATAGGCCTGCACTAGTTGCGGCTCGACAGCGGCCAGGGGCAAGCCGGCATCGTTGAGACGTGGATAGAGGAAGCGGACGAATTGCTGCAAGTCGCGGCGATAGGCCTCCAGGGTGTTGGGGGCGTAATTGCGCTGGTGCTGCAGGTGATCGAGGAAGCATCTGACACCCTGCTCGGTGCCGGAAGAGGCTTGCAAATCGGTCGATGGGGGCATCCCTGGTCCCTAGTCGTCTTGGGTATTGTCTATCTGGTTATTACATACCTTGCAGCTGAGGGACGATGAACCGCCGCGTCGGTCGCGCTCGAACAGCAGCGGTGCTTGGCAGTGGGGACAGGCCTGGAGCACGGGTTTGTCCCAACTGGCGAATTTGCACTTGGGATACTGGTCGCAGCCGTAGAATACTTTGCCTTTGCGCGATTGTTTTTCCACCAGTTGGCCGCCGCAAGCCTCCTCCGGGCAGGGAATGCCCAGGAACAGGGGTTTGACGCTTTTGCAGTCTGGGTAGGAACTGCAGGCCAGGAAACGACCGTAGCGGCCTGTTTTTACCTGCATGGGGGCGCCGCATTGGTCGCATTTCTCGTCGGTGGCCGGCTGGTCTTGTTCGTCACCCAGGGGTTTGGTGTTTTTGCATTCGGGATAGCCGGGGCAGGCCAAGAAGCGGCCGTTTCGGCCCCATTTGATCACCATATTGCGGTTACATTCCTCGCAAACGATGGCGGATTCTTCCTGTAGCGATTGCTTGAGTTCCTTGCGGCGCTTATTGGCGTCTTCGAGGGTGTCTTTCCAGGAGGCATAAAATTGCTCGACGGCATCGACCCAGCCGGTGGAGCCCTCTTCGATGCGGTCGAGTTCGTCCTCCATTCGGGCGGTGAATTCGACGTTGAAGATGTGCGGGAAAATTTCCACCAGCAGTTTGTTGACGGTATGGCCCCGCTCGGTGGCGCTGAGGTAGCGATTATTGACTTTTTCGACGTACTGTCGGTCCTGGATGGTGGTGATAATCGAGGAATAGGTGCTGGGACGGCCTATGCCTTTGGCTTCTAGTTCCTTGACAAGGGCTGCCTCGGAATAGTGGGCCGGTGGTTTGGTGAAATGCTGCTGCTGGAATAGCTCTTGCAGTTGCAGTATTTCGGCGCGGGCGATATTGGGCGGCGGTCCATCGTTGGTTTCTTCTTCCTCCTCCTCTTTGCTTTCGCTGTAGACCTGCGAAAAACCTGGGAATTGGGTCGAGGATCCGGACGAGCGCAGCAAATACTCACCGGCTTCTATATCGATAGTGGTGATATTGAGGATCTGAGGTCTCATTTGTGAGGCGACGAAGCGATTCCAGATCAATTCGTACACCCGCACCTGATCTCGGGTCAGCAGGTCCTTGAGCTGGCCCGGGTCGAGATCGACGGAGGTCGGGCGAATGGCTTCGTGGGCGTCCTGGGCGTTGTTTTTGGTCTTGTATTTATTGGCTTCTTCGGGAAGAAACTCGGGACCGTAGCGGTGACTGATTTGTTCTCGGACCTCGGCTAGGGCGTCGTCGGAAACGCGCACCGAGTCAGTGCGCATATAGGTGATAAGACCGCGGACTTCGCCTTCTAATTCTATCCCTTCGTATAGTTGCTGGGCCACGGCATCGGTGCGTTTGACCGAAAAGCGCAGGCGGCGGGCGCAGTCCTGTTGCAGGGTGCTGGTGGTGAAGGGCGGGGCCGGGCGACGCAATTGATTGCGTTTTTTGACTTCCTTGACGCGGAGTTCGGCTTGATTGAGAGCGGCTGCCATGGTTTCGGCCTGGGCCTGGTCGGCAATGGCTATCTTCTCACTTTTGTGGCGCACCAGGCGGGTGCGGAAGGGCTGGCCTTCCTCCTGTTTGACCAGGGCTTCGATAGACCAGTATTCCTCGGCTTCGAAGGCCTCTATTTCCCGGTCGCGTTCGCAAATGACGCGCAGGGCCACCGATTGGACCCGACCCGCCGACAGGCCCGAGTGGATGACTTTCCACAACAGGGGGCTTATTTCGTAGCCCACGAGTCGGTCGAGGACGCGCCGGGCCTGCTGGGCGTCTATTTTTTGCAGGTCCAGGGTGCGCGATTCCTGAATGGAGTTGCGCACGGCCTTGGGGGTGATCTCGTTGAACATGATGCGCTGGACATTGTCTTCCTTGCGCGCGATGGCGTGGGAGACGTGCCAGGCAATGGCCTCGCCCTCGCGGTCGGGGTCGGTGGCCAGATATATGGTTTCGGCTTTTTGCGCCGCCCGGCGCAATTCGGTAAGGATTTTCCCCTTGCCGCGGATGGTTACATAGCGGGGTTTGAAACCGTGTTCTATATCGATGCCCAATTCTTTGGGGGGCAGGTCGCGCACGTGTCCCATGCACGATTTTACCACGAAGTCTTTGCCCAGAATTTTGTTTATGGTTTTGGCTTTGGCCGGAGACTCGACGACTACTAACGATTTACCCATGCGGTTTTTTACGGTGCCCATCGCCTTTTACGGGCGGGATGCACCGTCCCTTAATGAACTATATATAATGTTTATGTGAGGTGGATCAAAACCAATATAGACAACACCCTAGTAGATTGCAAATAGGTCTGCGGGGCCAGCGCTGCTTGACAAAGATGGGCTCTGATTGTTTCGTTGACGTAGTTTATTCCCTTTGCCAGGAGTCGCTGTGATAGCCCGACGCACCCCCGAAGAAATTGAACGGATTCGCGCCAGTTGCCAAATTGTATACCAGGTCCAGCAGGCGCTTGAGGAGGCCGTAGCACCCGGTGTCACGACGCTGGAGCTAGATCGCATGGCCGAAGAACTGATACGCGACGAGGGAGCAGTCCCCGCTTTCAAAGGTTATCACGGTTTTCCCGCCTCTATCTGCGCTTCAGTAAACACCGAAATCGTGCACGGCTTCCCCCGGTCCCAGCCGCTGCAGGAAGGCGATATTGTCACGATCGATGTCGGTGTGCTCCTAGAGGGCTATTACGGGGACGGGGCTTTTACTTTGGGACTGGAGCCGTTGTCGAGCCAGTGCAGCCATCTTTTGCGCGAGACCAGCCGGTGTCTCGAATTAGGCATTGCCCAGGCTCGGCCCCGGGGCCGCCTGTCCGATATTTCACACGCTGTACAGACGCACGCCGAGGCCAATGGGTTGACTGTAATTCGAGATTTCAGCGGCCACGGCATTGGCCGGGCCCTGCACGAGGAGCCCAATGTCCTCAACTATGGCCCGCCTGGCAAAGGGCCCCGTTTGCAGCCGGGCTTTGTACTGGCTATTGAACCCATTTTGGGCTTGGGCAGTGATGGAGTGGATACCGCCGCGGACGGCTGGACAACCACGACCCAGGACGGGTCGTTAGCAGCCCATTTCGAGCATACGGTCGCCATTACAGAGCATGGGCCCGAGATACTGACTTTACCGTCCCAGCGGCGGGCGCAGGTGACCGCAAGCCAATGAAGATTACCTTCCTGGGGACCGGGACTTCGGTCGGCGTACCCCGTATTGCCTGCGATTGTCCGGTGTGTTCGTCTACCGATCCCTACAACAAGCGGTTGCGGTGCTCCATATTGCTCGAATACGGAGAGGCCGCGGTATTGGTCGATACTACCCCCGATTTGCGCACCCAAGCGCTGCGCTACGATATCCGGCGAGTCGACGCGGTGCTGTTTACCCACGCCCATGCCGATCATTTGCACGGGCTCGACGATGTGCGCTGTTATTGCTTTGAGCGAGACAGCCCGCTGCCCTGCTATGGCGACGCCAATACCCTCGACCGCATTGGCCACGTTTTCGATTACGCCTTCAATTCGCCTTATAAAAGCGCTTTGCCGCAATTGGAATTGCATTTGATCGAAGATGTTTTTGAGCTATTTGGCCGCCAGGTCGAACCCGTCACCGTATACCACGGGAAAATGCCGGTGCTGGGCTTCCGCTTGGGGGGCTTTGCCTACGTCACCGATTGCAGCCGGATTCCCGCTGCGTCTATGGATAAACTGCGCGGTCTGGAGGTCTTGGTGATCGACGCCTTGCGCCACGAGAAGCACCCTACCCATTTCAATGTTGAACAGGCGCTGGAGGCGATCGAATTACTGCAGCCAGAACGGGCTTATTTAACCCATATCGCCCACGATTTGGATCACCGCACCACCAATAAGGCGCTGCCGGAGCGAGTTCGCCTGGCCTTTGATGGCTTGGATTTGACCGTGGACTAAAGGGAAGAAGCGACAAAAAAGGGGCGGCTGCTTAATGCAGCCGCCCCTTTTTTTGTTGGCTTATTGGCTTAGCACTTGGACCAGCCGCAGTGTTTGCAGCTGAGGCAATTGCTTTCGTGGGTCACCGAAGAGCCGCATTCAGGGCAGGTGACCGTGCTTTTGGGGCCGTTGTCGGAGGAGGGAGGCGGCGGCGGGGCCGTGTCCAATTCTCCGGGCGTGGCGGAGCTTTCCGACTCGCCGACGCGCCGCTGCAGGTAGCGTTCGATGGCTTTGCCAATGGCGTCGGGCGTGGAGAGGATCAATTCGCCGTTTTCCCATACCGGGTTGGGGCCCGAAATTCCTTTCAGGGAGCGAATAACTTCCAGCGGATCAATGCCAGAGCGCAACGAGAGGGAGATCAGGCGGGAGATGGCTTCGGACTGGGCCGCGGCATTGCCGCCGGCCTTGCCAATGGCGCTGAAGACTTCGCACAGCCCCTGTTCGTCTTCGTTGATGGTGACGTAGATGCTGCCTTCGCCGGTGCGAATACGCTCGGTGACGCCCCGGGTGACGGCCGGCCGCTGGCGCGGTCGGTAGCCGTGCTCGCCGATCTCTTCGGGCGAGTCTGTCTTGTCGGCGGCATCGTCGGTTTGCAGAATGCCCTCGCGGCTGCCTTCGCGATAGACCGTGACCCCTTTGAGACCTTCTTTGTAGGCCGTGATATAGATATCGGCCACTGTTTCCACGGTTATGTCTTCGGGCAAGTTGATCGTAGAGGAGATGCTGCTGTCGGTGTACTGCTGGATGACTCCCTGCATTTTAACGCGGAAAAAGGGATCGATATCGTGGGCGGTGACGATGTATTCGGGCAGATCCTCGTCGCTGCCAAAGAGTTGTTTGACCAGGGGATGGTAGACTTTGTAATCGCGGAAGCTTTCGCCGTCGGCTTGTTTGACGCGGCGATTGTAGCTGGTGCAGAAGATGGGCTCGATTCCGGAGGCGGTTTGGGCGACGATGGAACCGGTACCCACGGGCGGCATCGTGATCAGGGTGCTGTTCCGCAGGCCCGATTCGGCGATTTTACCCTGTAACTCCTCGGGCAAATTTTGGATGAACTTGCTCTGGGAGATGCCGTCCCAGTCGAAAAGGGGGAAGGCGCCCTTTTCCCGGGCCAGTTCCACCGAGGTCTCGTAGGCGCTGTGGCAGATGGTCTCCATCATCTGCTCGACGGCTTCGAGCGCTTCGTCTGAATCGTAGCGCAGCTTCATCAGGACTAGGGCATCGGCCAGGCCGGTAACGCCCAAGCCGACGCGTCGGTCGGACGATACGGATTGCTCGATTTTATCGAAGGCGTGGTTGGGCATATTGTATTCGATAACGTCGTCTAGGAAGCGGGTCGCCACGCAGGCGCATTCGGCCAGGTCCTCCAAGTTGACGGTGCCGTCGTCGCGGATGAACTGAAGCAGGTTCAAGTTGCCCAGATTGCAGGCGGTATACGAGGCCAGAGGCTGTTCGCCACAGGGATTAGTGCTGGTGAGGGGATTGGCGTATTCAACGTTGTGGAATTCCTTCATCGTATCCCAGAAGATGATACCCGGCTCGGCGCTGGCATGGGCGTTGACGATGATTTTATTCCACAATTCCCGGGCGTTGACCGTGCGGTAGATCTCGCCGTTCCACTTGAGGTCGAAATCGGTATCGTCTAGGACCGCTTGCATGAATTCGTGGGTGATGAGGACGCTGATATTGGCGTATTGTACTTTGGTGCGGTTGGCGTCGTTCTTGATCGTGATGAAGTCTTCGATATCGGGGTGGTCCACCTGCAGGGTCAACATGAGGGCGCCGCGGCGTCCGGCCTGGGAGACGGCGTTGGTGCTCTCGCTGAGCAGGTTCATAAAAGCGGTACAGCCGGGCGATTGGTCGACGGTGGCGTTGACCGGGGCGCCTTTGGGGCGCAGGATCGACAGGTCGGTCCCTACCCCGCCACCGGTGCGGTAGACCATGGCCGACTCGCTCAAGCAGCGATAGATACCGTTCAGGCTATCTTCTTCGATGGGGATGACATAGCAGTTGGACAGAGTGGGCTTGCGCTTGGCTTCTTCGCGTCCGGCCCCGTGCATGACTCGACCACCGGGAATAAATTTGAAATCCATGAGCAGGGAAAAGAAGCGGTCGTACCAATACTGCTCGTTCTGTTCGACCGAAGCCATTGCCCGGGCGATGCGGTCCCACATTTGCAGGGGACCCGACTCGCCAGGGGCCAGATATTTGTTGCGCAATACGTCTATGGCCAGATCGTTGTCGCCGTAGTACTCTTCGGCCGTGGCCGCTTTGGCGAGTAGGTCGTCGTGGCCGTTGCGTTTGAGCCCGTGGTCTTCCATTTGCGACAGCAGGTCTTCAAAACGATGGACGCCCGTTTGTTCGGCCTCTAAGTCTTGCTTGAGATCTTCTGTAGACATAAGTATGGAGCCCTTCCCTAGCGAGCACAAAAGTTCTTTATGCGAGCGGGGGAATACTCGCCAGAAACTTGAGAAACGCTGCTGGTTATAGTAGTGACAGAAATAGGGGGAGGTGAAACTGCGCTCTCCTGAGACCACATTATCTCAGGGGTGCGCAAGAAAAAGCCACAATATCTTGTAGCTTTCACATCAAAAGTAGCTAGGTTAAGGCAGCTCTGTCAAGCGCTTTTTCGCTTTTGTTACGAAAAAAAGACGTTTGGGATCAGTGCGGCAGTTGATCCAGTTCGCGGACGAAATCGCTCTTGTCTTTGAATTGTCTGTACACCGAGGCAAAGCGCACGTAGGCCACTTCGTTGAGGTCGCGTAACTGGGTCATGATTAACTGGCCAATTTTTTTGCTGCTGACCTCTTTGGTAGTCAGCGTGGACAGTTGGCTTTCCACCTGATCGACCAATTCTTCGATCTGGTCGATGGATATAGTGGTCTTATAGCAAGCCAGATGAATCTTCTCCAGCAGCTTACCCCGATCGAACGGTTCGCGGCGGCCGTCTGTCTTGATGACGGTGAGGGGGACGTGTTCTATATACTCGTAGGTCGTGAAGCGTTTGTTGCAGCCGAGGCACTCCCGCCGGCGGCGGATGGCCATATCATCGCGGCAAGAACGCGAATCTACTACTTTGTCGTCCGGATGGTCACAATAGGGACAACGCATACCCAACCTCCTGAAAGCGAAGAACAGGTGGCGATGGCACGGGGAATTTGGATGAGTCCAGGGGAGACAGCGCGACGGGGAGGACGAAATACTACTTTAGAATAACAAAAACAGGCAGATATGGCAACCATATTCCCGCCGGGGGGATTGTTTGGTCCCGGCGGGAATACTATTTGAGCTTGAATGTGAAGGGGACGGAAGCCCAAACACGCACCGGTTTATCGTTTTGAATGGCCGGGTTGAAAAGAGTCTGTCGCACGGCTGTCTTAGCCGCTTCGTGGAAGACTTCTGGACCAGTGACCTCGCCCACTTGTTCGACACGGCCGTCCTTGCCGATAAGTACCAGAACGAAAACGCGTCCTTCGATATTGGCCTTGCGAGCGATTTCGGGATAGCTTGGTCTAACTTGTTTTTTTACAGTGGGTTGCTGCTCTACTTTCCAGAGTTCGACGATTTCCTCTTCTTCCTCTACTTCGATCTCTTCGACGATTTCCTCCATGGGCGGAGGCGGCGCCAGGTCGTCCAGATCCAGGTCGAGGTCGGTGGTTTCTATGGTGACATCGTCGGGGATATCGGGGCTGTCTGTGGCTACCGGCACCACGGGGCGGGGTGGGGGCGGTGGCCGTCTTTCCTGGCGCGTTTCGGGAATATCCTCCAACTGGATAATGACGGGAGCCTGGGGTTTGTCGTAGGCTTCGGCGTCAAAGGAAGGGAAGATGATAAAGATGGCCGCGTGCAGGACGGTTGAAATACCCACACAAGTCCAGAAAATCTTGCGGTAGGAGAGTTTCAAGTTGGCTTTGGGGTGTTTGCCGCGAATCATTCCTCCATCTCCCGTCTGGTGGAGAAGTTGACGCGTAGGGCGTCTACTTTGCGCAATTCCTGGAGCAGATCGGATACTAGCCCGAACTGCGCCTCGCCGTCGCTTTTAATCGAGATGACCATGCGCGGGTTAACCGTCAGTTTGCTGTGGATGATTTTCCCCACTTGGTCCAGGGCGATATTCTGGTCGTCGATATTGATGGCCCCTTGGCCGTCTATCCAGATGCTGGTGACATGGCGGCGGTTGAGTTTTTCTATCTCCAGGGCCGTGGGCATGTCCACGGGTAGGCCGCGGAAGCGCACAAACACCGTTGACACCATGAAGAAAACGAGCAGCAGGAAGGCGATATCGGCCATGGAGGCGGTGGGCACCGAAGTCACCACTTTGGCTTTGCGGGTAAATTGCATAATTGGACCGCTATTGTTCGGGGTTGGCGATCGAGATGCGGGTGGCCCCGGCCAATTTCAATTCGTCGAGGACGTCGACGAATCGTTTGTAGGTGGCGCCGCGTTCCGCTTTGAGGGAGACGATCAATTTGTCGTTGGCCGCCAGGCGGCCAACGACGTTGGCGCGCAAATCCACAAAGGCCACTGGAGTCAGGCTCTGGTTTTCGTAAAAGGCGATTTTATCGCCTTTGGCGATCCAGATATTGCAGATATTCTTGGAGGGCACTTCCTTGGTCTCGGCAATGGGCGGCAAATGCAAAGACAGCCCCTTGTCCTGGTACATGGTCGTGGTGACCAGGAAGAAGACGATCAATAGGAAGGCGATATCCGCCATCGAGGAAGTCGGGATTTCGGGCAGGACTCGAGTTTTTCTAGGTTTCAGCACGGCTCTGTTCCCTTCAGGCGCTCTTTTCGTGCTGGATTTCAGCCAGAATATCTATGAAGGCTCCGGTATGCTCTTGCATATCGGCGATGATGCGGTCGATGCGGGAAGCGAAAAGATTGTAGAAAAACTGGATGACGATGCCCACGATGAGCCCCGAAGCCGTAGTGATGAGGGCTTCGGAAATACCGCCGGCCACCAGCGAGGGTTCGACATCGCCGGCTTCCTTGATGGCTTGGAAGGCGCCGATCATACCGCTGACTGTGCCGAGAAAACCGATCATGGGGGCCAGATTGGCCACCGTCGACAACCAGACCATACCTCGTTCGAGGAAGGCCATTTCAACGGCCGCTGTATTTTCAATGGATTTCTCCACGCTTTCAATGCCCCGATTTAGGCGCAGTAAGCCAGCGTGGATCACGGTGGCCACTGGGCCGCGCGTCTGCGAGCAGAGCTCGGCGGCCTGTTCAGGGCCGCCGTTGCGCAGGGTTTCTTCCAGGTTTTTAAAGAACTCTTCGGCGTTGATGGCCGCCTTGCTCAGGGTGATCATCCGCTCAATTGTTACTGCGATGCCAAAAATAAGTAGTATGAGGAGGGGCCACATGGCCCAACCGCCGTCTGCAAAAAGCTGACCCATGGTATCAATATCTCCTTAGCATTAGGTCGGTAAAGGAATTTATTCTCCGCTTTGGGTTTCTTCGCCGCCGAAAAACTCACGCTTGAGTTTTTCCTCCACTGTCTCGGGCGGCCGCAATTGCCAGATGCGCTGCTGGGCCACATCTTCCCAATTGGGATCGGCTTTGGCCTTTTCGAAAGAGGCGATGGCGCCCTCTTCGTCGCCGGCATTGGCCAGCAGGCCCCCTTGCATAATTAGCAACTGGCCGTCTGCGGGGTTTACTTTGAGGCCACGGTTGATCCATGTGCGCGCCGTGGCGTCGTCGGTATTTTTCAGGTGCCATTTGGCCAGTTGGGCCACGGTCTCCAGGTCCTGCGATTGGGCCTGGGCCATATTCTCCAGTCCCTGGACCCAGGTGGTCTTATCGCCGTTTTTTTCGGCCAGCTGGACAATCTGACTATAATAGGAATAACTATTGGAGGAATCGAGGGCGGCCAGGCTGGTCAAATTCTGGTAGGCCCCTTTGGTATCGCCGGTCTTTATCTGCAATTTGACGATATCCTCCAGGGATTTCACCTGGTTGGCTGGCGGGCCCCTTTTGTTGCCGCCAGAATTTTGCAGCAGGCGTTGGCGCCAATGCAGGGCCTGGTCGATATCGCCCTGATCCTCGTAGAGGACGGCCAGCAATTCACTCAATTCGCGTTTTTGGTGGCCGGCTTTCACCAAATGGGTATAGTGGCGAATGGCGTCGGTGGTCTGGTTGTCGCGTCTGTAGAGATCGCCCAATTTGCGCCGCAGGTCATTTTTTTCGGGCTTGGCTCTGACGACCTTGGCGAGAAAGTGGGCCGCCGAATCGGCCTGGCCTGCGTGGGCGTAGAGTTGGTAGAGGCGGAGATTGGAATTGTAGTGCAGCGAGTCCAGTGCCACGACCTGGAGAAAGGCCGCCCGGGCCTGGTCGTATTGGTTTTGCCTGTAGAGAATATCGCCCAAAAAGAAAAAGGCCTTGTGGTCATCGGCTTTGTAGGTCAAATAAGACCGGTAATAACGGACGGCGTCGTCGTATTCTTTTTTCTGCCGGGCGGTTTTGGCCAGGAAGCGGTATTTGCGGATGGAATCCTCTACCGCCACCTCTGCCGCTGTTAAGGGTGACGAAGCAAGAGTGCCGGCGATAGCTAGGGCAAGTAGGAAGAAAAGACTTATCATAAGTGAGTTTTGCGCAGGGAGAAGTGGGACTGGCCACTATGCGGGGATCAAGTTCGCTTGAGTATAAAAAATATAGAGAGAATAGGCAAACCAAATTCTAAGGCTTCTAACTCTAAGTTTCAGTGAGACTTACCAAGAGTAAAATGGATCTTGATTGTGGCAGTTGAGTGACAGATGTATGGCGCTTGGCGGGTTTAAGGGCTGGAACGGGGAGCGACGAAGGGGGATTGCACTTGACAGTTGCGAGGGTTTCCTTTGACCTTTCTTCTGATACGCGTCGTTGCCGCGGGCCTTTGAGATTGAGGGAATGAATAAAAGCGAGTTGGCCGGTGTCAATATTTAAGAACGAGGAAATATGCGGCGAAGATCCCCCGAACCCCGTCTCAAAGTACACGATGTCCAGCAGGATGAACACCTGTGCCTTCTCGCCACCGGTGATGCGGCGGCTTTCCGCTCGCTGGTGCGCGAGTACTACCCCCTCGCCTACAATTTGGCCAAGAAGACCCTGAGTGATCAGCGGGATGCTGAGGAGGTGGTCCAGGACGCGTTTGTGAAGATCCATCAGGCCATCGGTGATTTTCGTGGCGAAGCGGCGCTCAAGACGTGGATACTGCGCATTGTGTTGCGGCTCAGCCTGAATCGCAGGAGAGATCGTTCGCGCAGTGCGTGGCGGCGGTTGGGGCTGCACCATCGGGACCAAGAGCGCGGCGACGGTGGTGGACAATCGTTCCGGGAGGAGCAACTGCCCAGTCCGGAGGCCGATCCCGAAGGCGCCTATATAGCGCGGGAAAATCGCCGGATTATTATGAGCTTAGTGGATGGATTGCCCGAGCCTCTGCGACAGGTACTGGTGCTCAACAGTTTTGACGAATTGTCCTACGAGGAAATAGCCGCTGTCCTCGATATTCCGGTAGGGACCGTGGGGTCGCGTATTTACAGTGGTCGCAAAGCATTGATGAAACAATTGCGCCAACGCGAGCTTTTGTAGGCGGGGCGACCGCGGCGATTATTCTGATTTGGAGACCAAGGATGGATTATAGACCGTGGAAAAAATGGACCAGAGGGTTCAGGCTCTCCATGTTCATAGACGGTGAACTAGAGCGCCCAAAAGCAGACCAATTACGCGAGCAACTGGTTTTTGACCAGCGCTTGAAAAAAGATGTGCGGGATTGGACCCGCCTCGATAGATTGGTCGTAGAGGCTCTGGGGGAAAGCGATATGGCCGGAGTGAACGAGCGGGTCGGGCAGATAGAAAAGATGTTGGAACCGGAAGTCGAGATCGCTGCCGGGACAAAGACGCGGCGTACTATCAAACCGGCCCTGGTGGCTTCGGTGGGGGTACTGGTAACGGCCGGTATTGCACTGGCCGAATTGCGCCGACGGGGCGTGGTCTAAGGCTGGGAGGGGAATTATGAACTGGTTCGAGCGCATGAAAAAAGGCTTCAAAAAGGGCCGCGGCCGCCGCGAGATTCCCGAGGGTATCTGGAGCAAGTGCAAAGTCTGCAGCCATACTTCCTATCAGATAGCCCTGGAGCGCAGCGGCTGGCTGTGCAGTGAATGCGGCTACCATTTTCCCATTAATCACGGCCAGTACGCCGATTTGTTGATCGATGCGGATACTTTTGTCGAGTTGGACGCCGATATCGCTACCGCCGATCCGCTTAAATTCAAGGGCCACAAGCGCTACGGCGACAGCATTCGCGCCGGGCGCAAGGCCAGCAATATGAAAGAAGCCGTCTACACCGGCATCGGTCGTATCGGTGGCCATTCCGTTGCCCTGGGAATAATGGATACCAGCTATATTATGGGCACCCTCGGGGGGGCTACGGGGATCAAGATTGCCCGTCTTATAGAACGGGCGATAGAGGATCGGCGGACGCTGGTCCTGGTGTGTCAGTCGGGCGGAGCGCGTATGCAGGAAAGCGCTTATTCGTTGATGCAGATGGCCAAGATAAGCGCTAAATTGCACCAACTGGCCAACGCAGGCCTGCTCTATATAACGGTCTTGACCGACCCCACCTTGGGGGGGGTGACGGCAAGTTTTGCCATGCTCGGCGATGTCATTCTGGCCGAACCGGGCGCCCGCGTCGGGTTTGCCGGGCCGCCCGTCATCAAACAATTTCTCGGCACCGACGAGTTGCCGGAAAATTTTCAGTTGGCCGAAACCGTGCTCGAGCACGGTTTTATCGACCGCATTGTCCCACGGCCCGAACTGGCCTTGACACTGGCGCGCTTTATGGCACTGTTGGTTCCCGAAGGCGCAGAATCCAAACCCAGTCGGTAAGCCGCTCTGTCCTCCTGGTTCGATAGGTCGCCCAGGTCGCTGGCTGCCATTGCCTTGGCGGCGGCTTTTACGGTGGTTGGGGCCTATATTACCATTCCTTTCCCCTATCTCCCCGTCACTTTGCAGGCGGCGGCGGCCTGTCTGGCCGGCATCTGGTTGGGGCCGGTGAGGGGGGCCACGAGTCAAGGGCTCTATCTGTTGCTCGGTCTGCTCGGTCTGCCGGTATTCGCCGGCGGCGGTGGGGGCGTGCAATACGTGATAAGCCCGACATTTGGTTATCTGCTCGGTTTTATGGCCGCTGCCTTTGTCGCCGGCTTGCTGGCGCGGGGGAACATTTCGTATTTGCGCTGCTTACTGGCCGTGTACGCGGGCATGGTGCCCCTGTATCTGTTGGGCATGGCCTATTTTCTGCTGGTCGCCTATTTTGTTGCCGGTCCCCATGCCAGTATCGAGGCGGTATTGGCCATTAATGCGCTACCCGCCCTCAAAGACAGCATTCTGGCTCTGTTGACGGCCTATATTGCCCTGCAGGTAAAAAAACACCTGTCGCTTTAGCTTCGGGCGATTGGGGCGGGTTGCTGGCAGGGTGAGTAGCGCACGTCAATCGGTCTATTCAGTCCTCTATGCCAGCAAAAAAGAAATCTCGGCGGATGGCTCCTGGCCCGAGGTCGGCGAGGAGGCAGAAACGTCCCCGCAAACAAGCTTCTCTGAGCTGGGCGGTTGCCCTGCTAGACGGTACGCAGGATATCGTCCGCGGCGAATTGATCCGGCGTTGTGGCCGGGACTGCCGGCTGCTAAGCCATGCTCGGGCCGATGAAATTCACTTCACCTATACGGGGTCGCCGACAAAACTGCTGTCGCTGGCGACCGCCCAGACGCTGCTGCTGAGAACGGACTTCGCCGTATCCCGGCCGCGGACCCTGTTGAGCCCGGAACATACGGCGGCGTTGGTCGAACTGATCCGCAAAGCGCAGGAGATTGGTGGAGATGGTCCGGCCCGCAGTTTTCGCTTTGACGCCGCTGGAGCAGGGTCGCCGACCATGCGTCGCATTGCCGAGCGGATTGAAGAGGGGCTGCAGATGACTTTCGACCCCGAAAACGGTGAGTGTGTGATCGTTTTTAGACCGGGGGGGGCGGGTTGGGAAGTCTTGTGTCGAGTGGGAAATCGGCCACTGGCGGCGCGGCCATGGCGGACAGTTAACTATCGGGGTAGTCTCAACGCCGCCATCGCCGCATGTATGGTCGAGTTGAGCCGGCCCCAACGGGGGGACAAATATCTCAATATCATGTGCGGCAGCGGGACGCTGCTTATTGAGCGCCTGTTGCGACTTCCCGCCTGCCTTGCTGTGGGCCTGGATCGGTCCGCCCGGGCCGTTGCCGCCGGGCGCGAAAACGCCGTTGCCGCTGGCCTGGCCGGGCGTTTGCAATTTATCGTCGGCGATGCCCGCGCGGTCGATTTTCCCGAGGCTTCCTTTAATGTGGTCACGGCTGATTTGCCCTGGGGGCAATTACTCGGTTCCAAGGAGGCCAATAGGCCCCTGTATCGTGCCGCCTTGGCAGAGGCGGCGCGGCTTTGTCGGCGCGGCGGCACGATGGTTCTTCTTACCCAGGATACGCCGGCCTTAAAAGCCGCCCTGCCGCAGCTGGAGCAGAGCTGGCAAATTATCGACGAGCGGCGAATTATGCAGCGCGGCTACCGGCCGCTTTGTCTGAGTCTGGAGAGAAGATAGCGATGATCAAAAGATATTGCGCAGTTTGATACGCAAATTGGATTGTTCCGAGCTGCGGCCAAAATCGAGGCGGATGACAAAATCCGAATTCCAGTAGAGGCGGAAACCGGCCCCGCCGGTCAGGTGGACATTGGTCGGCTCTACAAGGCCCAGCGAAGGCCAGACGCGCCCGGTGTCGGCAAATAAGACCCCGTGCCATTCGAGGTATTGCTTATACAGGCGCATGGAGCTTAGGAAGTAGCGCAATTCGGTATTGGAGAAAAAGCGGATATTGTCAGTGAAGCGCTGGGTGTCAAAGCCCCGCAAATTGTCGTTGCCGCCCAGTCCCTTGACGCGCCTGCTGCCGCCGATCTCGCCGAAGGCGTAGAGGGGGATGGTGCCCTCCAATACCTCGAAGACCATGCGATGGGCCAGATTGAGGCGTTGCGAAAGGGGATAGTAGTGAGCGTCGGTGAAGGTATAGCGCCTAAAGTCGATTTCCTCGAAGAAAAGACCTAGAATGGAATTGCGCGAGGTTTCATAGGACCATTCGTGGAAAGTGCCGGCACGGGGAATGGTTTCGTCGTCGCGCGTATCCCAGACTAAGCTGATGCCGAGCAGGCCGGTAACGCCGTCTTTGACGCCGTCCGGGGTGCCTTCTTCTAAGTAGAAAGCGGTTGTGCCCCGATTGCTGACATCCGAGCGTTCCAAACCAAAATTTGTTGTCATGGACAGCGGACCGACAATATCTCGTATCAGGGTGAATAGCAGGCGGGGGCGGTCCAGGGTATAGAAGTAGAAATTTTCGTCCTTAAAATCGTCGTGGGTCGGATCGACATAGTTCCTGTTTAAATCGCTTAGATTGCCCAAACCGTAATAGCGCGTGCGCAAATCGCGTTGCAGGCTCAGGCGCAACTGCAGGCCGAAGCCCGTTTCCGAAATATGGGGCACTTTAAGACGCAGGTAAAAATTGTGCTTGCCTTCGATAGAGCGATGCAAATGGAGGGTGAATTTGTAGCGGTAGGGCCGGCGGCTGTAGTCGGCCCACTGCACCCGGGCCCCGTAATTCCAGCCCGTATTGGGGCTGTAATATAGAAAAGGCAGGCCGGTGAAACCGTAGTCAACGCCGTTGAGTCTCAGCTGCCGCCGCTGGGCCAGCCAGCGTACGACTTCAACGGTCTGGTCGGTGGCCGCCTTGGCGTTGACTCTGGTCAGAAGGTCGGAGGGGGCATCCGCTTCTTGGGTGGAATCAGGGGGCGCTTCCTCAGCGGCTTCGGTGACAGAACAGAATAGGGCTAAAGCCAGAGGCCAGAGGAGGGCGCAGGGGAATAATTTTTGCACTGGTGTCCACACGGCCTTGCCGGCTCAGCGCAACGGGTTTGCGGGGCGTGTCGGCAAAACTTGCCAGGGAAGGGACAGGAGAATCGCTTGGCGCCGTCGATATATTTTTTTGCGGCGGTTGCTAAGATCGCTCAAAGCGTTCCCTATCTCGCGGTTGGGGGATGGCGGCCAGGGAAAATTGGATGGCCGTCAAGGCCACCACGTCTTCGTCCAGGGCGGCAATATCACCACAATCGCCGTCGCTTTTAATCTGTAGTTTGCTGGAGGCGTACACATAGCGGTCGGTACGGGCATCGTGGGTGAAAAAGGCGCCGTACGCTGTCGGCGTCAGTTCGGTGAAACGTCGAGGGCTGGCCAAGGTCGTGGAATGGGGCATATTTACGGTTAGCAGCGGGGCGTTTTGCGGCAGGCCACCAGTCAGCAATTCGGCGACGATGGATCCGGTTACTTGGGCGGCGTTTTCGCCCAGACGGTCGAGGTCGGGCTGGGGCCGGCCCTGATGCCAGCTGGCGAAGACTTCGCGCTCCAACCGCATGGAGAAGGCCGCTGCCGGGACGCCGCTGAGTGCCCCTTCAATGGCTGCCCCGACCGTGCCTGAACTAAGGAAATAGGCCAGACCGGCATTGCTGCCGATATTGACGCCCGAAACGACCAGGGCCGGTTTGGTGGGGCAGAGCCCGTGGATGCCGAGATTGGCGCAATCGGCGGGGAAGCCGTCCAGGGTGTGCAGGACAAAACCGTCGCATTCGACTGTATTTAGTTGTAGAGGCGTGAAACGGCTCATGATTTTGCCCGTCCAACTGCGTTCAGAGGCGGGAACAAGGGTCTGGACTGGTGCCAGGTCGGACAACCGGCGAATCAGGGGTAAGAGGAAAGGGGAATCAATACCGTCGTCGTTGGTCACCAGGATCCAGGGATCGGTCCCTGCCGTAGATTCGTGCAAAAAGGTGCCTCCCAAAAGGATTGGTGTCGGTTGCAGAACAGGCATTTGGCCCTGCGCGGGTGTAGAACTATAATAAAATTCGCAGTGGTTTACTATTAAATTCCCTCGTCAGGCTCAACTTGAGCGCAGTCCTAAAGGACTGTGTCGGTGGGCCCTGGAAGGAATGCCTGGCGGCTTATTGGCTACGGGACTAGATGTGTCTTTAATCGGGACTGACCGGTTTGCCATGGGACTGCTGCACCGACCTGGTCTCTAAGAGGTAAAAGCTATGGATGAAACCATCGTCCTACAGGAATTAGAGGCCTTGGCCCAGGAACTGGATGTGGAGGTGCGCTACGACGATTTGGATAGCGATGGGGGCATATGCAAATTCAAGGGCCAATCGTATCTGTTCGTCAATCGGGCGCTCTCGGTAACAGAGCGCATCGGTGTCCTGGGGCGCGGCTTGGCCGCTTTTCCCCTGGAGCAATTGTTTATACGGCCTCAGGTGCGGAAAATATTGCAGCGCTACGGCTCCGATCTTTGAGGGCAGGGACTGTGTCGGCGGCCTTCCAGATCTGTTGACAGGCCGGGTAAATGCGGCTATCTTATAAAGTTTCGTGCCGAATACTCGGCCCTTATATATAAGGAATTAAAGAGAGCGAGTTGAGAGGCCAATATGCCCAAAATAAAAACTCATAAGTCTACCGCTAAGCGCGTTAAGCGCAGGAATTCGGGCAGTCTCAAGCGCGGCAATAGCGGGGCTACTCATTACCTGGTCCGCAAGTCTGCCAAGCGCAAGCGCGGCTTCCGGCTGATCGAATCTATATCCGGCGCCGATATGCTTAAGGTCAAGCGGGCCCTGGGGATTAGATAGAAATTGCTTTAATACTGGAAATCTCCTGGATATAGACTGGTATCGATCCGATTGAGGGAGCCGTTCTGCGACCAGTACCTGTTTCCCAGATTGCTTTTTATCGTGTCTGTTTTGCGAGGAATAGTACCCCATGCCAAAAGCAAAAAATAGCGTCGCTTCAAGAAAGCGTAAAAAGAAGGTCCTCAAATTAGCCAAGGGCTATTGGGGAGGGAAGAGCCGCCTTTTCCGCACGGCCCAAGAGGCCGTCAACCGGGCCCAGGCTTACGCCTACCGGGATCGGCGCAACCGCAAGCGCGATATGCGCCGGCTGTGGATAGCCCGAATCAACGCAGCGGCCCGCATTAACGGTCTTTCGTACAGTCAGTTCATGTACGGTTTGAGTCAGGCGGAAATCGAGGTGAACCGCAAGATTCTAGCTTCTCTGGCGGTCGAAGATCCGACCGCCTTTACCGCCCTGGCCAACCAAGCTAAAGAGCAGTTGTAGGAGCGTTTTTCAGGGCTTCTGTCAGGCCCCTCGGGCCTGACAGTACGGGTGGATTGAGGAGCTATGCAGAAAGAAATTGAGGCGCTGGTAGAGGCGGCTCTGGGCGAAATTGCCGGGGCGGCCGATACTGCGCAACTCGATGAAATCCAGGTGCGTTATTTGGGCCGCAAAAGTCGATTGACCGAAATATCTCGTCAAATCGGCACTGTCGAGCCCGAGCAACGGCCCATCTTGGGGCAGGCTTTCAAAGGCGGCCGCAAGACCATTGAGGATGCGCTGGGGCAGCGCGCCTCGGCTTTGCAGCAAGCCGTCGATGCCGACGAAGCCTTCGATATGACGCTGCCCGGCCGACGCCCCTTGGCCGGTAAGCTCCATCCCTTGAGCCTGCTCACCGAACAGGTCAGTGATATTTTCTGCGGCATGGGATTTACCCTGGCCGACGGACCCGAAATCGAAGACGAATACCACAATTTCGACGCCCTGAACACCCCAGCTGACCACCCCTCTCGAGATCTGCACGATACCTTCTATCTGGAAGACGGTCGTCTCCTGCGCACGCAGACATCGACAGTGCAGATTCGCATTATGGAGCAGCGGCAGCCCCCCATCCGCATTATTTCCCCGGGGCGCTGCTATCGGCGCGACACCGTCGATGCCACGCACCACTTTGTCTTTCATCAGATAGAGGGTCTCTACGTCGATGAAGGAGTTTCCCTGGCTGATCTGAAAGGTACCCTCATCGCCATGGGGCAGCAACTATTGGGTGAGCAAACCCAGATTCGCTTGCGGCCGCATTTCTTTCCTTTTACCGAACCCAGCGTCGAATACGATTTTTCCTGCTCCATTTGTGCCGGGAATAACGCTTCCTGCCGGGTGTGTAAGGGGACGGGCTGGATTGAAATAGGCGGGGCCGGCATGGTGGACCCGGGGGTCTTCGAAGCAGTGGGTTATGATGCCGAGCGTTATACCGGTTTTGCCTTTGGCCTCGGGATCGATCGCATGGCGATGATGTTGCACGCCATTGACGATATTCGTCTGTTTCTGGAAAACGACCTGCGCTTTATTCGTCAGTTTTGATCGGGCCGCGCCAGGGATCTTTTCCGTTTTTTGCCTTCCGTTAAAGTTTGAGATTGCCTTTCTATGAAGATCACTTATAAGTGGCTCCAAGAGTACGTCGATTTGGATTGGGATTGGTCTGAGTTGGTCGATCGACTCACTATGGCCGGCCTTGAGTGCGAGCAAATCGACGATCTGGTCCAGCGCTATAGCGGTTTTGTCGTCGGCCATGTTCTGGATTGCCAGGCCCATCCCAACGCCGATGCCTTGTCTGTCTGCCAGGTCGATGTGGGCGCTCAGGTCAATACCATTGTCTGTGGGGCCCCCAATGTGGCGGCTGGCCAGAAAGTGCCCGTCGTATTGCCGGGGGCCAATCTGCCCGGCGGTCAGTCCATTGGCCAGGCTCGGATCCGGGGCGTTGAATCAGCCGGCATGATATGCTCGGCGGCCGAATTGGAATTGGGTGATGACGACGGTGGCATTATGGTTTTGCCGGATGGGGCCCAGGTTGGAACGCCGCTGGCCGCCCAGTTGGGGTTGGACGATGTGGTGATGGAATTCGAAGTGACGCCCAATAGACCCGACTGTCTCAGCCTCGTCGGGATCGCCCGAGAAGTAGGGGCCCTCAGCCAGCAGCCGCTGCGCCTGCCCAACGCGGCTGCCGTTGTGGCCGGGCCCCCCGCCAGCCGGGATATCAACTTGGAGATCGACGATGTGGAGGGGTGCCCGCGCTATGTCGGGCAGGTCATCCGCGGGATCACCGTCGCCCCTTCGCCGGCCTGGTTACAGCAGCGCCTGTTGGCGGTGGGCCAGCGATCTATCAACAATATCGTCGATATAACCAATTATGTGATGCTGGAGTTAGGGCAGCCGCTCCACGCCTTCGATCTGCATCGTATCGAGGAAGGGCGCATTGTCGTGCGTCGGGCTCGCGCCGGTGAGGAATTGACGACGCTGGACGGGGCGAAGCGGGCCCTCGACGAGGAAATCCTGGTTATCGCCGACGGCGCCAAGGCCGTGGCCCTGGCCGGGATAATGGGTGGCGCCAATTCGGAGGTCCATGCCGAAACTCGGGACATCTTGCTGGAGGGGGCGTATTTTTCCGCCCCGCGGGTGCGGTTGGGCTGTAACCGATTGGGGCTATCTACCGAAGCTTCCATGCGCTTCCAGCGGGGCACGGATTACGATTCGCCTCCGGCTGCGGTAGCTCGGGCGGCCGGATTGATCGCCACTATTGCAGGAGGGGAAGTGGCCAAGGACGCCATCGATATATATCCCCAACCCATCCAAGCTCCTACCGTGACTGTGCGGGTCAGTCGCATAAATCGCTTGCTGGCCACCGATTTAGAGGGGACAGACTGTCGGCGTATCCTCGAAGATTTGGGGTGCCGGGTAGAGCTGGGGGCCCATCGACTCCAGGTCGTCCCGCCCAGTTTTCGGCCCGACTTGGTTCGCGAAGTGGATTTTGTTGAAGAAGTAGGGCGTATTTTCGGCTATGACCGCATTGCCCCTAGCAAACAAAACAAAGGGCCGTTGGGTGCAGGCGAAAACGACAGGATTTTGCCCGAAACCGCTGCCCGCCGCTGTTTGAGCGGTTTGGGCCTGGACGAGGTTGTGACCAATACAATTGTCGAGCCGCGCTGGTTAGCTCTGATGGGGGACGAGGAGCCGCTGCAATTGGCCAATCCTCCTGCCGGCACCCAGAGTGCTTTGCGCACCAGTCTGATACCCAGTTTATTGGACGTGGCCCGGCGCAATTTCAACCAGCGGGCCTCGACCGTGGCCGTTTTTGAATTGGGCAAGTGTTTTTGGCCCGGCGACCAGGGCGAGGGCCGGCGCCTGGGCGGTTTGTGGGCCGGACGCGCTTCGGCCTCTACCTGGCAGAGCGATCAACGCGAAGTCGATATCCTCGATCTCAAGGGGGTGGTCGAGGTGCTTTTAGAGGGGCGCGAGCCGAGCTGGACGTCTGCCGTCCATCCGGCCTTGTATCCGGGCCAGGGAGCCCGCATTGGACTGGAGGGCAGGGAATTGGGTTTTCTCGGCAGGGCCCATTCCGACCTATGTTCGGCCTTTGATCTGGACCGGCCAGTGTTTATCTTTGAGGTGGACCTGGATTTAATGGCGGCAGAGGACGATGCGGTGACCAAGGCCTTCCAGGCCCTGGCTAAATTTCCGTCCATTGAGCGCGATCTGTCTATTATTGTCGAGCAGCAGACCACTGCCGCCCAGGTCGTTGAACAAATACGGCAGGTAGCCCCGCAGCTTATCGAGTCGGTGGATTTAATCGCCGTTTTCCAGGGCGACCAGATCGTCGCCGGCTCTAAAAGCCTGACTTTTTCCATCCGCATGCGATCGGCGGAAAAGACGATGGAAGACAAGCAGGCGGATCAGGTCGTAGCTAAAGCCCTGCGCCGTTTGCAGCGGACCTTGAAGGCGGAATTGCGCTGAGCAGGGGCCGCGGGTTTTTCGTCCGGTTAAAACTGCTTTACTGGGGCAACCAGTATCAACAGGAGATATGGAAGGCATGGCAGTCGACAGCAATTTCGAACGGCTGGAAGAAAAATTGAACCGCTTTGTCGAAGTACTGGCCCAGTTTCAGCAGGAAAATGCCGCTTTGAAGGGACAAATAGAACAGCTCCAGTCCGAGAGTGTTCAGTTGCGCAGCGACAACGAGCGTCTGCAAAGACTCGAGAGCGAATTCCAGCAAGGAGTGGACGGACGCGAGGAGGTCAAAGGCCGTATCGAGAATCTCCTGGCGAAATTGGATGCAGTGAATCTATAGGCGCCTAGGCGGATTCGAGGGGCTTTTTGACCAGGTAGAGCATTGCTATGCCAGATGGCGATCCAACCAATGTTTCCATCGATGTTTTCGGCCGCAGCTATACCATTGTCGCCGACAGCGAGCAAGCGCCCGAACGCATACGCCTGGTCGCCCAGTTGGTGGATGAGAAAATGCGCCAGATCCACCAGGAAAACGCCAGCCACTCGCTGTTGCAGTTAGCGGTGCTGGTCGGCTTGGATCTGGTGGATGAATTGCTCCAATTGAGGGCCGAATACGATAACGCCGAATCGAATATCATTCAACGCACGACTAAATTGAATGCTTCATTGGGCCGTCTATTCAGTGATGTGGGTATTGAGCTGGTCCCCTCGGATAGTGCTGAAGGACAGGATCGAAAAGGCGTTTCGAGTTAAATTGAAACGCCACTGAGGAAAGGGAGGGGGGTGCAGGGGTGAGCGAGTCGCATTGACTGTCCTCTGGCCTGTTCCTGGGCAAAGGAGAGTATTGCAAGGCGCGTCGGCCGATCTGTTGAAGATAGCCGGGGCGCCTCGGTTTATTTGCAGATTGGGTCGCGACCATGGGCCATTGGCTGTGCAGATTAACTAAACGAGGTATTACATTATGACCCTCGAGTTGTCCTCCGGGGTCCTGGCGGGCCTGGCCGCCGTCTTGTTGGGTTGGGGCGGAATAACGGCCTGGTTGGCAGTCAATCGACTCCGGCGCGGGAAACTGGGCCAGGCCAAAGAGAAGGCCGAGCAGTACATGGTCGAAGCACGGCAAAGCGCGGAAGCTCTGAGAAAGACCAGTACCCTAGAGGCCCGAAACGAATGGCATAGGGAGAGAGGGCCCCTGGAAAAGGAGCTGGAGAGCAAGAAGGGAACTTTGCGTGAATTGGAGGATCTCCTGGCCAAACGCGAGCGCCAACTCAACCGCAAAGTCGATGTGCTGGAAACGAAGGAACACGTCCTGCACAAGGCAGAGGAGGAATTTGAACGGCGCGAAGAGAAGATAGCCGGGGAAGAGGCTCGGGTGGCGGCAACGTTGCAGCAGCAGCAGCAGCGTCTGGAAGAATTGGCCGGAATGAGCCAGACCCAAGCCCGCGCTATGCTGGTCAAAGGGCAGGAGGACCGGGCCCGTCAATTGGCCGCCCGCAAAGTGCGGGGAATCAAGGATCAGGCCGTGGCCAACGCCAACCGGCTGGCCAAGGATATCATTGTCCAGTCAATGCAGCGGTTCGCCGCCGATTTGGCCGTCGAAAGTACCATCTCGGTAGTTCATTTGCCCTCCGACGATATGAAAGGGCGCATCATCGGCCGCGACGGGCGCAATATCCGCTCTTTTGAGATGATCACCGGCATCGAGATAATCGTCGATGATACGCCCGGTATCGTCATGCTGTCGGGTTTTGACCCCCTCCGCCGCGAGGTGGCCAAAAACACCATGGATAAACTGATTCTCGATGGCCGCATCCATCCCGGGCGCATTGAGGAGATTTACGAGAAGTCGAGCCAGGATATAGAGGAATTAATCCGCGAGTCGGGCTCCAAAGCCGCTTTTGATCTGGGGATCCACGACCTGGCCGAACCGCTGCTGGAATTGCTGGGCAAGCTCCGTTTTCGCACCAGTCTCGGGCAGAATCTGCTTACCCACAGTAAAGAGGTCGGTTTTTTAGCGGGTATGATGGCGGCCGAATTGGGGCTCGATATGACATTGGCCAGACGGGCGGGTTTACTGCACGATATCGCCCTGGCTATAGATCACGACGGCGGCGATCCGCCGCAAATGAGCGCTGTCCTGGCGCGCAAAAACGGCGAGCATGCCGAGGTGGTCGAAGTTCTGGCGACCCATCGTCGGGAGATGCCCTCGCGGACGGCGACCGCCGCCCTGGTGGCCATTGCCAACGAGATTTCGACCAGTCGCCCCGGGGCCCAGCGCGAGAAGATAGAAGAGTATATCCAGCGGTTGAAACGGATCGAAGAGATGGCCGAGGGAATGCCGGGGGTGCGACGGGCTTTCTCCCTGCAAAACGGCAAGGAGATACAGATTTTGGTCGACAGCGGCAGCGTCGATGACGCCTATGCCGACCAGATGGCGGATGAGATTGCCGAAAAGCTCGAGCGCGACCAGGATCAGCCCGGGCAAATGAAAGTCTGCGTTATCCGCGAAGTACGGGCGGTGCAATTCGCCAACTGAGAGAAAGGGGCCCTGTGAGGATTTTATTCGTCGCCGATGTCTTCGGCCGCGCCGGACGGCGGGCGGCGGCGCTGTGGATTCCCCGCTTGCGGGAAGAACGGCAGGTCGATCTCTGTATTGTCAACGGAGAAAACGCCGCTGGCGGCTTTGGGCTTACCGAGCGTATTCTGCGCAAATTCCATCACTACGGGGCCGATATAGTCACTTCGGGCAACCATATTTGGGATCGACAGGACTTCTTACCGCATCTCGATCGTTCCCAGGGCGTGTTGCGCCCCTTGAATTACCCCGAGGGGGTGCCGGGGCGGGGAGCCGCCTTGGTACCATCGGCAACCGGGGTGCCGGTAGGGGTAGTCAATCTTCAAGGGCGCACCCACCTGCCCAGTATTGACTGTCCCTTTCGCACTGGTCGGGAAGCCGTGGAGCAACTCAAGAAAGAGACGCCTGTGGTCTTTGTCGATTTCCACGCCGAAGCCACGGCCGAAAAAGTGGCCATGGGGTGGTATCTCGACGGCCTGGCCAGTGCGGTCGTTGGCACGCATACCCATGTGCAGACCGCTGATGAGCGCATATTGCCCCAGGGGACGGCCTATTTGACCGATGCCGGCATGACCGGCCCCCACGATTCGGTCATAGGCATCCGGGCCGAAATTGCTATCCAGCGTTTTATGCAGCAAGTCTACGTCAAATTCAAACCGGCCGAAGCCAACGCGAAATTGTCCGGCGTCCTGATAGATATAAATCCCGAGAATGGGCGGGCCTCCAACATTGAGCGCCTGCAGTTAGCCGTTCCTGAGGTCGGCGAGGACGAAGACGGGGAAGGAGCGTGAGGCGGCCATGAGTACGGGTGAATTAGACCATAACCGACCCTTTCGGGTTGCCGAGATAACCGACCAGATCAAGGAGACGTTGGAGCAGGGCCTACCCGAGTGTTGGGTGGAAGGAGAAGTCTCCCAATATACCCACCACACTTCGGGGCACCGCTATTTTACCCTCAAGGACGAGGCCAGTCAGTTGAGCTGCGTCCTGTTTAAATGGCAGGCGCGCAATATGGACTTTGAGCCCCAGGTCGGCGATCAGGTGGCCGTCTACGGGCGTGTCTCGGTATACGAGCGGGGTGGGCGCTATCAATTTTATGCGGCTCAATTGCAGCCGGCTGGCGTAGGGGAGATGGCGCTGGCTTTTGAGCGTCTCAAGCTCAGACTTGAAGAAGAGGGGCTGTTCGAGCAGAGTCGCAAAAGAGCCTTGCCGGCTTTTCCGCTGACTGTGGGCATCGTCACTTCGGCCACGGGGGCGGCGATTCGCGATATTATCCAGGTTATGGGGCGCCGGGCTCCCGGTGTGCAGCTGATCTTGCGCCCTGCTCGGGTCCAGGGGCTGGGCGCGGCCGATGAGATTGCCCAGGCCATTATAGACTTGAACCAGCATACCGATGCCGATATATTGATCGTCGGTCGAGGTGGCGGCGCCCCCGAGGATTTATGGTGTTTTAATGAAGAGGTCGTCGCCCGGGCTATTTACCAGTCGGCCAAACCGGTCATTGCTGCAGTGGGGCACGAGGTAGATTATACTATTGCCGACTACGTCGCCGATTACCGCGCCCCGACTCCGTCGGCGGCGGCCGAGGTCGTGGTTCAGGAATACGGTCTGCTTGAGGATCGGGTACGGGATTGGCGGCAGCGCCTGGCCGTGGCTCTGCAGGGGCGGCTCGATGCCTGCGCCCAGCGCTTGGATAACCTCGATGCCCAGCGCCTGACCCGTTGCCTCGAGGACCGTCTGGCGCAGAGTGACCAGTTCCTCGATGAACGGCGACAGGCTTTGGGCTCGGCGTTGGCAGCCTATATGAGGAATCGCACCGAACCTCTGCGCACGGCCGCGGTGCGGCTCCAGGCGTTGAGTCCTCTGGCCAGTTTGAGCCGGGGGTTTGCCGTATGCCAACAGCTCCCCGAAGGGCAAGTGGTCAGTGACAGCCGGCAATTGCAACCGGGACAGCAAGTAAAAATGCGCTTCCACCACGGGGAAGCCCTTTGCAGAGTAGAGGAATTGAGCGATGGATGAATCGACCTCGTTTGAAGAGGCGCTGGCCGTGTTAGAGGACAATGTCGCCCGTCTGGAAGACGGGGAACTGGATCTGGAGCAAGCCCTGGCCGTTTTTGAACAGGGCATTGCTGCTTCGCGCGTCTGCAGTCGTTGGCTCGACCAGACCCGCAAGCGTGTCCAGGTTTTGCTCGAAGGCGAGGAGCAGAATATGCGTCTTGATTTTCTCGATGGGGAACAAGACCAAGAGCAATCCCCTTAAAAGCCCTCCTGCCGGTATCGGGATTCTGTCCTATGCTAGTGCGGCTTTATATTAAAAACTTCGCCCTTATCGAAGAGGTTGAGATTGAGTTCGGCGCCGGACTCAATGTTATCACCGGAGAAACCGGGGCGGGAAAATCCATTCTCCTGGGAGCCCTCAATTCCATTCTGGGCGGTTCAGTAAACGCCGATTTGGTACGCAGCGGGGCGGATAAATGCATCGTGGAGGGGTTGTTTGAATTTGCCTCAGGTGATCCGGTCGAAGGCCGTCTTGAAGCCGTCGGCGCCGAACTGGATGACGGACAACTAATTGTGCGGCGCGATATTGGCGCCGGGGGACGTTCGCGGGCCTATGTCAATGGGTTGGGCACGTCGCTTAAAGCCCTCAAGGAGATTGGTTCCGTACTGGTGGATCTGCATGGCCAGCACGAACACCAATCCTTGCTCAACGTTAATCTGCACGCCACCTTTCTCGACGACTTTGGTGCCCTGGGAAAGGGGCGCCAACAGGTTCGCCAGGCTTACCGCCAGCAGCGGCAGACGCAAAACGCGTTGGAGCGTTTGCTGACAGAGCGCCAACAACTGGTGCGCGAAGAGGAAATGCGCCAATTCCAACTGCAGGAGATCCGCACCCTGGATCCCCAAGTAGGCGAAGAGGAGCGACTTGAAGGCGAGTTGCGCGTTTTAGGCAATCGGGAGACGTTGGTGGCGCTGGCCAGTCAGCTGTACGAGCGCCTCTATCAGGCCGAAGGATCGGTGGTCGAGCAATTGGGGCAAGATCGTCGCAACATGGCCAATCTGGTGGAAGGCGATCCGGGACTTAATGAACTGGGCGAAGCCTTTGAAGGCCTGATCTACGGCGTCGAGGATCTGGCCTCCAGCCTGCGGGCCTATGCCCAGAATACGGACCGAGACCCCGGACGCCTCGACCAACTTAATGAGCGTCTCGATGGTCTGCGGCGGCTAAAAAAGAAATACGGCGGTACCCTGGAGGATGTGGCGGAATTTGGCCGCCATCTGGCCCAACAGGAAAGTCGCGCCGAAGATCTCGACCAGGAAATTGCTCAGAGGCAGGCCGAACTCGCCGATCAGCGCGGTGCCTTTGCGCATGCTTGCCTGAGGCTGTCAGCCCAGCGGCAACGCCAGGGACAGCGCCTGGCCCGGGCGGTCGATAAGGGCTTGAAAGGATTGGGTATGGCCCAGGCGCACCTGACAGTGGCCTTGGTGCCGGCAGAGGAGGAGGAGGGGCTGGTCGAGCGCGACGGCAAACGCTGGCGTGCCGGCGAAGAGGGGATGGAAAAAGTGGAATTCTACATCGCCGCCAACGCCGGCGAAGGACCCCGTCCTTTGGCCCGCATTGCATCGGGCGGCGAAATCTCTAGGATTATGCTGGCGCTCAAAGAGGTAATCGCCGAAAATGATACTGTGGCGACGCTCGTTTTTGACGAAATAGATGTCGGGATATCCGGGCGCATCGCCGCCGCAGTGGGCAAAAAACTCGAGGGGTTGGCCCAGTCCCACCAGACGATCGTGATCACGCATTTGCCACAGATCGCCAGTATGGCACACCGCCATTTCTCCGTTCGCAAGCGCCTCGTCCGAGGACGGACCGTAACCGAAGTGGTGGCCCTTGAAGAGGCGGAACGGACGGAGGAAATAGCGCACCTGTTGGCGGGCGAAACGGTTTCGGATACGGCCCGCCAGCACGCCCAGGAGATGCTCGAATAGGCGACTTCTTGTTCGCCTGGCTCGACTTCGCTTCGCAAATTTGACGTCTTATGCTGGCCAATATACTCAGTATTTTGCGGGTCGCCTTATTACCCGCCGTTCTCTATGGACTGTGGACGGACGGTCCGTCGACTCTCTCCTGGACCACCATTATGCTGCTCGGGCTGGCCGTGGCCACCGATATGGCCGATGGTTTTGTCGCCCGGCGTTTTGGCCAACCATCACGGACGGGCCAAATAGTTGACCCGTTGGCCGATAAGATCTTTTTGGGGGGCTTGGGGGTGGCTCTGGTGTGGTGGCGGGAATTTCCCTACTGGTTGTTGCTCATGCTGGTCAGCAGGGATGTCATTATCGTCCTGTGCGGGTTTATTTTGCTGCGGACTCGCAGGGTTGTTATACCGGCCAATATGTACGGCAAGATCACCACGTTCTTTGCCAGTTGCGCAGTGCTGGCTTTCATTCTGCCTGCGCCCCCTCCGCTGCGGCAGCTATTTATCTACAGTACGGCCCTGTTCATCGTTGTATCCAGTATTAGCTACGTTGTTATCCTGATTGGGGTGGTGCGCGTCAAGATCGACTGACAGGCTAAAATTCTCTATTGACCGGATTGGTGCGCCCTTATTGAGGACGAGGGCGCTTTTTTGTGCTTCTTACTCTCTATTTGCCGACGCCAGAAACGCTGGAAAATTTTCTTGATTTTGGTATCGGGATCTAGCTGGTCGGGCGCAAAGGAGGAGGGCCCCTTGAGAATGCGCCGGTGATTGGTGCGGCTGCGAATTTCCATCAGTTTGAGCATATATATACCGCTTAGTTGGGCTGGTACAGCCGGCTCCAGTACGTGGAGGCTTCCGCCATTTCCCTGCCGCGGAGATGGCTCTGCAGCATTTCGATAATTTTGAGCCTGAGGGCGAGTTTGCGCAGGTCTATATGGGCCATATGAATACCTCAGAAACCTAAGCCGAAATAATAGCGCCAGCGATCAATGAGCGGGTCGTCGGCATTGACTTGCAGCGCTTTGCGGTCGAGCGGGTGGGCCACTTGCAAAAAGGCCTGCATGGGAATGCGGTAAAAAGTGAAAAGCTGCAGGCGCAATTCCGCCCCGACATCGGAGAGAAAATCGTCGCGGTCGAAATTGCCGGCGTCGAAATTGTCGAAGTTGCCCACCGCGCCTGTCTCGGCGAATAATTCGGCGTAGAGTTGGGAGAAGGTGAAGTTGAGGAAGCGCATATTGAGGCGCTGGATGATGGGAAACGAATAGCTGACGCGGCCGTAGGCCAGTTTGGAGCCCGAGCGGGCGAAATAGGGATAGCCGCTGAGAAAGTTGAGGCCGCCCAGATAGTAGCGCAAGGGCCAGTAAAAGCGGCCTTCAAAAAAGCCACCGTCCTCGATGAAGCTATCCTTCAGCTTGATATTGCGGTAGGCGCCAATGGCGGAAAACGAAAGGCTATTGTCAAAGGGCAGGCCAATCCGTTCGACATACGAGACAATATATTCGTTGACGCGGAACTGCTTTTTCGATGGGCCGAACAGATCTCGCGTCGTTACGTCGGGGGCGGTAAGCTGGGCTAAGGAATCGGCCAATGTCGGCTGTAAGTAGCGATAGATCAAACTGATACCCCGGCCGGTCGGATTAATGCGCTGGTTGGCCTTGGGAGTCGATTTGCTATAGCTCCAGGCCAGTGTGATATCGTTGGATTTGTAGAAATCGAGGTTGCCGTAAAAGGCCTGCGGATCGTCTTCGTTGACCAGCAGGGTGTCCTGGGCGACGAGGGCTTCGGGCAGGGCCGAGGTAATATCGATATCGCCCTGGCCGTCCCCGTCGATATCTTGGACGATAAAGACCTTGCTCTGTTGGCGGAATCGCTGCAGCGACCAGTTTTCGTCGTAATCGCGGAGCGAATATTGGAAGGTGAGTCGCTGCCTGGAAGTCAGCGGCATATTGATCCCGACCGAAGCGGTTTCGTAGATATCCTTGATCTGATCCCGGCGGCTGTCTATCTCATATATATATTGCTGGGCGTCGGGAATGAGCAGAGCGGTTTGCGCGTCGATTGGTATCGGGAAAAGGGTGGAGGCCTGGACGGTATCGGCATTGGCGGTGGCGCTTTTGAGCATATTGTCTATTTCGCGCCGGCGGTAGCCCACGTACATGGAGGGGTTGAAACTGCGGTTATTGCCTACCATGGGCCGCAAGCGGCGTTCGAAATAGAAGCCGACATCGGTATTGAGGTCGGTCTCTTCGCGGGTATTTTTGCCGACCACGCCCCAGGCGGTTAAGTCCTGGCCGCCGAACATATCGCCGGTGGAGAACTGGACGCCGGCGCTGACCTGGTTGAGGCCGAAGGTATTGCCCACAAAGGTTGGGCCAATTTGGAAAATAGGTGTGAAATTCAATATGTTGCGCCCGCTATAGCGACCGACTGTAAATTCCTCGCTGAGTTTGGGGCCTTGGAAAACGGATTGGAAATCGCGCATGGCCACTGGTTCAAACAGGGCTTGTTGTTTGTAAAAGCCCGGCTTGAATTGGTACAGGCTGTAGTCCATGGCGTGGTAGCCGGCGTATACTATATCTCCCTGCGGAGATACGGCCGGCGAAAAGGCGCCCCCGATTACGTTGGTGAGCTGTTCGACCCGTTCGCTGTCCATATCGTAGCTGTAGATATTGAAGACTCCGGAGCGGTCCGAGGCAAAGACGAAACCTGTGCCGTCGGGCAGCCAGTAGGGGTCGCGCTCGTCGGCCGCCGAAGACAGCAGAGCACGGAAACCAGAGGTATCTGCCGCCGGAAAGGCCAGACTGTCGGGGAATACTTTGAGGGAATCGGGGACCTGCTCGCGTTTTCTCAGGCCGTAGGTCTTGGGGCGGGGCGGGCTGTCGGCGCGGATGATGGCGATATCGCGGTCCTCGCCGCGGAAAATGCTGAACAGCAGCCATTCGCCGTCGGGGGACCAGCGGGGGGCGCTGTACTGGGTGGCGTCGTTATTATTGGTTAGGTACACCAGATCTGTACCGTCGCGGTTGATCAGACCAATATTGTTGGTGCCGTCTTCGTTGCGGACAAAGGCAATGCGCTGGCCGTCGGGCGAAAAAGCAGGGTCTTTGGCGCGCAGGCGGGCGCTGATACGCTGCATCTTTTCGCTCTCTATATGGTAGACATAGAGATCGTTGAGGCCACCTTTATTGCGCGCGAAGACGATTTCGCTGTTGTCGGGGGCCCAGGAAATGCGCGAATCGACGTATTCCTTAATGGTTTTTTTACGGCCGCTTTCCAGGTCGTAGATCTTGAGATAGGGAATGGCGAAATCGCGCTTTTCGCTGGAGACGTAGGCCAGCTTGCGGCCGTCGGGCGAGTACGAGGGGAAATATTCGAGAATGCCCTCGTTGAGCGGGTGCAGGGGCTCGCCTTCAAAGAAGGAGTCGCCGCGGATTTCACCGGCCTGTTGCTGGTAGTGGGTTTTGAGATAGCGCTTCCAGTCGGCGTAGAGCTGGTCGGCCGAAATGCCCAGCGTCTGGCGGATGGCCGGGTCGAAACTGAGGGTCCCTATATGGTGGGTGAGGGCCTCGACTTTTTCGCGACCGTACTGGTCGTGGATATAGAGAAGCAGTGCGTAGCCTTGGTTGTAGACCATTTCTCCGTAGTATTTGCCGGTCCTGTTGGCGGTGCTGCCCATTTCTTCGTAGGACAGCATATCGTCTTCGAGAACAGCCATCCGCAACAGCATATCGCGGTGCGCGTCCCAGGCCTCAAAGCCCAGTCTTTCGGTGGCGTACTGGGCGACGCCTTCAGCCCACCAGCGCGGACTGTTGATATTGAGCAGAGGGACGCTAAAGCTGATATCGGGGTTTTCGTCGGAGCGGGAAACAGAGAATAGGGCAAATTGGAAGGGCCATTTCTTGCGGGCTTTATTGAGGGTGATAATATGGGCCAGTTCGTGGGTGAAGGTGTTTTTTACCCAGTCGTGGTTGCCGCGCAATTCATAATCGAGGTTATTGGTTGACCAGAAGACGATGGTATTGCTGTAGTAATCGGCCGAAGCATTGCCCAAAACGTCGGAATTGTCGACGACAATGACGTGAATGGGGGTAAAATCGTCGTAGTAATCGTAGGTGGCAGCCAGCGAGGGGAAGACTTCTTCGGCGACTTCGGCGATGCGGCGGGCTGTGCCTTGGGCCCCGGCGAAATAGTGAATGCGAAAATGGTCGGTGCTGATGGTCTGGACCTGGGCCTGGGCGGGTGAAAGGCCGAAAGAACCTAGGAAAAGGACACCGAGAAGGGCGGTAAAGGAGATCGGGGCGTAGCGCAAACCTGTCTACCTTTCGTATTATTTCTAACCGGAAAGAGAAAATAAAAAACAGGGAAAACGGACAGGAGATCTTGCCAAAACGAAGATACTCCGGCCTGCTGGGCCTGTCAATTAACTCTCTGGGGCACAATATAGATTGTAAAAGGACGCCTGGAGATTCGCGCGGTTCCATTTTTCGTTTGCCAAGGAGCGTGCCATGCAGTATACCGTCGCCGCAGTAGATCGGCTCGAGCCGCCCGCCGCCCAGTGGGAGCGGCCGCAGTGGGAGCGGGCCCAAACCCTGGAGGTAAGCCACTTCCCCTGGGAAGATTCGGGGCATCGGCCCCGGACCCGGGCGCGGCTGCTGTACGATAGCCATATATTGGGCATTATATTCCAGGTCGAAGACCGCTATATCCGGGCTGTAGCGGAGAAATTCCAGGGCAATGTATGCCAGGATAGCTGCGTCGAATTTTTCGTCGCGCCGCTGGTAGGGTCAAATGCCTATTTCAATTTTGAGGTCAATTGCGGCGGCACTATGTTGGTACGCCGCTGCGTCCCCCAAGACGAGCGCCGCCCCGATTGGCAGACTGCGGCCCTTACTCTGGAAGAAGGGGCGTCCATAGGGATGGCCCATTCGCTGCCTCGTATCGTCGAACCCGAGATGACAGAGCCCACGACCTGGACCCTGGAATACCAGGTTCCTTTTTCACTGTTCACCGACTATTACCCCATCGACCGACCTGGACCGGGGACAGCGTGGCGGGGAAATTTTTACAAATGCGGCGATCTGACTTCGCATCCGCATTGGGGCAGTTGGGCGCCGGTGGGCACCCCGAGGCCAAATTTCCATCAGCCGGCGTTTTTCCAGACCATCCTCTTCAGCTGAATTTCTCGGCCCATCTCGGCGCGGGGCGTGAGTGCCGAGACGGACCTTGTCTCTTGCCGTCAGGACGCTATGCAAATTTCTCTTATTGCCGCCAGATCCGACAATAATATCATTGGCGCCGGGCCCGATATTCCCTGGCGGGCCAAGGGCGAGCAACTGCTGTTCAAAGCCCTCACCTATAACCAGTGGTTGCTGGTCGGGCGCAAGACCTTCGAATCAATGGGTATTCTACCCAACCGCAAATACGCTGTCCTTACCCAATCGGCGGTGGTGCGTCCGTCGGAGCGCGTCCGGGTGTTCGCCTCTGTGGCAGAGGCGCTTGAGGGCATGGCCGCAGTAACAGACCATCTAATTGTCGCAGGAGGCGGGCAGATCTATCAGCGTCTGATCGACCGGGCCGATACGCTGCACCTGTCCCAGGTGCACTGCCAGGTCGAGGGCGATATTGTCTTTCCGGCGATACCGGCGGCGTACCAACGGGTTTTCAGCCAGACTTTCCAGTCGAATATCGATTATACCTACCAGATCTGGCGGCGCTGATTTATTGCTGCCGTGGTCGGATACGCTCGGGCCCGTCCCTGCGGTTCAAGGGGCGTACATCAGGTAGCAAACGGTGCCGGCGGCGAAGCCCCAACTGAGGCCAGGCAGATATAGCCGACTCCTTTGCGGGGCGTGAGACGCCACCACAGATAAATACCCGTCCCGGCCGATCCCAATACCACCCAGAAGCATAATTCGGTATAGACGCCCCACCACGATATCAAGGGTGCATTGGGGATCCTCATGGTGGCGTGTAGAGAGTTGACCACGGACCAGAAGCCGGTCCGGTATTCCTCGACGCGCAGGTCGCCGTCGGGGGACAGGTGCATATCGTAGTGTTTGCCGGGGCGGGTCAGCTCAAAGTTGAAGGTGCCGTCCTCGTCGGTGCTAAAGCGCCACCAAGGCGTCCACCCAGGCAGGCCGAGGGTATCGCGCACGGCCTGGGCGCTGGCCCGATCCTGGGCGATGGCGGGCAAATTGAGTTGGCGCGTCCAGGTGGCGTGGTCGACCTAGGCGGGGGTGGCGAAATGGTGATTGAAATTGAGCGAAGTCAGTCCGAAAATGACGAAGTAGCTCGAACATAATAGACCGGCGTAGAGGTGCAGTTTGAGCAACCAGGATCGCATGTGGGTACCGTCTCAGGTAGGGGGGCGGGCGTCGCGGCGCTGGGCCGGTAATTTCCAAAATAACGAACGCCATTGTCCCTGCCGGCCAAACAGTGGGTAGGGCGTGGTTGACACTAGACCAGCTGGTCTTGTAGGTTTAGCCTTTGGTTTGAAGAAAGGCCTGGCGAAAGCACCCTACAGGGAAAATCGTTTGCATTGATTTCCGGCGCCCCAGATTGAAGAGGGATGAATTATATGTACATACCCAAATCCTTTGCCGTAGAGGACGATCAGACACTGGCCGAATTTATCGCCAATAACAGTTTCGCTACCCTTACCAATATGTCGGATGGTGCTCTGTGTGCCACCCACCTGCCGCTGATCCACGACCCAACCCAGGGTGAGGCCGGTGCGTTATTGGGGCATATGGCTCGGGCCAATTCACACTGGCGGTCTTTTGACGGAACTGCGGAGGCTCTGGCCATTTTTTACGGTCCGCACGCCTATATTTCGCCTACTTGGTATGCGGTTGCGCCCGCAGTACCCACCTGGAACTACGCCGTGGTACACGTATACGGGGTACCTCGTATCGTCGAGGATGAGGAATGGCTCGCCGCCTTAGTCGACCACCTGGTAGCAGTCTACGAGTCCGGTCAGCCCCGGCCTTGGTCGGGTGAATTGCCCGCCGACTTCAAAGCCGGCCTGCTGCGCGCCATCGTCGGTTTCACTCTCGATATCACCCGGGTGGAGGGCAAATTCAAACTGGGCCAGAATCGCTCGCCAGAAGATCAGCAGAATCTGGTGCGCCGTCTGGGAGAGCAGGCCGATCCGGCGGCCCGGGCTCTTGGGGCTTTCACCGCCGCGCAGTTGGATTCGCCAGCCTGAAGGGTGGCTGGCGCGGCATTGTATTTTTTGCGCCGGTAACAAATTCACAGGAGTCCATATATGCCGGTCCACAGCAGTATCGATTTACAGTGCTATGCGGAGATCGAAATCCCCGAACCGTTGGGGCAATTCAGAGCAGTCCCGGTAAATCTGGGGCCCGGGCAGCCTCGGGCCATTCTGGGCATCTATTCGGGCGATGCGGAAATAGATCCGTATATCGGCATGTTCTTCTTCCCTCAAAGCACGACCCGATTCGTCCTCTTCACTACCGAGGGAGAGATCCTGTGGCAGCGCGATCTAGGGCCCGGTATTGTTTCTGGTATCTGGTTTCTGCCGGTTTTTCCCTTTGATCTGGACGGCGACGGCGTCGATGAAATCTGGTTTGTCGGCAATAGTGACCCCCGGCACCCTCTCGATTATCGCCGCTACGTGCTAGAACGGATCGATGCCCGCACCGGGCAGAGCACGGGGCAATGGCCCTGGCCGCAACGGACCTATCCCCAGAGTATGAGTCATACCTACCGCAATTTCATCTTTGGCGGTTACGTCGGCGGCGAGCCGGTTTTAGTCACTGCCCAGGGCACCTATGGCGCTACGGATATTCAGGGCTGGCGACCCGATATGAGCCGCCGTTGGGAGTACCACCAGCCCGCTGCCGCGCCTGGCTGCAAAGGCAGTCATATGTGCGCGGTCTGCGATATTGACGGCGACGGCGTCGATGAGTTTCTCTGGGGCGAACGCTGCATTGAGATGGATGCGGGGCACCAGCTCTACTGCGCCGACGAAGAAAGCTGGCAGGGCCATTCCGATATCAATATACCGGTGCTCGATTGGGCCAATAACCGTTGGTACGTCTTTACCTGCCGCGAGCAAGACATGGATACGCCGCCGCGACTGGTGCTATACGACGATGAGGGCCGACGGGTCTGGGGAAGGGTCGAGGGGGGGCATATGGATACCGGGTGGGCCGCCCGGCTGGGCGAAGACGGGGTACCCGTGGTCTTGGGCGTGCGGATCGGCGAGAAGCTGCGTTCGGCGGTGGGCGAATTTCGCACCGACACCGAAGATTTCACCTTCCATGCTTTTAGCGGCGACCCTGTATCCCTGCCCTTCAATGCCTATACGACCATCCCGGTAGATCTCAACGGCGATGGCTTCCACGAATTGGTGCGCGGTTATTTCGAGGGCAATGGCGATGTCCTCGATCGCGATGGCCACTTGTTGGGCAATGTCGGGGGGCTCAGCGCGATGGCTTCGAAATTTGTCGATCTGCCCGGAGAGCAGATCCTCAGTTACGCGCCCGACGGCAAGGTGCGGATCTGGATTGATACCAGGGCCAGGGATTCGGAATTGGCCAGACGCCGATATGCCCACCCCCACTACCAGATCAATCAACGCTTGACGGCCTGCGGCTATAATCTGTTCAATCTGGGCGGGATTTAAACTCGGGCTATCAAAGGGCGGTAAGTCGATGGAATCTCAACGACTCGTTTATCGACCGGCCACAGCGGCGGACCTCGATTTTTTGCTGGCGCTGCGCCGGCAGACCATGCGGGCGCATATTGAAAATTCGGGCCTTGAGTACAGAGAAGAGGAGCAAGTCCAGCGCGTGCTGTATCAATTTGGTTGCGCCCAGATCGTCATTCGCGATGGAGCGCCTGTCGGTCTGGTAAAGGTCGACAAAAACGGGCGGCCCTGGCTCCTCATCCAAATCCAGCTACTGCCCGCTTTTCAGGGGCGGGGCCTGGGTCGAGACTTGATTACAGAGTTGTTGACTGAAGCGACCCGACAGGGGACCGGCGTTGAATTGACGGTTTTGCAGGCCAGTCCGGCGCAGCGCTTCTACCAGCGGCTCGGTTTTTGCCTCCAGGAGAAGAGGCCGCATTCCCTGGTGATGCGTTTCGACCCGGAATGTTAGATTGCGGTTGCGCTGTCGGCGCTGCCAGTCGCTTTCCCCGATGGACCCTGGATTGAGGTCCGCTTGCAAGACCTCACAGCAAAAAAGCGGATGCGGCCTTGCGACCGCGTCCGCTTCCTACATACTTCAGCTTATTCAAGCCGAAGCGTTGGTAAACCCGTGGGGGCCACGGGTCTTTCTTTAATCTGCCCGTCGAGCAGATACAATGTCAAGACACGAATTTCTAGTTGGCGCTGGGTTCGTCGCTGGACATGTGGATGGTCCGCTGCGGGAAAGGAATTTCAATGCCGTTGGCGTCGAAGGCTTCCTTGATTTTCTCTGTCAGGTCGAAACGAACGGCCCAATAATCTTCGCGCTTGACCCAGGGACGGACGTTGAAGTTGACGCTCGAATCGGCCAGTTCGGCCACAGCCACGGTGGGTTCGGGATCGGCGAGGATGCGCTCGTCGGCTTTGATCAGTTCCAGCAACAATTCCTGGGCTTTCTGCATGGATGAGCTATAGCCAATGCCGATGACCATATCCACCCGACGAGTATCGTAGCCGGCGTAATTTTTGATCGTATGACCGTAGATCTGGCTATTGGGCACCATGATCATAATATTGTCGGGGCTGCTCATCACGGTAGTGAAAAGGTGGATCTCTTTGACCGTGCCCAGGACGCCGGCCGCTTCAATGACATCGCCAATCTTGAAAGGCCGCAGAACCAGGATGAGCACACCGGCGGCGAAATTGGACAGGGAGCCCTGCAGGGCGAAACCCACGGCAAAGGCGCCAGCGGCGAGGACGGCCACGAAAGAAGCGGTCTGGACGCCGAATTGGGCCAAGACGGCCAGAACCACGGCGACCAGGATGACGGTATAACTCAGGCTGCCGGCAAAGGAGACGATGGCTTCGTCGACGTCGCGTTTGGCCAGGCCGCGCTTGATACCCCGGCTGATCAGGCCGGCGGCAAAGCGGCCGATGATGAGAATGAGCAGGGCCGCTATGACGGACCAGCCGTATTGTTGGACCAAATTGGGCAGGGTTTGCATAAATGAATCCATCATTAATTCCTTCTGTCGGGAGTAAAACGGGAATAACAAATTGGCTACAATCCCCTGGGCAGCCGTCCAAAAAAGTAGGAATTCTACCCAATAGGGCAAGAGACTTTTGAGTCTCAGGCCTCATCCGTCTACTCGCAAAAGCCGGCCCGGCTCAGTACGGGGGAGATGGGACGACGTATTTTACTTGTGCTTCGTCGAGTCGGCTGGTCCTTTGCTCCAGGTTATTTCTCCCCAGACCCATATAGCCGGGCAGGTACTTGTAGAATAGCGCATAGCGGTCGTGCTGGGCCCGCCAGGGGCGCGTCCCGTGTACCAGGGCTTCGGTAAAAATAATGGCTGAGCCGGCTGTTACCGCCGGTTGTACGGTACAGTCTGGTACCCAGGTATAATCGGTCATGCCCGACGGCATGGGAAAATTGGCCTGATGGCTGCCGGGTATATACCAGAAGCCGCCCTCATCTTTGCCGGCATCGCAGAGCGACCACAATACCGTCAGCAGACCGCAGTATATTTTGCCGCCCTGGACCGTATACCGGTACCAAGGGGTATAAGGGGTGCCGCCGTTGTGAAAGGGGGTGCACTCTTCGCCGGGTTGCAGATACATGAAATACTCATGGTCGAGGAATAGCTGCCAGGGTTCGTCTTCGGGGCGGTGGTAGTCGGCCAGCAAGGTCGTCAGGTAGGGCAGGACCTGGGGATGGTTGACCAGGTCCCGGAACAAGGGCTCGTCGTAGGCAAGCAGGCCGTTGTCGGGTTCGCGGATGACTTGCCCTTTGGCGTCGCGGGGGAAGCCGGCGATGAGGCGGTCGACTTGGTCCCTGGTCAATAGGTCGGGCAGGATGAGGCAACCTTGGGTGTCGAAGATAAAGCGTTGGTATTCGTCCATTTCTCGTTTTCTTTGCCGATTTTGGCAGCGTTTGTTGGCATCTATCCATGTATAATAACGACGCACTGCAACTTGCGGCAGATCATCACAAAGCTCCGAGGAATGGTAAAATAATGTCAATGGGCGGGGCCCTTATTCTGCGGCGTCGAGGAAGGCTTGACGGGTCTATATAGGGCCCGTATAATCCAGAGGCGCTTTGGGGAAGCCGCCCGTCCGCGGGAAGGGTACCAATGCCCACCTCTTTGCTGTAAAAGCGATATCGGCCTTCTTTCAGCCTGTCGATGCGGACAACGGGCGTTCACCGAGAGAGGGTTGCCATGTCCAAGTATCTGCCTCCTTATCCCAGCCTGGAAAGCCTCCACAACCAGGCCAAGCAACTACTCAAGGGGTACCGCGGCGGCAGTGCCAGCGCCCGTCGGCGCATCCAATCCCTACATCCACGTTTCTCGCCGGGATCGCCTCCGGAGGTCTCTGTGCGCCTGGCCGATGCCCAGTTGGTCATTGCCCGCGAGTATGGCTTTGACAGTTGGCCCAAGCTCAAGCGCCGGGTCGAAGCCCTCTGTGCCCTGTCCACCGCCGTTTCGGTGGGCGATGCCGGTGATATTGATGCTGCCTGGTTAAGCAGGCGGTTGCACCAGCGCGGCTATTTGCCCACCGGGCGCGTCGAGGCTATTGAGCGGCAGGATATCCAGTCTAGCAAAGAGGGTGTACAGCGCCTGTATGTAAGCTATTCACCCGAAGCCCCGCCCGGATTGCCCGCAAGCTTTATCTACAAATACAATACTAAAGGGCGTAACAGGCCCCATCCCTCGGGGACCCGCGAATTCTTCTTCTACCAGGTACTGGTACCGCAAATGCCCCTATTCCCGGTGGCGGCCTGTTTCGATATGGGGGTCAACCAAGCCGCCGGTCAATCCTATCTATTACTCGAAGATCTCGAACTGACCCATTATTCGCCGCCGGCCACTGACCAGAGCCCCTACGGTGGCTGGCTGTCTTTCCAGGAAGTCGGCTTGGATCAATTTGAGTTGGTGGCGCGCCAACTGGCGCGTTTTCAGGCGCGCTGGTGGGACCGGCGCATCATTGGCCGCCCGCCTCTAATCGAGTCGGCTCCCGGCCTGGGCAGCCTCAACGATGCCGGCCGACCCGAGGCCGTAGCCGGGATTGTCACCAACGTGGAGGCTATGGCACAAGAGCTGCAGCCCGAGGTTGTGTCGGCGGTGGCCCGGGCGGCAGAAAAATTTCCCGATTTGTACCGCGCTCGTCTCGAGCGGGGGCGCAACCTGACCTTGATTCACGTGGATTTTCACCTGCGCAGCGTATTTTTGCCCAACGACCGGCACCGACACGAGGTGATGATTATCGACTGGGAAACGGTACAGCGCAGTGTCGGCGTAGCGGATATTGCCTATTTGGTGATTTCCTCTATGCTGCCAACGTCCCTGCGGCGCCAATGCGAAACTCGATTATTGGCCGCTTATCACGAGGAATTAGTGGCTGGGGGCGTCCGCGGCTACTCCCTGGATGACTGCCAGGCCGATTTTCGACTGGCCCTGGTCGGCCTACCGGGGATCGCCGCCCCGCCCTTTATCCGGGCCTGGATGTCGGTCTGGCGGGATTGGGGCGGCGAGCAACTGCTCGGTCGAGGTTGATGCCAGAGTCTCAATAGGCTACCCGGACGACCGTCTGGCGTCCGATCTGGCCTTTGTCGGCGACCACCGTTAACTCCAGGATATAGAGCCCGGGGGGCACAAGCCGACCGGCTGCATCGCGGCCGTCCCAGGGAAAGGCGAAACGGCCGCTCTGGACCTGTTGTCGGTGGATAATACCCAGAGAGCGGCCCGACAAATCGTACAATTCGCCCCGTACTGGTACTGAGCCGTTCAAATTGATCAGGTCGTATTCGAGTTGGACCTGGTCGTTAATGCCGTCGCCGTTGGGGCTGAATACCGGCGGATTGAGATTAAAAGCCTGGATGGTCTGCCCCCGGCCCAGGTCTAGATCGACGTTGAGTCGGTTGCGACCGTCGAGAAAATCGGCGTCGCCGGCAGTGACGCTTTGGGGCACTTCGTTGGGTTGCAGACTGTCGAAGACGCGGCCGCTGAATACCGTGCCGAATTTAAAGATCTCGGCGCGGAAATCGACCTCGATCAGTTCTGCGGAGCGCTGGAGGTCCACCCGGGGGATTTGGACCACCAGCCCTCGAGTGTCTAGTTGGACTACCTCAAAATCTACCGGCTTTGCGGAAATGCGCACCTGGTCGACGCCCTCTGGCTTAGCCGGGGTATCGATACCGATCCGATCAAATCCCTTATCGGCGGGGGCCATCTCGGCTTTGAGTTTGAAGGTGAAAGGAACGGCCTGGCCCGGCGGGGCCTGGGTGGGGACGATTTCGGCGACGACTTGACTGGCTAAAGGCGGGATGGATACGGCGAATTCAACGTAGTCGAGTCGGGCCCCAACCGCCTGGCTGGAGGTGAAGTCGGCCCGCAATTGCACATAGCGCTGGGGGCCGTTTCCCACCATGGCGTCGGTGCTGTTGGCAAAATCGTAGGTCGAGCCCCAAAAGGCCCAGTTTTCGGTGTCGTGGGTGATACCGGCTTGTTCGCCCCGGCCCAATTTGTTGTAGCTGGCCAGTGTCAATTGGCGGCCCAGATTGTCAAAGCGGGTGCGTTCATCGCCGCGGAAAGTGGAGCGCCAGTAGGTATTGGGGTCGTCGTCGAGGCCGCTGCGCATGCTCAGGTCGATTTGGGCCCCTCCGTCCCGATGGCCGGTCCACCGCACTGCACCCAGGCTGGCGGCGGCACCCAGATCGATGACGTTGGATATATAACGGGCCGTCGGTACATAGCCGCTGCCATAGATTTCAAATTCGGCGATTTCCCAGATGCCGCGCACATTTTCCTCGGCGTGGAAGAGAATGCGACGGATGGGCACTTGTGGCAAGTCCAGTTCTATGAAGGAGTCGGTATTTTCGCTGAAATTGTAGATGATATCGAAGTCGAAAAAGCTGGTGCTGGTACCGATATTGAGTTCGCGGCTGCCGTCCTTTAGGGGGTCGCCGTCGTTGATGCCGATTTTAAAGGTCTGCAGGAAGCGGTCTTCCAGATGCCGCTGGCGCGGAAAAAAGCGGATACGTTCGAGATGGTACGGGGCGTTTAAATCAAAGATCAGGGCTTTGACGAAGGGCCAATGGGCGGCAAAATGGCCGTCGCCCAAAAAGCTGGTGGCCAGATCGCGGTCGAACATAAGGGCATCTATTTCGGTGTGGACCCGCCAGCCGTTCCACAGAAAATTGAGTACTTCGCCGCCGGTTTCTTTGATGGTCGGGGTTAAATTGATCTGGGGGTCCAGGCGCTGAGGGCCGATAGCGTCGTCCCCAAAGCCTATGAGGTCGGCGCGGCCGTGTCGGCCTGCTTCCACATCACGCCAATCCAATTGAACGAATTCAAAAGATCCTTCCACCTGGGGCGGGGGCAAATCCCGGCCGCCGATCCGATAGATCGTCAGAGCGGCGCCAGGGGCTGCCAGGACGACTAACGGCAGGGCCGACAGGAGAAGGATAAAGAGCCGGTGGACCATAGTGGGCCCCATAGAGCGTTGAGTAGGCCGCGCATGCATATGCATGCGATGGACTATAAAAGTCTTAAGTCCCGACTAGTATAACCCATTTTGACCACGGCCAACAGAGCTTAGCCGGTGCACGGGTTCGGCATATTCCCCGGGCAGAATTTAGCCTGAGTATACGAAAGGGCCGCTGGGGCTTAGATGAACTGAAGAGCCGTATACTTTTTGATCTATAGGGGTATTGACTATACCGCAAAATTGAACTTGACTTGGGTACTCCGGACTATGAGCGTAAGTAAAGTGGCGCCAAGTCCATCCTTCCTTTTTTGAAAAACCAGATTTTCCGGTCCGTGGAATAGGCCCGTCCGCCTTTTATTGGATCCATGCGTCTGAATTTCCCGTCCGGGATTTCGTAATCGGCGCTATACATAATTATGTCTAGACGGATGAAAAAGAAAACCCCTTTGGTGCAGGCTGAGCCGATCCCTGGAGGGCGCCTGCAGGGGCTGGCTCCCTACCGTTTACACGGTATTCTGCTGTTGCTTGCGGTGGTCAGCCTGGGCCTGGGGCTTTGGACTTTCGACGACAAACTTTCGCTTAGCGGCGACAATACCGAATTCATTATTCTGGCCCAGAGTCTGGCTCAGGGCCAGGGGTTGACCCATATCCACCAACCCGAAACCCGCCTGGCGACTAAATTCCCCTTTGGTTTTCCGCTGATGTTGGCCCCTTTGGAACTGCTCTTTCCCGCCGCCTGGGGACCAATGAAAGGGTTGGTGCTGGTCTGTTTTGTGCTGGCCGTGCCGGTCTATTTCCTCCTGGTGAAGGAGCGGCTGGGAATTGTTCCGGGGTTGGTCGCCGCGGCTTTGTGTCTGAGCCATCCCCTGCTGTTGGACTACGCCCACCAGATCATGTCCGAAGTGCCCTACATGCTGTTCTCCTTGCTGGCGCTGTGGTTGTTGGATCGCTCGATGCAAAATCCGCGTATTGTCGGTAATTATGCGTTTATCGGCGGGGGACTGTGCGCGGTATGGGCCTACCACCTGCGGACAATCGGTCTGGTATTGATCGGGGCGGCGGTGGTCTATTTGTTGATTCGGCAGTGCTACCGCAAGGCCGTCGTTTGGGGGGGCGGCGCGTTGCTGTTGGGACTGCCATGGGCCTGGCGCAATTATCGGGCCGGCGGCGAGAGCTATTTCGAATTGGTGGGGCGGGTCAATCCCTATGCGCCCGCCTTGGGCAATATGGAGTTGGAGGGCTGGCTGCAGCGCCTAGCGGACAATGCTCTGGCCTACCTGGGGCGAATAATGCCGTCTACTTTTTGGCCCGGCTTCCGGGGCGACGGGTCCCTGGTCAATCCGGTCAGTATTGCCCTGATCGTGTTGTTGCTGGCGGCGATTGGGCTTTGCATCTATCGCCGCCAGCATTTGCTGTTGGGGCTGTATACCGCCTTTTTCTCGGCGACGCTATTGGTATGGCCCTGGACTGGGGACCGCTTTCTGGCGCCCATTGTCCCCCTGATTCTCTTCTTTGTGGTCTGGCTCGGGACTAGTTTGGCGCAGCTTCTGGCCGCCAAGTTGCAGCCGTCCCTGGGGCGGGTTCTGGGATTGAGTGCGGTATTGCTGGCCCTACCCCTACACGGTAGTGGTGTGGCTCAATTGGCCCGACAGGGACAGGCGGCTTATCCACCTGCCTGGGAACACTATTACCGGGCGGGTCTGTGGCTCAGAGAGAATGTCCCACCCGAGACGGTGATTGCCTGCCGCAAGCCGTACTGGCTGTACGTGGTTTCCGGCCGCCGCTGTGTCGTCTATCGGCACGACCCCCCCGAGTTGCTATTGGCCCATTTGCAGCAGATTCCGGTCGATTACGTCGTCGTCGAGTCGTTGGGTTTTTCCTCCACGCCCCGTTTCCTGTTGCCGGCTATACGTCAGGAGCGCCGGCGTTTCAAGGCCGTATGGGGGGAAGCCGAGCCGCCCACCGTCATTATGCAGTTTATTGCCGAGCCGGACCAGTAAATAGGTCTCTATTGCGGAGTTTACATGTCGAAGAAAGCCAGCGCCCGGCGCAAAAAAGAGCGCTCTGAGGGGGCGGGTCCAATAGAGCCCCTGAGTAAGATTATCGGCCAGCTGTGGCGACCTTCCTCCAGGGCGAAGGCCCTGGGAGTATTGCTTGGCCTTGCCGCAGTATGGGGTCTGCTCGATTGTGTCCAGGTCGATATTGCTTTTGCCGCTGACAGGCTGGGTGCCGTCGTCGATCCAACTCTATGGCAATGGCACGGGTCCCCCGCCCCGATTTTGGCGGTTTTGGCCTGTCTGGCGATGCAGCTATGGCGCCCGCACTGGCTCGTCGCCAGAGGAGAAGGGGATCGGGATGTGGGCCTTATCCGCCTGCGCCAACTGGTGCGTTGGACCTTGGGGCTGGTGGGCGCTCGCCTGCTTATCTTGTGGAGCCCGACGGGTTTTCTCGTGCCCTATCTGAGTCTGTTGTGGAGTCCGCATGCCACCTGGGCCTGGTGTCTGACGGTACCCCTTCTGCTGTACTTGCCGGTCGAACTGGTGGGGGGGCATCGGCGCGTGGATAGATGGCCGACTTGGCGCCTGGGCCTGTTGCTGTTTGCCGGTGGGGTCGTGCTCTATGGAAACTATACCCTGTATTTTTGTCAGGTGACCATGCTGCACGGGGACGAAGCCCAGTACTTGCGGATTACCCAAAGTCTATTGCACGACGGCGATATGGATCTGGCCAATAATCTCGATCCGGCTTATACCAACGAATTTCACAATCGCTCTTTTGGCCTCCACCAGGCCCACCAGGCCGTTGCCGGCAAGGTCTACAACCGCCATCCTATTGGGCTGTCCGTTTTATTGCTGCCGGCGTACTGGTTTGGCTTGGAATTTTGGCAGAATCCGCGGCTGGCCTGTGCCCTGTTTATGGTGCTGATGACGGCCGCTTGCGTCGCTCTGTCCTTTGTCTGGTTGGTGCGTCTGGGGCTGCAGCGTCGCCTGGCTGTGCTGGTGACGGGGATATTGATGACGACGGCCCCTTTTGCCTATTACAGCAATCAGCTCTACCCCGAAATTCCCGGATTATTGATCGGACTCGTGGTGCTGGTAAGTCTGGCGCACTGGGTGCGACCAGGGGGCGGCTACCGGTCCCTGGGCCGCTGGGAGCCGGCGCGTCTGGTCGCTCTGGCCCTGTTGGTGGCGTGCCTGCCTTTTTTGCATCCCCGGTTCCTGCCCCTGGCCCTGCTGCTGGCGACGGGGGTTGCCCTGCAGGCCTGGAGGGCACCGGATCGTCGTGGGAGTCTGGTCGCCGTCGGCGCGGCCTGGGGAGGGGGGCTGGTCGCTTTGCTGGCGCATCACTACGCCTTCAGCGGCGATTGGCTGGGGCATTTCCGTCCGGGCACAGCCTATGACCGGGACGCCCTGGAGACGGCGACCTGGTTCCGTTCGCTGCCGGGGCACTGGCTGCACCCACGCGTCGGTCTGGCGGCGTCGGCGCCCATTTTTTTACTCGCCCCTCTGGGGATCGCCTGGCTGGCTTTGCGGCGGGATCGGCGCTTGCTGCCACTGGCCGGTCTGTACGGGGCCACCCTGGTGGTCTACGGCCTTCACCCCGACTGGAAATTCGGCTTTTGCTATCCGGCCCGCTTTTTCATTGTCGCCCTGCCGGCTTTACTGGGGGGGCTGGCTATGGCCTGGCCGCTGTTGTTGCGTAGGGCCGGTGCTGTTTTTGTCGCGCTGCTGGCCCTGACTATTAGCCTGGATGGGGTCTTCTACACCGTGGCGATGCCCGAGTATGGCTTTGAAGGGATAAATCTCAAGGCCCGATCAATCACCTCCATCTACCCTTGGAACGCCCACTTTTCCGCCGATCCACTACAGGCTTTCCCCTGGCGGGTAATACTGTTCTGGAGTGTCTTGCTGGGCGCTTTAGGACTGGCTATGAAAGGGCTGGCCAGAGTCCACGCCCGGGTAGGTCAGGCAGCCCTGATCGCGGCATTTCTATGGCCCTTTGTCTGGGGCCAGTTATTCCTGGCTGACAGGCCGTTGCAAGAGGCTTTGCGGGGCCGTTTGCATACTCTGGCGTCCCAGGGCGGTTCTGTCCGGCGACTCGACACTATGGTCTATCCCCTGGCACTCAAAGAAGATATTAGTCTGTACAACCGGCTCGATATCCACCAGCGTGCGGGGCATCGGGATGGCGAAGGAGTGTACCGGGCGGTGGCTCAACAGGATAGGCCGGGGGTGTTGGCCTCGGGGGCTTTGCACGTATTGACGCCCGGCTTCTACGCCATTGTCTTGCCCGATGGGCCCTTGCAGGGGGAGGAGCCACCTTCTGGCTATATTGTCGTTTCGCTGCGGGAGACCGTGCCGGTGGTATCGCCGTATGAAGAGCGTGTTTTTTTACCCCTGGTCCCTGGCGACGGGAAAAAAATGCATTTATACGGTTTTATTAATCCCATCCCCCGCAGTGCTTATATGGATATCGTCTATATGGGATCGGGGAATATGGCGGTGCAGACCAGCCGATTGGTGGCTTTCCCGCAATGGCCCAATATCCGCACGCAGCAAGTGGAACATCTGGCGGCCGATATCTCGTCCTCCTCTGGAGAGGGCGTGAATGGGCGTGTCCCCGGGCCCCAACTGGCGCCCGGTTACTATCGGGCGCGTTTTGACATAGACGGGCCAATTTGGACTGGGGGCTGGTGGTATAGAACGTCCGAGCCCATTCGTTTGGCAGCCTATAGCCGCGGCGGCGGGGGCGCGGTTGCCTATCCCTTTGACGGTGTCTTTTCCGGTGCCCAAGATCCCACTTTTCTCCGTCCCCTGGCCCAGCGTATACAGGCTCCGTGGATGGGGGCCGTGCCCTGGAAAGGGCAAGCTTTCGATCTGCATTTTTATCTGGGCCAAACCCAGGAAGTGGGTTTTGCTATCCACTATGAAGGGCCCGAGGCTGTCCATCTCAGCGGCATCACTATCTATAAAGAGAAAGCGGAATAGGGGCTAGCCTAGGTAGGCCTCCTCAACTTTGCGCAGGGCGCCCAGAATATCTTCGACTTCGCGGTCGGAGTACTTTTCGTGCAGCGGCAAAATGAAATGGCTCTCTACGGCTGCCACGGCCTGGGGACACGGAAACGTCGCCTGGGTATCGCCCTGATAAGCGGGGAGGCCCCACGGATAATCGCTCTGGCCAAATACCTTGCGCTGGCGGAACCAGTCGGCTTCCGAGGGGATGTGGCGGTACGTTGGATTTACCGGTATGCCTTCGGCGGCTAAGGCGCGGGTGAAGGTCTCTTTGTCGCATGTCAGGCGCGCCGTGTCCAGCTGAATACGCATAAACCAATAGACCCCCTGACTGTCTTCCAATTCGCGCCCTGGGGCCAGGGTCTGCAGTCCTTGCAGGCCTTGGTTAATTTGCCCGGCCAGGTGCCGTCGGCGGGCTATTATATCGGGCAGTTTAGCCAGTTGCACTCGTCCTATGGCCGCCGCCAGATCGTTGCCGTTGAGATTGAGACCGGCTCGACCGTTGGAGGGGTTGTCCAGATTGAACGGTTTGCCGCGGTCGGCAAAGCGCTTGGTGCGCCAGTAGAGATCCTCGTGGCGAGTGAAGACTACGCCTCCCTGGGGGCCGGTGGCGTGGTGTTTGCCGCTCATGGTGGAAAAGGCGGCGATCGTGCCTATGCTGCCGGCAGGGCGGCCTTTGTAGAGGGTGCCGTGCGCCTGGGCGCAGTCTTCAATCACCGGCAGATTGCGCGCCTGGGCCAATTCCATAATCGGGTCCATATCGGCGGCTTCACCGGCTATATGGGCCACGACAATGGCCCTAGTCCAGGGGGTGAGGAGGGCTTCTATTTCGTCGGGGCCGGCGTTGAAGGAGCCCGGCCAGGCGTCGGCGACTACGGGAATTAGATTGAGTAGTGCCACCGGCATAACGCCGCCCGGATCGGTGATGGGCGGTACGATTACTTCGCCAGCGGGTTCCAATTCCAGCGCCCCCAAGGCGACGTAGAGGGCGGCCGTACCCGAATTGACCAGATCGGCGTAACCGCCACCCAGAAACTGGGCGAATTCCGCCTCGTAGGACTGTTCTTCGACTCCACCGTAGCCGATGGCGCCGCCGCTTTGGACGGCCTCTTCAAACAGGGCCAGGGCCCGCTGCTTTTCTTCCTCCCCAAATAGGTGCCGTGCGGGGAAAGGGGTCTTCCGGATCGGCGTGCCTCCGTCCTTAGCCAACATAGTCCATTTCTCCTTCGCAAGAATTAAAGGCCGACGGCCCTTATTGGTTATTGTCTGGGTGGGTTATATATTATCCTCTCCAAATGCGCCAGACAAATACAAAATTTGCATTGGGGCTGTGCAGTGCTGATCAGTCGATACCCCGGGCCTAGGGCGGACCAACGAACCTGGGAATTGGGGTGGATGGTTTTTGGGGAACAGGGGGTTAACTAGTGCTCTGGCTCTGGATCGCTTTGAGTGGACTGGTATTTAGCGCCGTATTGACGCCGTCAGCCAGGCGTTTGGCCTGGCGCTGGTCTCTGGTAGACCAACCGGACGGGGCGGCCCATAAATCGCACCAGCAAGCCACCCCCTATGGTGGCGGCCTGGCTATCTTGCTTGGGGTTCTCCTGCCTTTGGGGCTGCTGGTGATCTATGGCCTGGCAGTAGGTGGACGGCAATTTTTGTCGGGGCCTTTCGGCGAATTGCAAGTGGATATCCGCATGGCGCTATTGCTGTTAGGCGGTGGTGCCGTTCTGTTTGGCGTCGGCCTAGCCGACGATTGGCGTCCCCTGCCGCCGTTGCCGCGCTTTCTCATAGAATTGGCCGTGGTCGGTCTGTTGGTCGCGATTGAGCCTGGTTTTCGCCTGTCTTTCTTGAGCGATAATTCTCTGCTGGCGGCTTTGCTGGGGTTGGTGTGGATAGTGGCCATGACCAACGCATTTAATTTTCTCGACAATATGGATGGCCTCACTGGTGGCATAGCCGCTATCCTGCTGGCTTGTATGGGGCTTGTAGCACTCAGCGCCGGCCATCATACCAGCGCCTTATTGGCCCTGCTAACGGCTGGTGCCTGTAGTGGTTTTCTTTTTTACAATTTTCCGCCCGCTAGTATTTTTATGGGCGATGCGGGTGGTTTTTTGCTCGGTTTTTGGGCCGGCAGCCTCAGCGCCTGGGAAAGTCAGGGCCTGACAGTGGCTGCCGGAAGCGTCGATTGGGGATGGGGTTTGCCTTTACTCCCTTTCTTTATTCTGGGGGTGCCGGTATACGATTTCCTCTCTGTCATTCTCATCCGGGCACGCAATGGCATGCCGCCCTGGATAGGCGATAAAAACCATATTAGCCATCGGTTGGTCGATCTGGGACTGTCGCGGCGCAGTGCTGTGCTGGTCATCTACGCGTTTTGTGTGCTGACTGCACTGCCTAGTCTTGCGGTCGTGCATTTTCGCATTGATCTGATCTGGTTGGTACCGGTGCTGCTGGGCGTTTTCCTGGTGGCCTGCGTCGATTTCAGGGCGCGGCGGCGCTTGAATCTCAAGGCGGCCTCCTGAAAGGGCGTATTTTACCGATCTAACTGGTTGGCGTTTTCTGCAATGGTCCATTGCCGGCTCTGCAGATGCGTCTGGGATTCAGCTTGTATTTTACCTAGTCTGTGCAATGTACTGGAGTTACTTATGAGCCCAACCAAAAGATTATTTATCACTGGAGCCGCCGGTCTCGTCGGCTCGGCCCTGCGTCGCTATCTACGGGACCGCTATGCGTTTCGCCTGCTATTTCATGCCAATATTCCCGAAGTAGAGGCCGATGACCAGGTAGTAGTATCGGATCTGGGGAATTTTGAAAGCATGGTCGAAGCCGGTCAGGGAATAGACGCAATTGTCCATCTGGGCATTGCCACTAGCAAGAGGGGCTATCCCCGGAGTCGCTATAACCAGATGATTATGGAGACCAATATCCAGGGGACGTATAATATTTTTGAATCGGCTCGCATCAATAAAGTGCCGACCGTGATATTTGCCAGTACCAACCACGTGACTGGTTTTTACGAGAAAGAAGGCACCTATACCACGCCCGATATGCCCGTTCGTCCCGACAGCATGTACGGGGTTAGCAAGGCCTACGGCGAAGCTCTGGGGCGGCATTATCACGATAATTATGGGATGTCGGTATATTGTGTGCGAATTGCCAATTTTCCCAATACCGATAAAGTCAATTCTCAGTACGAGCCGGGAATGAGTCGGTGGCTATCGGCCCGCGATATGGCCGAATTAGCCGCCTGCTGCATTGAGGCGCCGCATCCCCAATTCGGGGTTTTTTACGGGGTTTCGCGCGGCGGGGAAAAGAAGTGGGATCTCTCCAACGCCAAGGAATTGGTAGGGTGGGAGCCGCAGGACAGTCCTTTTTAAATGGTGGCTGACGTAGCTCGTCTTGGAGGGGGGTTCGCCCAATCTGCCAGTCGTCCCCAAGCCACGGCCGAAGCGGTTTTGCGAGTGGCCCGCCCAGGAGCAAAGGACGCGCGTTTAATTGTTGTTGGCGGTCCACCTGGAGTCGGCAAAAGCGCCGTTGTCGCGCGCCTGGTGCAGCATTTACCCCAGGCTATGTGGATTGATAAGGATCTAACCGCCAGCGATTTTATTTTGCAGGCGGCCCACTGCCAGGGCGTGGGGCCGGAAGGTGCCTACGGCACCGACCAGTATTGGCAGACGTTGCGGCCTTGTGAATACGCCGGTCCTGTCGCCCTGGCCTGTGCCAATTTGCTGGGACGCCGCCAGGTATTCGTCGTGGGGGGCTGGGGGCCGGAGTTGGGGTTGGCCGATTTATGGGAAAACTTGGCGGCCCGTATTGCGCCCGCCGCCCTGCACGTGTTTCACCTGGATCCGCCGCCGCCGCCGGTATGGCGGGCCCGGTTGGCGCAACGGGGAAGTCGCAGCGACATGCCTTGGTTTGAGCAGATGGCCGCCGCCCTGGGCGGACTGCCCGTCTGGTCGGGCGCTGCGCGCATCGAGACGGACAGGCCCTTGGCGAGAGTCGTGCAGGATCTTTTAGAACGACTGTAGAGCGCTTGCAAGGGCGGCCGTAAACTTGACAAAAAGGCCGTCTTGACCTACTCTTTGATAGTCTGCACTATACGGTCCCGCCCGCCTGATCCAAGCCGGATTGCATGGCTTTTCTGCACAGTCTCCTGGGTTATATAGCCCTGTTGGCCCTCGCCTGGTTCCTCGGTAAGCGCACTCGTTTAATTCCCTGGAAGACGTTGTTGGTGGCGGCACTGGCGCAGTTTGTTAGCGCTGGCCTGCTGGTGCGTACCGGTCTGCGCCAGTACATTTTTGCGGCCATTGGCAATCTGACGGATCTGTTGCGCGGCACAGCTTTGAAAGCCAGCCAGTCGCTGCTTTTCTCCGGGGTCAGCAACGCCGAGTTCGCCTCTACTTTTGGTCCGGTCATTGCCCTTGAAATTGCCAGTATCCTGATTTTTGTGGCGGCCGTATCGCGAATGCTCTATCACTACGGTGTCCTGCCCTGGTTTATTGGGCTGCTCAGCCGTTTTATGCAGCGGGTCTTTGGGATCAGCGCCGCCGAGAGCGTCGGGATGAGCGCCAATGTTTTTCTTGGCATGACTGAAGCGCCGCTGCTTATCCGGCCCTATATCGCCCGCATGACCGAAAGCGAACTTTTCTGTTTAATGACCGGCGGCATGGCCACCATCGCAGGCACGGTCATGGTGGTCTACGCTTCTATTCTGGATGGGGCCCACGCCGATATCGCCGGGCATCTATTTATCGCTTCGCTTATCAGTGCTCCGGCGGCGGTGGGCATGGCCAAGCTTATGGTGCCCGAGACCGGGCAGCCCGAAACCGTACGGCGCCAGGTGGAGATGCCGGCCCGGGACACGCTCAACGGGCTCGATGCGGCGGCGCGCGGGGCTTCGGAGGGCGTGCAATTGGTGATCAACGTCATCGCCATGCTGATCGCCTTTATCGGCCTGGTAGAACTGGCCAATCAGGTGGTCGGTTGGGTGGACGGTTGGTTCAACGGAGTAGCCAGCGGTTCCTGGAGCCTGCAGGCGGCCATGGGCGTCCTGTTCAGGCCGCTGGTATGGCTGATGGGGTTGTCCTGGCAGGAAGCCGGTGCGGTAGGCGAGCTGATGGGCGTGAAGACAGTACTCAACGAATTTGTCGCCTATATGCAATTGGCCGGTTTGCAAGGCGAGCGGGCTTTGGCAGACCGGCCTTTCCTCGTCGCCGTATACGCCTTGTGCGGTTTCGCCAATTTTGGTTCGGTGGCTATTATGATTGGCGGTATCGGCGGTATTGCCCCGGAGCGTCGCGGTGATCTGGCGCGGTTGGGCTTGCGCTCGCTAGTAGGAGGAACGCTGGCGACTATGTCTACTGGATGCGTCATTGGCTTATTGATTTAGGGATCGATTTAGCTGGTCGAGCGTCTCAATAGAGTTGCTGCTCATGCCCTGCTGGGTTTGGGCAGCGGAACTTATATAGGAGTCTTATGGCAAAAGAGCGCAAATCTACCTATCGTTCCCAATTCGACGGCCATCGACGCCTGGCGGCAGCCGTTATCTTGCAGGCCATTAAAGACGTCTCGGCGTCGCATTCGACCCAGGATTGTTCAGAGGCGGTCGAGTTCCTCGAAGGCGATATGTGGCCCTTTTCCGATGTCCTGGATCTGGCCAAGGATAGCTCTGGCCTGGGGAAATATCTGGAGGCATTGAAAAAAGAGGGCGGCAAAGAGACAGTGGACGGTCTGGCCCGGACCTGAATAGAGAGAAACGAACCGATCTCGCGATAAACAACAAAAGGCCGCCAGCTCTCATAGGAGCTGGCGGCCTTTTGTTGTTTATCGTGTTTATCGCAGACCCTATTTCTTTTTCGGGGCGTAGAGATGGGGGCTTTCGCCGAAAAAGACTTCACCCGCCTCCATGACCGTTTCGGATAGGGTCGGATGGGGGTGGATGCTCAATTTGATATCCTTGGCCAGGGCGGCCATTTCTACGGCAAGGACGCCTTCGGCGATGAGTTCGCCGGCTCCGGCCCCGACGATTCCGACCCCTAATACCCGTTCGCTTTGTGGGTCTATAATTAGCTTGGTCAAGCCGTCGTTGCGGTCTTGGGTCGTAGCCCGGCCCGAGGCGGCCCAGGGAAAACGGGCCACTTCAATGGGCCGCTGTTCGGCGGCGGCCTGGGTTTCAGTGAGACCGCACCAGGCTATTTCCGGATCGGTAAAGACCACGGCGGGGATGGCGTTGGGTTCAAAGGCCACTTTGTGGCCGGCAATGGCTTCGGCCGCCACCGCGCCCTCGTGCGAGGCCTTGTGGGCCAATTTGGCTTCTGCGGCAATGGCGCTGATATCGCCGATGGCAAAAATAGACGGGTCGGCAGTGCGGCGCTGGGGGTCGATATGGACAAAGCCGCGTTCGTCCAATTGCACTTTGGTATTTTCCAGGCCCAAGTCTTCGGTATTGGGCCGCCGTCCGACAGCTACTAATATTTTTTCAAAGGTCTGGGTTGAAGTACTGCCATCGCTGGCTTCGAATTGGACGGCAAGGCCTTGGGAATCATCCTCGATCTGTGCAATTTTGGTGTCGAGGGCGATATGCTCGAACAGATCGTCCAGGCGTGTCGACAGCGGTTTGACCAGATCGCGGTCGGCGCCCAGCAGCAGCCCCGAGGCCAATTCCACCACGGAGACCTGGCTCCCCAGCGAAGCGTAGACCGTGCCCAGTTCTAGGCCGATATAGCCGCCGCCGACCACCAGCAGGTTGCGGGGGATATCGGCCAGTTCCAGGGCACTGGTCGAGTCCATGATACGCGGATGGTCCGGGTCGAGATTGGGCAGGGCGGCGGGCCGGGAGCCGGTGGCGAGGATGGCGTGTTCAAACTGCAGGTCCATTTGGTCGCCGCCGACCTGGTCTATACGCAGAGTATTGGAGTCGGTGAAACGGGCCCGGCCCTGGATATAGTCGAGCTTTCTGGCCCGGGCGAGCTGACCCAGGCCACCAGTCATTTTGCCGACCACTTCGTCTTTCCAGGCCCGCAGGCGGTCCAGGTCGATGCGCGGTTCGGCGAATTCAACGCCCCAACGACTGGCTTCTTTGGCCTCGTTGAGGAGACGCGCCACGTGCAGTAGGGCCTTGGAGGGAATGCAGCCGCGAAACAGGCAGACGCCGCCCGGTTTTTCTTCCAGATCGATCAAGGTGACCTGGAGGCCTAGATCGGCCGCTTTAAAGGCGGCCACGTAACCGCCGGGGCCGCCGCCGATAACTGCTACTTGGGTTTTATTCATGAAGAGGGTTTCTCGGGTTGGTTGCCGCTACCAATTTAGCCTTCCAGGACGAGGAGGAAGGGATTTTCCAGGGCTTCGGCTATCCAGCGCAGGAAGCGCGCTCCATTGGCTCCGTCGATGATGCGGTGGTCGTAGGACAGCGATAAGGGCATCATCAGGCGGGGTTGGAATTGGCCTTCGATCAGGACCGGCTCGTGGGCACTGCGCGCAACGCCGAGGATGGCCACCTCGGGCGGGTTGACGATGGGACTGAAACCGGTGCCGCCGATTCCGCCCAAGTTGCTGATGGTGAAACAACCACCCTGCATATCGTTGGGCCCCAGCTTGCGACTCCGGGCTTTCTGCGAAATTTCGCCTAATTCGACGGCCAGTTCGGTGATGTTTTTGCGGTCGACATCCCGTAATACCGGGACCAGCAAGCCGCGGTCGGTATCGACGGCCACGCCGATATGGCAGTATTGCTTGTAGATAATCTGGCGCTTGGCCATATCGATGCTGGCGTTGAATTGCGGAAAGGCCTTGAGCGCCGCTGCCACTACCTTGAGGAGAATGGCTGTAGGGGTCAGTTTGGCGCCGGCTGCCTCTACTCGGGGGCCGAATTGTTTGCGCCATTTCTCCAGGTCAGTGGTATCGGATTTGTCGAATTGGGTGACATGGGGAATAGTTGCCCAGGCATAACTGAGGCGTTCGGCGGTAACTCGGCGGACATTGCTCATGGGCTGGGCGTCGATGTTGCCCCACTGGGAAAAATCCGGCAGTTCCATAGTCGGGCCCGGAGTCGCAGAAGCCGTTTTTTCACTGGTATTGAGCTGACGTGCGTGCGCCTTCACATCGTTCTGGGAAATGCGTCCGCCCGGGCCCGAACCTGTTACTTGGGTAATATCGACGCCAATTTCGCGCGCCAGGCGGCGGACAGAAGGGGCGGCGGGTACCAGCTTGCCCGAGGCTGTCGGTGCGGGTGCGGGTGCGGGTGCGGCGGCAGGAGTCGGTGTGGCCGTTGGTTCTTGGGGCGTTGTGGCCTGGGGAGTAGGCACCTCCGAGACTGTTGTAGCAGGACTTTGGTTGGCAGGATCCTGGGCGGCAGCTTCGAACGTAATGAGGAGTTGTCCCACGGTGACGGCTGCGCCTTCTTCGACGTGTATTTGGGTCACTGTGCCGGCGACGGCGGAGGGCACTTCAATAACGGCTTTGTCGGTTTCCAATTCGAAGAGGGGCTGGTCGATAGAGGCGGTATCGCCAGGAGCCACCAAAATACCGATGACCGTTCCGCCCTCGATATTTTCGCCCAGATCGGGCAGATTGAAAGAAACCGGACCGTTGGATTGGGTCGGTTTCGCAACCTGTTCGCCTTCGGTCTCGGTTTTGGACTCGGCTTCCGTTTCGGCCCCGGTTTTCGGTTCCGTTTTGGACTCGGCTTCCGTTTCGGCCACTGTACTTGCGGCAGCGCTGTCTGGGGCGTCCTCGAAGGTGATGAGCAGTTGGCCGACCGTGACGGTTGCACCTGTCTCGACGTGTAATTGCCCTACCGTACCGGCGACGGAGGAGGGCACTTCGATAACGGCTTTGTCGGTTTCCAATTCGAAGAGGGGTTGGTCGATGGAGACGGTATCGCCGGGAGCCACCAAAATGCCGATGACTTCCCCACCTTCAATATTTTCACCTAAATCGGGCAGCTTGTATTCAATGGACATGTCGCGGGCTCAGTAGGTAGTTGGGCGGATTGAATGGGTTGGGTGTCGTCAGGTATATACTGGATCAACCTTGTCCGGGTCAATCTCTAAATCGCGCAGCGCCTGGACCACTACGTCTGCTTCAATAGCGCCTTCGCGGGCCAACTGGTGCAAGGCCCCCAGGGCGATATAGCGGGCGTCGACCTCGAAGAAATCGCGCAGGGCTTGGCGGCTTTCGCTGCGCCCAAAGCCGTCGGTGCCCAAGGATACAGGAGAACGGGGGAACCAGCGGGCGATGGATTCGGGCAGAGCTTTGACGTAATCGGAGGCCATGACGAAAACCCCTTTTTCGCCGTCCAGACAATCTTCGATATAGGAAGTGCGCGGTTTCTGGTCGGGGTGCATGCGGTTCCAGCGTTCGCATTCGAGTCCGTCTCGGTGCAATTGCTTGAAACTGGTTATACTCCATACGTCGGCGGCTACGTTGTAGCGCTCAGCGAGCAATTCCTGAGCTTCGAGAGCCTTGTTGACAATGGCGCCGCTGCCGAAGAGTTGAGCCCGGAGTTTGGCGCGTTTTTTGTCGCTGGGCCGCAGTTTGTACATACCTTTGAGGATACCTTCTTCCGACCCGTCGGGCATAGCCGGCATAGCATAAGGCTCATTCTCGACCGTCAAGTAGTAGAAGATATCCTCTTGCTCTTGGTACATGCGGCGGATGCCGTCGCGAATGATGACGGCCAGTTCAAAGCCAAAAGCCGGATCGTAGGCCACGAGATTGGGAACCGGATAGGCCAGCAAATGGCTGTTGCCGTCTTCGTGTTGGAGACCTTCGCCGTTGAGGGTCGTGCGTCCGGCCGTACCGCCTACAAGGAAGCCCTTGCAGCGCATATCGCCGGCCAACCACACCTGGTCGCCGACCCGCTGCAGACCGAACATGGAATAGTAGACATAGAAGGGGATCGTATTGACGCCATGGGTGGCGTAGGCGGTGCCGGCGGTGATAAAAGAGGATATGGCACCGGCTTCGTTGATACCCTCGGCGAGGATCTGGCCGTCTTTGGCTTCCCGGTACGAGGCCAAGGTATCTGCATCGACCGGTTCGTAGAGCTGGCCGACGCCCGAATAGATACCAAAGCGACGGAAGCGCGTGTGCAGGCCAAAAGTCTGGGCTTCATCGGGGATGATGGGAACGATCAAGGGCCCCAGTTTTTCGTCGCGGAGCAATTTGTCTAGAACCTTGCCAAATTCCATGGTCGTGGCCACCTTGCGGTCGCCGGTGCCCTTGGCAAAATCGCTGTAGAAGTCGGCTGGTGGCGCCTCAAGGGGTGGGGCCGTTGTCTGGCGCCGGGGAATGGAACCACCCAGAGCTTGGCGCCGTTCTTGCAGATATTTGATTTCCGGGCTGTTTTCGGGGGGTTTGTAGAAAGGGGCTGCAGTGACGTCCTCATCGGAGATGGGGATGCCAAAGCGGGAGCGGAAGGCGCGCAACTCGTCTTCGTTGAGTTGCTTCTGCTGGTGGGTGATATTCATGCCCTCGCCGGCTTCGCCCAGGCCATAGCCCTTAATCGTTTTGGCCAGAATTACGGTAGGGGCGCCCTTGTGTTCGACAGCGGCTTTATAGGCGGCAAATATTTTTTCGGGATCGTGGCCGCCACGGCGCATTTTTTGCAGCTGTTCATCGGAAAGGTGTTCGACCATTTTGAGCAGGCGCGGATCCTCGCCGAAGAAATGCTGGCGGATATAGGCACCGTCGGATACGGTGTATTTCTGGTATTCGCCGTCGAGGACCTCCTCCATGCGCCGGGCCAGGACGTTTTCGCTGTCCTCTTCGAGCAAATCGTCCCAGTCGTCGCCCCAGACTACTTTGATGACATTCCAGCCGGCGCCACGGTAAATCCCTTCAAACTCCTGGATAATCTTGCTATTGCCCCGCACCGGCCCGTCCAGGCGCTGTAGATTGCAGTTGACCACGAAGGTGACGTTGTCCAGTTTCTCCCGTCCGGCCATAGCCACGGCGGCCAGGCTTTCGGGCTCGTCCATTTCACCATCGCCGACAAAGACCCAAACCCGGGAATCGCTGGTGTCCTTGAGACCACGGTCGGCCAGATAGCGGTTAAAACGGGCCTGGTAGACGCCGGTGATGGGACCCAGGCCCATAGAAACCGTGGGGAATTCCCAGAAATCGGGCATGAGCCAGGGGTGGGGATAGGAGGACAGGCCACCGCCGGGCCGCAGCTCGCGGCGGAAATTGACCAGTTGGTCTTCCGATATGCGGCCCTCGAGAAAGGCGCGGGCGTAAATGCCGGGAATAGCATGGCCCTGATAAAAGATCTGGTCGCCGCTGTGGCCGCCTTCCTTGCCGCGGAAAAAGTGGTTAAAGCCCACTTCGTACAGGGTGGCGGCCGAGGCGAATGTGGAAATATGGCCCCCGGGAGCGGCTTGGTCGTGGTTGGCCCGCACCACCATGGCCATGGCATTCCAGCGCACCAGGCTCTTGATGCGGCGCTCAATTTCGCGACTCCCCGGGTAGCGGGGTTGGAGGCGGCGAGAAATGGTATTGAAATAAGGGGTGGTGGCATAGAGTGGCAGGTCCACGCCCGCTTGTTCGGCGCGGCTGGACAGGTCGCGCAGCAATTGTCTTATCTGTTCAGGGCTGCGGTTTTCCAGGACGTAGTCCAGAGATTCCAGCCATTCTTTCAGTTCGAGTTCAAATTCGGCTTTTGACTTGCCGGATGCATCAGACATTTTTTAACGTTTCCTCGTAGACTGGAGATTGCAGCTGGCCACCAACGCTAGACTGTATGCGGAATCGGAGTGGGATATTCAGAGGATAGATATTATAAGGATAACGCCAATTGACCGCAAAGCGTTAAGGTGACGAAAAGGTGAAAATTGCTCGGGGACCGCGCTTTGGCACCGGGCGTTGCTTTTGTTGGTTAGGAACAAAGTGGCTGCAGGGGTGTTGTAGGGGATATCTAGGTCGCCATTTGCGCGAAAAAGAGGCGGCATGGTCCAAATTCGACGGTGTTATTGAGCTGCTGGCGCGCGTACCGGTAGCAGAAGGGCAGGGATTTTGGCGAACAAGCGGCGCCGACGGAACAAGCTAATATGGGGCAGTGTATTGCTCTCGATGCTGCTGCATATGCTCGGTCTGTACTGGTGGATAGAATTTAGCCGCTTTGACCAGGAGGCTGAGGTATTCCGCTCCCGCTTGGCCCATATATACCGCTTTGAACCCAAGCGACTGACGGCGGCCAAACCCAAAGAGGTGCCCAAGGTCGAAATGGAATATCTGGCGGTCCAGCCCGAAGGGCCCCGGGACATTCCCGACGCCAATCCGGAACAGACCGTGCCGGTTCCACCCAGCCTGGAAGAGCCTCCGCCGCCCACTTTTCTCAGCGATCCGCAAGTCGCCATCGGCGTCAAATCTGATACTTTTGAAGTGGCCGAAGACGGGCGGGCGCGGATGGTTTCGCCCACGGAGATGGGGTTGGCCCGGGCCGAGGGGCGCGAAGACCTGGACCTATTGCGCATTGAAGATATGGCCAGGGCCAATAAAGACCACGCTGTAGTCTTCCCCGATTTGGCCAGTCGTCGCGATATTTCTGGTTATGTGAATTTCACCCGTCTGCGCTTGTCCGGGGTCGGTTCCAACGCCGAGGGGGCCCTCGACGCTTTGGCTCGGCATTTGCGCGATTATACCCAGATATTGGCGCAGGTCAATCGGCGCCAATTCGATTTTTTCCTCTCCGAAGAGCTGCTTAAGGACCCCATCCATTTCATGCTGGAGGGAGGCGGGCTCACGTATACCAACAGCGACCGGGTCACCAATATCAGCGAGGAGGAATACACGCTTCTAGGACGTTATCTACGTGGCGGCGGTTTCCTCTACATCGAGGGGGGGGGGCGTTTCCGGCGGGAGATGGTCAGCCATGTCAAAAGCGCCTTGAAGGGCGAGGGGCGCGTATTCGAGATTCCGGCGACTCACCCCATATACCATTCTTATTACGATTTTCCCGGGGGGTTTCCCGGCGAGGATAAGGGCGATAAGCAAGATATCGGTGGACTTTCCTGGTATTATCCCTCTTTCAGCCCCCGCGAGCTGGCGTTGCAGGAAGAAGAGAACACTCAGCTTTTCAACCCCCAGGCCGAACAGACGGACCGACCGCCCCCGTTGGGAATGTGGGGGGTGGAACTCAACGGCGATTTAGTCGCTGTACTAAGCGATATGAATTTTCATCCGTCATGGCGGGGGGATATTGACGCTACCGACGCGCAAGAGATCGATGCGTTGCCGGCTTTGACGGCCGCCACCAATATTGTGGTCTATGCCCTGAGCAGGAAAGAGGGGCTGGCCACCAAAGCCGAGCGGCCGGCCTGGGCCCACAGCAGACCCGATTTTCAAAGTCTGGAAATGGAGCCCTACAGAGGGGTGGAATGGGATGACGCCGCTTTAGGGGACCAACTAGATGCCTCGTTGGCTTTGGTGCAATCGCCGCTGGGGAGCTCCATCGGTGACGGCGGGCTCCGGTTGCGGCTAGACGGTCGTTATTCCCTGGAATTACTCCGGGGCGGGACCAACGGTATTTTGCTGCACAATTTGCCGGCCGGTACCCATTGGCTGGACCTGGAATACGGCGGCAAGAGTCGACAAGTGGAAGTCGATTTGCGGGGCGGGCGGGTATTGACCCTTACTTTTGGGCTCAATCGTCTGGCCTTTGTAACCCAGTTGCGTCTCAAGGTCCAGGAAGACCAGGTGGGTTTGCTAGAATGGCTCGCCACTTTTTCCGATCTGGAGATCGAGGAGATATTCCTCGATCAAGACAACGCTGTGCTCGATGAGGCGGGCGAATTTTGATTGCCGCTTTGGCGTTGCCCGCCTTCAGTGTCCATTACCGATAGACTTTGAACTCCCCCCTCTGGTAGCGTCCCCAATAATCCTGTAAGGTTTTCTTTATCTGCGGACTGAGAATAACGCCGCCGATAATATTGGGGAAAGCCATGCCCAGGATCATCATATCGGAGAAGTCGAGTACATTCTGCAGCGCTGCAACAGAGCCCAGGAAGACGAAAAAGACGAAGATCATTCGGTAGGCTATAATGGAGCGCACGCCGAAGAGATATTCCCAGGCCCGTTCGCCGTAATAAGACCAGGATATCATGGTTGAATAGGCAAATAGGACCACGGCTATGGCCAGGACGTAGCGGGCCCCAGGGATAAAGGAATCGAAGGCAGCGGCGGTCATTTTGGAGCCGACAATGAAACCTTCGCTGGCTTGAAATTGCGGATCGGTGTAAACCCCAGTGATCATGCATACCAGGGCGGTCATCAGGCAGATGACCACGGTGTCGATGAAGGGACCGATCATGGCCACCATACCTTCGCGGGCCGCTTCGTCGGTACGGGCCGCCGAATGGGCGAAGGCCGCCGAGCCCAGACCGGCTTCGTTGGAGAAGGCGGCGCGCCGGACGCCCATGACCAGTACCCCCCAGAAACCGCCGTAGACGGCCTGGGCTGAGAAGGCCTCTTGAAAAATAGTGGCGATCAACCCGGGAACATCCGTTATCCTGGACAGGATGATAAAGAGGGAGGCCAGGACGTAGAGGACGCACATGAAGGGGACAATTTTGGAGGTGACCCGGCCAATGCGGCGGATGCCGCCGATGATTACCACGGCGACGAGGAAGGCGAAGATCAGGCCGATAAGCCAGTTGTAGGTGGTGAACGAAGGCGATATCGTTCCGAGGATTTCCAGTGTCTGGTTGGATTGGAACATATTGCCACCGCCCAGAGAACCGCCAATAGTCAGCAGGGCAAAGAGCACAGCCAGGACGCGTCCCAAAGGCCGCAGGCCTTTGGCGCTGAGGCCGTGTTCCAGATAGTACATGGGCCCTCCCGAAATACGGCCATCGGGGTGGATCTTGCGGTACATGATGGCCAGCGTGCAGGAGGCGAGTTTGGAGGACATGCCGAAAAAGGCCGTCAGCACCATCCAGAAGACCGCACCGGGGCCGCCCAGATTTACGGCGATGGCGACACCGGCTATATTGCCCAAGCCGATGGTGGCGGACAGAGCACTGGTCAGTGCCTGGAAATGGGAGATTTCGCCGGGATCGTCCGGATTGTCATAACGTCCGCGGATAACGTCGATGGAGTGGCGGAAGCCCCGCAGTGAAAGCCAGCCGAAATAAAACGAATAATAAACCCCGCCGCCGACCAGGAAGAAAATGATAAGGGGAACGCCAGTGCCCAGATCGGCGAAGAGCACGCTGGACAATAGTTGCACTATATGGGCAAAGACGGAATCCAACTGGGCCAGTCGATCTTGGAACCAACTACCAGTAGGCGAGCTTTGGGCCAAAGCGGGCGTGGCGCCAATCAGGGCCAGGGGTATAAATCGAATTATTGAAGAGCGGGTGTGGGGCATCTAAGCCTGCTTTGCTATTATAAAGGATGGATCCCGAAAGACCGATAAGCACCACAGGGCGCCATGTGTTTTTGTAGCGACCCGCCGGACAATGGGGCTGGGGTCATTTTAGCAATTCCTGCAATTTGCGCAGCTTGGCCGGCTCCATGTGGAGCGCGTTTTCCGCCGAGGGAAAAAGGCCCTGCTCCACTTCCTGGCGGTAGGTCTGAAATATTTCCAACAGGTCGCCGCGCAGTGTCGCGTAGGATTTGGCCAGGCGTAAATCGAGGCTGCTGAGACCGACCAGATCGTTGAAGATGAGCACTTGCCCGTCGCAAAAGCGTCCGGCGCCAATGCCAATGACGGGAATAGCCAGGCGCTCGGCCACGCTTTGGGCCGCCTCTTCGGTGACTTCTTCCAGGACCAGGCCGAAGACGCCGGCGTCTTCCAACAGACGCGCCTCGTCGATGAGGGCCTTGGCCCCCAGCGGGCCCTTACCCTGGACTTTGACCACCGTACCGCGGCGGTCGCTGTGGAGATATTGCTCGTGGGCGCGGGATTGAGGGGTAAAGCCCAAATGACCCATAACCGGGATTCCAGCCTTGACGATCCGCTCCACCTGGGTTTTGACCGCGTGCCCGCCCTCCAGCTTAACCCCTTCGGCGCCCGCTTCCTGGACCAGACGGCCGGCGTTTATCAGCGCCATTTCCACGGAGGGCTGGTAGGACAAGAAGGGCATATCGGCTAACAGGAATGCCCGCTGCACGCCGCGGCGCACGGCCCGGGTATGGTGCAGCATATCGTCCATGGTCACTTCTTGAGGAGTGCGGTAACCCAGGATATTTATGCCGACGGAATCGCCTACGAAGACAATATCTATCCCGGCCTGGTCCTCCAACTGGGCAGTGGGAAAGTCGTAGGCGGTGAGCATGGTGATTTTGTGCCCCTGCCTTTTTTTCGCCAATAGGTGGGGTATGGTGACCTTGCTAATTTTCTTTTGGTCGGGCATAGGCCGTATTGGACAAGGGCGAAAAGGAAGCGAACCTGGCCTAAAATTAGGCTCGACAGCCGCCGCAGGCAAGCCGTAAGTCGCCTCCTGGGATGGAGGTTGTTTTTAAAGGTCGAATTGGGTTTCCAGGGTGAACCAGCGGCCGGGCAGGGGCACCCCGGCAATCTCTTCGTAGGTTGCATCGGTCAGATTGTCAATGCGCAACTGGGCCCGCCCATAGGGCACTTGTCGGCTTAGGACCAGAGAAAACAGGGCGTAGTCATCCCCCAATTCGCGTTCTTTGACGGCCCCCTGCCAGTGGGCCCGCAGGCCAGCTCCCAGAGGATGGTCCAGGTTGAGAGTTAGATGGTGACGTGGATGGGTGAATACGTATTTGGAAAGCAATTCTGGAGCGAGGGAGCGTTCTTTGTCGAGCCAGGTGTAGGAAAGACTTGGATGGATTTGCTTCCAGGAGGTTGTTTTTACCTGGACTTGGGCACCCAATGTGCGAAATTCGCCCAAATTTTGCGCCGTCCAGGGATCTGCTTCCGCTTCCTTTATATAATCGACCAGGTTGTTTTCATCGCGTAGGAACACAGAGCTTTGGATGTGTAACTGGGAAAGAGGGCTCAATTCGGTTCCTATTTCATACCACCAAGAACGCTCTGTTTCAAGATCTGGATTGCCAATGTTGGCCCGGCTTTTGAGATAGAGCTCGGTTAGGCTGGGAGCGCGGAAAGCCCGGCTTAATGAAGCGTAGAAGCGGCTATAGGGACGTTGGTAGCTCAGGTTCAGGCTCGGGGAAAAGTCTATTTGTCCGTCACCCAGGTCCACCCGGCCTCCTGTTTGCAGACTCCATTCTCGATGGCGGCCGCTATATTCGGCAAAGAGAGCGTGGCGGTAGCGGGTGTGTTGGCCCAGGTTATTGCTGTCTATGCTGCGTCGCGCTATTTCTCCGCCAGTGACGAGTTGGCTTTTTGAACCTAATGTCAAATTCAGATGGCCCTCGATGGCGGCCGAATGGCTGAGATGGCGGTTTTCCGATAAGGTTGGATTTTCGACTGTCCAGACAAATCGGTCTCTGTGTCGGCGATAATAAGTCCGACCCGACAATGAGTTCGTTTTGCCTAATGGGCGTTGATATTGGGCGCTGTAGAGCCAGGCCTGGGTCCATTCTTTGGACGGGGAGTCGCCGTAAAAATCATTGGCGCCGAATGCTTTATCTTCGACACCGGCTTGGAGGTTGAGTTGGCCTCCGGCGGCTTGAAGACGGGCATGGCCGAAGAGGCGGTCCTGGTCGAAGTCGGTGACATCGCGGTAGCCGTCCGAACGCTGTTTACCGGCGCTCAGCCAAGCCGTGCCCCAATTTCCCTGCCAACCATAGCGCAAGGTAGCTTGCGAGCCGACGGCGGCGGTGCGACTATCGTCCAAGGATTGGCCCCAGCGGCTGGCTAGGTCCAGTCGGGGGGCCGCTTGTGTCCGCGGGACCAGATTGACGACGCCGCCAAATGCGTCTGGGCCGTGGACGGCAGAGCCGGCACCGTAGACAATTTCTATGCGCTCGAGATCTTCGGGAACTAAAGGTAGGTTTAGGTTGTGGTGGCCCGTCTGGGGGTCGTTGACCCGCATCCCGTCGACCAGGACGAGAACTTGCTCGAAAGAAGAGCCCGACATTTCTAAGTCGGTCTGGACCCCGAAAGGGCCTCTGGTGCGTATCTGCACACCGGGCAGACTAGCCAGCAACGCGGCTATACTAGAAGCCCCCCGGGCGGCTATTTCCTCCCGTCCGAGAACGATCAAAGTGCGTCCTGGGGTGGCGAATTCCGGCGAAATGCGGGTGGCGCTGATATGTACTGGAGGCAATAGAACCGGCTCTTCGAGTCCGCTTGCCGGCTGCTGTATACCCAGGTAGCAGGCAAGAACGAAAAGGGTCGATTGACCAAGGGGGCTTTTCATCGTCGAAATCCCATCTTTCAATTTGACTTTCTGCTGAATAGGCTGATATTCTTTGGTTGCTCGGAGCTGCGGTGCACCAGCCGTGCGGTCCTGTAGCGGAATGGTTCGGGCGCATTGGACCCGAGACAGAATAAGCGGTTGAGTTACGGTATTGCTTGCATAGTATAGACACCTGTTATATCGGTCTATTCAGACTGTCTTCCAGAGCGACAAATTCGTTTTGCAAGCGGTCTTAGTCCGAACTTGACAGCTCGGAAAAACAGCTTTAAAATAAACGGCTTGAATAGGCCTCAGGCAACTTGGGTAAGCCTCGGGCAAGGTTTTAGATAAGCTTGAAGTTTGACGCAGGGCTCAGCGGGAAGCACCCGGCCTTCCCTGGCGGGAGGGGTCATAGACAGGGAGCGATGGCTGTTAATTCCATAAAGATAAAACGCGGTTTGGACCTGCCCATCACTGGTGAACCAGAACAGGTGATTGAGGAAGGAGCTGCAGTCAGCAGAGTTGCCGTAGTAGGAGCAGATTATGTCGGCATGCGGCCAACTATGGCAGTGCGGGAAGGCGATGCCGTTAAATTGGGGCAGACGCTCTTCACCGACAAGCAATACCCCGAGGTTCGCTTTGCTGCACCGGGTAGCGGCACTGTGGTAGCCGTCAACCGCGGCGCCAAGCGCGTCTTGCAGTCGGTGGTGGTCGAACTGGGGGGCAGCGAGGAAGAGCAATTCGATCAATTTGCTGATATTCCCCTCAATCAGCTCAGCGGCGAACAGGTGCGAGAAAAGATACTCGCCGCCGGTTTGTGGACTGCTTTGCGAACCCGGCCTTACAGCAAAATACCCGACCCGCAAGCCTCGCCGCAGGCCATTTTCGTGACCGCGATAGATACTTATCCGCTCAGTGCCGATCCCCAAATGGCTTTGGTTGGTCGCGAGCGGGATTTTGCCGATGGACTGACCGTTCTGGCCAAGCTGACCGAAGGGTCCTTATACGTGTGCAAAGCGCGGGGGGCCAATATTCCCGGCGCCGAGGGCGGCCAAGTCGCCGAATTCGACGGTCCTCATCCAGCCGGTCTGCCCGGCACGCATATCCACTTTCTCCATCCGGTTGGGCCCAATCGGCAGGTCTGGTACATCAATTACCAGGATGTGGCGGCTATTGGCTATTTATTCAATAGCGGTAAGCTGTCGGTCGATCGGGTTGTGGCGCTAGGGGGGCCGCCGGTTGGCAAACCCCGCCTACTACGCACCCGCTTGGGGGCTTGCATCAGCGAGTTGGTAGCCGGAGAGGTGGAAGGGGCCGACAACCGGATTATCAGCGGCGATGTCCTCGGCGGCAGGGCTGCCCCGGAGGGCCCGTTTGATTTTCTCGGGCGCTACCACTTACAGATTTCTGTTCTGCGCGAGGGGCGGGAGCGGGAATTCCTCGGTTGGCAGAAACCGGGCGCTGACAAATTTTCGGTCAAAAACGTTTTCGCCTCCAAGCTCTTCCCCGGCAAGAAATTCTCTTTTTCTACATCTACTGAGGGCAGTCCCAGGGCAATGGTGCCGGTCGGTTCCTACGAGTCGGTCATGCCGCTCGATATTTTGCCGACTTTCCTGTTGCGGGCCCTGGTCGTGGGCGATACCCAACAAGCTCAGGCCCTGGGTTGTTTGGAACTGGACGAGGAAGATTTGGGGCTTTGTACTTTTGTCTGTCCGGGCAAAACCGAATACGGCCCGCTTCTCAGAAGTAACCTCGAATTAATAGAGAAAGAAGGCTGATGAAGCTGCTGAGAAACCTACTCGACCAGGCGGCGCCCCATTTTCACAAAGGGGGGAAGCTGGAAAGGCTCTATCCGGCCTATGAAATGGCCGATACTTTTCTGTACACGCCTGGCGAAGTAACCTCAGGTCCCTCCCATATCCGCGACGGGTTGGATCTAAAGCGGATGATGATAACCGTGGTCGTGGCCTTGATTCCCTGCATTTTCATGGCCATGTGGAATACGGGCTACCAGGCCAATCTGGCCCTGGCCCAATTGGGCATGAGTTCGGCGGTGGGATGGCGTGGGGTCATCATAGATATTCTGGGAATCGGCCACGATCCGGCCAGTCTGGTGGCCAATATTTTCCACGGGTCGCTTTATTTTCTGCCGGTATTTCTAGTCTGCAATATCGTCGGCGGCACCTGGGAAGCCCTATTTGCCCTTGTCCGCAAGCACGAGATCAACGAGGGGTTCCTGGTTACTGGCATGCTCTTCCCCTTGACGCTGCCGCCCACCATCCCGTTGTGGCAAGTGGCCATCGGCATCAGTTTTGGCGTTGTGATCGGCAAGGAAGTATTCGGCGGCACAGGCAAGAATTTCCTCAATCCGGCTCTCACTGCCCGGGCTTTCCTCTATTTCGCCTATCCCGCCGAAATTACCGGTGACGCCATTTGGGTGGCCGCCGATGGTTTTACCCGCGCCACGCCTTTAGGGTTGGTTCCGGCTGAAGGCATGCCGGCCCTGACCGAGTCGATGACTATGATGGACGCTTTTTGGGGGACCATTCCCGGATCGATGGGGGAGACTTCCTTCCTCGCCTGCCTCTTGGGGGCCGTCATCTTAATCGCTTCCCGCGTCGGCTCCTGGCGCATTATGTTGGGCATGACTCTGGCGACCCTGGCCACGGCGGGGCTATTGAACGGCATCGGCAGTTCGACCAATTCCATGTTCGCCATGAATCCGCTGTGGCATCTGTTGCTGGGGAGTTTCGCTTTTGGCGCCGTTTTTATGGCGACCGATCCGGTATCTGCGGCCATGACCGAAAAGGGCAAATGGTTCTACGGCGCTCTTATCGGCGTCATGACGGTTTTGATCCGGGTGGTCAATCCCGCCTTCCCCGAAGGGGTCATGCTGGCGATCCTGTTCGGCAATGTATTCGCTCCGGTCATCGATTATTTCGTCGTGCAAGCCAATATCAAGAGACGGCTGCTGCGAACGGCTGGCTAAGTCCAATGAAAGAGGGATTCTAACGTGCCTAGAGAGACTGTCGGGAAAACCTTCTTAGTGGCCATATTGCTGTGTCTGGTCTGTTCTTTCCTCGTTTCCAGCGCTGCGGTCTATTTGCGTCCGACCCAGGCGGTGAATAAGGCCCTGGACAAGAAGCGCAATATTCTCATGGCTGCGGGGCTTGAGGGAGAGGGTAAGAGCATTGATGAACTATTCGCCCAGATCGAACCCAAGGTGGTCGATTTGGCCACGGGCGAATACGTCGATATCGATCCGGCCGCCTACGACCAGCGCCGGGCTGCCAAAGATCCGGCGCAAAGCGTGGCGGTCAGCCCCGACAAAGACCGGGCCAGCATAAAGAGGAAAGCCAAATACGCTTCCGTCTATCTGGTGCGCAAGGGCGATCAGATCAAGAAGCTGATCCTGCCGGTGCACGGTCTGGGCCTGTGGTCGACGCTATACGGTTTTATCGCCCTCGACTACCGCGACCTAAATACTATTAAAGGGTTGGTCTACTACGAGCACGCCGAAACCCCGGGGTTGGGTGGTGAAGTCGACAATCCGGCCTGGAAGGCCCTATGGAACGGCAAGAAGGTATTCGACGAGAAGGGCGATATTCGCATTGACGTTATCAAGGGTAAAGTAAACCCGGCCCGGCCCGGGGCGCAGTATCAGGTCGATGGAATCTCCGGGGCCACGATTACGGCCCGCGGGGTCAAGGAAATGCTCCGTTACTGGCTCGATGAAGAGGGCTTCGGTCCCTATCTGGCCCGCTTAAAGGCACAAGGAGTGCGCCATGGCTAAAGCGAAGGAAGCCCTGCTCGATCCGCTTTTTAACAATAACCCCATCGCCCTGCAGATCCTGGGGATCTGTTCGGCGTTGGCCGTGACGAGCAAGCTGGAGACGTCCATCGTCATGTCGCTGGCCGTCATTTTCGTACTTTCCCTCTCCAATGTCTCCGTCAGTCTTATCCGCCAGTATATACCGGGCAGCATCCGCATTATCGTACAGATGACGATCATCGCCTCGCTGGTGATCATCGTCGACCAGTTCCTGCGCGCCTACGCCTTCGATATCAGCAAGCAGTTGTCCGTTTTTGTCGGTCTCATCATCACCAACTGCATCATCATGGGCCGCGCCGAAGGCTACGCCATGAAAAACGGCATCGGTATGAGCTTTCTCGACGGCTTGGGTAACGCATTGGGGTACAGCATCATCCTGCTGGTGGTAGGGGTTTTCAGGGAACTGTTCGGTTCGGGCAAATTGATGGGGATCGAGGTTTTCTCCCTCGTTGCCGAAGGCGGCTGGTACGCACCCAACGGGCTGATGCTCCTGCCTCCCAGCGCCTTTTTCATCATCGGGTTGTTCATCTGGGTTCTGCGCAGCTTCAAAGTTGACCAAGTAGAAGAAGAGAGCCATTGACATGCTGGAAGCCTATTTGAGTCTGTTCGTCAAAGCCGTCTTCGTCGAGAATATGGCCCTGGCCTTCTTCCTGGGTATGTGCACATTTCTCGGGGTCTCCAAGAAGGTCAGCACAGCTTTTGGCCTGGGGGTGGCCGTGGTTTTCGTACTGTTAGTCACTATCCCCGTCAACAATCTGATATACCAGCACGTCCTCAAGGAAGGGGCTCTAAGCTGGCTTGGCCTATCCGCGGTAGACCTGACGTTTGTCGGTTTGATCAGCTATATTGGTATAATTGCCGCCATAGTGCAGATCCTCGAGATGTTCCTCGACAAATTTGTCCCAGCCCTGTACAACGCCTTGGGTATTTTCTTGCCACTTATCACTGTGAATTGCGCTATTTTGGGCGGTTCGCTGTTCATGGTCGAGCGCGACTACAACTTTGGCGAGAGCGTGGTTTTTGGGCTGGGCTCCGGTGTTGGTTGGGCTCTGGCCATAGTCGCCTTGGCCGGCGTGCGGGAAAAGATGAAATACAGCGATGTGCCGGCAGGTTTGCGCGGTCTGGGGATTACTTTCATCACCGTCGGTTTGATGTCGCTGGCTTTTATGTCCTTTTCCGGTATCCAGCTTTAGAAATTTTGTCCTGCACCAAAGCCAATAGAGAGAGAATGCTGCTATGGGAGGAGTAACCGAGATTGTCGCCGGGGTAGCGGTTTTCACTATCGTCGTCCTGGCGCTGGTGAACTTCATCCTCGCCGCCCGTTCAAAACTGGTGGCCAGCGGGGACGTCAATATCACTATCAACGACGAGAAATCGTTATCTGTGCCAACGGGGGGCAAATTGCTCAACGTCCTGGCCGACAACCAAATTTTCGTTTCTTCGGCCTGCGGCGGCGGCGGCACTTGCGCCCAGTGCAAGGTGCATGTGCATGAGGGCGGCGGCGATATTTTGGCCACCGAAGAGGGCCATATCAACCGCCGAGAAGCGCGCGAGGGAATGCGGCTTTCCTGTCAGGTCAACGTCAAGCAGGACATGAAGATAGAAGTGCCGCCAGAAGTATTCTCGGTTAGGAAATGGGAGTGTGAAGTGGTCTCCAACGACAATGTGGCCACTTTCATTAAAGAACTGGTGCTGAAACTGCCCGAAGGGGAGACGTTGGATTTCGAGTCTGGTGGTTTTATCCAGATCGAGGTGCCGCCGTACGAATGCGAGTACAAGAATTTCGACGTCGACGAGCGCTTCCACGAGGATTGGGATCGTTTTAAAGTGTGGGACTTTAAAGCGGTCAATACGGAAACGGTTTTCCGCGCCTATTCCATGGCCAACCATCCGGCCGAGGGCAATATCGTCATGCTCAATATACGTATTGCCACGCCGCCGCCCGACCGCTCGTCGCCGACCGGCTGGATGCAGGTGCCGCCCGGTATCGTCTCGTCGTATGTCTTCGATCTTAAACCCGGCGACAAAGCGACAATTTCGGGGCCTTTCGGGGAGTTTTTCATCCAGGAAACCGAACGCGAAATGATGTATATTGGTGGTGGTGCCGGGATGGCGCCCTTGCGTTCCCATATTTTCCACCTGTTCCACACGCTCAAAACGGGCCGCAAAGTTTCCTACTGGTACGGAGCCCGCTCCAGCAAGGAATTGTTTTACGAGGAACACTTCCGCAAAATCGAGGAAGAATTCCCCAATTTCTCCTTCCATGTGGCCATGTCCGATCCTCTCCCCGAAGACAATTGGACCGGACATACGGGCTTTATCCATCAAGTGGTGCTGGAGAATTATCTCAACGACCAGCCTGCCCCCGAGGATATTGAGTACTATCTGTGCGGTCCCCCGCCCATGTTGGCGGCCGTACTGGCCATGCTCGACGATCTGGGCGTGGAGTCCGAGATGATTCGCTTCGACGATTTTGGGTCCTGAGCCTGAAGGTCTGCAACCGAGTGAAGGGAGCCTCTATCCATGGGTGATTATATAGCTGCGTTTGTGGTTTTTGGGCTGGTTTTGGTGGGGATGGCTATTGGCGTCATCGTCAGTAATCGCGCCATCAAGGGGTCGTGTGGCGGCTTGAACAATATGAGCGATCAGTTTGGTGAACCCATGTGCGAATGCGGTGCCAAACCAGGGTCGTGCAGCACGGATGCCGAAGACGAAATCACAGACCCCCAGAAAAAAGCGAGGGAACTGGTCCTGACCTCCTGAATTGTTCGGAGCCGGCGAATACTTTCGCCGGCTTTTTAGGTGCAGCAAATACCTGGCACGGTCTGCGCCCATGGCAATTCCATCTGGTCTGGCCGTTGATTTTAGCCATGGCTGTCGAACGCAATTCCAAAGCCAAGAATATCGCCCAAACCTATGGGCAAGCTGGGCCCTATATCGGCCTGGGTATCCAATTTACCCTTGTCACCATACTGTTTCTGTATGGTGGTTGGTGGCTCGACCAAAAGATAGCGACTACGCCGGTATTTACGATCTGCGGTGCCTTTTTGGGGGCTGGGTTAGGGTTTTACAGCCTTTATCGAACTTTGCTTGAGGAAGAAAGAAAAAGGAAAGATGAAAAGGAGGTCGCCGACTAATGTGGACGGGCATAATGGCCGGTATTGCCGTCGGTGTCGTCAACGGCCTTATCGCTTGGTGGTTGGTCAAATGGGGACAGGGCCGGGATTTCATCATTTTCGTCAAGCTTTTCGTCGCTGGTATGATCGGCCGATTTGTCCTGGTGGTCGGTGGGTCTTTGCTGCTGCTTGTTAGCTTTCCCTCAATCCATAGAGGGCCCTATTTAGGGGCCTTGATCGCCTCTTTTGTACTGGTCCAGGCGCTGGAATTCGCCTCTGTCCTTAAAGGAGCGAAAAAGAAGGGGAAAAACGACGCAGAAAACGGCGAAACTAAGACTTAAAGTATTGACATAAATTATCCTGGCTTGTAATTTATTTCAGCTTATTGAAACGGTTTCATCGCAATCTTTTATCGCACCTTTTTGCTCTGTGAAAGAATTAGATGGCCAGCGAAACCCATGCCGCTGACGGTACTGTACAGGTGGATTTCATAGGGCATATTCTGGATAAACCGTATTTAGAAGTACCTCTGTTAAATGCCCACCACTATCTAGACGGTAAGATTCCCCTCCCGCAATTCGAACCTATTTTCGGCATCGACCTTTCAATCACCCGCCACGTGTTCATGATGTGGGTCGCCGGCGCTTTGCTCATCAGCTTAATGCTCATTGCCTTCCGGCGTTCGAGCCTGGTCCCTTCCGGGTTGGGTAACTTTTTCGAAGCTATCGTTCTTTTTATTCGCGACGATGTCGTATTGCCCATTATGGGCGAACACGGCCGCCCGTTCCTGCCCTATATGCTCACCATTTTTTTCTTTATCCTATTTTGCAATCTGATAGGATTGGTGCCCTATAGCGCCACGGCCACGGGTAATATAAATGTCACGGCCGGTTTGGCTGTATGTACGTTCATCCTCACCCAAGTCACCGGCATTGCCAATAACGGCCTCTTCGGGTATTTGAAGCACCTGAGTCCGCCCGGGGTTCCATTGGCTTTGGCGCCGTTGCTGGTCCTGGTCGAATTGATGGGCCTATTTATCAAGCCCCTGGCTCTTTGCATTCGTCTTTTCGCCAATATGACCGCCGGGCATCTGATCATTGTCGTGGCTTTGGGATTTACCATCGTATTCCAAACGTTGTGGCTGGCGCCTATTTCGGTGGCTTTTGCCGCGGCGATCTACTTGTTGGAAATTTTCATCGCCTTTGTGCAGGCGTATATTTTTACCCTGCTTTCGGCTATCTTTATTAGTATGGCTGCTCACCCCGATCACTAGGGGTTCACTTGTTTTTTTAACGGAGGAGTGCGCAAAATGGAAGGATCGATAACCGCTGGTCTGGCGGCTATTGGGGCCGGTCTGGCGACAATTGGCGCCGGTTTAGGAATTGGGCACATAGGTGGTAAAGCTATGGAAGGTATCGCCCGCCAACCCGAAGCCATGGGCGATATTCGGGCCAATATGATTCTCGCTGCGGCCCTGATTGAAGGTGTCGCTCTATTGGGTGAAGTTATCTGCATTCTGGTCGTTCTACAGTAGATTATAGACGGCCCTATTAAATAGGGAATAGGCCAGTTTATGATACTTGATCCACATGCAGGTACTTTCTTCTGGGCCATTATCACCTTTCTCTTGGTACTTTTCGTACTGTCCAAGGCGGTATGGAAGCCACTGCTGGCTTCTCTGGACGAACGTGAAAAAGTAATCAGAGACGCCTTGGAAGAAGCGGAAAAAGCCCGTGGAGAATCTCAGGCTCTCCTGGAAGAGCATCGGCAGCAGCTCGAAACGGCGCACAACGAAGCGCGTGAAATTGTGCGCCAGGCCCGAGAGGCCGCCGAAAAGGTCAATCAGGATATGGTGCAGCAGGCCCGAGAAGAAGCCCAGCATACGTTGGAGCAGGCCCGCCGTACCATTGAGAGCGAGCGGCGGGCGGCTATCGCCACGTTGCGCCAGGAGACGGCCGATCTGGCCGTAAAAGCGGCTGGAGCCCTGATTGAAGCCAATTTCGATGATGAACACAATCGCAAATTGGTCGATGATTTGATCGCCGGGATTCCCCAGGGGACTACTGATAATAATTGAGTGGTTTAGACCGGACGGATCGGTACTGTGAAGTGCGTCCAATAGCAGCGGTTCTGTTTACTGAAGAAAGACACGAAGTCTGATGAATGCTCCCGAAGTGGTGCGTCGCTACGCGACAACCCTGCTGGAAACAGCCGTCGAAACCGAGATCCTTGAGCAAATATATGCGGATATCGGCGGTGTTGAAGCCACTTTGAGCGCTTCGGCCGAATTGCAGGCCTTTTTGGCCGATCGTTTGATCGATGTTCAGGTCACCCAACGGGTGTTGGAGCAGATTTTTGCCGACAAAGTGTCCCCTCTGACCGCTAATTTCTTGCTGTTGCTGGCCCAACGTCGGCGCGTCCATCTTTTGTCCGATATCATCGAGGCTTTTGCCGAGCTATACGATGAGCGTGCCGGGGTGGTTACTGCCCAGGTGCGTTCGTCCTACCCGCTCAGTCAAGAGCATATAGAGGCTCTGCGCCAGCGGTTGTCCGGTTATTCGGGCAAGCAAGTCAACTTACAGACCGAGATCGATAAAAGTCTAAAAGGGGGCGTGATCGCGCGCATCGGCGATACCGTATTTGACGGTAGCCTGGATACTTATCTCACCCGCCTGCACCGCCAGTTGGTCGGGAGCTAATAGACAAGCCCGTTTATAGTTAAAGGGAATTGAGTCATGTCAGTAGAATCAATGGTCCAACCCGACGAAATATCCCAGATTCTCAAGCAGCAACTGCTCGATTTCGACAAAGAAGTCGATATCTACGAATCTGGTACTGTGCTCTATGTCGGGGACGGTATCGCCCGAGTGCACGGTTTGACCAATGTGCGGGCTACAGAGCTGGTGGAATTCCCCGGCGGCATTATGGGGATGGCCCTCAACCTCGAAGAAGATAATGTTGGTTGCGTATTGTTCGGGGACGATGTCAATATTCGCGAAGGTGACCTGGTCAAGCGCACCGGCCGCATCGTCGAGGTACCGGTGGGCGAAGAACTTTTGGGGCGGGTGGTCAATCCCTTGGGGCAGCCCATTGACGGCAAGGGTGATATCGACGCTACAGAGCGCTTGCCGGTGGAGCGCAAGGGCCCTGGCGTAATGGATCGCCAGCCGGTTGAGCAAGCCATGCAGACCGGTATCAAGGTGGTCGACGCCACCGTGCCCATTGGCCGCGGTCAGCGCGAGTTGATTATCGGCGATCGGCAAACCGGTAAGACCGCCATTGCCATTGACGCCATTATCAACCAGAAGAAAACCGGTATTAAGTGCATCTACGTGGCCATCGGTCAAAAGGCTTCCACCGTGGCCAAGGTGGTCCAGGAATTAGAAGACAACGGCGCTCTGGAATACACCATTGTAGTCTCGGCTTCGGCCAGTGAGCCGGCTCCGCTGCAATTCCTGGCTCCCTATGCGGGGTGCTCCATGGGCGAATTTTTCCGCGATCGCGGCGAAGATGCCCTAATCGTATACGACGATCTGTCCAAACAAGCCTGGGCTTACCGGGAAATGTCTCTGGTATTGCGGCGGCCCCCGGGACGCGAAGCCTATCCGGGCGATGTGTTCTATCTCCACTCCCGCTTACTTGAACGAGCCGCCAAAATGAACGACGAAAAAGGTGGTGGATCGTTGACGGCTTTGCCTATCATCGAAATTCTCGAAGGCGATGTTTCTACCTTCGTACCTACCAACGTCATTTCCATCACCGACGGTCAGATTCTCCTTAAACCTGAATTGTTTTTCTCGGGTATCCGCCCGGCAATGGATGTTGGCGCTTCAGTATCGCGAGTCAGCGCGGCCAAAACCAAGGCTATGGGTGCTGTTTCCAAAACCCTCAAAGGGGATATGTCGCGCTACAGCGAAACGCAGGCATTCGCTCAGTTCGGCGCTTCCGATCTCGATGCGGTGACGCGCAATTTGCTCAACCGCGGCGAAAAATTGACCGAAATACTCAAGCAGGATCAGTTCAGTCCCCTGACCTTGGGGGAACAGGCGGTATCGCTGCGGGCGGGTATTTCAATCGACAATTTACCCACCGAGGATGTGCGCCGTTTCGAGAGCGAATTACTCGAATATATGCAGCAGAATCACGGTGAATTGCTCGAGGAAATCACCTCTAGCGAGCAGTTTAGTGACGAACAGCAAGCCGTAGTCGATGAGGCCATAGAAAAGTTCAAGAGCAGTTTCCGGGCTTCGGCTTAGGGCAAGGCATACAGGGGATTAGAGGGTGGCCACACTACGTCAGCTTAGAACGCGCGTATCCAGCATTAGCAATATTCAAAAGATGACCAACGCCATGCAGTTGGTGGCAGCGGCGCGCATGCGCAAAGCTCAGGAATCCATCCTTGCTGCCAGGCCTTACGCGCAGCAGATCAACCGGATTTTGCGCCAACTAGGCACCAGCGCGGAGGCGGCTGAACATCCATTGCTGAGCGAGCGGCCCATCCAGCGCGAAGCCATATTGGTGGTGACGGCCGATCGCGGCTTGTGCGGGGCTTTCAACGCCAATATCTGCCGCCGGGTGGCTGCTGAATTGGCTCAGAAGGGCGATACCGAGACGCTCCTGATCACGGTAGGCAAAAAGGGTCGCGACTATTTTCACAATCGCGGCCATTCAATCCACCGGGAACACCGCGATTTGTTTCGCGAATTGATTTTTAACCAGGCTGTTACTGTTGCCGCCGATGCCACCGAGCTCTTTATGTCGGGGGCTGTCGATAGAGTTTCGATAGTCTACAGCGAATTCAAATCTGTGGCCCAGCAAACGCCGGTATTGTCCCAGCTTTTACCCATAGTCCCCGGCGAGGTCGACGAGGAAGACACCGTCGATTTCGCCTTTGAGCCCGAACCTGTGCGCCTGCTTGAAGCGCTGGTGCCGCGCCATGTCAATTTCCAGATTTGGCGCGCTTTGCTCGAATCGAATGCCGGCGAACTGGCGGCCCGCATGACGGCTATGGACAATGCCACCAAGAACGCGGGGGATCTGATCGACGATCTGACGCGCGAAGTCAACAAGGTGCGCCAGGCTTCTATTACATTGGAATTGATGGATATTATCGGGGGCGCCGAGGCGGTAGCCCAGTAGATCGCGCTCGTCGCTACAAGGGGTCGACATGAACCAAGGAATTATCAAAGAAATTATCGGTGTCGTCGTAGACGTCGATTTCACCGGGGGGGAGTTACCTCCCATCTACAACTCTCTCGAATTGGTCGACGAAAGTCGCGAGAGCCGATTGGTCCTTGAAGTGCAACAGCACTTGGGGAATAATCTCGTCCGTTGTGTGGCCATGGATACCACCGACGGTTTGGCTCGCGGGGCCCAGGTGGTCGATATCGGCAGCCCGATTATGGTGCCGGTAGGGGACCAAGTCCTGGGGCGCCTGGTCAACGTTATTGGCGATCCCATTGACGGCAAAGGTGCTTTTGGCGATGAGGTCAAGCGTTTGCCTTTGCACAACGAAGCCCCGCCTCACGAAGAACAGGTAACGACCGACCAGATACTGGAAACCGGTGTCAAGGTTATGGACCTTATCTGCCCCTTCGCCCGTGGCGGCAAGTTGGGGTTGTTCGGCGGGGCTGGGGTCGGTAAGACTGTTACGCTCACCGAACTGATCCACAATGTGGCTTCGGGACACGGTGGTTATTCGGTTTTTGCCGGTGTCGGCGAGCGCAGTCGCGAAGGCAACGATATCCTCGGCGAATTGGCCGAGGGGGGCGTGCTCGACAAGACGGCCTTGGTCTTTGGGCAGATGAACGAACCGCCCGGTGCCCGACAGCGCGTCGCGTTGACCGGTCTGACTATGGCCGAATACTTTCGTGAGGAAGCTGGACAGGACGTGCTGCTGTTTATCGACAATATCTTCCGTTTCATTTTGGCCGGCGCCGAAGTATCCGCCCTGTTGGGCCGCATGCCCTCGGCGGTGGGGTATCAGCCCACCCTGGCGACGGAAATGGGCGCCCTGCAGGAGCGCATTACGACCACCAAAAATGGCTCCATCACTTCGGTCCAGGCTATTTACGTACCGGCCGATGATTATACCGATCCGGGGGTTGTGACGGCTTTTAGCCATCTTGACGGCCGCATTGTATTGGAGCGGGCGCTGGCCGACCAGGGTTATTACCCGGCGGTCGATCCCCTGGCCTCTAGTTCGCGTATCCTCGATCCGCGTGTGGTGGGCGACGAGCACTATCAGGTCGCCTTGCGGGTACAGGAGATTCTGCAGCGCTACCGCGATTTGCGCGAGATTATCGCCATTCTGGGCATTGACGAATTGTCGGATGAGGATCGTCTGGTCGTCTCCCGGGCCCGTAAGATTCAGCTGTTCCTGACCCAGCCTATGCACGTGGCCGAAGGTTTTACCGGTACGCCGGGCGAATACGTCAAAATTGAAGATACGGTCAAAGGCTTCAAGGGACTGGCCGAAGGCGAGTACGACGATTTGGCTGAACAGGCTTTCTATATGGTGGGCACCATCGAACAGGCCCAGGAGAAAGCCAGCAAATTGAGTCAGGAGTAGGCATGGCCGTATTTCAATTCGACATTGTAACCCCGGAGAAAGGCTTATATTCGGGGGCCGTGGAAAGCCTGAAAGTGCCCGGCAGCGAAGGGGAAATGGGTGTTTTGGCCCGTCATATGCCCCTGCTTTCGGCCTTGTGCACTGGGCGGATTCATTTCTCCGAGGAAGGTGGAGTGATTCGCCATGTCGCCACTAGCGGTGGGTTTGTCGAGGTTGAACACAACCACGTCACCGTTCTGGCCGAAACCGCCGAATTTGCCGAAGAGATCGATACGGTTCGGGCCCAGGCCGCACAAAAGCGGGCTGAAGAAAGATTGGCTCGTATCCGCGAGGAAAAGCTTGATGAAGCCCGGGCCCAGGCTGCTCTCGACCGGGCTCTTAACCGCTTGCGAATTGGCGGAGGGCTTTAACCTCTAATAGAGAATCTGTATTTGCGTCAAGGCCGGCCATCCTATCGATGGCCGGCCTTTTTCTTATTTAATAGCGATTGCCCGGCATTTCAGGGCTTGCCAGCGGAAAAGGGTGAAATTTTCTAGACTTTCCTTCTTTTCGCGCATCTAAGGCGTTTCCAGAAAAATAAGCACTCCGCATCAAGTCGGCGTGGGTTCCATGTGGACAAACCACTTGGGTAAGGCCGGACACCGGACCCATCGCCGTTCCAACGCCGCCATAGCTTTGTGGGTTA